>Ga0315296_10000027_pt1 | contig 182211 bp, 184 predicted proteins | sample YL17G14_18_MG_FD_203921 | JGI IMG/M metagenome (GOLD analysis project Ga0315296, IMG submission 203921) | Sediment microbial communities from Yellowstone Lake, YNP, Wyoming, USA - YL17G14_18 | ecosystem: Environmental > Aquatic > Freshwater > Lake > Sediment | place: USA: Wyoming | collected...
AGCAAGAGACGAAGCTCAGGTTGGATGACTCGAAGGCACGCTGCCTTCTCCCCAGCGAGGAGAACTTGCTCGATTCGAGGCTTCGCTCTCCTTCTCCCTGTGGTCGAGGAACCTTGCCCGCTCCGCCTCTCATACGGCCTTCTTCGTTCATCCAACCCTCGACAGAATCGAAGGCCCTCATGCATTCGCTCTCATCACGGAAAAAAGGATGCTTCCTCCTCTGAACGAAGCACCTCCGAGGTCAGGCTTTATCATAGGGAATTAATCTCTAGGATCAGACCCTGCTATTGGGAGGAAAATATTCTTGACCTCGAATATCCACACTCCCTTATGATAGGGTCTGACCCCGATAATTTTTCTTCCCGATAGCAAAGCCTGATCCCTAGGACTTATTAAAAATTCCCTCTCCAAAGACAAGTTGAGGAAGTTTCAGATTCTTTATTGGAAAGTTAGAGAAGAAGCTTTTTAAAGGAGGAATATTTAAAAGCGATAAAATAAGTCCTATTTCTCCGCTTTTTCTTCTCCCTTCTCCTTTGTTTCTTCTTCTAGTTTTTTTGTTCTCATCGCATCTTTAATGCTGCTGATTCCTGCGATGAGACCAATGAGGCCACCGAAGAAGAGGACGGGGGGAATGCAACCAAAAATGAGCTCATAGAATTCTCGCCACCAGACAAAAATAACTAAAACCACGCCTCCAGCCATGGCAATTAAGCCTCCGATAATAGCTAAGTATTTGCCCATAAACATACCTCTCTTCTCATTTTTGAATTTTTCGAGGCAGATTATAGCAAAAGAGCTGTGAAGAAGCAATATTTTTCTCTAATTCTTAAAATTTTTATATAGACCTCATCCAAGCAATGGGATAAAATATCAGGCAATCTGATTAAAAAAGGAGGATTAAACTGAAATGACCAAAAAAAATTTGAAAATCGCCGCTATGCTTCTTTCCTTGTTATTTGGATTTTCTTTATTCACTCGAGCTTCAGAGAAAAACAGTTCCTTTGTTTTAGCCGAATTGAAAGCTGAAGCCGGAGAATCCGTTTCAGGCTATCTCTCTGTTCCTGAGAAAGACGGCGTAGGTTGCTCGCTGCCCCTGACCATCATCAATGGTTCAAAGAAAGGAAAGGTGCTGGCTCTTGTTGCCGGACTTCATGGCTACGAATATCCACCCATTTTGGCTCTCTATCGTCTGAAGGGAATGATTGATCCTAAAAATCTTGCAGGAACGCTCATTTTCGTTCACATCGCCAATCTCCCTGCCTTTCAGAAGAGAATCATTTATTACAATCCTTATGATTGGAAGAACTTAAATAGAGTTTTTCCTGGCGACTTGCAAGGCACTCTTAGCCAGCGAATGGCTTATGTGCTCAAAAAAGAAGTCATTGATAAATGCGATTTTCTTATCGATCTGCACTGTGGAGATGGCAATGAAGCTCTCATCCCTTATACATACTGGATGATCAGTGGCGATAAAAAAACGAATGAAATAACCAAGGAGATGTCACTTGCCTTTGGGCTAAAGCATATCATTATCGATGAGACTCGCTCTAAAGATATCGCCGATTCCAAGTACCTGGGAAACACAGCTATTCTCCACTCAAAGCCTGCGATTACGACAGAATCAGGATATTTGGGAAAGACAGATGAGGAGTCTATCGAAGCCAACATCAAAGGAATTCTCAGTGTGATGAAGCTTTTAAAGATGATAGAGGGAGAGGCAGAATTTGTCTCTGACCCTATCTGGATCGACAAGTATGAAGTAATCTACTCCAATACTGATGGTCTTTTTTATCCTCAAGTCAAGATGGGCAATTATGTGATTAAGGGACAGAAGGTGGGGTATGTTACGGATTTTCTAGGAAATGTGAAGGAGGATGTCAGAGCTCCATTCAGCGGAATAGTGCTTTACATTATTGGCACCCCTCCTGCCAACAAAGGAGAACCTCTTTTCGAGGTAGGAAGAATTAAAGAATAATTGGATAGCCAGTCCAAAGATCGCTTGAGAAGGAAATCGGAGTGAAAATAAAAGGTGCAATTTTTGACTTGGATGGGACTGTCGTTGATGTGCCTTATGATTGGAGTCGAATAAAAGAAGAGTTAGAAACTCTGGGGAAGCCCATCCTCCATTACCTCAACAGCCTCAAAGAGCCGGAAAAATCCAAGAAGTGGAAGATCCTCGAAAAATATGAAGATGAAGCAACTCTTAAAGCTGTCTTGAAAAAGGGAATGGCTGAGTTTCTGGATTTTCTGACTGAAAAAGGCATAAAGAAGGCTCTCGTCACCAATAACTCACGGAAGAATGTTCGCTTCCTTTTGAAAAAGTTTAACCTGAAGTTCGATTGCATCATCTCTCGGGAGAGTGGTCTCTGGAAGCCTTCTGGAGCTCCCTTTTTAGAAGCCATGAAAAAGTTGAGACTCAAAAAGGAGGAATGCTGTGTGGTTGGAGATTCTCATTTTGATCTCAATGCTGCAGAAGAGGCAGGGATAGAGAGAGTCTTTCTTTTAGGCGAGGATAAGGAGAAATTTTCCTCAACTGGCGCTAAACTCTTTTCCACAGTCAAAGCTCTCCAGGAATGGATGGAGGAGCTTCTGGCAGCTTGAAACTTTATTCGGGGTGAAGAAGTTTTAGTTTGTGTCAGGAATATGATCGTCAGACCAAGGAGAAAAAAATGAGAATTCCTCATCAAATAAAAATTCTTTTCGGAATCTTTTTCTTTTTCATTCTGAACCTGGGAGTCCCATCGCTTTTTGGCGATGGCTTTATCATCCCCCAGCCAAGGCCAGGTGAGGCAATCCCCCCATTAACAGTAAAGTACCACAGGGTGATTGTCGAGATTACCCAGCAGGTGGCGAAAACTTCTATTGACCAGGTTTTTCTGAACAACCATAGCCGTGATATCGAAGGAATCTTTATTTTCCCTTTGCCTGAGCGAGCTGCTATTTCAGAATTTGCGATGTACATTGGAGAAAAGAAAATTGTCGGAGAAATTTTAGACAAAGACCAAGCACGTCACATTTATGAAGATATTGTCCGGAGACTTAAAGACCCTGCTCTCCTTGAATATATAGGCCGAAATGCTTTTCGGGCAAGGGTTTATCCCATTCCAGCTCATGGTGAAAAGAGAATTCAGCTTTCTTATACAGAAATCTTAAAGGCGGAAAAAAGCCTAGTCCAGTATCTCTATCCTTTAAATACAGAGAGATTTTCTTTGACTCCTCTTGAGGAGCTCAGTATTTCTGTGAAGATTGATTCTAAAGCTCCTCTTTCCTCTATTTATTCGCCTTCTCATAAAGTTTCAATAAGAAGGGAAGGTGAGGGCAAGGCAACTGTAAGCTTTGAAGGAACAAAAATCAGACCTGACAAGGATTTTATTCTCTATTATGCTCTTTCTACTGATGATGTCGGGCTTTCCTTGATGAACTGGGAAGGTGCTGAAGATAGATATTTTATGCTTCTTGCCTCTCCTCGCTATACGACAGAAAGAGAAAAAATCATCAACAAGAACCTCATTTTTGTCTTGGATAGCTCTGGAAGCATGATCGGCAAGAAAATTACTCAAACCAGAGACGCTGCTCGTTTTATCATCAATCACCTGGATGAGAATGATAGATTCTCGATCATTGACTTTGATGATGGAGTCAGCCTCTTTGCCCAGGGGCTAGTTCCAGCCAATTCCGCAAACCGAGAAAAGTCGCTCAAGTTTGTTGACGAGATCGTAGATTCCGGGGGAACTAATATCAATGATGCTCTTCTTCAAGCACTAAAGATGACTCAATCAGGTGAAAGGCCTAACTATATTCTTTTCCTGACAGACGGCTTGCCAACTGTAGGGATTACCGAGATTGGAGAGATTCTGAAAAATATTTCTAAAGCCAATGAATTCAAATCCCGCATATTTGTCTTTGGCGTTGGCTATGATGTGAATACAGAACTCTTAGACAAGATATCTTCTGATAATCGCGGGGCATCTATTTATGTCGCTGAGAATGAAGACCTGGAACTTGCTGTCTCCAGTTATTATGAAAAAATGTCATCGCCGCTTCTCTCTGATTAAGCCTCGCCTTTAAGGGTATAGAAGTTAGTAACTTTTACCCCCAGGCATTGCCCGATTTATTCAAAGGTTCTCAGCTAGTTTTATTAGGGAAATATAAAGGAGAGGGACCAGTGACAGTTGTTCTTGCTGGAAGAGTAGGGAAGAAGGAGAAAAGATTTGTTCTTGAAAATCAGAAACTCACTAAAGATGAATCTGCTAATTTCTTACCGCGCCTCTGGGCGACACGCCGCATTGGCTTTCTGCTAGAAGAGATCAGGCTCCATGGAACAAACACAGAGCTTATCGATGAGGTGAAAAAGCTCGGGATCAAATATGGAATTGTCACTCCTTATACTTCTTTCCTTGTCACTGAAAAAGAAAGACTCGGCCTTGAGGCAGCAGCACCTGAAGCCCAGGATGCACTCAGAGGCGGTAAAAAGATAGGTGTTGGCGCAGTGAAGGCAGCCAGAGTCACTCAGAGGCTAAAAGAAGAAGACCTGGCTTCGCAGGTTGTTTCGGAGCAGATTCGGTACAAAGAAGATAAAACTTTTTATCAGAAGGATGGGTACTGGGTGGACAGCGAATACAAAGAAGGAAGTCTTGTCAAAGAAATAAAGTTCAATTCAGAGGAATATTTTCGCCTGATTTCTGAAAAGCCTGGAATTGCCAAATATCTATCTGTGGCAGAAAAGCTCATCGTGAGCTTCGAAGGGGTGAACTACAAAATTACTTGACCTTCCGGGGGACACTTACCTTAGTTCAAGGAAACAGCCACGCATTATTTTCGCAGCGCGACCTTCTCAAGGTTTTGAATATAGGAAATTCGTTTTTGTCTTTGATCCAAATCCCTCACCCTTTTCCATAATTTCCATCCACTGACATCCTGAAATGAGAGTATCACATCCAAAACGACAAGGTCAACGACTCAAAAAGAGTAACGAATCAACCGAAACCTTCAAACCATCAAGTTTTAGATTTTCGTCAATGATCGTCGTGATGATATCTACGTAAGGTACTTTGATGATTATTTTACAATATCTGAGAAAGAAGTTTCCGTATAAGATTTGAGCCATCCAGATCGATGGCGGCTCGGAGTTTAAAGATCAGTTCGAGGAGCAATGCCGGAGGCGTCATATCCAACTGTTCCTCCTTCCTCCACGGTCTCCAAGGCTTAATAGGCATGTGGAGAGAGCGAATCGGACTCATGTAGTGGACCCATTCAAAATATTTCAGGTGATATATTTTTTATGCTATAATATAAAAAAAATTAGAGTGAGCAAGAATGAGAGTTCTTAATTATCGAATTTTCCTCAGAAAAGAACCTGAGGGGGGATATACAGTGATTGTTCCATCGCTTCCAGGATGCATCACTTATGGAGAGACTGTAGAAGAATCTATCAAAATGGCAAGGGATGCGATTGAGCTTTATTTAGAAAGCCTTAGAGCACACGGCGAAGAAATCCCTGATGAACAAGATATTTTAGAGGCAACCGTGGCAGTTAAAACTCATGCCTAAACTGCCCTCACTAACGACCAAAAAAGTTATAAAAATTCTTGAAAAGAAGGGATTTGTCTTTGAAAGAGCATCCGGAAGCCATCGTATATATCGAAATCCATAAAATAAAAAGATGGTTGTGATTCCCTTTCATAGAAAAGATTTGCCGAAAGGAACTCTCTCAGAAATATTACGACAGACGGGGCTTCTTAAAAACGATATTCTTAGGGAAAGATAGGATTCTAGGACGCAAGAATTGCAGGGACGCAATTCTATAGAACTCCGTGTATATCCTTCTGGTGACCGACGTTAACACCGAGCATAGTGGAATCCAGGTCTTCGATCAATTAAACGATGCAGTACCGTCCTTGTCGAATACGATATTTCTCTTGCCCAGACAGTTTTTCACACCAGGCGGGCGCAGGTCATCTGCGACTTTCTTGATCCGATCAGCAATGCGCTGGCGATCCTTCTTCAAAGGTATATCTTCGATTTCTTTGACTTGATTTATAAAACATTATCGGAGAAAATGAGATGATATTTTTCTTCAAGGAGAAGAAATGCAAAAAGAAAAATTGCTTCTGATACCGGGACCAAGTCCTGTTCACCCTCGGATCATAAACAGCCTCGCTCAGCCAACCGTCTCCCATGTCAGTCCAGAAATGGTCACTGAATTAAAGGAAGCTCTGGCAAATATAAAAAATGTCGTTTTTTGTGAAAGGGGAGAAGCTTTCATCATGGCTGGAGCAGGGACTTTAGCCATGGAAATGGCTCTTCTGAATACGGTTCGCAAGAAAGAGAAGGCGCTGGTTCTTTCCCAGGGATTTTTTGGTGAGAGAATGGCTCAGATTTGCCAAACCTTTGGCCTTAGCTATGATCTCATCGAAAGCAAATGGGGAAGGGCAGTGCTTCCTGAAGAGCTTGAAGCGAAGCTCTCTAAGAGAAAATATAAGGTAGTTGTCGCGACTCATGTCGACACTTGCACTGGAGGCTGTGCCCCTATCAGAGACTATGCCCGGATATTGAAGGCCCGCGATATTATCTTCATTGTTGACGGTGTTTGTGCTACGGGAGGGATAGAAGAAAGAATGGATGACTGGGGAATTGATGTCATCCTCACTGCTGCCCAGAAATGCTTTGGGGCTCCTCCTGGCTTGGCTATTCTGGTCGTTTCAGAAAGGGGGATGGAAAAAAGAAGGAGCATGGGAGCCATTCCTGCCTATTATTCTGACCTTCTGCGCTGGCTTCCGATCATGAAGGATCCTTCAAAGTATTTTTCGACTCCCTGTGTCAATGAGATAAGAGCCTTTTATGAGAGCACAAGAATAGTCATTGAGGAAGGAATGGAGCAAAGGTTTCTCCGCCACTCCCGCTTTGCTCGGGCTATAAGGGCAGCTTTAACTGCACTTGGCTTTACATTTTTTACTGAAGAGCCATTTTTGGCAGATACTCTTTCTGTCGCCAATTATCCTCCAGGAATCGATGATAAAGCTTTCCGAAGTTTATACTATGAGAATGGCGTGGTTGTCGCAGGAGGGTTGGGGGAGACAGCTGGCAAGCTTTTTCGCATGGGACACATGGGAAATCTATCCACTGCCCAGATTTATTTTGCTCTTGAGGCCCTTGAAAAAACTTTAAGCTTTCTGGGTTATAAATTTGAGCCAGGTTCAAGCCATCGGGCTGCTAAAGAAATTTTAGTGGAGTAGAAGAAAGAAGGTTAGACGAAAGATGAAGAGCAAAATCTATTTCATCCAAGCAAAAAGAGATGAGGGAGATGAGTCCTTAGCCAAGAAGGCAGAGAAGCTCTTTCTTAAGATTGGTTTGCACAACAAAATTGAAAAGGACTCTCTTGTCGCTTTGAAGATGCATTTTGGTGAGCAGGGCAACACCGGCTTCATAAAGCCTCAATGGCTTGAAGGTATCATCCATCAAATCAAGGCCAAGACTTCTCGTGCTTTTCTGACTGACACAAATACCCTCTATGTTGGGAGCAGGTCAAATTCTGTTGACCACCTTCATCTAGCCTGGGAACATGGCTTTAGCTTAGAAAAAGTTGGCATCCCTGTCATAATCGCTGATGGCCTGATAGGCAGGGACTGCGAGGAAATCAAGGTTAATCTGAGCCGAGTAAAGTCAGCCAAAATTTCGAGTGCGATTATTCATTCAGATGTTCTTCTCTGTTTAAGCCATCTCACCGGCCACCTCTTGACTGGAATTGGAGGTGCCATAAAAAATCTGGGCATGGGATGTGCAGCCCGTGTAGGAAAACTGGAACAGCATTCTGATGTCCACCCTCGGGTAAATCCAAAAATTTGCACAAACTGTGGCATTTGCCTTGACTATTGTCCAGCCCAGGCGATAATTCAAGAGGATGGCAGTGCTTTCATTCAGGACAAGCGATGTATCGGCTGTGGCGAATGCCTTGTTGTTTGCAAAGTTGGGGCTGTGAGAATGCGCTGGGACGCGGATACTCGCCGTGCTCAGGAAAAGATGGCTGAGTATGCTTACAGTGTCTGGAAATTGTTCAAAGGAAAAATTGGATTTTTGAATTTCTTAATTAAAATCACAAAAGACTGCGATTGCTTGGACAAGGATCAATCCCAGATGGTAGAGGATATCGGGATCCTTGCTTCCTCTGACCCAGTGGCGATAGATAAAGCCTCTGTAGATGTGGTGTTAGAGAGAAGCGGCAGGGACGTTTTTAGAGCTGGGTATGATGTGGATTGGTCTGCGCAACTTGCCCATGGCGCAGAGATTGGATTGGGCAAGCTAGATTATGAATTAATCAAAATGAGTTAACTTCACTCCATTTTCCTGTCTTTAACTGCATTCTATCTGCCTTTTCTACGTGATCTCGAATATCTGGATGCAGGAACTTGGTCGGGGAGAGGGGACTCGAACCCCTGACCCCAGCGTCCCGAACGCTGTGCGCTAACCAGACTGCGCTACTCCCCGCTCTAGCCTCTCAATTATAGCCATAAATGGAGAAAGTTGAAAGTCTAAAGAGATTCTATCTGAATCCGGAAGGCCTCAATTATAATGAATTTTCATGTTATGTCTAGATAAAAGGGCTCAGGTTTTTGAGGTTGGTCAAAGTCTTCTTTGTAAAGGTCTCTTGTTTGGTATTACTCAATGTGCACTTTAAATAGATAAAGATAAGGAAAACCTTTTTTCTCGAAATCATAGCGCATTGTTTTATAGTTTCCCTTCTGGGAAAAGTAATCAGGATTAAATGTCCAATAATAGCAATGAGTTATGCCCTTACTTTTAAGAAGATTAAATATTTTTGCCAATTCATCAGGCTCCTCAGAGACTGAATATATACGCTCAAAGAAAAGTGGCCCGGCGTGTTCCATGAACCGATTATTTTGAAATATCACGACATCGCCACGATGGGTGTATTTTTTCAAAAATTCAATACGTTCTGTATTGTACCATTTGTACTTCCAGATATTGTTCTTAAATTTATGAAGCCCATAGCTCAGGGAGAATAGAAAAAACACTAATAATACCCCAAAAATTGACTTCGCGATAAATATCCTTTTCTGTTCAGAGGCAATAAAAATAATTATTAAAGGAATGATCGGTAAGCAATATCGGGCGGCTAAATCCGGGTTATTAAAGAGAAAATATGAAACCAACCAGACGAAAAGGACAACTGTACCAAAGATTAGATTGCCAAAATCCCAATCCTTATGCTTAAGCATCTCAATTCTGTTAGAAATGCCAAAGAAAACCAAGAGCACGGCAGGGAATGCTAAAAATAGATTGGGAATTGGTGAGCGCCAAAAGACAGCGAATTCAAACCCAAGCCATAGAACAGGAATGAAAGAAAAAATTTCCTGTTTAAGAGCGGGATCTAATTTATCCCTTTTAGAGATGAATACCAAAGCAGTGCAAACAAAAAAAACTCCCAATGAGATAATGATCTTATCTATGGATAACCGGAAATTAGGAGAATTATACAATATGTGAAGTCCCAATATATCTTGGTAATTTATGAAATTAAATATCGCATAGACTATTAGCGGCGCTGCTGCGCCGGTAATTAAGGCGGCAATATCTCGTAATTTTCTATGGATATACAGAATAAGCCCGAAAGAAATCGTGTAGGCGATAATTAAAAAGATTATCTCTGTCCGAAAGAAACTGGCTAAACTTAATACAAATGCGCTCAAAAATATATTGAGTTTAGACGCCTTGACACAAAAATATCGAACTAAAAAGTATAAGCTACAGACAACACCAAATACAGCTGGTAGATGTTCCCAGAAAGTGAAAGAATACAAAAAAATTGGCGAACCCAAAAGGAAGGTAAGCAACAAAAAATAATATAAAAATGTCTTTTTTATCAGTAATTTCAAAATTCTGCTCAGCACAAGCAGCGAAAGAAAAAATGCTAATAATGGGAGAAAATGCGTTACCCTATCTCCAAATAGAGGATAAAATAGGCTGGAAAGATAGGTAAAAAGGGGTGGATATGTGCAGAACAATCTGCCTTCTCTTTGAGCAAACAAAGACTGTTCCTTCAATAAATAACTCAAATCTAAACCTAATTTTTCGCCAGGATATTTTATCGCCAATGACTTATTCAGATAAAAATTTTTCATCTGCACATATTTTGCACCTTCATCGTTAGAATAAAGGCTCAATGGCGGCAAAACAAAAAAGGCCCATACTAAGACAGCAAAAATAAGAAAGAACAAAATATAGTCACTCTTGAGAAAATGTTTAATTGTATAAGACATTTCTTTTTCCTCTGTTGAATGAGAATATTCTATAATTTCCTGAACCCTATTCTGTAAAGGACGTAGGAAAGGATTCTCTTCCAGGAAGAGACGCCTCGTCTACAAAAAGCCGGAAGGGTGGCCTGATATACCATTTTTTCCTTCCTGAGGGAAGCGAGCCAATCTCATGGCGCCCTAAAAGGAGTTTCAGTTCCATTCCTTCTGGTCGGTTAAAAGAGACTACTCTCGTTACTATCAGTCTAGCCATCAATCGTCTAAAGACACCACTTCGAACCATCGAGTAGTATGCAGGCCGGAGTAGGGAAAATATCCCTGAGTCGATTATGCGAATTGCCCTCACTCCCAGCGCGATGAATTGCCCCCTGAGTCCCCCAAAAACTCTGCGTTGTCTGTTTCCTTTCTTTGCGCAGACCGCGCGTCCGATGATATGGTCAGGATTGATGACCCACGGATCGAAGCGATTGTTGTTGTCACCTTTCGTCCTGATTCCCTGTGAATCAATGGAAACAACGCGGTGAACAATCTTCTGGTCCTTTCCAGGAGGAATGAAAACAATTACATCCCCACTTCGAATCTTTTGACCATTGTAGGGAACAACGTGAAGCTCATCACCGGACATGAGGACAGGATTCATGCTCGCTCCCATGTAATTTAAAAATTTCTCAGGACCCTTACATCGTCTCGTTGAGGCTAAAAAAGCTGCCATCTCATCAGTAATGAGGGTTCCGTTGCTCAGGATGCTAAAGCGCATCCGGTTTTTGACAACTCCCTCAATGAGCTCTTCCAGATACTCCCGGAAAAAAGGTTCTCCTCCAGCGAGAGTCACTCCAATCACTGTACATCGATTGAGTTCTTCAAAGAATTTGAGCCATTCTTCTGTGGGGAGATCCTGATTCACGTCGCCGGCGCTTCCAAAATGGCTGCAGTATTTGCAGCGAAGATTACAGCGGTTTGTGATCTCAATATCCACGGATTTTGGAGTGCTCATTACTTTCATCGAAACCTCAAACTTTTTGGATCTCGAATCCTGCTAATCCGTGTTCGACCAGGTCAAGAATGAATTCTGTGAGATGGTCCTCAGCTTCATCTGGCATGTCTTCAGCCTTTTCTCGGAGCTTTCTGAGGATATCCTCAACTGTATGGCGGCCATCAAGGTGTTTCCATATGAATACTCCTATAGGATTGAGTCCAAAGGCATTGCCTGTATCAGGATCAAAAAGGATGGCCCAGTCATCAAATTCCTCGCGGAGGACAACCAAAGGATTGGCTATTGCCTTTTTGTCTTCAGGCACGACCCTTACTCCCTTCCATATAATGCCTAATATTATTTGTAAGTCAAAAAGATCCAAAAGTCAATTTGGCTTGAGCAGCACGAATATCTTTTTTTTTGACACAAAATTTTTTCTGTGTTAAATGTTAATAAAGATTTGTCAAGAATTTTAGCCTAAAGGGAGATGAAAATGACTGAAGCCATTCATTTCAAGCTCAATGGAAAACCCATTCGCCTGACTACTGATGGTGAACGAATGCTCCTTTGGGTATTGCGTACTGACCTGGGACTTACAGGAGCGAAATTCGGCTGTGGTGAAGGTTTTTGCGGTGCCTGCACTGTCTTAGTGGACAATAAGGCAGTCCGATCCTGCCAGTTCCCTGTAAAAAATATTAAAGGGAAAGAAGTCATGACTATTGAAGGACTTGCTAAAGATGGAAGCTTGCATCCGCTCCAGAAAGCGTTCATAGAGCATGATGCGCTTCAATGTGGATTTTGCACTTCGGGGATGATCCTCAATGCCTACAGTTTACTGCTTGAGAATGCCAAGCCGACTCGAGAAGAGGTCATTCAGAAAATGGATGAAAACTTTTGTCGCTGCGGGTCGCACACTCGGATTATTCAGGCAATCCAGGCCGCAGCTCAAGAAATGAAAGGAGGCAAGAGAGGATGAAAAAAGCTCATTTTCCTGTCAGTCGTCGAGAATTTATAAAGCTTCTCAGCGGAGGCGTCATAGTCTTCTTTTCTTATGGTGATCTCAAAGCTTTGCAGGAAGAAAGAGGTCGAAGAGGTTTTCCTCAAAGCTTGCCTACAGATTTCAATGCTTTTCTCAGGATTGGAGAAGATGGCAGAGTGGCCTGCTTCACAGGCAAGATTGAGATGGGCCAGGGGGTTATAACTTCACTCGCCCAGATGTTGGCTGAGGAACTTGATGTCCCCTTATCTTCAGTTGATATGGTTATGGGAGATACAGACCTTTGTCCCTGGGATATGGGGACTTTCGGCTCGCTTAGCACACGTAACTTTGGCCCCCCTCTGAGAGCTGCTGCTGCAGAAGCAAGGGCTGTTTTAATGCTCTTGGCTGCTGAGAATCTTCAGCTACCATTAAGCCAGCTGGAAGTAAAGGATGGGGTCGTATTTGATAAAACTCGGCCTGAAAATAAGGTTAGTTACGGTGAGCTAACAAAAGGGAAAAGGATTGAACGGCATCTGGAGACAAAGCCTCCCCTGAAAAACGCTTCGGAATTCAGGATAATTGGCAAACCTGTTTTTCGGCAGGACGCATTAGAGAAGGTTACTGGCAAAGCAAAGTATGCAGGTGATATTCGCTTGCCTGGCATGTTGTACGCAAGGATTTTAAGGCCTCCAGCTCATGGAGCAAAATTAAAGAGCATAGACACCTCTGCCGCTCAAGGAATGAAGGGTATCCAAATTGTTCAGGATGGCGATCTGGTTGCAGTCCTCCATGAAGCGCCTGATATGGCTTCGAAAGCCTTAGCAAAAATTAAAGCTCAGTATGATTTGCCAGAAGCAAAAGTGGACGATAAGACGATTTTTGAACATTTGCTTAATGTTGCTCCTGAAGCGAGAGTCATTTCTCAAAAGGGGAATATAGAGGAAGGAGAAAAGCTTGCTTCCTCAGTACTCGAGGAGACATATTATAATAGCTATGTTGCACACGCAACTATAGAGACCCATACAGCTCTGGCTAAGATTGAAGGGAACAAAGCCACAGTCTGGGCGTCAACTCAAACTCCTTTCACGGCCAAAGAGGAAATTGCCCAGGCCCTTGGCTTTTCTCCTGAAAATGTGCGCATCATCACTCCTTTTGTAGGCGCAGGATTTGGCGGAAAGACTCGAAACAAGCAGGCTGTTGAGGCAGCCCGCCTGGCAAAATTAGCCGGAAAACCTGTCCAGGTTTCATGGAGCCGTGAAGAAGAATTCTTTTATGATACTTTTCGACCGGCAGCAGTGGTTAAAATAAAATCAGGAATTGCGGATTCAGGCAAAATTGTTTTTTGGGATTATTGCGTTTATTTTGGAGGTGAAAGAGGGTCTCAACAATTTTATGATGTGCCTCATCATCGAACAGTTACCCGAGGGGATTGGATGCGAAGCACTCCTGGCTCCCATCCCTTTGGCACAGGAGCCTGGAGAGCGCCTGGCGTCAATACCAATACCTTTGCTAGAGAATCGCAAATAGATATTATGGCTTCCAAGGCAGGTGCAGACCCATTGGAATTCCGCCTGAAGAATTTGAGCGATGAGAGAATGCAGAGAGTTCTCAAGGCCGTAGCGGAGAAATTCGGGTGGACTCCATCCAAAGCTCCCAGTGGTCGGGGCTTCGGTGTAGCCTGTGCTGATTATCTTGGTACTTATGTTGCTACCATGGCTGAAGTCGAGGTTGACAAGACGAGTGGAAGAGTCCAGGTGAAGCGCGTGGTCTGTGCTCAAGACATGGGCCTGGTGATTAATCCTGAAGGAGCAAAGCTGCAGATAGAAGGTTGTAACACAATGGGATTGGGCTATGCTCTGACCGAAGAAATCCATTTTAAGGGTGATGAAATTCTTGACCTCAATTTTGATAGCTATGAAATACCTCGTTTCTCGTGGTTGCCAAAGATCGAGACAGTGCTCGTTGAGACAAGAGATTTGCCTCCCCAGGGAGGCGGGGAGCCAGCTATTGTTTGCATGGGAGGCGTGATTGCCAATGCCATCTATGATGCAGCTGGTTTGAGGCTATATCAACTGCCCATGACTCCAGAGCGGATTAAAGAGGCAGCGAAGCGTATCTAAAAAATTTTTTTCTGCTAAGTTAAGTATTTTTATGTCATTTCGCGTTTGACTTCAAATTTTCCCTGTTATATAAGCTATTAAAGAATTCAGTTAGCACATCTTTTATGGCAGATCGTGCATCCATGAGGAGATCATAATCATGAAAAAAGAAAAAAGGGGACTGGCAGCAATCATGTTTACCGACATTGTTGGCTTCAGCGCCCTCAGCCAGAAAGATGAAGCCCTTGCCCTGGAGTTGCTCGAAGAGCACCGGCGTCTGCTGTGTCCTTTTTTTGCTAAGCACAAAGGGAAAGAAATCAAGACAATCGGTGACGCTTTTCTTGTCGAATTTTCAAGCGCTGTGGAGGCGGTCAGGTGTGCGATAGAAATCCAGAAAAAGCTCCAGAAACAGAACGCTCTTGCCGCTTTAGATCGAAGAATCGAGATCCGCATCGGGATTCATATCGGCGATATCGTCTATCGAGAAGGAGATATCTATGGGGATGGAGTGAACATCGCCTCACGGATCACTCCATTGGCAGAGCCTGGGGGAATCTGCATTACTAATCAAGTTTATGCTCAGATCCGCAACAAGGTCGGGGCACCGATTGTTAGTATGGGCAAACAGCAATTGAAAAATATCGACTCTCTCCTCGATATCTATAGAGTCGTTTTGCCGTGGCAGGAAGCATCTGTGCCAAAGCCAGAAGCAAAGCCTTTGAGCCTTGCTCAGAAGAGCAGAAGATGGCTCTTTTTTCTGCCCTTGGCTGCAGTTCTCCTGGCAGTTGTCATCTGGCTGGTCATTCCAAAAAAGAGATCTGAGTCCTTTTCTGGACCATCAAAGGAAATAAATTCTATTGCTGTACTTCCTTTGTAGAATCTTTCTGGGGACCCTGAACAGGATTATTTTGCTGATGGAATGACTGAAGCGCTGATTACTGAGCTGTCCAAGATTAAAGCGCTGAGGATCATTTCGCGGACATCAGTGATGCGCTACAAAAACAGCGACAAGTCTCTTCCAGAAATTGCTCGGGATTTGAATGTTGACTCAGTTGTCGAAGGTTCTGCCCAGCTTGAAGGGGAGCGGATTCGGATCACAGCCCAGTTGATTGAGGCTTCGACAGACCGGCATTTGTGGGCAGATAGCTATGACAGGGATTTGAAGAGTATCTTGTTGCTTCAGAGCGAGCTTGCCCAAGCTATTGCCCGCAAAATCAAGATCACAGTGACGCCTGAAGAACAGACAAGGCTTTCCAGCGCCCGTCCTGTGAATACCAAGGCTCATGAAGCCTATCTTAAAGGTCGTTACTTCATCAATAAATTCACAGAAGAAGCTGTGAAGAAAGGAATCGAATACTTTGAGCAGGCCATCAAGGAAGACCCCAATTATGCTCGGGCTTATGCTGGGCTCGCTGAGTCATATGATATTCTCAATTCTGGAGGCTGGTTGTCGCCAGAAGAGGGTTGGCCAAAAGTGAAGGAAGAAGCCCTGAGGACATTGGAGCTAGATGAGACACTTGCAGAGGCTCATACTTTGCTCGCTGATGTCAAGTTTTTGTCTGACTGGGATTTCGAAGGTGCAGAGAGAGAGTTCAAAAGAGCCATTGAGCTCAACCCCGGAAATGCAATTGCGCGCCAGTATTATGCCTTATACCTTGCTGCCATGGGCCGACACGATGAGTCGCTCGCAGAGATCAAACAGGCCAAGGAGCTTGATCCTCTTTCCCTTAGCATAAACCAGACTGTGGGAGTGTTATTGCGTTTTGCCCGCCAATATGACCTGTCAATAGGCCAATTAAAAGAAACAATCATTTTAGACCAAAACTTCGCTTGGGCGCACTGGTCTTTGGGAGAAGCCTATCTCGAGAACTCGATGTTTGAGGAGGCTCTCTCCTCTTTTCAGAAAGGCTCAGCCCTTTCTGGTGACAGTGTAATCATAAAAGTGGATATTGCCCGTGCCTATGCTTTATCGGGCAAAAAAGTTAAAGCGCAAGAGCTTCTGGATGATTTGATCAGGCAATCGAAAAAGATATATGTCTCTCCCTACAATTTAGCCACAATTTATGCTGCCCTGGGCGAGAAAGAAAAGGCATTCGCTTGGCTGGAAAAGGCTTATGAGGAGCGCTCCAACAATCTTGTTTATCTCAAGGTGGACCCAAAGCTTGACATCCTGCGCCAAGATGTACGTTTCAGTTCTTTGTTGAAGAAAATAGGCTTAGAAAAATAATCAAAATTCTCTAAGCAGGGAAAAATTGATATTCGGCCTTTAAGCGATTTCTGTGCCAACGACCACATTGGTATAATCTTTACGCCAGTAGTAATTATGGCCTGCTTCCACTTTCCATGTTTCCCCTGTGGCAGGGTCGACAACATCTGTTGCCCCAAGAATATAATTGGAGAATTTGCGGTTGATATCATCCATGATTCCCTGCCTTGTCCAGTAGGAATCGTCGATGATTTTTGAGATTTCCTGATTTGTTTGGGTAACAATTTGAGAGACATTGGCTGTAAGCTGCTGCTGGGAAGCAACCCATTGCGGGTTCATCCTGACGCTGCGAAACATATGGTCAGAGATCTCGCGGACAGTCTCAGCTTCAAACTCTGGGCAGGTATAGAGGACAAGCAAAGGCACTGACCATGTGCCTCCTTCCATCCCCATGGACTGGACGATTTGAGTCAGGGCCAGGCCGTAGCCTACAAAAGGCTCAGAATTTTGTTCAAAGCGAAAAGCAGCTTCTCCAGCATGAAGAGTAAAAGAGATACCGTAGGTCATGAATTGACTGTAAATTCTGTTGAAGTTTGCCACGACATCAGGCCGTTCTTTCTGGCTGACAAGCTCAAAATTGCTCAAGTTAGGACGGAAGTTTTGCTGGAGATATTCATTCAAAAAATAGAGACCCTGAGTGTATCTTTTCACCAACATCCGAACACCATATCCAGGAGAATACCAGGAGCCTTCCCTGAATCCAGCCCAGGCCAGAGTCTGAGAGGGAGCTGTGAAAATGGGGATGTTATTGTCGTTGAATTGAATGCGCATTTTCTGATCCGCAGACGTAGCCAGCAGGACATGCGTCAGGTCAACAGAAGCTCTGCGGTAGGTTCCTCCTGTGACTGTCCATCCCTGGGGAACCTCGAGGCTAAATGCTTGCTCTATGCTATCCTGCCAGGATGCATATTGAATTCTTGGTTTAGAGGCGATTGGCGCTTGCTCTTTTTCTGGCTCTGCAAATTGAAAAGATTCCAGAATAGACAGCAGCTCTGCCCGTTTTTTTTCAAAAGTCTCTTCCTGGGCAGCCATGGCATAAAGGATTCCACTTCGCTCTTGGATGGAGCAGAGAGCTATACCCAGATAAGAAATGTTATTTCTCTTGAAATGAAATTTTGTTGCTGCTTCATCAGGAAGTTGGCGGATCTGATCTGTTTTTTTAAAGGTAACTGCTTGAAAAAACTTCGAGAGGTTAGGAAGATTCTTTTGGAGCCAGGAACGACTGTTGATGATCTCTTTGAGGAAAAAGGGATAAACGAGAATAAAGGATGAATCTTCTTCTCCTTGCTGAGCAGAAACCAGGACGTAGAGCTTATCCACAACTTGGGCCTGCCAGTTTTTAGGATGTTTGAGTGAAAAGCCGTCTGGATATTTTTTTGTGACGAGTTTCGAAGACGAAGGTCCGCAATTGTTGAGAAGAGGGAGAAGAAGGAAGACAAAAAGAAATAAGGCGCATTTTTTATTCTTTTGCGATTTCATCTTAAATCCTCCGGCTGGGATTTTATACCAAAATTCTCCAATTTCAAACTCAATTGATAGCATCTCTTTCTGCGTGATGGGTAGAAATCAAAAAAGAACGAATGAGTGGCGCGGTGTGCGCCCTGCAACGCCCGCAGCGTAGGGGACCCCTCTCTTGATGGGTGCGGAGCGAGGACGGACAGGGACACGCCGCGACAGGACCCATTCCTAACCTTATTATCATTGAAATGGATATCCTGCCTACTCAATTCTTGAGATTACAATATCTCTCTTTTTGATTATAATTAGAGACTTAAAACAGTCTTTTAGCTTTGAGCTAAGGTATTAAGAAAATTCTGAAGAAAATGAAAAAGAGTGATCGAAGATGATTGCTGTTGAGAACCTCTCAAAAAGCTATGCCGAACAGGTGCTGTTTGAAGAGATAAGTTTCAGGATCAACCGCAAGGAAAGAGTGGGGGTTGTGGGAAGAAATGGCCATGGGAAGACCACGCTCTTTCGCCTTATTGCTGGTCTGGAGATCCCTGATTCGGGCAGGATAACCATGCCCAAAAATTACCGTATTGGCTATGTGGAGCAGGAAGTGGCGTTTACTGAGGAAACAGTCTTGCGAGAAGCTTCGAAGGGGCTTCCCTCTGGGGCAGCTGATCAGCAGTGGAAAGTAGAAAAGATCCTGGCCGGACTCGGTTTTGAGAAGGAAGATTTCTGCCGCCACCCAGCAGAGCTTTCAGCCGGACATCAGGTGCGTCTTAATCTTGTAAAAGTTCTGCTCTCGGATTTTAACCTGCTGCTTCTTGATGAGCCGAATAATTACCTTGATATCACCTCTATCCGCTGGCTATCGCGGTTTTTGCTTAGCTGGCCAGGCGAACTCATGCTTATTACTCATGACCGAAGCTTCATGGACAGGGTGGTTACGCATATTCTTGGGATTCACAGGAGAAAAGTCCGCAAAATTGCTGGAGATACAGGAAAATACTACTCCCAGATTGCTCAGGATGAGGAAACTTATGAAAAAACGAGGACAAACGATGAGCGCAAAAGGAAAGAAATAGAGATATTTATCAACCGTTTCAGGGCAAAGGCCCGGCTGGCCAACCTCGTTCAATCGCGAATCAAGACTCTTTCGAAAATGGAAAAGCGCGAAAGATTAGAAAAGATTCAAGCCCTCGATTTCTCGTTCAGAAACAAGCCCTTCCATGGCAAGTATGTGATGAATGTCTCGGATATTTCATTTTCCTATAATCAAGAAAACCCTCTGATAAAAAATTTCAGTATCAGCATCGGCGCCCGCGACCGGGTATGTGTAGTGGGAAAAAATGGAAAAGGGAAAACAACACTGCTCAAACTGATGGCAGGAGCGCTCCAACCAAAAGAGGGTGAAATATCCTGCCCTCTTTCTGTGTCCATCGGATACTATGAGCAGACAAATGTGGCTGGGCTTTCAGATTCGAGGACTGTTCTTGAGGAAATTGCCTCTGCTCTTCCTGATGCTGACCCGAAAAACGCCCGAAGCATATGCGGGGTGATGATGTTTGAAGGCGGTGCAGCGCTGAAAAGGACAGGTGTTCTCTCAGGTGGGGAGAAAAGCCGTGTTATGTTTGGCAAACTCATTGCAACGCCTATAAACCTGTTGCTTCTCGATGAGCCAACCAACCACTTTGATATGGAATCGTCAGATGCACTCCTGGCGGCGATTGATAACTTTGAGGGAGCTTTGGTCTTGGTAACCCACAATGAGATGTTCCTTCATGCCCTTGCAGAAAGGCTTGTTATCTTTCAGAACGACGAAGTTTTGGTCTATGAAGGGGATTACCAGCGCTTCCTGGAGAAAGTCGGCTGGAAGGATGAAGAGGAAAAACCTCAAAAGAAACAAGAGGAAGAAGTCAAAAGAGAGGCAAAAGAAAAGTTGGGAAAAAAGGAGCTGCGAAGACTTCGTTCTTTGATTCTTTCTGAACGTGCAAGAGTGCTCAAACCTCTGGAGGAAAGAATTTCCGAAATCGAGCAAGCCATTGAGAGGGATGAACAGGAGTTTTCCCGGATGAATACAGAGATTGTGGAAGCGTCACGCCTTCACCAGAGCTTGAAGATCATAGAGCTTTCAAAATCCATTCACTGCGCGAAGGAAGATATTGATTTGCTCTTTGATGAGCTTGAAAGAGTGACTGTTGAATACGAGAAACAGAAATCCCGTTTTGAGAAAGAGCTTCTCGCCCTGAGCGAGGAGGGTTAAAAGCGAGTGATTGACATCTCTTTTTTCCTGTAATATAAGCTACTGAATGAATGAGTATCGGTTCGGTCTGATACGGCGCTCGTGCGATTTATGGTTTTAAAATAGAAGCCACTTAAAACAGAAAGGAGACTCCGTGGACTTTATCAAGCAGATCATCGATATTTTTATTCACTTGGATAAACATCTGAATGAAATCATTCAGACGTTTGGCTTCTGGACCTATTTCATTCTCTTTGTAGTGATCTTCTGTGAAACCGGTTTAGTGGTTACCCCTTTTTTTCCAGGAGATTCTTTGCTTTTTGCAGCCGGCGCCTTGGCTTCGATTGGATCGCTTAAAGTGGAATGGCTGTTTATCGTCCTTTCCCTTGCCGCGATAGCTGGCGATACAGTCAATTACCAGATCGGATACTTCATCGGCCCTAAAGTCTTCCAAAGACAGGATTCGCGCTTTTTTAAAAATGAATACCTGGAACGCACACACCGCTTTTATGAAAAACATGGGGGGAAGACTATCATCCTGGCCAGGTTTATCCCCATTATCCGTACCTTTGCTCCTTTTGTGGCTGGTGTTGGAACCATGACTTACTTGCGCTTCCTGAGTTTCAATGTCATTGGAGGTGTGCTCTGGTGCGCCATTTTTGTCTTCGGAGGTTACTATTTCGGCAACATCCCTTTTGTGAAAAAGAATTTTTCTCTAGTGATTATGGCCATTATTTTTATGTCTATTCTCCCAGGCATTATTGGCTATTTAAGAAATAAATTTAATCGTTCTCGAGCAATTGGAGAACCAAAATAACTTGATAGTCTTTCCAGTTTTTGTGCCTCAATCTGAGGACACAAATTGGAGACAATTTAAGGAGGGCATGATGAATAAAAAAATGAGCCTTCTGGCAATCTTTTTCGTACTGGGTTTTAGCCTTTTTTCTTTGGCTCATTCCCAGGAAAAAATTACTGTTCCTTCGCTTTTCGATACAAAAATCCTTTCCAAAATCAGCACACCGGAGTACATATGGTTAAGCAACGGAAAAGTCCTGCTCCTCGATAGCCGGATAGAACCTGAGAATCGAACTCTTGAACTCCTTGATCCTCAAACAGGGAAAAGAACTCCAGCTGTGGAAGCCGCCATAGTCTTGGCTGCTTTAAAAGAAGTTATCCATGAAGAAGCACCATCTTTCCTGAGATGGCCTGATGCATTGAATCCAAACGGAAAAGGAGCAGCCTATATTCTGGCAGGTGACCTCTTTTTTGTGAACTTTGAGAATTCAGAAGTGAAGCGCCTCACCAAGACTCGCTCTGAAGAAACTTCAGTGACTTTTTCTCCTGATGGTTTATGGGTAAGTTTTATTCGGGACAATGATCTTTATGCCATCGACTTAAAATCAGGTAATCAAAAGAGACTGACCAAAGGTGCTACAGAGACACTGCTCAACGGGCCTCTTTCCTGGGTTTACTGGGAAGAGATTTACGAGCACTCCTCAGTTCCTTATGCTTGGTCTCCTGACTCTAAGGCAATTGCCTATCTGCAGACAGATGATTCGCCAGTCCCTATCTCAACCTTTGTTAATTTCAAGCCTGCTACTCAGGGAGCTGTCCGTCAGCACTACCCAAAAGCAGGCCAGGCAAATCCAAAAGTCCGGCTTGGAATCGTTGACGTGAATTCAGCAGAGACGACCTGGGTTGACTGCGGTTCCTATGAATACCTTGCCCGCTTCAACTGGCTTCCCATCAGCCAAGAAATTGCAGTCCAAATCCTTGACCGAAAACAATCCACACTCAGGCTTTTTTTTGCTGATAGACTAACAGGAAAGAACCGAGAAATTCTTGTTGAGAAACAACCCGCCTGGATTAATCTCCACAATTCTCTCTATTTTCTGAAGGATAGGAAGAGGTTTATCTGGCTATCAGAAAGGGACGGCTACCAGCATCTCTATCTCTACAAGCTCGATGGCCAGCTCATCGCGCAGTTGACTAAAGGCGAGTTCATGGTTGTTCCCGCAGACGGGGACATTGTCATGGATAATGGAGGTTTGGTTGGCGTTGACGAGAAAAAAGGCTGGGTCTATTTCACTTCAAACCAGAATGCCCTGAAGGACAAGCACCTTTACAAGGTTAAATTGGACGGCAAGGGACTCAAAAAGCTGAGTGCTGGAGAAGGCGTCCATGCTGTCAGTTTCTCTCCTGATCTGAATTACTATCTCGACACACATTCCAGTTCTTCACAACTGCCGGAATTCACTCTTTACAAAGCTGATGGAACAAAAATCGCAACCATCACTCCATCTGCAAAAGAAGTCCTAGCAAGGTGGAATCTCATTTATCCTGAATTTGCCACATTCAAAACCGATGATGGACTCGACCTGCCAGCGATGATGGTCAAGCCTAAAAATTTTGACAAGACAAAAAAATACCCAGCTATTATCTATGTCTATGGCGGACCAGGTTCCCAGCAGGTTATTGACAGATGGAATAACCGTGTTCTCTGGCACAATCTGCTCGCTCAGGAAGGTTTCTTTGTTTTTGTTTTTGAGGTGAGAGCTGGCATGGGGAAAAACAAGGCTCTGGAAACCTCTGTTTATAAGCAAGCTTATGGAATGCAGAATGTCAAAGATATTCTTGCTGGAGTTGCCTGGTTGAAACAAATGCCCCCTATTAACCCAAAAAGGCTGGGCATCTGGGGTGGAAGTGGTGGCGGCTGCACCACTCTCTTCACCATGACCCACTCTGATGTTTTTAAAGCAGGAATCTCTCTCTATCCTGTTTCTGACTGGCATTTCTATGATACCATTTATACAGAGCGCTACCAGAGCACTCCTCAGGATAATCCACAAGGCTATAAAGAGACATCATCTGTCCTTGCCGCTTCGAACCTGAAAGGCCGGCTGCTCATTGTCCACGGGACATATGATGATAACGTCCATCCCCAGAATACAGAAGCTTTTATCAATGCTTTAATAGAAAAAAACATTCCCTTTGAACTCATGATCTATCCCTGGAGAAAGCATGGAATCGGCGATTATCCAGCCAGGGTCCATCTCTACACCTTGATGCTCGATTTCTGGAAGAAAAATTTATAAAATATTTCTCTCTCGCTTGCGAATTTAAGAGAAAAAAGAGATGAAAGGAAAATTGAAAATTAGCTATAAGACCAAGTTTTTACTCTTTCATCCGCATCATTTATTTTTTATTTTGTCTCTAAGCTTTGTCATTATCTCTGGCTGTTCCAGAGGAGCTTCTCAAAGAGGCTTGATCGTGGCTGGGTCAACGAGTGTCCAGCCTTTTGCTGACAGATGGGCGGAAATCTATATGATGAAATATCCTGGCCGCATAGTGAATGTCCAGGGCGGAGGTTCAAGTGCTGGTATTCAGGCGGCAAAATCTGGCGCTGCTGATATCGGCACTTCTTCCAGAGAATTGAAACAAGAAGAAAAAGATTTGAATGAAATCGTGGTGGCTAAAGATGGGCTGGCTGTTATTGTCCATCCTAGCAACAAGATCACAAACCTGAGTCTAGAAGAAGTCAGACAGATATTTGGAGGAAATATCAGAAAGTGGAAAGACATCGGAAGAAAGGAAAAAACCATTACTGTCGTCACCCGCGAAGAAGGTTCTGGCACTCGTGGTGCTTTTCAGGAAATGGTGATGGGGAAAGTGCGGATCTTCAAAGGCGCAATTGTCGAGGATTCCAACGGCACTGTCAGGGAAATCATCGCCAGCGATCCTTATTCTATTGGATACATCTCATTGGGATTGGTAGATGAGAGAGTGAAAGCCCTGAAGCTAGATGGAGTTGTGGCCAGTGAGGAAAATATTCTCAATAATCGCTACAAGCTGGTACGGCCGTTTTTGTTTGTCACGAATGGCCCTCCAAGCAGCGAGGCAAAACATTTTATAGATTTTGTCCTTTCTGAGGAAGGACAGGAGCTGGCAAAGAAAGAGGGATTGATTCCTGCTAAATAGATAATGCAAAATGAATCATCTTCAAAGAAATGAAAAACTAATTCAGATAGCCCTATTAGTCGTGGCTTTCTCTGCCGTTTCAATTCTGGCCATAATAACAGTTTTTATTTTCGAAGAAGGCACTCCCATTCTGTTTAAATATGGCTTTAAAAACTTCCTGTTCGGCCTTAACTGGTATCCCACCGAACAGAGTTTTGGTTTATTGCCAATGATTCTCGGCTCGCTTATGGTTACTCTGGGAGCGCTTATCATAGGAGTTCCTTTTGGCCTTGGCTGTGCCATCTTCTTGACAGAGTTTTCTTCTAAACAGCTGCGCCATATCATCAAGCCGATTATCGAGCTTTTAGCCGGAATTCCCTCAGTTGTCTACGGTTTTTTTGGAGTTGTTATCCTTGTTCCTTTTATTCGCAAAACCTTGGGAGGCCCGGGGCTATCTGTCCTTGCTGCTTCCATCATTCTCGGCATTATGATTTTACCCACTATCATCAGCATTTCTATTGACTCCCTGCAGGCTCTGCCTCCGAGCTACAGAGAAGGTTCCATTGCCTTGGGAGCAACACGCTGGCAAACCACGAAAATGGTCCTGCTGCCTGCTGCTCGTTCAGGAATTGTTGCCAGCATTATCCTCGGCATGGGCCGGGCTATTGGCGAGACAATGGCCGTTATCATGATAGCGGGGAATGCGATAAGTATTCCTCACTCAGTGCTTGATCCTGTAAGAACACTTACCTCCAATATTGCTCTGGAAATGGGCTATGCCAGCGGCGAACACCGGCAAGCTCTGTTTGCCACCGGCGTTATCCTTTTTATCATAATCATGATTCTCAACACAGTTGCCCATATTTCTGCAGCCAGGAGAAAGTCGTAGAAGAAAATGTATTTTAATCCCAGAAAAGAACAAAAATTTGTCCAGATTCTTCTCTGGACATTCACTCTGATCACTGTCTCTATTTTATTTTTTATCTTAATTTTTATCTTAAAAAACGGGCTGCGAGCGGTGAATATTCCCTTTTTAACCTCCAACCCAAAAAATATGGGGAGAAGCGGAGGTATTTTTTCGACCATTATCGGGACTATCGCTTTAACAATGATGGCTATCCTGATAGCTACCCCTTTAGGCGTGGGAAGCGCCATTTATCTGACTGAATACACCCGTGAAAACAGAATCACCCGGATCATCCGCTTCGGAGCAGAGTGCCTGGCTGGTATTCCCTCAATTATTTTCGGCCTGTTTGGCTTTATTCTCTTTGTGACGAAACTTAAATTTGGCTGGTCAATTCTCAGTGGGAGCCTGACTTTAGCTTTCATGATCTTGCCCACTATTATTCGGACCAGTGAAGAAGCAATGAAGTGCGTGCCCAGCTCTTACCGGGAAGTCAGCTATTCCCTGGGTACTACAAAGTGGCAGATGGTGACAAAGGTCGTACTTCCTTCTGCCCTGCCAGGAATTGTCACTGGCGTTATTTTAAGTGTTGGCCGCAGCATTGGTGAAACAGCCGCAGTGATTTTTACTGCTGGAAGCGCTCTGCGCATCCCGACATCGATTTTCTCTTCTTCACGGACAATGGCAGTTCATTTTTATATTTTGGCCAGAGAAGGTATTTCCCTGTCCAATGCCTATGGGACTGCTGCGGTTTTGATTATCGCTATTTTGATGATAAATATCATCACTTACAGACTCATGAACAGATTTATGAAAAAATATAGGTGATGGAGGAAGAGAGCTTTTTATGGATAAGGTAGCTATCCGAGCAAAGAATTTTAGCCATTTTTTCGGCGTTACCCAGACACTGAAAAAAATTAATATAGAAATCTTTAAGAATGAGATTTTAGGTATCATTGGGCCGGCAGGGAGCGGAAAGTCCACATTTTTGCGCGGCCTGAATCGGCTCAATGACCTTGACTCTAGTTCAAGGGTTGAAGGACGCATCGAAATAGATGGTCAAGATATCTATGGCCCTGATATTAATGTTGCCGAATTGCGGCGGAAACTCGGGATGGTTTTTGCAAGTCCTGTGCCCTTGCCGCGCTCCATTTATGAGAACGTTATCTTTGGCTCCAGAATGGCAGGAATTCGAAACAAGAAAAAACTCCAAGAGCTGGTAGCGAACTGCCTCAAGCAGACTTCCCTTTGGGAAGAAGTCAAAGACAGGCTCAATTCGAGCGCCATGAAACTCTCAGGTGGCCAGCAACAGAGACTTTGTATAGCCAGAGTTTTGGCATTAGTGCCTGATTTTATCCTGCTTGATGAACCTTGTTCAGGCCTTGACCCGATATCTACAACGAAGATCGAGGATTCGCTCCGGGAACTCAAAAAAAGATACACGATTATCTTGGTCACAAACAATATCAAACAGGCAGCGAGAGTTGCTGATCGCACTGTTTTTTTCTTGGATGGCGAAATAATCGAGATTGGAGCCACTGACAAAATTTTCACTGCACCCCTCGACCAAAGAACAAATGATTATATTTCAGGGAGATTTGGGTAAGTCCGTCAATGAGCATCATTGAAATAAAGAGTCTCTCAGTCTTTTATGGCAGATTTCAGGCCTTAAAGGATATTTCTCTGGCCATCGAAAAGCAGAAAATCACAGCGCTCATCGGGCCTTCAGGCTGCGGCAAAACAACCTTTTTGCGCTCTCTCAACCGAATGAACGACCTCATAGAAGATGTCAGAATAAGCGGAAATGTCTTTATAAAGGGAAAAGACATTTATCAGCCAGGCATGGATTTGCTTGAACTTCGGAAAAAAGTTGGCATGGTCTTTCAAAGGCCTAATCCTTTTCCTTTGGCCATTTATGATAATGTGATCTATGGTCTTCGGGTTCATGGGGTTTTAAAGGAAAAAATAATCGAGGAGAAGCTCAGATGGAGCCTGGAATCAGTCCATCTCTGGGAGGAAGTTAAAGACAAACTCGGATCAAGTGCGCTTTCGCTCTCCGGTGAGCAACAGCAAAGACTCTGTATTGCCAGATTGATCGCTGTTGAGCCTGAGATATTGCTCATGGATGAGCCCTGTTCAGCTCTTGACCCTATTGCGACTACAAAAATTGAAAACCTGATGTATGAGTTAAAAAAACAATACACAATCGTCATTGTCACCCACAACATGCAGCAGGCAGCCCGTGTTTCAGATTACACAGGATATTTCTATTTGGGAGAATTGGTTGAGTTTGGTGAGACTGACCAGATTTTCACCAACCCCAGAGATTCCAGAACAGAAGATTACGTTACAGGGAGATTTGGATAATTAAATTGGCTATTAGCTTCAATCTATGAGCTAAGGCTAAGGAGGTAAAAATGAAGAGACATTTTGATGAAGAATTGGCAGAACTGAATAAAGAGATTTTGCGCATGGGAGCTTTAACAGAGGAATCCATTTATAAATCCATAGAAGCGCTCAAGACACTCAGCATGAAGAAGGCTAAACAGGTAATAGCAGAGGATGACAGAATTAACGAGTTAGAGCTGGTTATAGATGAGAAATGTCTGGATCTGATAGCTTTGTATCAACCCATGGCTGTTGACCTGCGTTTTATCGTCATGGCGATGAAAATCTGCACTGACTTGGAAAGAATTGCTGACCTGGCGGTTGATATCTGCGAGAGAGTTTTGGAGATGGCTGATAAACCGCTCCTCAAACCCTTGATCGATATTCCTAAACTGGCGACTCTTGCCCAAGGCATGGTCAAAGAGGCTATCGATGCTTTTATCAACAGGGATGCGGGGCAGGCCAGAGAAGTTATTTTGCGTGCTGAACCGGAGGCAGACAATTTGCGCAACCTGGTTCAATCAGAACTTATTAACGATTATATTCTTAAAGATCCCTCCGCCGCCCCCAGAGCGGTTTCGCTACTTCTTGTTGCCCGCCATCTGGAAAGAATTTGTGACCATGCGACAAATATCGCCGAGGATGCCATTTATATGGTCGAGGCAAAAGTGGTCAAGCACCGTCTTGGCGTCTTAAAAGAAACCTAAATATTTTGACTTATTTAAACTGGTGGACTTTGCCGCCTACAATCACGATATCAGGATGGCCGAGCACATCAAATGAAGCGAGGGGATCTCCAGTTATGATCTGAATATCCGCCAGCTTGCCAGCCTCAATGGTGCCAAGTTCATCAGATTTGCCAAGGACTGCTGCCCCAACCTTTGTTGCAGCAACAATGGTTTCCCTAGGACTTGCGCCAAGCTCAACAAAATATTTCAACTCAGTAAAATAAATAGTAAGCATCTTTTTTTCCGTGATAGAAAGCAAGAGACGGAGCTCAGGTTGGATGACTCGAAGGCACGCTGCCTTCTCCCCAGCGAGGAGAAGTTGCTCGATTCGAGGCTTCGCTCTCCTTCTCCCTGCGGTCGAGGAGCCCTGCCCGCTGCGCCTCTCATACGGCCTTCTTCGTTCATCCAACCCTCGACAGAAGCGAAGGCCCTCATGCATTCGCTCTCATCACGGAAAAAGGGATGCTTCCTTCCGGGATTTTGAGGCTTTGGGTCAGGGGGAGTGCCTATCATAGGGAGGTGTGTGGGGCTTTGCTGAGGAAAGATTTGGGGTCAGACATTGCTAGGGTGGAGAGATGTCCACATGCCCATGGTTATTTGGCCTTCCCTATGACAATGTCTGACCCGGATCCCTACAGGGGCTGACCCCAAAAAAATCTTTTTAAAAGCGGTCACAAAAGGGTATAATTGAAAACCAATGGGTTCTCTTTGAGGAGAACCTTGAAGAGGATAATTTCGTATAATCTTACAAAAGAGTAAAAAGAGGAGTAAGAAATGAAGAAGTCCTTTTTCTTCACTTTAGTTTTAACAATTTTTTTGGCAATTATCATTTCTTTATCTTCCTGCATTGTGGCTGTTGTGGATTATTCTGAATCTGGAACTGTTTTTCCCAAGAAGGAGTTCCACAAGAGCGTGTCTTTTAAACCTGGCGGAACGATTTCATTGGACAATAGCAACGGGGATATTGAGATTTCTGGCTGGGAACAGAATGAAGTGGAACTCTTTGCCAATGAAGTAAAAAGTATTCCCTATCAAAGGAAAGTTCGCATTTATGGAGTAAGTTATTCCGAGCCAAAAATCGACTTTGAGAAATTGGATGAAGATTTCATAAAAATTAAAACTCGCTCCAGCGGAAGAGACAGAGAAAATAGTGTGTTCAATTGTCTATTAAATGTCCCTCATTCCATAAACCTTGAAGATATCAGGAACAGGAGAGGAAATATTTCTATTTCTGATCTTTATGGAAAAGCTGTGCTCGGCCTGAAGGAAGGAGATTTGAGAGTTGAAAATTTTTCTGGATCGCTCGAAGCTTCTGTCGGAATTGGCTCGGTTCAAGCTGAACTCCTGGACTTGAGAAACGAGGATGAGATCAAAATCATGACAACACAGGGTGATATAACTCTTTATCTTCAACCTGAGGTGAATGCACAGGTTGAAGCCAGTGCTTCTAGCGGCGAGATATCCAGTGAATTTGATTTAAAACAAGCCTTGCCTTCTAAAAAAATTACGGCTCAAATAGGGCAAGGAGGAGCTTCTCTTTCAATTTCTACATTGAATGGCAATATCAAAATAGAGAAAATTAAAGAGACAGGAAGAGGCCAGTAAATTTATCGATTGAATATGCAAGAAAGGAAAAATAAAGGAGGGGAGGAAAGATATGGATGAATATAGAAAGGTCATTCGGACAGGGATTATTATTCTGGTGATATTGGTGGTTGCTGTTGGAATCTATTATTTCTTTTTTTACAAAAAAGGGAAAGAAAGTGTCACCAGTGAGGAAGCCTTAAAGAAACGTCTGGCGGAAGTTGCAGCTGAAGAAAGTATCAGCAAAGAGAAAAAGGGGATTCAGGAGTTACCACCTGTTAAGCTTGATAAGAGCGACGATCTTGTGCGCGAGCTAGCTCAAGGGCTATCCTCGCAGCCGAACTTTGGCGCCTGGTTGAAGACGAAAGATTTAATCAGAAAATTCACTGCAGCTGTGGACAATATTGCCAACGGCTTAAGTCCTCGACTTCAAATCGAATTTTTTACACAAGCAGAGGATTTGAAGGTCATTAAAAAGGATCGAAAATTTTATGTGAATCCAGCAAGTTATGAGCGATACAACCTGGTGGTGGATGTTTTTGACTCCTTGAATGTGGAAGAATGTGTCACGTTTTATAAGAAATTTAAGCCTCTCATTCAAGAAGCCTACCGAGATTTGGGCTATCCCAAAGAGGATTTCGACCAGACTCTCTTCAGGGCTATTGTTGAGCTACTAAAAACACCTGTTGTTAGGGGTGATATTTTGGTAGAGAAAAAGATCGTTACTTATATGATGGTTGACCAGAAACTGGAGAGCCTGAGTGAAGCCCAGAAGCATCTTCTGCGCATGGGACCTGAAAATGTCGAGATAGTTCAGGCAAAATTGCTACAACTGGCCCGAGCTTTTGGCTTCCCAGAAAGTCAAATCCCCCAGCCAAAAATTTATTCTCCTGAGACAAGGCGGTTCTAGGCTCCTTCCTGCTTTCCCCAGCGAAAAGGATCAGGCAAGTTGAAGTCAGGAATAAGGTGTTCCTCTAATGCGAAAGCTGAAGGCTGAATAAACATATTTTCAAAACCAAGGCTTTTAGCTTTGGCTAAAACAAGGTCATATTCCTGTTGAGTGAGAGGCTTGCGGATTTCCTCAGGCGCCTTAAAACAGGAATGATACTGGCTCATCAAGCTCAAACAGACAGACGCTGAGAGGTTTTGCTGAATCCATTCCAGAATAGCCAGAGTATCTTTTGTCTGACCTGGCAAAACGAGATGTCGGATAATGAGCCCTTTCTGGGCAATTTCTTCTTTGCTGAGAATTAGCTCTGGCTGTTGGCGATTCATTTCTCGAATGGCCAGGCTCGCCTGCTCAAAATAGTCAGGTGCGTTGGAAAACCTGGCTGAAACTTCGGGAGAAAAATATTTCAGGTCAGGAAGATAAATATCGACAATTCCTTCCAAATTCTTTAAAACTTCAGCTTTTTCATAGCCGTTGGAATTCCAGACAAGAGGCAATTCAAGGCCTTGAGCATAAGCGATTTTGAGGGCTCTTAAGATAGGCAATACCAGATGAGTAGGGGAGACGAGGTTGATGTTCAGAGCGCCTTTTTTCTGAAGGTCGAGTATCATCCTCGCAAGCTCTTCATGTGTGACTTCGCGTCCTTCATTTAACCAGCTTAACTGATAGTTCTGGCAGAAAAGACATTTCAGATTGCATCCGGAAAAAAAGATTGCGCCAGACCCTGAGAGGGGAACCGCGGTTTCACCTCTATTTCTGGCAAAATCATGAAGGCCGCTGAGAACAGGCTCTTCCCCATAATGGAGCAGGGCACGGGAGAGGGTTGCAAGGTTTCCGCTTTGACAGATTCCTTTCTCCCCAATGCGTCTATTTACCCTACATTCTCGAGGGCAGATGTGGCATTCCGATTCTAAGCTAGATAAATGATCGAGTGCTCGCTCAATTCTTTCTAATTTGTATTTTTTCTTCACCTTGCTGTCGATCCTTGATTAGTCTTCCCTGGTATGTCGCTTCAAGCAAGTCTCATCGTTGAATGAAAAAATATTTTTAAGAAGGGGAAGTTTGAGTGCTTGATAATCCGTTAAGTCGGTATGGAGAGGTGTAACAGAGATATAACCTTGAGACATAGCCATGATATCGCTTTCTTCATCAGCTAAAGCTTCAGGACTTCCAGTTCCTATCCAGTAATAGGGATTGTGCCTGGGGTCTTTTTTTTCGATGATTTCTGGATTGTATCTTTTCCGTCCGAGCTTGGTCATTTTTGTGCCTTTGAAGGGAGGGGGAGGGATGTTGATATTAAGCGTTACTCCCTCAGGAAGCCTCTTCTTGAGCAACCTTTCGGCTATTTCCCGGACAATTTTGGTTGCAAAATCAAAAAAATATTGACCGCTCTCATCTGCCAGTAGAGAAACGGCCATGGAAGGAACTTGAAGAAAAGTTCCCTGGATCGCAGCAGCGACAGTGCCCGAATAGGAAATGTCTTGCTGGCCAAGGTTGGGGCCGCGATTGATTCCAGATATGATTAAATCGGGCTTGCGGGACAGCAATTTCTTCATAGCCAGATAAATGCAGTCTGCTGGAGTACCATCCACAGCATAGACATTCGATTTAATTTTTTGGACGCGAAGAGGACGGTGAAGTGTCAAGGAGAGGGAAGTGGCACTTTTCTCCCTATCAGGAGCAACAGTAAAAACCTCGCCTAAATTTTTGAGGGAATTGGAGAGTGTGCTTATCCCTTCCGAAAAAAAACCGTCATCATTGGTGAGAAGAATCAAAGGTTTCATTTTTCGCTTCATGAGCGGACCATGATCAAAAGCATCTTGAACTGTCTTATAGCCTTAAGCGCATGGGATTTGTTGGCGGGCATGATGATCATTTCACCAGCTCTTAATCGATAGCTGTTTCCTGAAATCGTGATTTCTGTTTCGCCATCAAGAACATAAACAAGGGCATCGAATGGCGCTCGGTGTTCACTCAATTGCTGGCCTTCATCAAAAGCGAAGAGTGTCACTGTTCCTGCTTTTTTGGTGATTATCGAACGGCTGACTACAGAACCTGTCTGGTAATGGATTAAATCCGACAGTTTTATGGTTCGTGCTTCAAGATTTTCAACATCTTTTTGTTTTTTATTTTGGGCCATCTTTTTTGTTCCTTTAAAATATACATTGCTTTTATTCTCTTAGCAGAAGAATGATGATTTTTTATGGAGCTAATAATGGTCGGGACGGGCGGATTTGAACCGCCGACCCCACGCACCCCAAGCGTGTGCGCTACCAAACTGCGCCACGTCCCGAACAAATGAAGATCAATTATAGCAAATATGAAGAGAATTTTTATATCTTTTTTGACTCTTTTCCAAGAGAACTCGCGATTTCTTGAAGCTGTTCCTTTACCTGATAAAGAACCTTTTTCAGACGGTCAGGGTGAACATGGACTGCACTCTTTGTCTCGAATTCCTCTTCGATTGCCCTTTTCGCTCCAGCCAGAGTGAAACCTTTTTTTTCAAGGAGCTCCTTTATCCTGAGAATGATGTCCACATCTCTTTGTCTGAATATTTTTTGTCCATTGGAAGTTTGCCCAGAGTGAAGAAAAGGGAATTCCTTTTCCCAGCCTTCAATGGTCTTGCCCGGAAGTTTGGCTATTCGGCTAACTTCTTCTAACCTGTAGACAAACTTTTCTTCTGGTTTTTCGTTTTTCATCCGGCTGGCCTGTTTTGCTTCGGGTCTCAATTCTTCTGAAATCAATCATAACATTAGCATGTAATCCTCTATTCGTCAAGGTAGATACCCGAGTTTTCATCTAAAACCAATATCTGTTATAATTTGGAAAAAGAACCAGCAATATGGAAACAAAGGAAAAGCATGTTCCACTTGCTGAGAGGATGAGGCCTCGAAGCTTTGATAAGTTTTATGGTCAGGAACATTTACTCGGCGAGGGGAAGATTCTCACTGAGCTCATTGAGGCAGAGCATCTGGTTTCTTTGATTTTCTGGGGACCTCCTGGTTCGGGAAAAACCACATTGGGCTACATGCTGGCCAAGCATTTCAATTTTCCCTGCCTTTTTTTCAGCGCCGTTCTTTCAAGCATCAAGGAAGTCAAGGAAGTCATGGCTAAGGCTGAGAGTCACAAAAAGATGTATGGCCAGCCTCTTGGGCTTTTCATTGATGAGATCCATCGATTCAACAAAGCCCAGCAGGGAGCTTTCTTACCCTATGTGGAGAGGGGAGATATCATTCTTTTCGGGTCGACTACAGAAAACCCGTCTTTTGAGGTCATCGCCCCTCTTCTCTCAAGGACCAAGGTTCTAGTTCTCAAGCCTCTATCAGAAGAGGCTCTGCTCCGAATCCTAGCTGATGCCTTAACTGATGAAGAGCAGGGATTGGGAAAGATGAAGTTCAAGCTCGATGAGCAAGCCCGAAAAATGATTGTTGATTATGCCAACGGAGATGCCAGGCGCGTCCTCAATACTTTAGAGATTGCAGCAAGCCTGGCAAAGAGCTCGCTCATAACTTCGGCAGATGTCCAGGAAGCCCTGCAAAAGCGAATTCTCCTCTATGACAAGAAAGGAGAAGAGCACTTCAATTTGATTTCTGCTCTTCACAAAAGCCTTCGCAACAGCGATGTGGATGCTTCCCTCTACTGGCTGGCAAGAATGATCGCTTCAGGAGAAGATCCTCTTTACATCGCCCGCAGGCTGGTGAGGTTCGCTTCTGAAGACATCGGCCTCGCAGATCCCCAGGCCCTTTCTATAGCGCTGCGGGCAAAAGAAGCTTATGATTTTATAGGTTCTCCTGAAGGTGAGCTTGCTCTGGCAGAGGCTGTGATCTATCTGGCTTCAGCTCCTAAGAGCAACCGTGCCTATGTGGCTTTTTCCCAGGCCATGAAGGATGTGGAGGAAAGTCTATTTGAGCCTGTTCCACTCCATTTGAGAAATCCTGTTACAAAATTGATGAAGGACATTGGCTATGGCAAGGATTATACTTACGCTCATGACTTTGAGTATTCGACAACAGACATGGAAACTTTCCCTGAGAAATTGAAAGGAAGGAAGTACTATGAACCTGGAAATCTTGGCTTGGAGAGAGATATCAAGAAGAGAATTGAATGGTGGAAGATGGTGAAGAGAAAGATCAAAAGCGAGAAAAAATAGAGCTCTATTCTTCTTTTTCTTTGAGCAGATAATAGATTTCCCAGCTGATATCATCAGCGAGACAGCCAAGACAGGAACTTTTGGTCGTGGCCAATTCCCCATCAGAGATTTTATCTTTCAGGATTTGTTTCACTTTTTTTCTTATCTTATAGAGCAGAATGTAGTTAACCATTGCGCTTCACTTTTTGAATGATATCAACTTCTTTCCCTTCTGTAAAGATTGAGAAAGGAATGGAAAGCATTTCTTTTTCCATAATGAAAGACAAAGTTATCGATCAGGCTGGGTATTTCGAAAACACGCTGCCTTTGCCCCAGCGAGGCAAAGCCAGCTCGGTTTCAGGCTTCGCTCTCCTCTGGCGAGGAACCCTGCCCGCTCAGCCTTCAAACGGTTTTCTCAACACCCATCCTGATCTCTTTGGGGTTGGGCCTTGCCATTGTGAAGAAAAACATCTCCGCTGTTGAGTATTCAGAATTCCTTATGATAAGGCACGACCCCTTGATCTTCCGAAAGAAAGGGAATAATGATATGATAAAGCTCTTTGGCAGGATGAAAAAATTTTTCTTTTTGCTTGTTCTTTTTCCTTTTTTCTTATTAAACTCCTGCTCTTTCCTGAAGCCAAAAATCCCTCCCTATCCCACAGGCATCATTTTCCCTTTGGAAGAGGCATCGAGGGTCATTTATGAGGGAGAAATCATTAAGCATGTCCAGAAAATGGGTGAAAATCTTTGTTTTTCTACAGACAAAGGATTCGTATATTGCCTTGATGGAGCAAAGCATGAGATTTTGTGGAAATTCCAGGCCCATGACTCAATTTCCAACTCGCCTTTTCTTGGCCAGGAACGCCTATATGTTTTTGATAGGACAAACACTCTTTATGGTCTTGATCGAAAGGGAAAAGTCCTCTGGGAGAAAAAGATAGAGGAAAGCATTTCGAGTGAAGTCAGAGAAAACCAGGAAAAAGTATATTTTGGCACAGAAGAGGGAGAATTTTTTGCTCTGAGCGCGTCCTCGGGAGAGGAGCTCTGGCGATTTAAGGCTGGAGGATCTGTGAGCGCTGCGGCTAGTTTTTTTGGAAATTTGATTGTCTTTGGCAGCGATGAGGGAAAACTTTATTTCCTTGATCAAAAAGGAAGACTCCAAGAGATACTTGAGGTAGGAAGTAAAATTCAAGCCGCTCCTCTTCTGGATGGGAATTGCCTTTATTTTAGTTCAGATGATCATTACTTTCATTGCTTTGACTTAAACAAGAGAAAAAGGAGATGGAAAATTAAAACTGGAGGGAAGGCTTTTGTTTCTCCTGTTGCTTCGGAGAGAAGAATTTTTTTCCTGGGATCAAATAGCGTTCTAACATGTCTGAATAAAAAGAATGGAGAGCTCCTGTGGTGGAAAGCCATTCCATCTCGCAGTTTCTACGATCTTGAAATTATAGGAGACAGAATTGTGGCTTCTTCACTCTCTCCTGTCCTTGTCTGTTTTGATCTTAAAACCGGCGAGGAAAAGGGAAAGTATGAAGCCAGCCAGGAGATTAGGTCAAATCCTCTTTGGTATCCGCCTTATCTTCTGATCAATCTTTACGATTTTCAGAAAAAAGAAGGAAGTCTAGTCTTTTTGAAAAAGGAAATCAAAGTTTTCTTGACGCCGTCTCTCCAGCCTCCCCAAAAAATGGGCCAAGAAATCAGTTTCTCTGCTTCTGCTGTTGGCTTTTATCGCCCGAAATTTGAATTCTACCTGAAGATAGGGGAGAAGAAAGAGGTCGTTCAAAAGGAATCAGAGAAAAACTCATGGATTTGGTTTCCGGAGAGAGAGGGGGCTTATACCGTGGGAGTGAAAATCAGCGATGAAAAAGAAAAGTCTGAGGCAGAAATTCCGTTTGAGATAACAAAAAATTGTCCATAAATTTCGGGAAGAATCAAATTCGAAGAAAGGAGATTTAATGATGAAAAGAGAGGAAGCTTCAGAGCTTGTCAAAAAATACCTGAAAAACAAAAATCTGGTGAAGCACTGTCTGGCAGTCGAGGCCTGCATGAAAGCTGTGGCTTCTCGGCTCAGCCAGGGTGAAGAGAAATGGGGATTGGCTGGAATATTGCATGACCTTGATTATGAGCTGACAGAAAAAAGCCCAGAACTCCACACCACAGAGACAGTGAAGATCATAAAGGAACTCGGCATTGAACCAGAGGTCATTCAGGCTATCCAGGCTCATGCAGGAAAAGTACCCTGCCAGACGCACATGGATTGGGCCATTTTTTCTATCGACCCGCTCACTGGCTTGATCATCGCCGCCACCTTGATGCACCCCACAAAAAAATTGAAGGATATCGACCTTGAATTTCTAAAAAGGAGATACAAAGAAAAAAGTTTTGCCAGGGGAGCAAGACGCGAGGAAATCGAAGAGTGCAAGAATATCGGGTTGGAATTGGATGAGTTCCTCTCCATTTGTCTAAGAGCCATGCAGAGCATCGATAAAGATCTAGGCCTCGGCTGAGAAGGAAAGTAAATTTTTCATTCCATAGATTTTACTGTGCGGGTGCCGGGACATACTCTACAGTTTATGAGGTATGTCCTTGTATTAGGATATTCTTTACTTGACAAATATTATCGATTAAGTAAAATATTAATTTTAAAAATTCAGAGAGAAAAAAAATTTTTAGGAGGCTAGAATAAATAGATATTCAAAAATTTTGGCTCTCTTTGTGGTTTTTGCTTTTGTCCTTGTCTTAGCTGGAATCACACAGCAGCAAAGCGAAGAGACTGTGACCTGTCCTGTGAGTGGCAAGGTCATGAAAAAGTCTGAGGCTAAAGCGAGCTATGAATACCAAGGAAAAACCTATTATTTCTGCAGTAAAGATGAAAAAGAGATGTTCATGAAAGAGCCGGAGAAGTACCTTCAGAAGAAAGCCGAGATGGCGGGCTGTATGCATATGCAGGGTTGTATGCAGATGAAAAAAGGAGAGAAGGGCAGCGGCATGCCTATGCAAATGAAGGCTGAAGGTGAAGCCTTCTGCCCGATGATGGCAAAAGATGTAGAGGTAAAAATTGAGAATTTAGCCGATGGGGTTGCTGTGAAGATGACTTCAAAGAATGCTGAATTGGTGAAGAAGATTCAGGAGTCTATTGCCAAGATGAAAACCATGTGTGCTGGAATGGCATCTTGTCCGAAAAAAGAAGAAGTTAAGAAGTAAAAGCCTAAAACAGCCAAAAGAGAATCAATCCCCCTTGCTTTTCGGAGTAAGGGGGTTTTTTTGTCGAAATCCTGAATTTTCGGGGGAGTGTTTATCTGGAAAATGGCCAGAAAGATAAAACAGCGCAGATTTTTATGAAATCTTGGGTAATTAGAGAGATCGTAAATTTTTTTCTCATTTTATTGGAAAAAGATTGTGCAGGACAACCCCCGTTTAAGAGTTGCATATGCCCACTTCCCTGTTGCCCTTTTTAAACAATGTCTCTAATATTTCTACAAGTCAATAAAATTCAAAAAAATTTCCTATTAATTCCTTTTATTTCCTTTTATTTCAATTGATTTTCTGAATTTCTTCCCAAAGTCTTTCCTTTTCTCTCATCTTAATTCTCTGAATTTCGCAGACATAAGATGGGATACTCCCCAAAGAGCTTCCCGAAAGAGAGGTGTTGATGGGGCAAACGGCACATTTCTCTAGCTCTCTACAGAGAAAACATTTCATCTTTGGAGTTGAAAAATTATCCATGGAAAGCCACTTATAGTTTGAAGAAATACGGGGATATCTTTTTTTATGATTTTGAATAAACTTGTGTAGATGGCCAAAGGAGAATTTTTGCTATTCTGGCAGGTTTTCTTTTCCTTTAAAATAATCGGCAAAAAGATAGCATCCCCAAATATTTCCCGAAGGTGTAATTGCCAACCGATTGCTCCCGGCCGCACAATAAAAAATGCCTTTTTTCCCAAAATCTTTAAAATTTGTGATGGAGATATCACCCTTCTTTTTATAGCGAGTGAGAACAATTTTCCCTAATTTTATCAATTCCTTTTCTAATTTCCCTAGAGAAATCTCGTCCCAGGGATCAATAATCGAGAGTGAGAAATGAATGTTGGGGACACCCAGCGCCATTATAAATCTCATTGAATCGGAAAATAAATCAACAGTTATCGGAGTGTAAACACTGTTTATCTCCAGATGGATATTCGGGAAATTAAATAATTCTTGAATGACAGAGACAATTTTTTTAGAACTCCCTTTCTTTCTCAAAATATCTTGGGCTAAGCCGTCGAAGCTCAATTCGACGGAAAATTTATGCTTGTGAAGAAACTGAATGGTTTCTTCTCGAAGAAGACTTCCATTTGTCGTTAAGGAATAGCGAGCTTTTTTCTTGAACTCTTTATTCTGAGCGCTGAGCAAAGAAACCGCTTTTTTTATAAGGTCAAAGGAAAGAAGGGGTTCGCCCCCGTAGAAATTAAGGTGGTATGTTTTTGTTAAATTTGGCAAAAAAAAACGAGTGATTTCTCCAGAGTGGAGAATTTCATCTCGTTTTTGCTTTTCACTCGATAACAGTATCTGCAATTGAAATTGCAGTCATCTGTAACAATCAGAGTTAGACTCGATATCTTCATCCGAAGGAACTGTTCACGCGTTAAAAGAAATAAAAATAATATGATCAAAAATAAAATTTCTAAAATTTAGTAATCCAGACTAATTTCCTCTTAAGATCGGTCTGTCTTCGGGGCACCATATCCCTTTTCTGGGCTGACGTTCTCCTCTAAAAGTACGGGACAGATAATCTAGGGCACCCTCTGCTCTTTTCTTTAAATCTCCTGCCAGCATGGATTTTACAGCTTCTTTTAATTGTTCTAAGCACCTCTTAACATTAGGCGTGACTCGGATTGTTTTACTTTTAGCCATTAGATTCCCTCCTTTGCTCTTATGATTTTTTTAAACTTTTCTTCTTCTTTGAATTTATTGAAGTTCTTATCAATATCAATATACTTATGATAAATAAACCGATATTTTTTGCTGAGGTCGGTGTTGAAAAGCGAATCCAGATATTCGTAGCCCTTTTCTTTTTTCCCCATGCCCAGATAGATAGAAGCCAGTTTTAGGAGATCCATCGAGAATTTATATTCGCCAGGGGATAGGATGTTGAGTTCTTCAAGTATTTTTTTAGCTCCTTCTGTCTCTCCTGTTTGTGAAGCAATCATTCCCAGATAGAGGAGAGAAGGGATTTTATAGTTCAGCGGGGTTTCAAACTGCTCGAGAAAGGCTTTGCTTTTTTCCAAATCTCCTAAATAATAATAAATTTCTCCTAATCTGAATTTGGCCATTAAGGAAGGATCATCCCTTTCGATAATGGTGCAGACATCTATAGCTTTATAAAATTCCTTCTTGAGCATCAAAATTTCTGCATAGACAATATTCCCGAGCGCGTAGGGATCGAGCCAAAAGCTTCTTTCTTTAAAATCTAAAGCTTGCTCGAAATCTGCCTCATTTCCCTCTTCTCCAAATTTTAGCCAGTAATAGGATCCGACTATAGAATTCAATTGAGGATGATTTGGATATTTTCTGATTCCTTCTTTGACTAGCTCAGTAACAATTTTTTTTGTGTTTTGGCTAAAACAGACTTCTTTTAATAAATTGATCTCGATTAAGATACTGAAATATTCAGGAAGATCAGGCTCAATCGTTTGAGTTTTTTTTAGCAGTTCCTCAGCTTTGTCCAGCCACCTCAAATTAGAGTCCCAGTTAAAATTTATATAATTGGCGTAGCAGTAGGCCAATCCTGTATAGGGCAAAGCAAAGTTAGGATCGATTTCAAGGGCTTGATTGAAGAGATTTATGGCCAATTCATTGGACTCAGGAGTAGACTTTCCCCACAAGTATTTCCCCTTATAATACAATTTCCATGGGTCTTTATTTTTTCCACTTAAACTATTCAAAATGTGGTTTCCTTTTAAATAGACATCATAAGCCTGTGAATCATAAGTTTTTGTAAGGGAGGAAGGGAGTTTTTGGCCTGTGTTGATATTTAAGAGTTCACATATTTTTGAGCAGATTTCATCCCGAATGGAAAACATCTCTTTGACTTTGCCACTGTACTCGGAGCTCCAGATATTTTTATCATCTTTTGTTCTGATGAGTTGGATGGTGATCCCAATAGTGTCATCCTTTTTCTTTATGTTCCCTTTTAAAAAATAGTCTGCCCTTAGATTTCCTCCGATATAGTTTGCGTTCTTCAAGGCAGCCTTGTATCCAGCAACTGAATTTGTAGAAATAACCTTAATTTTGTCTATCTTTTCAAAGGTATTGATTATTTCGTTCGTTATGCCCTCAGAGAAATACTCCTCGTATTCTGAGGAACTGAGGTTTTCAAAGGGGAGAATAGCGATAGAGAAATTTTCAGATGTGGGTGGAGATATTTCCTTTTGAGAAAAATATAAAAATGCGAAAAGAGCTGATAATACGGCAAAACAGAAGACCAACCCCACAATGGGCCATCTCTTTTCCAGAAGAGATTTTTTCTTAAATTTTTTATTGTTTGCTTTTTCTTTTAGCCACTGATCAATTCCTGATGGGTAGGCAAAGACTTTTGAACGGGTAGAACTGTCATCGATTCGGTGAATGGGCAATCCGAGTTCTTTTTCCCATCTGTAACATGTTCTGATATCTCGGCCCAAATAATCGGAAATTTTTTTCCAAGAATCTAAAATTTTTTCTTCTTTCACTTCAACCCCTGTAAGAGTTTGATTTTATTTTATATGAACAGAAGATTTTGTCAATATGGAACGATAAACAAAGAGCAAGCTAATTTTTTCCTGTTTGCAGGGTTTGGGTAGATATGGGCTAAAATTTGTATTTGAGGCCCAGGTTGACTCTAAAAAAAGATGGATTAATAGACAATAAATTCGTTGGAATTTTCTCCGGAGCCAGGTCGATGGGTGTGATATATCCTGTATCTTCGATCACGCTTAGCTGAATTTTCACTGAGGCTTTGGAACAATAGAAGTAGCGGCAATCTATAGTAAAATCAAAATTCCTGCTCAGACCGATATTGAGTTCTCCTCCTGCGTTAAAGCCGATTTTCGCTTGAATCCAAAATCAAAACGCAGCTCGTAATCTTCAAGAAAAAGGACAGAATGCCCGCTCAGCCTCTCCTGCGGTTTTCTCAACACCCAGTCTGATCCTTTTTATCACGGAATTGAAGATACGCCCTTGGACACTTTCTTGGCATAAATTTGGGATTAGTGACGATTTTTGTTATTCTATTCATGGAGAGAGATGGATAGAAAAAGAATTGTTGTGGCCATGAGTGGGGGAGTGGACTCTTCTGTGGCTGCTTCACTTTTGAAAGAACAGGGACATGAGGTCATCGGCGTTACGATGAATCTTTTTTCCTTGCCAAAGGAAATCTGCAGGGAAGACAACTTGAAAAGCTGTTGTGGTTTCAAAGCCACGGAAGACGCCCATCGAGTGGCCATGGCTTTGGGCATCTCCCATTATGTGGCTGACTTTCGAGAATATTTTGAAAAGAAAGTTATTGCTAATTTTTTGGAGGAATACAGTCGAGGTCGAACTCCTAATCCCTGCATTCGCTGCAATCAGCACATAAAATATAAAGTCCTGATGGATAAGGCAAAAAAACTCAAGGCAGATTATATTGCCACTGGCCATCATGCCCGGGTGGATTATGATGCGGACACAGGTCGCTATCTTTTAAAGAAAGGAAAAGACAAAGAAAAAGATCAATCTTATTTTCTCTATCCCTTAACTCAGACGGAGCTCTCCCAGACTTTGATGCCGATTGGCGATTTGACTAAAAAAGAAGTAAGAGAGATCGCCCGGAAATTGGGACTCCCTGTGGCTATGAAGCCTGAAAGCCAGGAAATTTGCTTTGTGCCTCAAAATCGCTATGCCCAGTTTCTTGAGAGCCGAATGCCTGAGGCTTTGCGGTCAGGGCTTATTGTAGATTTAAATAATCGAGTTTTAGGCGAGCACAGAGGAATTATCCACTTTACGATCGGTCAGAGAAAGGGCCTGGGTATTGCTGCCTCTCACCCTCTGTATGTCCTTGATATTGATGCAGAAAAAGACACGATCATCGTTGGAGCCAATGACCAGCTTTACAAAAAGCGACTTTTGGCTTCCCAGATTAACTTGATTTCTCTGCAGAAATTAACAGAGCCAATTGTTGTCAGAGCAAAAATCCGCTACAAACACGAAGAAGCAAAGGCCCTTGTCACTCCTCTCGGTTCTGAGGACGTGCAGGTGGAATTTGAAAAACCTCAGAGAGCCATAACTCCTGGCCAAGCTGTTGTTTTTTATGATGGAGAAGTGGTTATGGGCGGAGGAATAATTGATCGTGTTCTTGCCTAATTTCTTTCAGCCAAAGAAGACCTTGGAGATCTCATAGAGCTTCATATCCACGGTTTTAAGCTTCGAAACCGCATCGGCCAAAGGACAGGCAACAATTTTATTCCCCTGCAGGCTGACCATATATCCAAACTTCTCTTCATTCACCAAATCTATAGCAGCAATTCCGAAACGAGTGGCCAGAATCCTGTCAAAGGCAGTTGGCGACCCTCCCCTTTGGGTATGGCCGAGAACAGTGACTCTTGTTTCGTAGCCAGTGCGCTTCTCAATCTCTTTTCCCAGGAAATGGCCTATCCCTCCCAGCCGGACATGGCCAAAAGCATCTTTTTCCTCTGTTTGAGTTATGAGCTTATCTTCTTTAGGTTTGGCGCCTTCAGCAACGACGATGATACTGAAATCTTTGCCACGCTTGCGGCGCTTCTGGATTTCGGCGCATACATCTTCAATATCAAATGGCATCTCAGGGATGAGAATGTAATCCGCTCCTCCTGCCAATCCTCCTTCAACTGCAATCCAGCCCGCATTTCTTCCCATAACCTCCACCACCATCACCCGGTGATGGGCTTCGGCTGTCGTGTGCAGCCTGTCCAGAGCTTCTGTGACAATAGAAACTGCAGTGTCAAAGCCAAAAGTATAATCCGTGCAGGAAAGGTCATTATCTATCGTCTTGGGGACTCCCACGCATTTGATTCCTTTTTTGTGAAGCTTTAAAGCCACTCCCAGGGTATCTTCTCCGCCCACAGCGATGAGGGCATCGATTTCAAATTTAGCCATTTGAGAAAAAATTTTTCCTACGCCTCCTTTTATTTTGAAGGGATTGGTGCGAGATGTCCCTAAAATGGTGCCACCCTGGTGAAGAATTCCAGAGATAGAATTTAAATCAAGAGGGATAATCTTGCCTTCAATGAGTCCCAGCCAGCCATTTTTTATCCCCAGGATTTCATATCCGTAGTGTGCAATTCCTTTGCGCACAACTGCTCGTATCACGGCGTTCAATCCAGGACAATCTCCCCCTCCGGTGAGAATTCCTACTCTCATTTCGCTTTTCCTCCTTTGATTATGTCGCTTGATATTTTAGGATCATTTCCCTGATTTCCTTGGTCATCTTCAAAGCATCCTCATAGTTCCTCTGCCAGATATTTCTTCCAAAAATCAACCCATCTACGCCAGCTTCAAGACAGACCTCGACTTTTTTGAGCAGCTCTTCATCGCTCATTTTCCCTCCCCCTGAGACTAACACGCCGGTTCTTCCGGCTGACTGAACGACCATTTTCAAAGCTTCTTCTTCAGAAATGTCTTTATACTGGTTATAGGCTTTGAAGGGGCCCTGTGGATCGTAGCTTCCTCCTTTTGGAGCTGTGGGAAGGTTAATTTTGGTTAAGGTTGCTCCAAGCTCATTAGCCAGTCTTGCTGCATAATCTACCATGGCCAGGGAATCTCTGCCTCCCCCTCTTGTTTCAGCATAGACTCCCCTTGGGTAAGCCCACATGATCAGTGGGATGCCGAACCTCCGGGCTTCCTGCCTCACTCGGGTAAACTGAATGATGTCTTCAGCTTCCCTCGGAGAGCCCACATAGAGTGTGTAGCCGATTGCGTCAGCTCCCAGTCTTATGGCATCTTCCACGCTGGCATCAAGAGGTGAAAAAGGCTGATCATCAGGAGGGATAGAAGTTTTTCCGTTAATTTTTAAGACAAGGGGAACTTTTCCTGCATATTTTTTGAGATGCTTTTCTGCAAGTCCCACATGGCAGACTATGCCTGAATAATTTCCCTCCAGGGCCAAAGCAAGCTGGAATTCTAAGTCTGCACTTGCTGGATTAGAAAAGAAATCGCGTGGCCCATGCTCCACTCCCTGATCAATAGGAAGAAGCATGATTTTTCCATTTCCAGGTCCATGAGCATACATGAGTTCAGAGAGCCGTCTTTTTTCTCCTGCTCCTAGATAATCAAGGTTCAGGCTGAATTTCTCGACTCTCTCTCTTTTTAGCATTTTTTCTTCAATGACTCTTATTTCATCTTTCATGAGTTTCACTCCTTCAAGTATTAAGGATTTAAAGCCCGTTTATAAACGTTCTCGATTTTATCGGTTCTGATGATGTCTTATCGATTGTACTATACAATATCTATAAGATTACTACTAGTAATTATTATAAAATCTAAGTCACTTCTTTTCAAGGAGAGGCATTCCATTAAAGAGCTTCAGACAGCGGGAAGTGCCATCTTGGCTCTTAGAATCCATAAATAATGCCCACAAAGAGATTGAAGCCATGGAGAGCGGGATGGTCATTAAAATAGGGCCTGAATCTTCCGCTTAAGATTTTATAAAGAATGTTTCCAGTGAAAGTAAAGTGCTTCGTTTTATATTTTTATTATTTATATAATATTTATAGATACAATATAATATTGGAAGGAAAGATTTGAATGGAGCTCTTGCTCGCAAAGAGAGATAAAAAAAGATAAGATGCTCTTATTTTTTATAAGGCTCTCTAAATTGTTTAGAGACATTACAAAATTAAAAAATGAGAAGAAGGGAGGAGAAGACGCATGAAAAAAATTGAGCAAAAGATTGGGAAGATAGACTTTGACACCTTTCGCTCGTTTCTCCTTAAGCGCCTTGGGAAAAAAGATAACACAGTTCTTGTGCCTCCTTTAACTGGTATTGATGCCGGAGTTATTGACATCGGAAATGACCAAGTCTTGATCATCGCCGAAGATCCGATATTTTCAATACCAAAGCAGCCGCTAGAGATGTTTGGCTGGTACACGGTCCATATTGGAGCAAGCGATGTGGCTGTTATGGGAGTTAAGCCTAGGTATATGACTTACACGCTTTTGATGCCTCCCGAAACTAGAGAAAAAGATTTCAGGATGATCGTCGATTCTATTCACAAAACCGCTCTGGAGCTTGAAATAGCAATAGTCGGAGGACATACAGGGTATTATCCTGGATTTGCAGCTCCGACAATAGGAGGAATAACAGTTTTTGCCTTTGCTCGAAAGGATAGCTATGTAACCCCAGCAGGTGCAAAACCTGGCGATGATGTCATCCTTACCAAAGGTCCTGCCATAGAAACAGCCGGCATTCTTTCTGTCTTGCGAGAGGAGGAATTGCTTGAGAAATATCCTTCCTCCCTCGTTAAGAAAGCTCAAAAACTCTGCAAGCAAATGACTGTGGTCAAGGATGCTTTAGCTGCGATGGAGGCAGGCGGCGTATCTTCCATGCACGATGCCACAGAAGGCGGCGTCATCGGAGGGCTTTTTGAGATTGCGAATGCCAGCAATGTCGGGATGGAGGTTGATGAAGCCTTATTTATTTATCCTGAAGAAGTCAGGATGGTTTGTGAGGCCTTCCATCTTGACCCTGTTGCGGCTATTGCTGAGGGGTCTCTTCTTATTACGGTTAGACCTGAATATTCAGGAAAAGTAATCAGGCGGTTGCAAGCTAGGGCAATAAAGGCTTCTGTCATAGGAAGAGTGACCAAGGATTCGAAAAGAAGAATTATGCTAAGGCTTGATGGAAGCGTAGTCGCCTTGGCAATTCCTCAACAGGATCCTTTCTGGCCTGCATTTTTTAAAGGCCTGGCAAATCCAGTTTCATAAAATCAATCAGTTTCTAGTTTAGTTTTCTTATTTCTTTATGCCATTTCCAAATGTAATAGATAGCTGGATAGACAAGAAGCTCCATCAGGAAAGAGGTGAATATCCCTCCGATCATGGGCGCAGCGATGCGCTTCATAACGTCAGAGCCTGTTCCGATGGACCACATGATAGGGAAAAGCCCCAGGAAAGTCGTGGCCATGGTCATGAACTTGGGCCTGAGCCTCTTGGCGGCTCCATCCCGGATTGCTTTTTTGAGATCCTCTGCGCTTCTCATCAATCCTTTGTTTTTCATTTCATTATAGGCCAGATCCAGGTAGAGAAGCATGAAGACGCCTGTTTCGGCATCGACTCCCATGAGCGCGATTAAACCCACCCAGACGCCGATACTGATATTGTAGTTGAGAAGATGGAGGAACCAGATGGCTCCGACCGCAGAGAAGGGAACGGCGAGCAAAACGATAAAGACCTTGGTCAGCGAGCCGGTGTTGAAATAAAGAAGGAGGAAAATGATAAAGAGCGTGAAGGGAACGACAACGGCCAGCCTCTGTTTGACTCGCATCATGTATTCATACTGGCCGCTCCAGCTCAAGGAGTATCCGGCCGGGAGATCGAGCTTTGCCCTGACGGCTTTCTTTGCATCGTTGACATAGCTTCCGATATCCCTCCCTGAGACATCGACATAGACATAGCCTGAGAGAAGACCATTTTCATCCCTGAGCATGGAAGGGCCGGTAACAAGGCGGATATCGGCGATCTGCTCGATGGGAATCTGGGCGCCGCTCATAGTCGGGACGAGCACGCGGCGCAGCTCGTCGATGCTGTCCCTGGCTCCTCTGGCATACCTCAGGTTGACAGAGTAGCGTTCTCTTCCTTCGACGGTTGTCGTGATCGGCTCGCCGCCGATTGCGGACATAATGATCATTTGAGCGTCATCCACGCTCAATCCATACCTAGCCAGCTCATCCCTTTTCAAGCTAAAATCCAGAAAATAACCGCCCGCTGTCCTCTCGGCATAGGCGCTCGATGTCCCCGGAACGTCTTGCAGGATTTGCTCGATATGGCTTCCCAGCTCTTCTATCCTTTTGAGGTCAGCACCAAAGATTTTTATCCCCACAGGAGTTCGTATGCCCGTTGTCAGCATGTCGATCCGGGCTTTAATAGGCTCGTCCAGGCATTGGAGACGCCCGGGAACTGCATAACGCTGTTCATTTGATCCTTCAGCTCTTCCCAGCTTATCCTGTCTCTCCAGATTCTGCGCAGCGGAGCCTGGATGAACCCCGGCCATTTTGAATAGAAGCGCTCTTTCTTTGTCCATTCTTTCTCCGGCTTTAAGACAACGGTTGTCTCCATCATCGAAAAAGGGGCAGGGTCAGTTGAGGTTTCAGCCCTTCCAGCTTTTCCGAAAACCCTTTCCACCTCTGGAAAAGATCTCAGGATTTTGTCTTGAACCTGGAGAAGCTGCTGGGCTTCTGTGAGTGAAATCCCAGGCAGTGTGGTGGGCATATACAGAATGACGCCTTCGTTCAGGGGGGGCATAAATTCAGAGCCCAGTTTGAAGTAGAAGGGGATGGTGAGAACGACGATCAGGAAGGCGGTGAGAATGGTGGTTTTTCTGTATTTGAGAACCAGTTCCAGAACAGGGCGGTAAACACTCGTCAGGGCCCTGCTGATAGGATGGCGATCTTCGCTCCGGATTTTGCCGACGAGAATGGTGTTGGTGATTTTTCTCAGCCAAATCGGCCTGAAGCCATATTTTTTGACGCGGGTCAGAGCGAGGCCGAGCGCTGGGCTAAGCGTTATGGCCAGAATTGCGCCGACGACCATGGCAAAGTTTTTTGTAAAAGCCAAGGGTTTAAATAGCCTCCCTTCCTGCGCTTCCAGGGCAAAGATGGGAATAAAAGAGACGGCGATAACCAGCAGAGAGAAAAAGCTTGGCCCTCCAACTTCCTTGACAGCGCTGACGACAACCTCCCTGTAATCGCCGGGCCGGCCTTCCGCTTCCCAGTGCTCAAGCTTTTTATGGGTTTGTTCGACGACGACAATGGCGGCATCGACCATGTCTCCGATGGCGATGGCGATCGCGCCCAGGGACATGATGTTGGCTGTGATTCTCATCCAATACATAGGGATAAAGGAGATGATCACGGCGATGGGAAGGATAATAATCGGAATGAGTGCACTCTGAAAATGGAGCAGAAAAATGACGATAATCAGGCTGACGATGATGAGCTCTTCAACTAGCGTATTCTTGAGATTGTCGATCGACTTCTCGATGAGTTCAGACCGGTCGTAGGTGGTCACGATTTTAATTCCTTGAGGAAGAGAAGGTTCAATCTCCTTGATTTTTTCCTTCACTCTTTTTATGACCTTAAGGGCGTTTTCTCCATGGCGCATGACCACGATTCCGCCGACCGTCTCTCCCTCTCCATCCAGCTCTCCGATGCCCCTCCTGATATCCGGGCCGAGAACGACATTGGCGATGTTTCTGACCAGAACAGGAGTGCCGGTCATATGGTTGACGCCGATGACGATCGACTCGATATCCTGCACCGACTTCGCGTAGCCTCGGCCTCTGACCATGTATTCTCTTCCCGTGAATTCGACGAGCCTTCCCCCGACATCGTTATTTCCATGTCTAATAGCCTCGATGACTTTCTCGAGAGGGATGTTGTAGGCTAGGAGCGCGTTGGGGTTGACATTGACCTGATACTGTCTTACGAATCCGCCGACAGCGGCGACCTCGGCTACACCCGGGACGCTCTGGAGATAGTAGCGGAGATACCAGTCCTGGAAGCTTCTCAGATTTGAGAGGTCTTGCTGGCCGGAGCTCGCGACAAGGGCATATTGAAAGACCCAGCCCAGAGCCGTAGCATCAGGCCCGAGTTCGGTCTGAACTCCCTCGGGCAGGCGGGGGAGGATTTTGCTCATGTATTCCAGGGTTCTCGAGCGTGCCCAGTAGATATCCGTTCCGTCTTCAAAAATGATATAGACATAGGAAAAGCCAAAATCAGAAGCCCCCCGGATCGCTTTCACTTTAGGCGCGCCGAGAAGAGAAGTGATGATGGGATAAGTCACCTGATCTTCAATGATGTCGGGGCTCCTGTCCCAGCGGGAATAGACAATGACCTGCGTATCCGAGAGATCCGGGATAGCGTCGAGTGGCATGTGGTTCATCGACCACCATCCCCAGACAACGGCTGCAGCGACGAAGAGGAAGACTAAGAATTTGTGGTAAGCGCAGTACTCTATGATCCGGTTAATCATGGCGATGTTCTCCCGCGGCCGTGGCAGCCATCTGTTTGAGAGCGGCCTTAATGCTGGATTCTGAGTCCACCAGGAAATTGGCCGAGGTTACAACCCGCTCCCCGGCTGTGGCGCCTTCCAAGACCTCGTAGAGGTTTTCTGCTTTTACTCCGACCTTTATGATGCGAGGTTCCAGATAGCCGTTTCCTTTATCCAGGAAAATGATTTTTTGGTCGCCAGAGTCAAGGACTGCATCCGTGGGAATAGTCAAACGCGTCCCATAATCGACGTGAATTTCGAGATTCGCATACATCTCGGGTTTGACTTTGAATTCCGGATTTCTTACCTCGATCCTGATCCGGTTCGTCCGTGTTTCTGGGGTCAGGTAGGGATAAATATAGGAGATTTTTCCGGCGAGCGACATTGCCGGGTCATAGGGAAGCGAGATCCGGACATCCATCCCGGTCTTGACAAAAGGAAGTTCATATTCATAGATTTCGCCGTAAACCCAGACCTTTGATAGATCTGCAATTTTATAGAGATTCTCCCCGGCCATAACTTTCTGGCCTTCGATCACATTTTTCTCGATGACAAAACCCTGGCGGGGCGAATAGATGATGAGAGTCCTTTTCGCTTCGCCCGAGCGCTCGAGTTCTTCGATCTGGCGGTCTGTGATATCCCAGAGACGAAGCCTTTCCCGAGATGCCTTGATCAGGGAGCCGCTTATCTGTCCTGAAGCGCTGACCCTGTGGGCGAGAAGGTATTCCTGCTGGGCAGAGACGAGCTCAGGGCTGTAGATCTCAAATAGCGTTTCTCCTTTTTTGACCATCCTCCCCGTCGTCGAAACGAAAAGCTTTTCCACCCATCCCTCGAACTTCAAGCTGACATAAGAGATAGCGGATTCCTCGAAGTCTACCCTGCCCACTGTCTTAATCATCTTATGGAGAGGCTGGAATCTGACCTCATCAAACTTGACGCCGATTGTTTGCTGGCGCTCTGGGCTGATCCTGACCAGAGCCCGGCCCGCGACCAGCTCCTTTTCTTGCCCTCCTTCCACTTCAAAAGGCACCATGTCCATGGAGTCCTTGCCCGGCTTGTCTGAGATTTCGTTGGGGTTCATCGTTGAATGGTACATGATCTTTTTTTTCGCCGCTCGTTTCTCTTCCTTTTTTTCTTCCTTCTGGACAGGGACTAAATCCATGCCGCAAATCGGGCACTCTCCAGGTTTATCAGATGTATAGTTAGGATGCATGGGGCACTGAAAGATTTGCTTCTCGGCCCTGGGTTTATCCTTATCTTGATCTATTCTCTCACTTGCATCCGCTCTATGGGATAAGTCTGATTTGGATTTGTTTTGTCCTCTATTTTCCCCTTTGCAGGAAAAATAGAGAAAAATCGTCCCTATAAGAAAGAGAACGCCAATAAATCTAATTTTTTTCTTCATTCTTTCCTCCCCAATTGACAATTTCCGTTGCAGAAAATTCTTCTATCTGGGCGATAGAGCTCCAAAGCTGGGATAGCTCCTTATAATAAGCCATCTCATAGGAAAAAAGGGTGTTGATGTCTGTGAGAAGGGCGAGAAAATCTATCTTATTCACTTGGTAATTGGCTAAAGATGATTCTATGGTCAATGATGCCTGTGGAATTATCTTCTCCCTGTACAGCTTGATCAGGTTTTCAGATGTATTTGCCTTGATGTAGTTTTCAATTATTATCAAAGAGATGTCGTTCTTCATGGTTGTGAGTTTATTTTTAGAGCTTTCCATGAGTGCTTGGGATTCTGCGAGCCTCTTTGCCTGTTTTGTTTTGTAATAAAGAGGGATTTCCACTCCTACCATCACCTCATACATATCCCCTAGATGTCCCTTAAAATCCCAGCCACCCTCGACTTTAAAGTCAGGATAGTACTCCTTTTTCGACATCTCTATCATCTTCGAGTTTTCCTCGATCATCAGATCAGTCTCCTTCACTAGAGGGGAATTTTCGGCAGACAGCTTCTGAAGCTCTTGAAGGGAGATCTCTAATCCATATATCTCCATATCTTCGGGAATTCCCAGCGGTTTATCGGGAGGGAAATCAAGCAGAAGATTAATTTGCGCATTCAGAGATTTTATCATCTCGTTCATGGGTATGATCATCTCCTCAATCTTGGAAATCTCCACCTGCGCTTTCAATATGTCTGATTGAACACCATTCCCGACAGCATATTTTGTCTCAGTCAGGTTTAAAGCCTTCTCCAGGAGAGTTTTTTGCCTCATGAGTATTTCAATGGATTTCTGAAGCGAGAAGAGTTCAAAATAAGCCACCTTTACCTCTTTTATGACATTCAGCTCGACCGAATGAAGAGCTACACTTTTTCTTTCATATTCTTTCTCTGCTATTTCGCCTTTTAGCCGGAGTTTACCCGGAAAAGGGAGGGTTTGAGAAAAAGAAAGACCGATTCCGCTCATTGGATCCTGGCCGATTGTGAGCTTATTGAATCCTATGTTCTTAAAACTGAATCCAACCATGGGATCAGGAAGGCTTTTCTCTTGAGGGATTCTGAAGGCATATGCCTCAACCTCCTTTGCTACGGCTTTGATCTTGGGATTCCTCTCAAGAGCAAGCTTTGTGAGTTCTTCTAAACGAATGGTTCTTTCTTGAGAAAAGAGGAAGGATGAAAGGAGCAATAACAGAAGAAAGAGCCAAGCTTTCTTCATTTTAACCTCCATCTTATGGATTGAATTTTGCTTAGGAGCACAAGTCAAATGTGCATGATTTTCCTAATCAATAAATTTTTTTGAATTCTCTTTTCCATAGGGCTAGAAGGTAGAAGTGACGACGAGAGGGAATAGAAAAAAAGCAACTCAATTAATCCATCACTTGGAGAAATTCATCATCACTTATAGCTCAAAGCATACTAAGTTAATCTTAAATTTCTAATATTCTATCGGAATAATAAACTTTTAAATTATATTTTATTCTACAAATTGCAGCATGTCAAATTTTCGCCTAGAACCAGTTGTCTTAAGAATAGAAGCCACGGATCACTTCTGATCTCTTTTTATTCAGTATCTTAAAGAAAAGATGAGCAGAGCTAAAATTAAAATAGATATGTGATTAAAAGAGAAAAAGGGAGAAGGCTCTGGTCTATACTCTTAGAGCAGGAACGGGCATTTTTTTTGCTCTTTATTTTCTGCTGTGCGCAAGTTCTGCCTCAGCTGCTATGAAGCCGAATGCTGGCCAATATTTTCCCTCAACAATCTTTTCAAAATAATTTTTGGCTTTTTGCTCATCACCGTTGTAAAGATGCCAGCAGCCAATCCCATAGCCAATGGTAGACATGTCCAAGTCTGAAGCCTCAGCCAGACGAGAAAATTCTTCCTCTTTTTTAATGCCTTTATAGAAAAAGAGCAGATTATAATAAGCTTGATTCTCTACGACTTTCATTCCTTCGGTAATCCCTTGGAGTATTTCGTCTGCTTTATCTTTTTTTCCAAGGCGGTGGAGCGCAATGTAGAGCCAGTTGGAGATAGCAATTTTTGAATCATCATCCTCTGCGCATTTCAAACATTCTTGGTAGGGATAAAGAGCTTTCTCGAAATTCCCTTTGAGATAGTAAGCAAGACCAAGGTGGTACCAAATCTCAAAATTTTTGTTATTCAACTCCGCTGCTTTCTCCAGGTCAGAAATAGCTTTGTCAAACTCGCGGATGGATATATAGCGGTGGCCACGATGCCGGTAGAGCATGGCATAATCAGGATATTCCTCTATCCCTTTTGTGTAAACAACAATTGCCTCATGATAGCGCCAGAGATAAGCAAGGCGGCGGCCATACAAGATAATCAGTTCTGGATTGTGAGGATCAGCAGCGAGATTTTTTTTAGCCTCCTCAAGTTCATTCTGAAGTTTCAAAAGAGCATCTCCTTCAGCAGGAGTGGCATAGAGGTTTTTCCCCAAGAGAGAGATCACTTCAGGTCTATCTTCAGCTTTCTTTTGACGTTCTCGTACTATTTTCTCGAATTTATCTCTGAGGCGAGTTTGCACGCTTTCGAGCGGAATGATCTTTCCATTGATGATAACTGTGTGAACTCTAGATTTCATCTGAATTGGGCTTTCGGTCCAAATAACTATGTTAGCAGTCTTTCCAACTTCCAGAGAACCTACCTGATCGTCAACGCCCAAGATCCTTGCTGGTGAGATCGTTAGCGCTTTGATCGCTTCTTCCTCAGAAAGTCCATGAGCCACAGAAAGACTGGCAGGAACTGGCAAATTCCGGACATTGCGACTATTGGGTCCCCAACCATATTGCTCGAATGCAAACAAGATGCCTTTGGCGGCGAGACGAGATGCAGTGTGGTAATTCAAATCGTAAGGCTCCCATTGTTTCGGTATAGTCGATGTACCTGCCCAGATGACTGGGATTTTTTCTTCTGCCAATTGATCAACAAATTTAAGAATATCTGCTGTGGCAAAAAGAATTCCCTTAAGGTTATATTCCTTAATGAGGCTGAGGGCATTCCGGATTGTCACCTCATCATGGGCTATGAAAAGCGCTGGCACTTCGCGACTTAGGACAGGGAGGAGAGCTTCCATCTCCAGATCGGTCTTGAACGATTCTTCTTTATTCTCTTCTCCTTTTGTTTCCCCTTTCTCCATAAACTTTTTCTTCATTTCAAGATAGCGCTTGGCATCATTCAGTTTATCTCTGATCAGTGAGGCAACACCGGGCCGGGTAGTGGGATACTTGTCCTTCGTCCTGGCTCCCGCATTGAAAATCTGAGCTGCGTACCTCTTAATGACCATATCTTTTGGGAGGTCACCTTCAAGATTCATAATCAGTGATTTTCCATCGATGACATTTCTAGTCCCGCTAATGGTCAGTACAGTCGTCACACCTCCGACTCGCGTTACTTCGATCGAGTCGTCTTCAGGATTTAAGGCATCATAGGGATCCATTTGCGCCGTAGAAACACTCAGTTCGTCCAGATCATCTCCAGCACCAGGGTATCCAGTGACCCCAATAGCGGTCATGGTGGCAACAAGTCCAGGATAGACGGACATACCTTTGGCATCAATGACCTTTGCTTCAGGCGAGGCAGAAATATCTGTTCCGATCTTCGCAATTTTTCCTTTCTCAATCAGCAAACACCCATTCGGAATTGTTCTGCCCACAACAGGAACAATCTTACCGTTTTTGATGAGAATGGTGTCCTGAGAATAGGCAAATAAGGGACAAAGAAAGAAGACTAAAAAGATTGCCCAGAAAGAGATCCTCTTGTCCATTAGTAGCCCTCCTTTCGAGTCACGCTATCCTTTAGATAATCAAAGTAAATAGTTCCTTCGATGATTGTCATGATACATTTAGAGGTGGAATCCAGAGGGTGTTTATCGAAAACTGCAATATCTCCATCTTTCCCCACTTCTATGCTGCCCACTCGATCGTCCATTTCTAATGCTTTAGCTGGGTTGAGAGTTATCATCTTCAGGACATACTCCTCTGGAATGTCATTGTACTTAAAAACTTTTGCCGCGTTGAGGTTTAAATAGCGTCCTTCTTCGAGGCCGTCAGAGTTAATCACGATATTCACACCCATATCAGACATGATCTTAAAACCATAAGGGCAACCGTCATAGGCTTCTTCTTTGAAGCCCCACCAATCAACCCATCCACCATAGGATACTCCTGCCTCTGCGATGATATCAGCAACCTTATATCCATCAACACAGTGGCTTAATTGTTTAAGGTCAATGCCAAATTCCTTCGAGAAGTTTATGATCCAGACGATCTCATCTGCGCGATAAACATGACAATCGGCAGATAGCTTTTTCTCTAAGACCATATTCAGAGTCTCAAGTCTTAGATCTTTTTTGGGCGGAATAATATCTTTCTTGCCCGCAGCCTTATCTTTTTCGTATTTATCCCACTTGGCCTTATACTCTTGGGCCTCTATAAAAGCCTTGCGCAGCACAAAGGCGTTTCCCATCCGGGTTGAGGGAATTCGACCTTTTTCTTTGCCATAAAGCCTTATGGGATTCTCTCCTAAAGCCAATTTAAGCTGTTGGCGAACTCCTTGGACGATCATATCTTCCACCAGCTTACCATATTTGAGTTTGATGGTGACATTGACCCCTCCGATGACATTGGCACTCCCATGCATGGTCTTCACTGTGGTCACGCCGCCAGCGAGGGCTTTCAGAATGGAATCAGAATAGGGGTTAAGCGCTTCCTTCATCCAAATCTGGGGAGTTACCGGGTCAGTCATTTCATTGACGTCTGCATCGTCGAAGCCGATATGTGTGAGACTGTCTATAATACCAGGCATGACGTAGTTTCCACTGACGTCTAAGACCTTAATGCCAGGAGGAATCAAGACTTCTTGGCCAAAAGCGCTTATCTTTCCTTTTTGAATGACTATGATGCCATTTTCGATCGTCCCATGAGTTATGGTCAGGATTTTCGCACCTTTAAGAACTAAATCCTGAGCCATGCTGCTGGCAGGGGAAAGAATCAATGTTGCAAGTAGCAAAATCAATTTTTTTTTCATACATAGCTCCTTTCAAAATACAGGAAATTCTATTTAAGATGGAGTTGCTTCATAATTATATGCAATTTGATGAAAATGTTAACAATATTTATTTAGATTTGTAGACCTTTTTCTCTCTTCGAGAATTTTTTGATACTCCAGAGAATGGAGGATGCGCAGTCCTTTTCCTGTAATTTTCCCGTTGAGCCAGACCTTGCTCATCACCGCGGATATTTTTTAAAGAGTCACCAGGAGAGAGATGATGTCTATTCTGAATTAAGAAAATTAAAATCTATTTTTTTTCTGGTATAGGATGCTTAATTTTTTCCCAGGAGGAGGCGAAATCAAAGCTCTTTTCATGGGCATTCTCATGGCAATTTGCGCAATGGTTTTTGATAGCCTCCACAGATCCATAGACAAAAAGGCCGTTCTTTATGGCTAATTCCTTGTCTTTCATGATGTTCAATTTTTTGTACTCGCTTCCTGGCCCGTGACAAACTTCGCAAGTGACTCCTTCTGCTTCGATTTCAGGAGCCTTTTCGAAAAGTGGGGCATGGCATATGAGACATTTTGGACTCTCGGCAGGATTTTGTAATCCAATTTCCTTGGCAATAGACTGAGCCTTTTCTGAGCTTAGAGCGATAAAGGATTGGGAGTGATTGCTCTTTTCCCATGTGGGAAACTGCAAACCCTGTTTTTCAGATTGGTGACAGATTTTGCATTTCTGAGCTCCGACATAAGTAAAACCCTGGCCTAAGAGATTCGCGATAATGATTAAGGAGATGACCACTGTAAAAATAAAGAAAACTTTTTTCATTGGTCCTCCACTTTATGAAAAAAATATATTAGTGCAGGGTCCTTCTCTTGTCAATATATATTATCTATAAAATATATGAATATGATATAAAAAATAAGAATTAGAAAGGATAAACCCTACAGCAGCCAGAGTGATTATTCTTTTTTTCTCTTCATCTTTTTTGGATGGCTATGAGGGTAATTCAAGCATAGCTATGGAGTCCAGCCAAGAGATAATTGACTCCAAAATAAGTGAAGATAGCAGCCAAAAATCCAAAAATAGCGATGAATGCCGAGCGGCGTCCTTTCCAGCCCATCACGATTCGGGTATGCAGATAGAGGGCGAAGACAAACCAGGTGATTAGGCTCCAGACTTCTTTCGGGTCCCAGCTCCAGTAGGTTCCCCAGGCTTTGTAGGCCCAAATCATGCCAAAAATGAGACCGCCGAGAGTAAAGAGAGGAAAGCCAATGGCAATGCATCTGTAGCTAACAGAGTCGAGTTTTTCTGGGGTGAACCCAGGTTTGATTTTCCTGCCCTTTTTCTCCCTTGATACCGCAACAAGATACATGATGCTTGTGATAAAAGCGACAGCAAAAAAAGCTTCTCCAAGCAAAGTTACAGACACATGCAGCCATAGCCAGTAACTCTGGAGCGCAGGAACAAGAGGTGCAGCTTCTTTAGGCATCAAAGGGGATGAGGCTAAGGCCATCAAAGCAATGACAATCAACATCAAATAGGCGCCGGCATTCTGAACTCTGTATTTTCTCTCGATAAGAACATAGGCTATGACGGATGCCCAGGCGAGGAATGAAAGAGACTCGTACATGTTGGTGAATGGGGCGTGGCCACTTTCTACAGTTCTTAAGATAAGGGCCAAGGTATGACTGAGGAGCCCTATCAATGCTGCAACGAAACCTATTTTCGCTAAATTTTCTCTTTTTGAGAAAAGATACGAGAAATAGAAGAGTGCGGCAAGGACATAGAGAACAAAAGCAAGGAGAAAAAAGGTGGATTCACTCATTTTCCTCTCCTTATCGAAGCCAAAATTTTCTCAAACTCAGACTGAAAAGCCTCTCTGCTTTTAGAAGAAATTCCTCCCATATAAATTTCTGTTTGACCTTGGCTTTCTTCGAGAAAGAATCGGATTTCTCTTGTCGGCCAATAAAACGCCAGAAAAAGGCCTACCATAAGAAAAGCGCTTCCCAGCCAGATGAGGTTTGCACCGGGATCGTGGGCGACCTGAATAACTGAATATTGGCCAGCATGAAAGCTTTTGAGCTCAAAAGATAAATCCATTTCTTTGGCAGAGTGAAGGCGGTCAAAATCAGGAAACTTAGCAAAAATCCAGCCTGAGAAGATTTTCTCATTTTTCTCCCATCCCTCGATGAAAACAGCTGGATTGTTGGGCTCAGAGGAACGAGTTTGAATTTCGTTTTTTTCATTGATGACAAAATCAGGAACAAAGTTGAGGAGAGAAATTTGAGTTTCGCCATCCCCGAGTGAAACTCTTTCACCAAGTTGAAGCTCGAATTTTTTTAAAAAAGAAGGATCATTTTTCTTTTTGACCCAGATTTCGAGTTTCGCATTTTCCCAGTTCCAGCCATAACTCGATTGATAAAAAACAAGCCCTTTGTAGGAAAGGGGATGATTGACTTCGATGCTTCTTGTTAGGAGTGACTTGTTGTCCTCAATAACTGTGAGAGTACTTTTCCAATCTTTCACGCTTCGGTCAGGATAATACTCTGTTTCAAATTTATCTAGCCTGAGTTTAAACTCTGCCTGGGGAAGAGAGAACGTTTCCCCCTCTAAGAAAACCAGATCTGTTCTAAAACCGGCCAGGCCGCTCGCGATCCCTCCGCAGAGAATAATAAGGAGTCCAAGATGAACGGCATCAGCCCCAAAGATGCCCAAAATCCTTTTTCGGGCAAGAATCAGGATTTTATTTCCCCTTTTTTCCTCTTTGAAACGGTAATGGTGAGAGGCGAGCTCCTTTTTCATTTCCTCTTTTGTGAGAGAAAGACTCGAGTTTTTCTTGAAGTTTTCTTTGAGCTTTAGAGCCAGGATGTTTTTTGCTTCACTTTCTAGGTTCGGCCGAAAAGCTTTTTGGATTTTGGGAGAGAAGCGGTTGAGAGTGCAGACGATGATGTTCAAAGCAAAAAGGAAAAGAAGCGTGATATACCAAGAGGAGTGATAAAGCTTTGTCAGTTGAAGCCGAGTGAAAAGATTTCCAAGCTGTCCATAACGAGCAAGATATTCTTCAGGACTCCTTTGCTGAGGAATGAGTGTCCCGAGGATAGAGGCGATGATGATGATGATCAACAAGGTAATGGCCAATCTGACCGAAGCAAAGAATTTCACCAGAGATTTCATTATTCACTCCATGCTCGCTTAATTTTTTTTACAAGAAATGATTGGAAGGATTATTCAGCTCAATTTCATCAACTCCAAAGAAGACGTGGACTCAGTGAACCCGGCGCCTGGTTTTTTCCTTGGATTTTACTCTCTTCTTCTTTGAAATTTCAAGAAGATCTTGAAGGGTCACTTTGTCAAAATAGTTTTTCAGTATCTGGGTTGCTTCTTTCCACACCTCGTAGGTGGCACAGAAGGGGACCCGCGGGCAGAAATCTTTATCTTCTACGCATTCCACTAGACAGCATGACCCTTCTAAAGAATGGAGGATTTCGCTCAATTTGATTTCAGAGGGACGCCTGGCTAAGGTATAGCCCCCGCCTGCTCCTCGGATACTTTTCACAAGTTTGTTAATCTTGAGAGGGATGATGATTTGCTCTAAATAACGAATGGAAATATCCTCGTCATCAGAAACATTTTTAAGGATGACAGTTTCATTTCCATTGTTGTAGTGGTGAGCAAGATTTACCATCAGTCGAGTTCCATATCTTCCTTTTGTTGAAAGCTTGATCATCGATAACTCCTTTTCCTTAACTCAAAGGATATGAAATTGTAATTTATTTATAACGCAATTCCTATTTCTTTTCAACATAATTTTATAGAATTAATAAGATTTTTGAGGCGAAGGAGGTCTATAACCTGATGGAACTTTATCCTTAGTCTTCTCAGCGGTGGCCTTCAGTAGAATTCGTACCGACTCCCTATCTTCCACCGCCGCGGACTCCTGGAGAGGGAAAGCATATGACTAGGGTTTAATCTGATTCTTTGACAGGCCGTCTGAGAGGTTGTATCATAAATTTTTCTTCTGGAACTTGAACCAGTTCGGATGGCTAATAAACTCCAAGTGACAAATACTCTGCCATAAAAAATAGTGAAGGAACCTTAGATGAAAACTGAACTTTTGCTAGACCATGAAGCAACGAAGTTTTTAAGAAAATACATAAACATTCATCTAATGGATTTCATGACTTCGGTCTGGTACAAAAGGACAATCAGCATTCCAAGCAATTGGGAAGAAAAAAGAATACTCCTTCATTTTGGAGCTTCAGACTATAAAACAGCTGTCTGGATAAACGGTAAAAAAGTTGGTGAGCATGAAGGAGGTTATACTCCGTTTTCTTTTGACATCACCTATTATTTAAAACCAAAGGAAGATATCCTTATTTAAGGAGCGATACCTATGCCTATCTATGAATACCGCTGCCAGGATTGCGGGAAAAAATCAACTTTTATCACTCTCTCTGTGAAATCTTCTTTAGAGCCCAAATGCAAGAATTGTGGAAGCATCAAGATGGAAAAAATTGTTTCTCGGGTGGCAATTTTTCGCTCTGAAGAAAGCCGGCTTGAAGGCCTTGCTGACCCTTCAAAGCTTTCGGGCCTGAATGAAAAAGACCCGAAGAGCGTCGCTCGCTGGATGAAAAAAATGGGAAAGGAGATGGGCGAAGATTTGGGTGAAGACTTTGACCAGTCTATAGATGAAGCAATGGAAGAAAGCGAGAAGGCAGGCGGAGAAGGAGGAGAGGGGGGAGGAGAAGAGAATTTCTAGTTTTACACTCTGGGTCAGAAGATTTTGGTCACGATTCTGACGATGAAGGTTATTGCCTTTATTACTTGGGGTCAGACTTTGTCATTGGGAATGGAAACACTCATGCCATTAGCTCTCACTTTTCGTCCTGATAAAGCTTAACCCAAGACAGTTAAGGCTTAACGTACTAGACTGATTAGGTGATCGTGGTTATATATTTATGATAAATATAGCAGCCTGTGCCGATCAACAGTCTGGCAACAGTTCCGATCAATTTAGGAGATGGCAGATGGAAAAGGGCGGGCAATATTAAAGTTGACAGGAAAAGCGCAGCAATGATAATCCGGCCTTTATTCTCAGCCTCAATAAAGGCCACAATTATAAGAATAAAGGCCACCCCTTCACCAATCTGTTGATAGGGAATTTGTATCATTCAGCTTGTACAGCTTCAGATTAAATCAGCCGGAATAAAAATGCAATTTGAATTGCTTTTTAGAATTCTTATTATGATTACTAATTAGAGCCATGATCCTGGTTATCTTGTTTTTTCTTTTCGGATGGGGAGTTCTCTTTGCCCAGAAGATTCCTGCTCCTGATGAAGTCCTTGGATTTAAGCCTGGAGCCGATTACAAGCTGGCAACATACGAACAAGCCCTTGAGTACTGGAGAATTCTGGAAAAAGCTTCGCCGATGATAAAGCTCTTTGAAGCAGGGAAGACTGAGATGGGCAAGCCGTTCATTTATGCTGTCATCTCTTCAGAGGAGAATATGTCGAAGTTGGATTATTACAAGGAGATATCGAAAAAGCTGGCAAAAGTGAAAGGTTTGACCGATGAAGAGGCTCTCCGTTTGGCTAAAGAAGGAAAAGCAATAGCTTGGATTGATGGCGGGATTCATGGCGGAGAATGTTCAGGAGCTCAAGGATTTATACAGTTTGCATATAACCTCCTAACTTCTAAAGACGAAGAAACTCTCTTCATTCTTGACAACACCATTGTGCTTCTCGTCTTTCCTAATCCTGAGGGAATGAACCTGATAGCTGATTGGTACTTGCCAAATGTGGGAACTCAATATGAGAAAAGCCCAATGCCCTGGTTGTATAACAAATATGTCGGACATGATAAAAACCGGGACTCCTTTATGAACAATTTGAAAGAGACGCAGATCATCACCCGCCTTATTAACGATGAGTGGTTCCCTGTGGCCTTATGTGACCATCATGGGGCAGCACCTTATCCAGCCAGAATCTGGATACCACCTGCAGCAGAGCCAACCAACCAGAACCTTCACCCTCTGTTTCTGAGAGAGAAAAACCTGCTTGGCAGCGGCATAACTTATCACCTTGACCGTCATGGTAAGGCAGGTGCTATCTCCAGGTTGGTTTATGACTTTATTTATCCAGGTTATGAAGACTCCTTTGTTGACTATTTCAACATTCCATCCATACTGTGCGAAACCTCTCAAAATGACTATGCTTCTCCAAGAGAGTTTACTATAGATGATTTTCCTGAAGCCGAGAGAGATTTTCTTGTTTCGGCCTTTTATCCAAATCCGTGGAAACCTGGATGGTGGAGGTTTGGTGATGCAGTAGAGTATACGCTCATTACGAATAAAGGGTTTCTGCATACAATCGCTTTGTGCCGCAAAATGTTTCTTTACGGAAGATATCAGATGGGGAAAGATACAATTGCCAAATTCGAGACAGAACCCCCCTATGCCTGGATCATACCCAAGGAACAATGGGATGTGCCAACTGCAGCTGCCCTAGTCGACGGCATGAGATTTGCAGGATTAGATGTCTATGAAGCAGAAGAGGCATTTGAATGCGATGGAAGATCTTATCCCTCAGGTACCTGGGTTATTCCCATGAGCCAGCCATTTTCCCGCTTTGTAAAGGCATGCTGGGAGAAACAGGTTTATCCTGATTTGGTTAAATATCCTAAGCAGTGGCAAGGTATCGTGAGTCCACAGGTATTTGAAGATGCCTATCTTCCTCCATACGATATGGCGGGGTGGACTCTTCCCTATCAGTTTGGAGTGAAGGTCGAAGAAGCTCAAACTCCTTTGAAGGCGAAGCTTAAACCATTAGAGAAAGTGGTCCCTCCTGAAGGGAAGGTTGAAGGCAGCGGAAGATACTACCTTATATGCCCAAAAGTCAATAACAGCTATAAAGCTCTTAACCGGATACTGAAGAATAAGGGCAAAGTGATGCGTACTCAGGACTCATTTGAAGCCGAAGGAAAGAGCTATCCTGCAGGGACGATAATAGTGCGTTCTGTATCCGAGCTATTTATGGATTCACTGGCCAAAGAGTTATTCCTTAATATCGGAAAAGCCAATGAGATTCCAGTTAAGACCTATAATATTAAGGCTCCGAGAATTGCACTTTACAAGTCCTGGGTGGCCAACATGGATGAAGGTTGGACGAGGTGGCTTCTTGAACGCTACGAGTTCCCGTTTAAAAACATTTTTGATGCCGATATAAGGGCAGGAGACATTGCAAAAAAATACGATGTGCTTATCATCCCTTCAATCAGAACTGATGCTGTTGTCGATGGACACAAAAAAGAGGCAATGCCCGAGAAGTATGTTGGAGGAATCACAGAAGCAGGCGTTGAAAACATTAAGACATTTATTAAGGAAGGCGGCACTCTCGTTGCATTAAGGCAAGGATGTCTGTTCGCGATAGACAAACTGGGGATTCCTATCAGCGATGCCCTTAAGGACCTTAGGGCTCCCGAAAGGCAGTCTGGAAATATATCGCCAAAGGCATCGGCGGTCAAATTCGCCTGTCCAGGTTCTTTACTCCGAATGAAATTCGATTCCAAGCATCCTGTCGCCTATGGAATGCCTGAAGAGGCTCCGGCTATGTTCTACCAAAGCACAGCTTTTAACATCGAGTCCTCAGAGGGAATACAGCCAAAAGTCATCTCCAAATATCCGGACGGAGAACTTCTCTTGAGTGGGTTCTTTATTGGCGGTAAATACCTTAACAATAAGCCGGCAGCTGTGGATGTTCCCTGCGGGAAAGGAAGAGTTGTGTTGTTAGGTTTTGGTGTTCAAAATAGAGCACAATCCGTTGGAACATTTAAGCTTCTGTTCAATTCCTTGTACTACAGTGTGTTGCAGTAAAAAAGTCCTTTGGTTGTTACTATTGATGTCAATCAGGATATCTTGAACAATGGAACAGGCTGAAAGGTTTTAATCGTCAATTTCAACCGCAAGGGTTCAACCAAAGGGAGTGTGAAAGTCACTTATCCTGAAGAGGAAAAGAAATTAATCATACCGAAGATTCCTGTCTACAAGCCAATGGCCAGGATGATCAAAGTCCTGGATATCGTGGAATTATTTCCTGATATTATAACCCGCAAAAGACAATTAAACCTCCTAAAGTTCCTAAAGAAACTAGGCCTGATTATAAATCACAAATTATGGAGCAAGTGCCTAATGGAATAGGAAAAGAACTTTCGATTGCTCCTTTTACAGGAGCTTTTGCCTCTAACTTAAAAAGTGAGCAAAAAAGGAGCCTGAAAAAAAGTTAAAGTTGTTCTAATTCGGGATAAAGGGGCCTTTGATTCTCGACTGCATCATAATCCAGAGGTTATCCAATGCTGATAGGATTTGAATGTATTCAAAATCTTGAATGCACCTAACTCCATTCAACTTAACTTATGATGTTGCTTTCCACGGCAAAAGATATGTATTCATTTTTTGAAAATAAAGAAAATCATTGGATTAGCCGTAGAAATATGTATCAAACTATTTATCTTTAATTCCTTTTTTTTCGAAATTATTTCATCGTATACTTTCTTTTGTTTAGCAGGCGATGCAGTAAAATACTTTATACCTTTTTTGTGTAACCAATTCGTAATTACTTTTCCCTCCATACCAAACGAGGACGCATCTGCCGAATGGAAAACATCATGCACGCTTATAGGGATGTTTGACTGCAGGAACGGGAAAATATTTTTAATATACCACTCTGCGAACTCGCTAGAATGACAGGAGTCCATAAAAAGATAATCAATAATTTTGGGTAACTTACCCATATTTTCTCTAATATCACCTTTAATAAAATGCCATCTACCTTTCGTTAGAGTGATAGGTAGTGCTTTGGTAGAATGACTTATTCTATCAAATGACCACAATTGACCAAAATTGTTATCTTTTAGTGCATTTAATATCCAGCTTGTTGACCATCCTCTACCAGGAGAAATCTCGACCATATTTCTAGGCCTAAATTCTCTAATCAGCAAATAAGTTATTTCTGCTTCTATATCATCCAATGATGGTAATAGCAAACCTCTTTTTTTGAGCAACAGAGATCCAAGTTTTTTAAGTAGTAGAAATCCACGTTTTTTAAAGACAAACTGTAAGGCGCGGTATGTAAAACTATAAAAATGTTCCTGGTACAGCTCCTTCTGATGCTTTCTTACTGTCCTAAGGTCTTCAACATATTTTTCATATAACTCCAAGATAAATTTTGTTTGAATATTTGTAATCATAAAATAAATCTATAAGGTTTTGTTTTACTAGGTTGCGCCGAAAGGAATTTCACTTAACGATAATAACAGCTTAACTTCTCTTTGTTATTATATACCCTTTCCTTGTGAAGTTTAAAAATGGGGAAGGAAGCTGAATAATCAAATCACTCTCTTGGACCGAAGATTTTGGTGCCGATCCTAACCATATTCGCGCCTTCTTCGATAGCAATGAGGTAAGAGTTTGTCATTCCCATAGAGAGATATTTCATCTCTAAACCAAGGAGATTAAGGCTTTTTATCCTGTCAAAGATTTTTTTGGTTTCCTTGAAATAGGAACGGGCGTTTTCAGGATCTCCAGTAAAGGGCCCCATAGTCATTAATCCTTCGACTTTTAAGTTTTTCAAACTGGTTAATTCTTTAAGAAAAGCTTCTGCATCTTCTGGAAGTACGCCAAATTTTTGTTCCTCTCTGCCACTATTTATCTCTATCAAAATAGGAATGATTTTCCCTAGCTCTGCGCACCTTTTATCGATTTCCTCTGCAATCTTCAAAGAGTCAACTGTCTCAATCATGTCGAATAGTTCGACTGCTTTTTTCACTTTGTTTTTCTGGAGGTGTCCAATAAAATGCCATCTGACTTTATGGCCTGCGACTTTAAAGGCTTCAAAAGCTTCCTGGACATAATTTTCGCCCACAATTTTCACTCCTGCTTCCACGGCCTCTAAAATTTCCTGAGGCGTTCGAGTTTTGGCTGCTGCCACAAGATATATCCCTTCAGGAAGTTCTTTCAATATCTTCTGCACATTTTCTTTAATCGTTGATGAAGTCTCTTGTGCCATTCTTTTTATCCAAGATAAAACTTAATCAAAACAGGGAAAAAATTCAAGAAACATCTTTAGCCTCTGTGGATTGTCTGTGTTATAATGACATGCCAGCAGAAAGATTTAAAGCCTCTGATGCTCAACAGGAGCCCCAGGTCATGATGCTTGTCGATATATTCAAGCTCAAAAAAAGAATCCTGGCCTATCGTCGAGAAATATTCCTGAGAAAAAGTTTGTTTTTTTATAATAAAAGGAAGCCCGATTGAACATTCGAGAGAGCCTTGAGGAGATAGAAGCGAAGATACTCTCTCCAAAAGCCTGCTTAAGCCTTCATTCGAAAGGAAGGGCAAGGCCTGAAGCTCCCCATCCCATGAGAACTGCCTTTCAGAGAGACAGGGACAGGATTATCCACTGCAAATCCTTTCGCCGATTGAAGCATAAGACTCAAGTTTTTTTGGCTCCCTTTGGCGATCATTACCGCACCCGATTGACCCATACCCTGGAAGTCTCTCAGATTGCTCGAACAGTGGCCAAGGCTCTGAGGTTGAATGAAGATTTAACAGAGGCTATTGCCCTTGGCCATGACCTCGGCCATACGCCTTTTGGCCATGCAGGCGAGGAAACTCTGGCCAAGCTTTTGCCTCAAGGATTCAGCCACTACGAACAGAGCCTTCGGGTTGTGGAAAAGCTTGAGTACGAGGGGAAGGGATTAAACCTGACTTTTGAAGTGAGAGATGGCATCCTCAAGCATTCCAAGGGAAGGGGAGAAATTCTGGATGAGAACAAGGAAGATATGGCTTTGACACTCGAAGGGCAGGTTGTCAGAATTTCTGATGTGATCGCCTATGTGAACCATGATATTGATGATGCTTTAAGGGCTGAGGTCATTAAGGAGAAGGATATTCCCCGGCATCTGGTCAAGATTTTAGGCAAATGGCATGCTTCACGAATAGACAAAATGGTTGAGGATGTGGTCGAAGCTAGCTTGAAAATGGGATTAGAAGAAATAGCTATGAGTGAAGAGATTATGCGGGCTGTGGTCGAGCTTCGGGATTTCCTCTATGAAAAAGTTTATCTCAATCCTTATGCTAGAGAAGAGCTTCAAAAGACGGAGAAAATTCTGACTGACCTCTATGAATATCTCCTCAAAAAGCCTGAGGATTACATAAAATCCTATCCTGAGGGCGATTCTTTAGAGAAGAGGACTGGGGATTTTATTGCCGGGATGACAGATCAGTATGCCCTTGCCCTGTATGGAAAACTTTTCTTCCCCCGCTCTGAGCCCTTATAAAAATCAGGGGGACGTTCCCTGAGGTGCCACCCTAATCTTCATTCTCTATATTATTTTGAGATATTTTCTGAGTTTTCCTTCTAATTATAGCCTTGATTTTAGTTTTTTAATTGGAATACGATAGGGTGGTACTTTGGGGAACGTCCCCTTAGGAGGAAACGACATGCTTTCGCAATTACCGATCAATCTAGCAAAAGTCAAAAAAGAAGACCTGGATAGGGAAATCCTAAGAGCGGGAATAATAGCAGAGTTAGATGCCATCAATCTTTATGAGCAAATGGCAGCCATGACAGAAAACACCAATATCAGGAAAGTTCTTTTGGACATAGCCAAGGAAGAAAAGACACACATGGGAGAATTCCAAGCACTCCTTTTAAGAGAAGATGGAGAACAGAAAAAGGAATTAGAAAAGGGAGAAGAAGAGGTTGAGGAGCTAATTGGAAAATAAAAAGTTCTCTCTTCTTTGATCCTCAACTCTGGGAAGTTGTTGAGTAGATCTTTTATTTGCCTTTTCCTGATTATTGCAAATCTAGGGACAATAGCATTGCTCTGAAGAGAGAGTTGTGCTATTTTACCTTGCTCGATGAAAAAAATTATCTCACTTTTATTATTTTTTTCTCTATCTTCTTTTCTCTTCTCTGGCCAGGCTGAAACAAAAGAAGCTCGAGCCCTGAAAATAGATGAACAGATTGCAGTCGACGGTTTCTTAAAGGAATCAGCTTGGGAAAAAGCAGAGGCGCTAACTGATTTTATTCAGTTTGAGCCCCAAAGAGGGAAACCGGCCTCGCTCAAGACTGCAGCAAAAATCCTCTATGATGAAAATTTCCTTTATGTCGGGTTTCTCTGCTTTGACCCTCAGCCTGAAAAGATCATCTCTCGACTGACCAAAAGAGATTCGGACTTAAAAGAGGATGATTCAGTTGGCGTTGGCCTTGATACTTTTAATGATAAAAGAAATTGTTATTTTTTTTTCACCAACCTCTTGGGCACCCAATTTGACGGCCGGATAGGCGAGAATGGCCTGCATACAGATTCGACCTGGGATGGAATCTGGAAATCAGCAGGGCAAAAGACTGATTTTGGCTGGAGCGCAGAAATTGCCATTGACCTCAGTTGTCTGAAGTACAAACCAGGGAAAAATAAAACCTGGGGCCTCAGTTTGGGCCGATTTTTGCCCCTAATTCTTGAGAATAGTTACTGGACAGGACCGCTAGAATCTCCATATAAAGTTTCTCAGTTCGGGGAACTCAAAGAGCTTGACCTTGCGATAGCCAAGAAGAAATCCCAAATTATTCCTCATCTGATCTCCAAAATAGAAGAAGGAAAGAAGTCAGAAATTGAAGCAGGACTTGACGCTCGCTATGCTTTCACTCAGGCTATTTCAGGGAACTTAACCTTAAACCCTGACTTTGCCACTGTCGAGGCTGACCAGGAGCAGATCAACCTGACTCGTTTTGAACTCAACCTTGCGGAGAAAAGAAATTTCTTTTTGGAAGGCTCTGAAATCTATCAGCAGCGGATCACTTTGTTCTATTCAAGGAGAATTGCTGACATTTATGGGGGAGCGAAGGTTTATGGGAAATCTGGGCGTTTCGAATTTTCTGGATTGAGCGCCCAGGCGGAAAAAAATGGAGTTCTTGGAGTCGATTCAGCCAATTTTACGGTCTTTCGTCTCAAGGGCGATGTCATGAAATCTTCAACAATCGGATTTTTGGCCGCCAATAAATTGATGGATGGAAAAAATAAAGGTACTGCTGGCTTCGACACTTCGCTTTATTTCTCAAATACCTTTAAATTTACAGGCCAATTGGCATTGAGCTATGGCGATTATAATAAGGACAATTTTGCTTTTTTCCTCCGGCCGAGCTATGATTCTGCAACTTTTCATACGCATATCCGCTACACGCAAATAGGAGAATTCTTTGGCGACAATGCCAATCAGGTGGGATTTATCAGAGACGACAATCGCAGAGAATTGGATTCAGCCATAGAAAAGACTTTTTGGCTGAAAAAATGGGGGTTGGAGCGGGTCGAGTATAGTTCTAACTATAATATTTACTGGGGAATGAACGGGACTTTGCGAAGTTGGCAGGTGGATGAAGGAATTGAAATTGATTTCAAGAACAAATTTTCTGTTGAAGCAAAACACACACAAGAGTACAAGCTTTATGAAAATAAATTCAGGAATTATCAAAGTGAGTTTGAGCTCGGCTACAACACAAGGGAGTGGCAGTCAGCCCGCATTTCCTACGGCTTTGGCCGAAATTATGATTTAGATTTTCGTTTAGTTGAGGGCAGTTTGAACTACAAAATAACCCAGGATTTTTCTTTTGAATATGAGTTGACGCGCCTCAACTTTTCCCCTGACCCTGAGAAGGAAAGCACCTGGATCCATGTTCTCAGGGCGACAAATTATTTTACAAAGGACTTATTTTTAAAAGTATTTTATCAGATTAATACAGCTATTGATAAAAAGAATATTCAAGTGCTTTTTGTCTATCGTTTTCAACCGCCTTTTGGTTTGATTCAGCTTGCTTATCAGAAGGGAACAGGCCGATTTGGAGAAAGAGGAGTCCAGGGTCATACGCTGTTTTTCAAGATTGCCTATATGTTTTAACTAATACAAACGCAGTAATAAAATTGTCATCGCGAAGAGCGAAGCAACGTGGCGATCTCACAAAATTACTCTAAAGAGATTGCCACGCTCCCTTCAGTCGCCCGCAATGACGATGTAATAACATATACTGCGTTTGTATTAATATCAGAAGCCGTAAAATTTTGGCTGGATAATCATTCGCTGAGGCCCATGATGGAGGCTATACAATCTAAGTCGATTCAAACAGAATCAATAGAGAATTATCGAAATTTGTTATGAGATAAGAGGAATGTGACAAATAGAGTTGGCTATTTATAAGATTTGATGATTTTGCAAGGAGGTATCAAGAAATGAAGGATCAAAAAAAAGTTTTAGAAAACACCATCCGCAGATGCAGAGAAAAAAACATCATCATACCCACATACGATGAAATGGCGAATCCGGAAAAGATACCTCAGGGCATAAAAGAAGAGCTTAAAAGTATCAGTTTGTGGGAATTGCATCCGAGAAACTTGTTTAGAATCACCTGGAAAAATGAACCTGTGGAGTTTGGAGGGGCTTTCGGAGAAGTCAACCATATAGAATTTCCTCCCGAAGTATCTGGGGTAACTTCAAGGATAATCATGCTTATAGGAAAATATTTTCCAAGCGGCTCTCATAAAGTTGGAGCTACCTTTGGTCCTCTTGTTGAAAAATTGGTCAAAGGAGCTTTCGATCCAACTTCTCAGAAAGCCTTATGGCCATCTACTGGAAACTATTGTCGGGGAGGGGCTTTTAATTCCTTCCTTCTCGGCTGTCCCTGTATAGCTGTTCTTCCTGAAGGTATGTCAAAAGAAAGGTTTGAATGGCTAGAAAAAATAGGTGCTGAAATCCATGCCACACCTGGATCTGAAAGCAATGTCAAGGAAGTTTATGATAAGAGCCATGAATTAAAAAGGCAGCGACCTGATGAAGTAGTGATCTTAAATCAATTTGAAGAGTTTGGAAATGCTGTATGGCATTATGTTTGTACAGGTCAGGCTATAGAAGAGGTTTATAAGAAAAAAAGAAAAGGGATGGAGAGACTTGCTGCCTTGTTTCTGACCCAGGGCTCGACTGGAACTTTAGGAAGTGCAGATTATTTGAGAGAAAAGTTTCCCTTCATTAAGGTTTGTGCTGGCGAAGCTTTACAATGTCCCACTTTACTTTATGCTGGCCACGGCTCACACAGGATTGAAGGGATTGGGGATAAACATATTCCCTGGATACATAACCTGAAAAACATGGACATGGTAGCTGCCATTGATGACGAATATTGCCTGAGGCTTTTAAGGTTGTTCAATGAACCTGCCGGTCAAAATTATTTAAAGAAAAAAGGAATACCTCCAGAAATTGTCGACAAATTGGATTTACTCGGAATTTCCTCAATCGCTAACCTCATTGGATCAATAAAAATGGCGAAATACTTTGAAATGAATGAAGAAGACATGATATTCACCATAGCCACAGATTCCATGGAACTTTATCAGTCAAGGATTCATGAATTAAGAAAGGAAAGAGGAAAATATACTGAATACCATGCAGCTGCAGATTTTGATACCTGTTTGATGAATTTAACTACAGAGCACATGTTAGAGCTGAGTTACTGGGATAAGAGGAGAATCCATAACTTGAAATATTTCACCTGGGTAGAGCAGCAGGGTAAGGATGTGGAAGAGTTAAATCGCCAATGGTACGATGATGACTATTGGAGAGAAAAATATCATTCCTACAAAAAATGGGATGAGTTAATCAGAGAATTTAACCAAAAAACTGGATTGCTTGAAAAATACGTTTCGTAAATTTACTGTTTTTCAATTTCTCCCTATTAGCTCCAAAAGATGCGGCAAAGGCTTGTCATTGAGGACGCAATAAAAGGACAGAGCTTGCCTTTAGTAAGACATTAATTTATTTTAATAGCCATGATACCCCCAGTGGTTGAGGTTAAAGGATTAACAAAGGACTTCAAGTCCCTGAGAGCTGTGGATGATGTTTCATTCCATCTCAGTCCTGGAGAGATACTTGGCCTTCTTGGCCCAAATGGGGCTGGCAAAACGACCATCATCCACATGCTCCTCGGCCTTACAACTCCCAGTCGAGGGAAAATAACAATTTTCAATCTTGATCTTCAAAATCACAGAGAGAGAATCCTTCAAGATGTCAATTTTTCATCTACCTATGTATCCATGCCCTATTCGCTGACTGTAAGAGAAAGTTTAAGAGTATTTGCCAGGCTTTATAATGTGAAAGACAGAGAAGAAAAAATAGCTAATCTCCTTAAAATCTTTGAAATGGATGATATCAAGGATAAGCAAGTCAGGCACCTCTCCTCTGGCCAGCTGACAAGGCTTAACCTGACAAAGGCGTTTATCAACGACCCAAAAATCCTTTTTCTTGATGAGCCAACAGCAAGTTTAGATCCTGATATAGCTGATAAGACAAGAAGTCTCTTGAAACGGATAAAGAAAGAGAGGCAGATCTCCATCCTTTATACCTCTCACAACATGATGGAAATGGAGGAAATGTCGGACAGGATCATCTTTCTCAACAAAGGCAAAATTATTGCCTCAGGAAAGCCTGAGGAGGTTGTGAAAAGCTTTGAAGCGAAAAACCTTGAGGATGTATTTCTGAAAGTGACAAGGGAGGAGAAGTTTTGAAAGCTCAGAGGATATTTGCCCTATTTTTGAGGCATATCTACCTCTACAAGCGAAGCCTGCCCAGGCTCATGGAAATTTTCTACTGGCCCTTCTTAGATTTGCTTCTTTGGGGTTTTATAAGCCTTTATCTTGTTCAGTATAAAAAAGGCCTTCCAAATTTTGTCGCCTTTTTCCTGGGCGCTTTGATCCTTTGGGATATCCTCTTCCGTTCCCAGCAAGGAATATCTGTCTCTTTTCTCGAGGATGTCTGGGCCAGAAACCTGTTGAACCTTTTTGCAAGCCCTTTGAGGCCCACAGAATATATCGTCTCTTTGATGCTGGTGAGCGGCGTAAAAATTATCATTGCAGCGACAGTCATGTCGCTTCTCGCCTGGATCTTCTACTCCTTTAACATCTTCCTGATCGGGATCTTGCTCATCCCATTTATCCTCAACCTTGTCATCATGGGCTGGGCCATAGGCATCCTCACCACTTCCCTTATTTTGAGGTTTGGCCAGCAGGCTGAAGTTCTTGCCTGGGGCATCGCTTTTCTTTTCCAGCCCATCTCCGCAGTCTTCTATCCTGTATCTATCCTCCCTTCTTTTCTCCAGACCTTAGCCCGCTATGTTCCTGCATCCTATGTCTTTGAGGGGATGAGGAGCACGATTTCTGCTAACTCTTTCCCTATTAAAGAACTTTTATGGTCTTCTGGACTTAACGGGATTTATATTTTTATAGCCTTTTTCGTTTTCCACTTCGTTTTTAAGATAGTAAAGAAGAAAGGACTGCTGACCAGGATCGGCGAGTGAGTTTATGAGTCTTGAGTATTAGAAGGTGAATTTTATCCCAGCTGTGGCTTTGATACCTCCTGTTTGAATGGCGACCTCTTCTCCCTCGACATCCATCCTTGCTTCTCCTGTGGAATACCTGACATTCAAATTCAAACCGATATTTTCTTTAAGGTAAAAGTCTATTCCTCCGGCGCCGTTAAAGCCGAAGCAGTTTTTGGAATAGGTCGCGTATTCAGGTGTAATACTCAGATCAAGGTAGGGATAGCCAGTTTCACTCCAATTAACCACCTTCAGATTTTCAATTTTAACCCCAGCAAAATAAGTTCCTCCACCAGTGATATAAATGTGAAGTTTCGAAAAGAGCGGATGGCTGAAGATGATATTTAAATTAAACTCAGAAGCAGAGTATTTGAGATCATTCTTTTCCCAGGTTTTTTCTCTCCCGAGATTAAAATAAAAAGGATGAGGAAAAGTGGAGGAAAAAGAACCTGTTGTTTTTCCTGATGCAGGAACAAAAGAAGCCTCTACTCCAATATTGCGGAAAAAGAAAAATCCAATTCCTATATCAAAAGCGGCACCGGAAGAATCAATATTGTAGTTTTCGCCCACTTGCCCGTCTTCATGATAGAGTGAAAAAGACCAGCTTCGGTCATAAGAATAGGACTTGGAGGCATAACCTCCCCCTATGCGGATAAAAAACTTCTTTCTTGCTGGCTGGAGAGCTTGAAGTTCTTTTTGTCGAGAAGAAGCAGGGGGCTGCGCCTGTTTTTTCTCTGGTATGACAGGCTTTTTTTCAGGTTCAACTTTTGTTTCTTTTTGAGGAGCTACTTCTTCGCTTATTTCTCGGACAACGCTTCGATGAATATACCCTGAAACGATTCCCTTTTCACCCGGCGGCAAGCTCACAAAATACCAATCCTGATTTTTCTTGAGGACTCTGAGAACTTCACCCCTTTTTGCTTTCCCGATAACCGCGCTCTCTAAACTCGGCTTGAGCCTGACATTGGCAGAATTGACAGTGACTTTCACTTTTAACTCAGCCCCTTCAGCTAAAAGGGCAGAGGCAAAGGCAAGAAAAATAAACACAAGAAAAATATTCTTTATCCTATTTGAAGTTTTCATTTTTTCTTCCTCCTTCCTCATTTTATTCTCAGTAAACACCGACAGCATTCCAGGCCTGCGCCACTCGAAGTGCTTCTGTGCTTCCTGCGCCGTAGATATCGACAGCTGCTTGATAAGTTGCAGAACGTGCGTTGGCAAAAGTCGCTGAAGGATACAAATAGTAGACTAAGGCTCGGTAGGCAATTTTTTCGGCCTTGCTTATGCCAATTCCAGAAACACTCATCCCTGATGTTTTATTGGTTCCTCCATGTGCCAAGAGGTAATACCAATGACTGCCAATGGTTGAGTTGATATGAACTCCGCCATTATCAAAGTCGGAAGAGAGGATATATCTTGTGGCGTAATGATCAGGGTAGCGGTAATCCGCATCGGAGAAGATGCGGACACTGGAAGGATTAGAGAGATCCCTTCCAGCTTGGAAAACTTTTTCACAATCTTCTCCTTCCCACCAGTCAGCGCGGAGATAGCCTGTCCCTTCAGGTTGGTGGAAGAACTCGCAGCTTACACCCATGATATCAGAGAAAGCTTCATTCAAGGCCCCAGATTCAAAGAGATATATCAATTTGCAGGTGTTGTCCGTGACACCATGAGTGAATTCGTGAGCCACAACATCTAAGGCAGTGCTATAGGGATAATTTGTGTTAGGATTTCCATCCCCAAAGTAAATCCATCCTGTATAGGGATGATAGAAAGCATTTTCGTAGTTGACTCCGAGATGAACGCAGATCACATGTTCCTGATTGGCATTATTGATGCCCTTCCTGTTATGAACAAGGTAATAATAATCATAGATCCAGCCCAGATAAGCGTGGGCATCGACAGCTGCTCCATCAGTCCAGTAGTTGTCGCTATCTGTCATATAGTAGGCCAAGTAAATGTTTTCACTGTTCACCGAATTGCCCGTGGTGAGTTTTGCGGGTCTCATGATGTCAATGGCATAGTAGATACTGCTCTTGTATTCTGTGCTCATTTTTTTCTTGTCAGCCAGGGTCCCACTACCCAAGCCGATAGCAGAATCACTTTTGACATCGTTATATTTAAGTATGATTTCTCCAGTCCAGGCATTGACAAAATAAACCATCAGAGCATCGAATTTTGCAAGGCTTATTTTATAGGCCAAATAATATTCTTCTTCGGCTGGAAAAATGACAAGCTCTGCTTCTTCCAATTTGTCGACTTGACTTGAGAAGTCTTTTTCAGCAATTTCTAAAGCCTTTTCTTTTTCTATGGTCGCAGTGACTGGAATACGGATATCATCGTAATATCTGCCATTGATGCAGTAGACTTGCCCGTTTTTAAGATGGCGGATGAGCTGAGCTCCCCAGACTTTGATTCCCTGATAATAGAGATCATACCTTTGGTGAGCGAAAATACCGAAGTCTTCAATCTGTGTGGAAGTCAACTTCAAATTGCCGGATGAAATTTCTCTCTCCATGAGATTGTTCCAGATGCTCACTTCTTGAGTCAAAGTGCAAATAACGGACTGGCCTTTGCCGATCTGAATTTTTGCCTCTCCCTGGAAATTTCGATTATCTAACTTGAATTGATAAGAGTAAGAACTGAAAGCCAGGAAGAAGATGGCTATCACAATCCCTATTTCTTTCCTTTTTTGCATGAAGTAGACCTCCTTAAATTAATTGAGATTATTTTTTTAGACACACTTCCTTTTCCCCTATTTTTTATGTTTTCTCTTTATTTCAGTCAATCGCCCCTCAAGATGATTTTAGCGATGAATTTTTTTTCCTTTTCTCACCCTCAGTGATTAGCCATCAGAAGCATATCCAAATCCGTTAGATAAAAGAGATAAGGATGGGTATTGAGAAAACCGTTTGAAGGCTGAGCGGGCAGGGCTCCTCAACCGCAGGAAGAAGGAGAGCGAAGCCTCGAATCGAGCAACTTCTCCTCGCTGGGGAGAAGGCAGCGTGCCTTCGAGTCATCCAACCTGAGCTTCGTCTCTTGCTTTCTATCACGGAAAAAAAGATGCTTACTTAGCCATCAAAAATATTGTTATGATAAGAATAAGATATTATAATTATCCACTTTAGAAGGTTTGTGCGAGTTTGAAAAAATTTTTTGAAGGGAGGACTTGATGCATCGTCGAGAATCTTTAGAAAAGATAGCCACAAGGTTGCGTATTCATTCCTTAAAGATGACCACAAAGTCTGGCTCCGGTCACCCGACCACCTGCTTATCCATGGCTGAACTCATGGCCTGTTTATTCTTTGATGAGATGAGGTATAACCCTGAAAATCCAGAGGATTTTGCCAATGATGAGTTTGTCCTTTCAAAAGGTCATGCCGCTCCCATTCTCTGGGCAGCCTATGCAGAAGCAGGAATTATCCCTCAATCAAGGTTGATGGATCTAAGAAAACTGGCGAGTAATCTTGAAGGCCATCCCACTCCGCGGATGAGATGGGTCAAGGCGGCTACTGGTTCTTTAGGGCAAGGGCTTTCAGCTGGAGCAGGAATGGCAGCGGCCATGAAACTGGGAAAATCTGCGGGTCGAGTTTTTGTTCTGATGGGAGATGGGGAATGCGCAGAAGGTAACGTCTGGGAAGCTGCCAACGCTGCGGCCTATTTAAGGCTGGATAATCTCTATGCCATTGTTGATATCAACAGATTGGGCCAATCAGAGGCGACGATGCATGGGCATGATATCAATGCTTATGCCAGGAAATTTGAAGCCTTTGGCTGGGATGTCTCTTCAATTGATGGGCATCAAGTGGATGAGATTCTAGCTGCCTTTAAAAAATCCAGAAAGAAGGCTAAGCCCGCCGTCCTACTGGCCAAGACGATTAAAGGCAAGGGAGTTTCTTTTCTCGAAGATAAAAATGGCTGGCATGGCAAGCCTTTAAATGAGGAGGAACTTCACAAGGCCCTAAAGGAGATCGGGCCGATGCCTGAAATTGATGCCAAGAAATATGTCCATAGGCCCAAGATAAGACAGAGGCTTCAACTGCAAAAAAAATTTCATTTTATAAAAAATACTTACAAGGACAAGACAGCCACTAGGCTGGCTTATGGTAATGCACTTATAAATCTTGGCAAAATCAATAATACCGTCATTGCCCTTGATGGAGATGTCAAGAATTCCACCTATGCCGAGAAATTTTTTGTGTCTTTTCCTGAAAGGTCATTAGAGTTATACGTCGCTGAACAAAATATGGTTGGCATGGGAATCGGCTTGGCTGCAAAAGGTTATATCCCTTTTATCGCCACTTTCGCCGCTTTCCTGAGCCGCGCCCATGATCAGATCAGGATGGCTGCCTACTCTTTTTCTAACATGAAATTTGTCGGTTCTCATGTTGGTGTCAGTATTGGCGAGGATGGACCTTCGCAGATGGGTCTTGAAGATTTAGCCTTGTTCAGGTCTATTCCGGGATGTGCCATCCTTTATCCCTGCGATGCCTATTCCACAGAGAGCTGTGTTGAATCCCTGGCAAAACACCGAGGCCTTTCCTATTTGAGAACAACAAGACCAGCCACTCCTCTTATATACTCGAGGGAAGATAAATTCCCGATAGGCGGATCAAAAGTTTTAAGGAAAGATGAAGGCGATGTGGCAACTATCATTGCCGCTGGAATAGCTGTCCACGAAGCTTTAAAAGCTTATGCAGAGCTCAAAGAAGAAAAGATCAAAATCCGCCTTATTGATGCCTATTCTATTGAGCCTTTAGATAAAGAGAACATCAGCAAAGAAGTTGGGAAGACAGGCGGAAATGTTGTTGTTGTGGAGGATCATTTTCAGAATGGGGGCTTGGGAGATGCTGTGGCGCAAGCATTATGCGGGAAAGCGAACATCATTCATCTTTGCATAAAGGATCTCCCGAGGTCGGGTAAACCTGCTGAGTTGATGGATAAATACGGAATAAGTGCCAAGCATATAAAGCGCGCTGTCAAAGAGATGCTCAAGGCCTGAAGAAGAATTTTGTGATTTCTTTATCGAATAAATAGAATTTTTTATTATTTTCTCGATGATTCAGCAGTCAAGAAAGATTCACGCCATCTTTATCATCCTATTTTTGCTTGGCTTTTTTGGGAAGCCAGAGAATAAAATCCCGCTCTCTGCGGCAGAACTTCCAATTTCATCAGGCGCTCTTCCAACGGCTGCAATAGTAACAGCTGTCTATGATGGGGATACGATCAAAGTAAAATTTGAAAATGGAATTAGCAAAAGGATTAGACTTCTTGGCGTGGATGCTCCTGAGATGAATGACCCAAGAGAGGAGATGAAATTTTGGGCGCATATGGCCAAAAGATTTGCCTTTTTTTATCTTTACCGCAAGGAGATAAACTTATCCTATGAAGCAGAAATTGAAGATAAATATGGAAGAATTCTGGCTTATGTCTGGACTAAAGAACAGGGATTATTCAATGATTTTATTGTCCGCCAGGGATTTGCCTTTGCTTTTCTGAATTTTCCGCTCAAAAAGGATTATGCGATACGATTAAAAGAGGCAGAGAGAGAAGCTCAAAAGAGCCAAAAGGGCATTTGGAGAAGAGGAGAATTTCCTTCTCTGCGAGCTCAAGAGGCCAAGCACCACCTTGGTGAAGTTCTCTCGGTCAAATACACTTGCTCGAAGGTGGAAGTCAAAAGAAATTTTTCCATTCTCCATTCTGGAGAGAACTTTCAAGCTCTCATTCCAAAGGAAAATATCGCTTCTTTTCCTGACCCCCATTCTTTCCAGGGAAAGGTTTTGTCTGTTATAGGCTTTATAGAAGAGTATAAGGGTCGGACTCAGATAGTGATTTTTCTTCCGCAACAGATTAAAATGATTGACCACTCTAAATAAATGAAAATTATCTTGGAGGTGAATTGAAGATGGGTCTTATAAAAGTTGCTTCCAGAAAAGACTTGGCTTCTGGGGAAAAGATGGGCGCTAAAGCAGGTAGAAAGAAAATTCTGCTCGCAAATTTGAATGGAGAGTTTTTTGGCATAGGAAATGTCTGTACTCACATGGGCTGCGTTCTCTCAGAGGGAGATATCATAGGAGAAGGAATTGAATGTCCCTGTCATGGATCAATCTTCGATGTGAAAACAGGCAAAGTATTAAAGGGTCCCGCAAAGAAACCAGCACCTGTCTTTAAAGTGAAAATTGAAGGGGACGAAATCTTTGTTGATGTTTAAGAATTATCGATAAAATAAATCTCAGTCAGGAGTTTTAAAGCCCTAAAATATTGGCGCCTTTCGGATATTCAACTGTAAAATCGATAAGGATTTCCCGCTTCTCCTGAGGAGTCAAGGAGAAGTTCCAGGTGAGAACACCCCTTTCATCCTTTTTGGATGGAGACGGAGAGATATTGATATCCTTTACCTCGATCTTGGAATTCTGGCTAACTGGTATCTGATCAAGAATTTCAGCATCGATCTGGTTTTTTCTTAGATTCTGGACTCTTATTTTGTAAATGAGCCTGACCTTCTCTGTCTTCCCCAAAAATCCTGGCGCAGTTTTTTCTCTCTTTAGCTGTTCATATTTGACCACAATCTGCCGGTCCTCGCCGAAGAACATCTTTGCTTCTTCCTCTGTGGCGACATAAGGAATCTGGGTCGACCCGACAAAATCCTGAATTATAAATAGGTCAGCGCTTCCGGAGAGGAGGGGATAGGGAAGGGTGTTTTGAAGATTTCCCCTGAGAAAAGCTGCTTCTTTAAGCTTTGGCACTGAAATATAATCAAATTTCGCCTTCATTTTTTGAGAATCTATCGGGACTTTATGTGGGGCTCCGTCGCTTGGAATCTGGACATTCCTCTTTATCTCAAAATTCAAATGGATCCCTGATTCCTGAATTCCAGCATAGGCCATTTCAGCCTCTGTTATTTCCAAAGCTGCTTCTTCCGGTCGAGGAGCAGCAGCTTTTTCAACTCCACCTACAACTTTGGCTTCTCTCTGGAGTACAGGTCTTGGGACAAAGATATCTAGTATCCAGGGATTCAATTCAGGCGGATTTGTTCCAAGTGCAGGAGAAGATGTGGAAAGGAGGGCTCTAACATCATCCCAGTCTTCTCCACTCTTCTGCTGGATGTTTCCAGAAATCGAAAGCTCAATCTCTGAAGAATCAGGGAGAGCTCTCACAGTATAGAGCGGAACCCAGCGGGCATTGACCACTGTATAAGAGAGGTTGAGCTCGAATTCGCCTGCTCGGCTTGATTCCAAAAGAACTGTAACTTTCTTTGCTTCGAGGGGCTTTTGAGGAGCCATGGAGTCGAGCTTTTTCTTGAGGGCTTCAAGCTTTGTTTGCTGTTCCTTGAGAATCTTCAATTGCTCAAGCTTTGATTGTTTTATCCCCTGAAGTTTGCTTCCCAAAAAGCCAATCACTTTCTCCCAGGTTAGAATGTCTGGCTTGCCAAGCGCAACTTCCTGTGAAGCTTTGGATATGCTCGTTGATTCGATGGATTTCAGAAACTTCTCCTGCGATTCAAGGACTTCAATCGCATCCCTAGTTTTTGTCATTTCCATCTCCAGAGCCTCGATTTCACTCTGGAGTTTCTTTATTTCAGGAAGGAGTGGGGATTCAAGAAACGCAGTTGAGACATCGAGGCCAAGGATCTTGACAGTTGCTGTCCCTTTTCCTGAAACCCTTAGGGAGTTAGGGATCAGAGTCGAAGGAAGACCGTCAAAGACAACGGAATAAGTTCCAGAACCAAGAGAAAGTGTAACTTCTCTGGTAATACTTGCGCGATCAGGATATATGGTTACAGAGCTTATGGAACTTTTGGCTACAATCTCAGCCGAGAAAAGATTAAGGGATAAGGATAAAGAGAAAAACAAAAAGAAAATAAGAGAAACGATTCTTATTCTTTTCATGAGGACCTCCAAAACAGAATGATTGCTCATTTATTTATCTTTTTATTTTTTCGTTATTCTCGACTTGACTCTCATTATATACAATTAAAAGCAAAATTTGTTCATTTTCACAAGTACAAAGAATCAATAATACATTAACTCATAAAAATCAATTTTCAACTCCATTGGCGTTGCGGACGGCTTCCGGGCCACCTCCCCCTGCTCTCCAGCCGTCGTTGACATCTTTTGAGTCGTGATTTATCATCCCTCATGATGGTTGGATGCGATAATCGAAGTGAAAATGCGCTCGCAGCCAGCACAGCCGAAAATGAAATTCCTATTATTCAAAGATTCATCTAAAAGAAACGATGTTATTATTTAAACGAGCTGAGAATAGGAATAGGGTTACGCTCGAAGCCATAGGTACTAGTTGAGAGGTAGAAGTGAGAATTTTTTACCCGAATATCAGGAATGAAGGAGATGTTAAATGATGTTATTTCAAAATAACCTTAAGTACAAAGAACACGAGTATAAGTCGGAAGATGAATTTGAAAAAGAAGTTATTTCAAACAGCAAGTTGTTTTTTGGGAAAAGTATTATTTATATTGAATTAAAGAAAAAGATAGAATCAAAGGCTCTCGGGGGATCGGTTCCCGACGCATTTCTTTTTGATTTGTCCGATATAGAGAACCCTAACTTCTACCTAGTTGAGATAGAGCTAGCTAACCATGATTTTTATAGACATGTATTCCCGCAGATCACGAAATTTTTTGCATTTTTTAAAAATGATAAGAATAGAACAGAACTAGTAGAAAAAATATTTTCAATCGTAAATTCAGACCCCAATCTGAAGCAGGAATTCAAAACTTTTTTAGGAGAGAAGGAAGTTTATAAGTTCATTAAGGACGTAGTAGAAGATAGCCAAAATATTCTTTTGATTATGGATGGAGAAAAAAAGGAACTCCCTGAAATAATCGAAACTTATGGCGATACCTGGGGAAAAATGGTTCGGCTACTAATCCTAAAAAAGTTCATAAATGATAGGGAGTGCATATATTTACTTAATCCTGAGTTTGAAAGCATCGAAGTCGCCTTAGAAGCTCCTGTAACTGAACCTGAAATCCATGGCCAATATTCTGAGGAGTTTCATTTAGAGAGCATTGCTGGTGAAATCAAAAAAGCCTATTTCAAGATAAAGGAGGAATTATCGAAGCATAAAGAAAACATAAAATTTAACCCTCAGAAATACTATATCTCGATTGTATATAAAAAGAATATTGCTTTCTTTATCTTTAGAAAAAAGACATTCGGTATAGTCGTAATGCTTCCTGAGAGAGAAATTAGAAAAAGAATTCATAAGCACAAGATAAAAAAACTATCCGAGGGAGTTCAGAAATTCTATAACGGGCCATGCGCAGAAGTGATAATAGAAGATACAAAGAACATCAGAGAGGTGACAAGTCTAATCAAATTGTTGGCTCCAACTAAATTAAATTGATTTTTTCAATAACTATTTGAAACTTATAAATAATTTTACCGAGCAGCAACGTCCAAGATGCTCAGGCTCTTCTTCAAGTTTAAGCGTCGGCTTTTCGGAGAGCTCTGCCATGCGGCTGTCAAGGCCCTCATAAGGATAGAAATTTGCATTTTTGCTAAAATTTTTTTAGCTAATTTAGTCTGTAGCTTATATCAAATGGAAGGATTAATTTCAAATTGGGCGCAACACTGTCAAGGCAAAGTGAATATGTCCGGTTCTTAGCAAGATGAAAATGTCCTGTTTTCTCATAGATTAAATCCTCTCAAGATAGCAGTTATGATGAAGGCTGGGATTCCATCTTCGCCACGGGTGAGTGGTTGGAGGAATGTATTTGCCTTTTTTTCTTTTAAGCATAACGACTGCTTTGATCTTTGGCATTTCTTCTTTCTTAGCCCCAGTGACTTCTCTTGCCTTGAGATATCGCCCGTTGAATCGAAAATCTATTTTCCCATCAAAATGCTCCATGATTTCTACTTTCTGCCTCCTCATACCAATCGAGGGTTTTTCTATAGTGAACATGCGGCCTTTCCACTTGATAATGTATCCATTGTTGATCATCCGTATCCCCTTGAGACAGAAAATCTCTTCTAGTCTCATCCTCTTTGGAATCGGCTTATGAAAATCGCTTGGTTTTACAGCTTCCTTCGCAAATCGTTTGTTATACAGGGGCAAATACCTTTCCAAAAATCGATTCGCCTCCTCTTTGCTGGATATTGAGGCCAAGCGCATCTCTTTGACCAGCCGGTCCTGGAGCGTCCCAAATGTCCTTTCGATTCGTCCTTTGGCTTGCGGCGAGTGGGCATGAATCACATTCACTTCAAGCTCCCAAAGAGCTCTCTCAAACTGCGTCTTGGCCCTTTCCCCGCACAACAGTTCCTCCGTGTCCGGCTGCCGACTCGTCTTATACGTACTGTGTTTATCAAAATAAATGCTTAAAGGAAGGCCATAGCGAAGAATATAACGACGAAAGCTGTCCATGGCTGGCCAAACCCCTTCATAGTCATAAAACCGCCCAAAAACGTGCCCTGTAGCGTCATCTACATAGCTCATAAACACTATCTTAGGCCCACGCCCTTCCCAACCAGTCGTGATGCGAACCGTCCATCTGTACTAGCTCCCCAAAATGCTCCTTCCTCTCCCGCTAATGATGCCTTTCCTCCCTTTTCCTCCGGACTCTCCATAGCCCCTTCGCTATCATGATCTGCCGCAACTTCTCCCGACTCACCCTGATCCCTTCCCGCTCCTCGAGCTTCTCAGATGCTAACGTCGGCCCAAAATCCCCATACCTCTCTTCTACAAGTCTCCCTATCCGCTCCTCCTCTTCCTCCCCCATCTTCCTCGCCGATGGCCGCCCACGATTCCCATGCACTACCCCCCTTGCTCCTTTAAGCCTCACCGCTTTAACAATCCTACGAATCTGCCGCTCGCAAAGTCGTAAAAACTTTCCCCCTTCAATCTGGGTCATCTCCCTCTCTATGACCTTATGGATGATCTTCAGCCTCTCAGCTTCCTTCCATCTCATCATGATTATGTCCTCTCTCATCAAGGCACTCCTTCCAAGTCTGTCCTCTCAGACTCTTAAAGAAGTACCTTATACCTTTTCCCAAATACCGGACATTTTCATCTTGCACAAACAGGACATTATCACTTTGCGGTAACAATTGGGCGCAACACTAGATGAAGGTTTGACAAATATCTCTAATATTTCTAGAATAGGCTGAAAAATTTTAAAATTTGGAGAACTCTCAAAGATTCAACAAAGAATTAAAAAATTCATAATTAGAGTGAAAAAAAGAAGAAAAGTAAATAAGCTCCAGCCAGCTTATTTTATGTTAATAACTACATTGGTTGCCCTGGGCTATCAGGGTTACCATTTTTTTAACCCAAGAGTTACTATCTCGGCGGTGTAACTCTAATATTAATATTATTAGCCGCTTTTCTTGTCTTAGATGCACGAAAGGCCGTTTTTTCAAAATGACTTGATTCCAGTCATGTTGAATTTATTAAGATTTAAGCTTTTGTCAAAAAGAAGGAGGAAACAATGAGAATGACAAAAACGACTTTAACAATTCTCGCTCACTTATCGGCAATTCTTATCTTTCTTTTTATGATTGGCTGCAAAAAGGAAGTGAGCAAAACAGAAATCGCCAAAGGACAAAAGATTATTATCGATGTTGAGCAGCGATTGAAGGAGCTGGGGATAGAATTGTATCCACCTGATGCTCCTGTTGCAAACTATGTCCAAACGGTCCGTACTGGAAATCTTGTTTTCCTTGCCGGCCATGGGCCAAGGAAGCCTGAAGGCGGTTATATTACGGGTAAAGTTGGACGGGATATTGATATTGAGCAGGGTAAAGAAGCCGCACGTCTAACAGCTATCAGCTTACTCTCTTCCCTAAAAGCAGAGATTGGTGATTTGAATAAAGTCAGACGAATCGTCAGAGTGTTTGGGATGGTTAATACAGATGAATCATTCACTGCACATCCACAGGTCATCAATGGTTGCTCTGATTTGCTTGTATCCCTTTTCGGGGATCGGGGCAAACACGTCCGTGCTGCTGTCGGAATGGTCTCTCTACCTATGAATATATCAACAGAAATTGAGATGATAGTTGAAGTTCAAGATAGGTGAGCGAGAGGTTAAGACAGAATCATTGGATTTCTCATCCGTCGATTTTGGGCCTCTAGAGAAATTGTCATATATTTCTTATCAATAAAAAATTAACATTTTTTTTGGCTGTTTTTGGTCATTGTGACCAGATTGTCTCTCCAGCCGTCCTTGATATCTTTTGAGTCGTGATTTATCATCCCTCATGATGGTTGGATGGGATATCGACCGCCAGCTCCAGACACTTTTGAGCCTAGAACTCTAACTTTACAAGTGGTACAATGATTGGGGCAGGTCAGGCGAAAACATGAGAAAAAGAGGATTGCTGCCGGCCGGCCTTCTCCTTTTCCTGTCGGCCGGCCTCCTGGCCCGCGTCCCGAGCGGTTTTCCTGGAAAGACGCCGCGGCAGGGTCAGTCGGAAAGGCCGAAATTTTATGCCCTCCAGGTCGTTTTCGAAAAGAAGGTCCAAAACGCGAAGGATTCCCTGAGTGCGCCGGACGGCCGCTATGCGGAAATCCTGGCGGGCGGGCAGCTCGTCGTGCTCATGGGGAACAAGCTTTATCCCTTCCCAATTTTCGGCGGCGAACCATTAGGCGGCTACGGACAGCCCGATAGCGGCTCAGTGGTCGGCAAAGGAGAGGCGGACTTCGGCCTCGAAGGCTGGCTTCCGATGCAGGACACGCAGAACAAACAGCACTATGCCTGGATACCTCTTGGACTGTCGGTGAGCGGCTTTTGCCTCTGGCCGATCTATAACATGGGCGTGGACATGATCAGAATCACCAACATCGGCACTAAATCGCTGTTCGTGGACGCAGTGATCGGATACAGTGGGGAAGCGAAAAGAAGATAGGAGGCCGATTACCTCCCTTGGCGGGAATGGGATTGCATTCCCGGGGGATTTTCGGCGGATTTCTGATGGGGGAGGACATTGGGGACCCTATCAGGCTTTCTTTATTGGCTTGCAGGCACCCGGGCCGAGCCAATCTCAAAATTCTTGCTCCATGCTCTGGTACTCTTTTTTCATTGTTGAATATATCCACATCAAAACAAGCAGTGCACCTTAACTCCATAAGAATCAGAAAATAGCACAGACTATTTTCGCCTAAAAGTTTAATGATTTTGGTTTGACAATAAATTTTTCTTGGTTTATAAAACCTTATCCTCATCTGAGGTGGGAAGATGTATAAAAAAGTGGATCAAGAGATTCAAGATCAATTAGAAAAGATTGTCGGCCGTGAGAACATGATTTTTGAGCCAGAAAAAATGGTCGACTATAGCCACGACGAATTTTCTCTGCAAGATATCGCTCACTTGCCTGAGATTGTGATCAAGCCAAAGACTTCAAGCCAGATTTCTGAAATTATGAGACTTGCAAATAGCGAGAGAATCCCTGTCACTCCACGCGGAGGTGCAACAGGACTCTGCGGGGGATGTGTCCCTATCCACGGAGGGATAGTTCTCTCCCTGGAAAATATGAATAAGATCATAGAAGTTGACCAGGAAAATCAGATGGCAGTAGTGGAGGCTGGTGTGACCCTGATGGATTTTTACAAGGCAATTGAGGAGGCCGGCCTTTCCTTTCCGCCCCATCCAGGTGAGGAGAGTGCTATGATTGGTGGCCTTATCGCTACCAATGCAGGCGGCAGTAGAGCTGTGAAGTATGGTGTCATCCGCAATTATGTCAGGGGATTGGAGGTTGTCCTTCCTCAAGGCGAGATTGTTCATCTGGGCGGCAAACTCATGAAGAGCAGTACTGGTTATAACTTGCTCCAGTTATTCATTGGATCAGAGGGAACTTTAGGAATTATTACCAGAGCCACGATCCAACTTCTGCCACCCTTTCAGGTGACGAGATCTCTTATTATTCCATACCTTGATCTAGAGCAGGCCATCGAAACTGTTCCCCTCTTGATCAGGGAAAAAATATTGCCCATGGCTGTAGAGTTTATTGAAAAGGAAGTCATTGAAATAACTGAAGAATATCTGAAAAAGAAATGGCCCTGTTCGGAGGGAAAGATTTATCTTCTGATAATCCTCGATGCCTCAAGCGAGGAAGAGATGGACAGACTCTCCCAGATTGTGGCTGAAGTCTGCCTGGAGAAGGGAGCCCTGGATGTTTTTATTGCTGATACGCCGAAAAAGCAGGAGCATGTCCTTGAAATAAGGAGCAAGATCTATGAGGCAATAAAGTCACAGACCATTGAGATTCTTGATATTTCTGTTCCCAGGGCAGAGATCGCCCGGCACGTGAAAAAAGTTTATGAAGTCTCTCGAAAATATGATATCTGGCTTCCAACTTTTGGCCATGCCGCAGATGGCAACGTGCACACTCACATCATGAAGGCTCGCTTTGAGATGGGGAAAATCATTCCCCTCCCTGAGGATGAATGGAGAGGAAAATTCGAAAAAGTTCGCCAGGAGCTGTATGAGGATTGTCGCGCGAAGGGGGGAGTCATCTCTGGGGAACATGGAATAGGTCTAGTAAAAAAGAAATTTCTCTCTTTAGTTCTGGAAAAGGAGCAGATTGAGCTGATGAAAGGGATTAAGGCACTTTTTGACCCTCACCATATTCTAAATCCCAATAAAATCTTTGATTAGAGACCAAAATGGCTAAGGCAAATACTGGGCCAACGAAAGGGTTCAATTCGATTTTAAGCAACACAATTTGCCAATGATTTTGCTGGCAGAACCATTGAAATTTCTTGAATTTTAAAAACAAAAAAAAGAATATACCTTAAGGTTGAGAGGGAATGAGCATGAAAATCCTCATCATCGGCGGGACCTATTTTTTGGGCTATCACCTTACGCGCCAGCTCCTTGATGATGGCCATCAAACTTTTCTTTTCAACCGGGGGCAGACTCCTGCTGATTTCGGGAATAAAGTCGAGCGAATCAAGGGCGATAGGTATGACTATGAGGCTTTTTTTCAAAGATTTAATAGAGAAAAATTCGATATTGTGGTTGATATGATTGCCTTTAAAGCTGAAGATAGCCAGGCAGCCGTACGAACATTCCTTGGGAATGTTGGCCACTTTATTCATATCAGCACAGGCGCAGTCTATGGTGTTACCAAAGACTTTCCCTGTCCTCTTCGCGAAGAGGACTTTGACCGAGAGCTTTTCCCAAAGCCAAAAGAAAAAGAGGATGAGGAATTGTGGCTTTATGGATACCATAAAAGAAAATGTGAAGAAGTTCTCCGCGATGCTCACCAGAGGCATGGATTTCCTGTAACAGCCCTCCGCCTTCCGGTCGTGATGGGGGAGAGGGATTACACTCTGCGGGCTTATTCCTATTTCCTTCGCATTGAGGATGGGATGCCGCTTATCCTTCCAGACAGTGGGATGAATGTTTTTACTCACGTTTATCACGGCGACATCGTCAAGACAATTTCTTCGAACCTTCTGAACAAAAATTCTTTTGGTCAGGCTTACAACCTGGCGCAGGAGGAAGTTCTGAGTTTGAGAAGCTTTATCCTCAAAGCTGCTGAGATTTTAGAGAGAAAAGTGAAACTTGTGGATATTCCCTCAAGAGTTTTGGAAAAGATTTCCTTAGGAACATCCTTTTCTCCTTTTTCTAGGCGAAGGCCGTTTATTCTATCGACCGAGAAAGCAAAGAGAGACCTGAATTTTTCCTCTACCCCCTTTGATATGTGGATGCGAAAAACCATTCTCTGGTTCAAGGAGGAGTATCAGGGAGGGCCGCCTGAGAATTACGAGCTGAGGCAAAAAGAAGTGGAGGTCGTTCAAAAATATCAAAAAGCGATTGAAATGATATAATAAAAAGGTGCCTGTCCCCAATAAATGGTATAGTTGAAAAGGAAAAAGATAAACTCATAAGGAAAAAATCATGGTTGATTTGACCACTTCTTATATGGGATTAAAGCTTCGAAATCCAATTATTGTCGCAGCTTCTGATTTAACCAACTCCTCGGCAGGAATTATTCACTGTTATGAAGCCGGGGCAGGTGTAGTGGTGATGAAATCACTATTTGAAGAGCAGTTCTGGGTGAGCGGAGTTCTTTCTGAGAAAGGTTACCCGATTTATCCTGAAGCCCTTGATTACTTGCGGAGCGGGGGACTGTTAGAATACACACCTCAAAAGATATGTCGAATAATCGAGGAGGCAAAGAAGGATATAAAAATCCCTCTTATTGCCAGTATCGACTGCCAATCTCCCAAGTTGTGGCCGAGCTTTGCCTGGCAATTCCAGGAAGCTGGTGCTGATGGACTGGAGCTGAACATTTATTTTCTTCCATTTGACCTAACAACTCCAGGATCAGAATATGAAAAAATCTATTTCCAGATTTTTGAAGAAGTAAAAAAGGCAGTCTCAATTCCTATCTCTGTCAAATTTGGCTCGCAGTTGACATCAATACCCTATATGGCTCATAAACTTGCTGAATCTGGCTGCAAAGGCCTTGTCTTTTTTAACTGGTTTCTTGAGCCGGAGATAGACATAGAGCATCTCAGGACAAAGAACCTCATGGGAAGGGGAAATTTTTATCAATCTTTGAGATGGGTAGCCCTTTTAGCAGGGCGAGTGGGTTGCGATATTGCTTCTTCTGGAGGGGTGCGCAGGTCTGAAGACGTGATCAAGCAGATTCTGGCTGGAGCTTCAGCATGCCAAGTTTGCACTCTCTTTTATCAGGAAGGACTCAGATCTCTTCGTGGCCTTCTCAGCGGGCTTGAAGCATGGATGGATGGACATTTTTATTCTTCAATTAACGATTTTAGGGGAGAGCTTTCTTTTAAGAGTCAGAAACTTTCCTTTAAAGAGCCTGAGATGGCAGAGGCCTATTTTCGGGCTCAATACATTAAAGTTTATTCAAAAAAAGATTGATTGCGATTTTGTCTCAAATTCTTTAAAGTGTCCAATAATTAAAAATGGGAGTAAAAAATGGAAAAAATCACAGAAATTTTTGTCATCCTGGAAAACAAACCTTCAACTTTAGGAGATTTGTGCAGCTACCTGGCTGAAAATGAAATCAACATTGAAGCCATTGGTGTTTTTCAGGATACAGCAAAGCTTTATGTAAAAAATATCAACAAAGCCATGAAAATCCTTTCTAAATTGAACTATACCACGGAACTGAGAGATGTCCTCAAAATCGACCTTGAGAATAGACCTGGGGCTTTGGCTGAAGTGGCGACAAAGCTGGGAAATAAGGGAATCAATATTGAATATTGCTACGGAACTTTGAGCCGACAGGGAAGCAAAGTATCTGTTCTCCTTGATGTTTCAGATATTGATCGGGCTCTGGAAATTTTGAAGCCTTAAACGAAGAGTCCTCTGTCAAATAAAAAGTGATATTTCAGACTGCTGAGCCTGTTCAATAAAATAAGCTACCCCAAAACAAGCTGTTACCTCATCTATCATTTTTTCTCGAGGTATTTCCATGACGTCCATGCTCATCTGGCAACCATACATTTTCACGCCCAGATCGATTGCCATTTGCCTGAGTTCAGAAAGAGAAGGAACTCTTTTTGCTTTCATCATCTTTTTAAACATCCAGCGGCCAATCCCGCCAAAGCTCATTTTGCTCGGAGTCGAACGATTGATATCTCCACCATAAATGAAACCAAGCATTCGCCCGAAGAGACTTTTTCCCGTTTTAACTTTTCGCTTGAGTGCTCGGAGTCCCCAGAAGGTAAAGAACATGACGACTTCCATGTTTGCGGCTGCCGCGCCTGTGGCTATGATAAATGCGGCAAACAATTAATCCATATCTCCACTAAAAACCATCAGAGTGAGCTTTTTCTTTTTTTCTTCGACCATGGATTCCTCCGTGAGTTAGGGGATAGATTACTTTCTTCCAAAAGTAGCCTATCCCTTGTTCGCTCGCTTAATTTTTTACTCTTTTTCTGGATAGAGGAGTGCGTTCAGAAGGAACTTGTATGTGCCGTGAGATTGAGCCCTGCTTTGACAGCGTATACCGATGAGGATAATTCTTCCTTTCTTGTATTGCGTATCAACCACCGCAGCTTTGCGGGCAATCATGTCTTCTCCGAGGAGCCAGCCGCTCTGGAGGACATTTTCTTCAGGATAGCTGGCCACGACTTTTCTATCCCATTCAGCCTGGGGAATCCAGGTATCCATGGCTAAGCTTCTGACAAACATGGCTGAAGCTTCTCTTGGCATCCCATAGCCGATAGGGGTTTCGTTGTCAACATTAATTTTTAAAATGGATGTGGGGCAGAAGAATTTGGTCCGATCCACTCTTTCCAGGGCGTTTCTGGCAGGAACTTCTAATTCTTTAAAAGCCAATTCACAGGCGTTGTTCAGCGTGACTAAAATACCGCCGGCTTCGACAAATGACTTTAATGCCTCAACTCCTTCTTTCTCAATTCCTCCTTCGTACTCTGGAGGAAGAGTAGAAGTGATGAACCTGGCGAACTCGGACGTCGGGCTGGGCTTTCCAGTTTTGATGATATCAGCATTTTCATCAGCAAAGACGATGACGTCATAGTTTGCCTTTAAGTTGAGTTTTTCTTTTTTTGTTCCTTTAAAATCGGTGTTGTGGAGGGTGGTGAAAGGAATTCCAAAGTCATCAAAAGCATACCTTGTCCAGCCCTCATCCATATTCCCTTTCCAGGATTGATAGAGTCCGATCCGAGGATTCTTTAAGGGATATTTCGAGACTGAAGTGGCGTCGTCAAGGCTGAAAACAGCAACATGCCATTTTTCTAAAAGCGCAGGCAGAACTTTTTGGACTTGAGGAGCATTTTTGACAATGAAACTTCCCGGAGTTGCCTCAAATCCCTTGCCTGTGATTTTTTCTTTGGAGCGAAAGACCTCAGCCTTTTCTTTGAGAAGAGAAAAAATAACAGCGTAAGAGGCATTGATTCGGGAATCAAGGACAAAATAAGTTGAAGATTCCGCAGGTGCGCTTAAGGAAGGATAAGGGACTTTATCGATCTTTTCGAGTTTTGTTTCAAAGGGATGGTCAATCTGGTCGCAAGCCACACCCATCTGTAAAGGTAGAGTCCATCCTGCATTGTCGTAAGGAGGGATTGGCGGGCCGCCAGGGTACTGACGAAGGTCTGGATACTTCTGTCTCTCAAGGAGCGCCCAGGCATAGGATTTATAGGGCTGGGACATTTTGACCACAAAAGAGCCTGTTGAATAAGCTTTCCCGTCAGCAATAAAATCCCCTTTAGCCTGATGGATTTCCACTCCTCCAATCATGAGAATCTCAAGCATCCTCAGCGCTGTAGGATAGTCATGCTGTTTGGCTGAAATAACAAAAGCGAAAGGCTGGTTCTTGTCTGTGGTCTCAATTGAATTTTTGTACATCCTGTAGAAGTTATATAAGAAATCTTCCTTGTTGAGATAAGCAGTTTTGATCAAGCTTAGAGAAAGAGTAAGCTCATAATCCACAATGTCTCTCAATCTCCACCAGCCTCCGGGCCAGGGGTCGATGAAATCCATGCGTTTTTCATAATAGGATTTAGGAATTTCCGTCGGTTCAATGTAGATAGGGGTGGCTACTCTGACAGAAGCCATTTCACTCAGCAAGCCGACAACATTGTGAAGCCATGAGGTGTCATCGCAGGCGCCAATCCACCAGCCTGTGTAACTTCTGCTATGCTCGACTCCGCTAAAGCCATTCTTTTGCAAATCGTAGGCCATGCTCGAACCACAGAGGTTGACGGATCGCCAGAGAAGAGGCTGGACATTGGGAATTGGGGGATTCATAAATGGAGGGACGAAGAGGCGAGCTCCAGTAGAGCCCATCTGGTGCTCATCGATGTGGATTTGAGGGAGCCAGTCATGGTAGAGGACTTTGGTCACAGCTCTGGTCTCTGGGAGATTGAACATGAACCAGTCACGGTTGTTATCATGTCCTGCATAGTGGTGATAGAGCCAGGGCATGGAGCCGCCTTCATACTTGGTCCCTAAGTATTTCTTGTACCAATCGACGACCATTTGCTGGCCATCAGGGTTTGAAGTGGGAACAATCAAGACAATGACATCATTCAGAACTTTTTCAGCGTCAAAAGGAGTTTCGCCTTTGACCAATTTGTAGGCAAGTTCCAATACCATCTGGGAGGAAGCAATTTCTGAAGCATGGATGTTGCAGGTAATGAGAACGATGACTTTGCCTTCCTGGGAAAGCTTCTTGGCTTCTTCAGGAGCTAAAGAGCTCGCCTGATCTCTCAATTTTTTCACGATTCCCCGGTAGGTATCTAACTTTGCCATATTTTCTTCAGAGGTGATGACAGCCATGATCATCGGCTTTTTAAGAGTGGAGGTGCCAATATTGAGAGCTTTCAGCTTTGGGGATTCTTGATCAAGTTTTTGGAAGTAAGCCTGGATTTGGTTGTAATCAGCGAGCTGGCGGTCAGCTCCGACTTTAAAGCCTAAAAAAGCTTCTGGCGATGTCTGCGCCAGGAGAAATAGCGGGAAGAGAAATTGAAAAAGAAAACAGGTTAAAAATTTTTTAAATTTTTTTTCTCTTTCCATAAGACCCTCCTTTCTCAAAAAATAAGACTTCTTTCTATCACATGCTTTTTTGCCTGTCAAGAAAAACGAAGAATAGAAAAACGAAGAATAGTGTTAGCGGCGGGATTGTCTGATCAGGAACATGCGCAGGAGCTGAATCGCTGCCATCGCTGTAGCTGCCACATAGGTCAACGAAGCTGCAGAAAGAACCCGGCGAGCGCCATCGAGTTCATCTGCTTTCAGGTATCCCCCTTCTCGAAGAAGAGCAAGGGCGCGGCGAGAGGCATTGAATTCTACAGGAAGGGTTAGTACAGTGAAGACAACAGCAGCGGCAAAAAGGAGGATCCCAATATCCATCAAAATACTTGGGCCTTGCCGGGAAAAGATGAAGCCTATAAAAAATATGGGAAAAGCAAGAGACGAGCCGAAATTCGCAACAGGATGAATGGCATTTCTGATGTGAAGAGGAAAATAATGCGCATGATGCTGGATGGCGTGTCCTGATTCGTGTGCGGCTATTCCCAGAGCGGCCAAAGAGTTACTTCCATAGACGCCCTCTGAAAGACGGAGAATTTTTTTTCTTGGGTCATAATGATCAGTGAGCTGGCCAGCTGTTTTTTCCACTCTTACGTCTCCTGCGCCGATTGAAGAAAGAATTTCCCTGGCGACTTCAGAGCCTGAAATTCGGGAAGAGGCCAATTTTCTGCTGAATTGGCTATAAGTCGTCCTGACCTTATACTGGGCATAGAGCGCAAAGAAAAGAGCTGGAACGAGAAGAAGATATGTATAATCCCAAAAGAACATTTTTTTCCTCCACTTAAATAATAGTCATAATCTTTCTTTTCGTCAAATAGGAGAGGGAAGCATCTTTTTTTCCGCTTTTCTTTGTTTTTTTCACAGGGGTAAAGATGCTTCCCCAAGAAACGCACGAACAGATTCAGGGTAATGAACCAATTGACAAAAAAAGGGGATAAAGATAGGATTTCATTGGCATTTTCAGATGAGGAGAAGAAAAAGAGAATGAATGAAAGTTTCAGGAGATCGACAAAATTATTCTTTCTTGCGATCTTTTTTGTCGCGCTTGTCATAAATAGTGCTTTTTCAGACGAGCAAGCTCAAACAAAGGAAGTAAAGGCAGAGGGACTTTTAGTCCGGGCTGATCTTTTTTTCCAAAAAGGAGAATACAAAAAGGCCATAGATAGCTATCTTGAGGCGGCAAGCGTCGCCATAAAAAGAATCAATTTGTCGCGGGCATATTTTGGCCTTTCTTTATCTTATTTTTACCTGCGAGATATAACCAATACGAAAAAATGGATGCGCAGGGTTTTAGAAATAGACCCCGAAAAGCAAATATCAGTTCTTTTTCACCCTGAAAATTTTGTTCAGCTCTTCAATCAAGTCCAGAAAGAAATGAAACAAGGACAAAAAGGAGAGAAGAGAAAAGAACTCAGTTCGTCGAAAGAAGCTATAGAGGAAAAGCCAGAGAAACAAAAGAAGCAGTCTAATGAAACATCGTCTGCATCCCAGAAAACTGAACCTTCTGCTCCAGCTCCTTCCAAGAAAAAAAGTTTCATACTTGGAGAAGAATGGGCAGGGAAATGGGAGATAGAGGTCCATTATTCCGATTGGGGGTTGAACTTGGTGAAGGGTTTGTTTGAAGGCACAGCGACAAAAGAATTAGGGGAAGAAATCCGAATGGAATTATCTAACCAGGTGAGAGATCTCCACCCCGGATTGATAAGGTCAAGCTATGAACAAAATCTTGCCTTCGATTCAGAAGGCTCAAATTATGGATTCGAAATGAGATATTATCCACTGGGTAGGGAAGGATTTTTTAGCTTGGGCCTCTCTTTCGAAAAGACAAAAATCAGGCTTTCTGTTTCAGGGCTGACAAAACAAGTGTTTCATGACGGGAGTTATGCAACTGTGGATTCTAAGATCTATCTTAAAACAAGCCCTTTTTCTACAAATTTGAGTTTTCGCTGGGATTTTAAGCCTTCCTGGAGAGTCACTCCTTATTTTGTCTTCGGCTTTGGCCTGGCTTCTTTAAAGGGAGAGGTTGGCCTTAATTATTCTGGAAAATATCAGTGGGGAGGGGCTTCAGAGGGTGTCGAAAAAGATGAGATAAAGACTTTGATTCAGGCTGAAGAGGACGGTGATTTTAGCATTCCTGATATTTTTTTCATTCTCCAGGCAGCTTTTGGCCTGAGGGGAGAAATCTATAAAGGTATTTGTCTTAGGGTAGAAACAGGTTTTTGGGATGGGTTGCTGCTTAGAGGTGGCCTGGCTTACAGATTCTGATTTCCCTGGTAATATTTTTCTGTCAGAAAAATTTTCTAAAGGGTATAATTAAAATTCGACCGTGCTAGACGGGGAGCTAGCGGTGCCCTGTTGCCCACAATCCGCTACAGTGGGGTCGAACTCCTTGCCGAGGCTGGTCTTTTTCTGGACAGTGTCTTTGTAAGTGGTGTTGACGGTTAGGGCCCTGCGCAAAGAGCCTCCTACGAATCCCGTCAGGACCGGAAGGTAGCAGCGGTAGCAGGATGGCCTCTTGTGCGGCAGGCAGCCTTGCCTGAGCTAACTGCGGGGATAACGCAGGGGAAGGGCAGTCGGAGCAAGGTGCACGGTCTCTTTTTTATCTATTCTTGTTGCTGATAGATTCCTTGTTCAGATGGATGGAGAGAATTTTGAAAGCACAGCGGAACTAAAAAAGATCGCAAATCTTCTTGGTTTAGAAAAGCTTGCTTCACTTGCAAAATAATTTTTTGAAAAGAAAATTATTTTTTAAGAAGCCCAAGCTTTTTGAGGATAGTAGTCATTTCCCGCTTTCCTTTTTCATCAAGTGGAAGAACAGGAGCTCGCACAGATCCACCATAATAACCCAGCAAATCAAGGGCATATTTCACAGCTGGAATGCCAAGAGTTTGGATGATGGCTTTGTTTAGAGGAATGAGGTCAAGCTGAAGCTTGCGTGCCTCATCTATTTTCCCTTCTAAAAACAAGTTATAGAGCTTCACAACCAGTGCAGGGGCCACATCCGCCAGGGTGAGTATGGCGCCACTTGCGCCCAGCATCAATCCGGCAAGAAGAATGCTCCCTGCGCCAATGAGAAAGCAAAAGGAAGATGGAATGTGAGGCATAGCTTCACCCATTGTAGCTAGATTTCCTGAACTATCTTTTATCCCTGCGATATTGGGGTGGCTGGAGAGATCGACAATGAGTTCACTCTCTACAGAGATTCCTGTATTTTGAGGAATGTTGTAAATAATAACAGGCACTTTGGATTTATCAGCAAGGATTAAATAGTGTTTTTTGAGAGCTTCCCGAGTCATCCTGGATTTAAAGTAAGAGGGCGTTCGGATCAGAACTGCGTCGATCTTGAAGCAGGCTACCCTGTTTGTAAAATCAAGGGTGAGTTTAGTGGATTCTCTGGCTGTCCCCACGATAATTTTCTTTCCACGAGATGCCACTTCTTTGGCTGCCTCGACCAATTTTTCGGATTCTTCATCCGAGAGAAAAACACTTTCTCCTGTTGAACCTAGAATCACATAGCCTGATAAATCAAAGCGGTTGTATCGTTGGATATTTTTCTTGAATTTTTCAACAGATATTTCGTCCCGAATAAAAGGAGTGGTTAAAGGTGCAAATATGCCTTTGAAGCTGTGATTCATCTTTCTCTCCTTAAGATATAAGAATTTTTTATCATTCTTCAATCTCTCTCAATTCCCTTTCACTCAGCCCAAAGTAATGCCCGATTTCGTGAAAAACGACCTCCCTCACCTTCTTCCTGATTTCTTCATCTGAGGAACAGACATTTTCTATGGGCCTCTGATAGATGACAATTACATCGGGAGGAAGATTGCCGTAATAAGGGCCACGGTGCTTAAAAGGCACTCCATGGTAGTGTCCCAAAATGGAACTAAAAGGGGAAGCTCCTGTCCGTTCGTAGGTTTCCCTTGAAGGCTTTTCTTCGATGATCACAGCCAGATTTTGAATATATTTTTTGAACTTTTTTGGTATTTCAGCCAGGGCTTCTTCTACGAGATTCTCAAATTTTTCTCTTTCCATGAGAATATTTTCTTCTTCTCTCTGCGCTTATTTCTCGATTCCCACTCTTGCCGCAACGCCTTTCTGATAGTAATGTTTTTTCTCTTTCATTTCCGTGACTAAATCAGCCCTTCTTATGAAGGAGGGAGGTGCATACCTTCCTGTGAGGATGATCTCCACACCTTCAGGTTTTTGATCAAGGAATTGGAGCACTTCTTCCTCGCAGAGAAGTTTGAAGTAAACAGCTACATTAATTTCATCAAGGACCACAATTCTGTATTTTTGAGAAAGCATCGCCTTGAGACATTTCTTTAAGCCGATTTTTGCTCTTTGAATATCTTCCTCGTCAGGATTTTCCGTCACATGGATAAAACCGCGGCGTCCGAACTGCTCGATGGTGATGAGAGGGGAGAGGAGCTTCAAAGCTTCAAGCTCACCGTATTTGTGTCCTTTGAGAAATTGCCCGATGTAAGTTCTTTGACCGTGGCCTGCCGCTCGGAGGGCAAGGCCTAAAGCCGCTGTGGTTTTCCCTTTGCCGTTTCCTGTATAGACTTGGATGTAGCCTTTGAAGGGTGAGGTTTTGAGTTTTTGCACTTTGGATTTTGAATCTTCGATTTTCTTAGCCATATCTTTATTTTTTAACTATATTTTAATCACCCCAGCGAGTCAATACGGGGACATGCACTTTAAAGGTGCGGAAGCATCTCCATTTCCGCGATGATAAGGTTCATGCATGGGGCCTGGCGCGGTGTGTCCCTGTCCGTGCTCGCGGCACCCTGGGGTCAGGCTTTGCCATAGGGACAAGCTATTTTCATGCCCTTGACGAATAGGTATCTCCTATGACAAAGCCTGACCCCAATCCTACGCTGCGGGCGTTGCAGGGCGCACAGCGCGTCACCCATTCGCATTTTTTAATTTCTACTCATCACGGAAAAAGAGATGCAATCTAAAGGTGCCTATTCCTGTCAAAATGAGATGACTTATGCTATAATCGCCGAGATGTTAGACGCAAAATTTGTCCAGGAAAACCCAGATTTTGTCATTAAAAAAATGGCAGCCCGTGGCTTAAAAATCGACCTGGACGAATTTATAAAGCTTGCAGCGGAAAAAAAAGAGCAATTGAGAAAAGTCGAGGAGCTTCGCTTTGAAAGGAATAAAACCTCTGACCTCATTGCCCGAAACAAGAGAGAAGGAAAGGATACCTCTTCATTAATTTCAGAAATGAAGAAAGTCGGCGAGAAGATAAAGGACATGGAAGAAAAACTCAGGCAGATTGATGAGAAGCTGCGAAAAATCCTGCTCAACATCCCTAATCTTCCTGATGAGACTGTTCCTGAGGGCCAAAACTCCGAAGACAATCAGGAAATACGAAGGTTTGGGGAGAAGCCCAAATTCTCTTTTCCTCCAGAGCCTCATTGGGAAATCGGGAAGAAGCTCGGCATTCTGGATTTTGAACGTGCCTCCAAGATTGTGGGATCGAGGTTTGCTGTTTATCTTGGAGCTGGTGCAAAGCTGGAAAGAGCACTCATTAACTTCATGCTTGACATTCATACAAGGGAAAAAGGTTACCAAGAGGTAATCCCTCCTTTTGTGGCCAACAAGGAGAGTCTCACAGGAACAGGGAATTTGCCTAAGTTTGAAAAAGACCTTTTCAAACTCCGCGGCTACCGATGGTACATGATTCCTACAGCCGAGGTTCCTCTCACAAACCTCTACCGGGATGAAACTCTGGAGGCTGAGAGCCTTCCCCAGAGGTTTGTGGCCTACACACCCTGTTTCAGACGCGAGGCCGGTTCTTACGGAAAAGATATAAGGGGCCTCATCCGTCAGCATCAGTTCAACAAAGTTGAGCTGATGACTTTCTCCCTGCCTGAAGCCTCTTACAAGGAACTGGAAAAGATGACACAGGACGCTGAGGTGGTCTTAAAAAGATTAGGCTTACACTATCGGGTTGTTAACCTTTGTACAGCAGATTTGGGTTTTGCTGGAGCAAAGACCTACGATTTGGAAATATGGATGCCCTGTCGTAAAAAATATATGGAAATTTCTTCTTGTACCAACTGTACTGACTTCCAGGCTCGAAGAGCAAACATCCGCTTTCGGCGGGAGCCGAGGGCGAAGCTTGAATTTGTTCACACCCTGAATGGCTCAGGAGTTGCTTTAGGAAGGACAGTCAGCGCTCTTCTTGAGAGCTATCAGCAACAGGATGGCTCAGTCATCATCCCCGAATCCTTGCGGCCCTACATGGACGGGTTAGAGAGAATAACATAATTACCCTTTAGATTCTCTAGATACTGATAAGAAAACTAGCTCCCTATTTCTTAATAATATACCTGACCCACCGTCCCTAGATAGATTTTTTTTCTTCACAGAAAGCATCTTCGTTTCCGTGATGATAATGTTCATGCATGGGTCCTGTCGCGGGGTGTCCCTGTCCGTCCTCGCTCCGCACCCATCAAGAGAGGGGTCCCCTACGCTGCGGGCGTTGCAGGGCGCACACCGCGCCACCCATTTTTTTAATTTCTACTCATCACGGAAAAAGAGATGCAATCCTTTTCACAAAATCTCTTGCGAGCTTTCAGTCTAGCAGGTAAAATATATGAATCTTCTGGAGGGATGGCCGAGTGGTTTAAGGCGGCGGTCTTGAAAACCGCTTTCCGAGTAATCGGAACGGGGGTTCGAATCCCTCTCCCTCCGCTCTTCTGAAAGCAATGCATAGATAAAAAGGTAAGTATCCCCAGATTTAAGGTGGGCTTTGAATGATAATTGAAAAATGATAGAATAGCATCGCATTCCAGGCAATTGCGGAGAGGTGCTGGAGTGGTCGATCAGGATCGCCTGCTAAGCGATTGTCCTAGTTTACGCTGGGACCGTGGGTTCGAATCCCACCCTCTCCGCCAGTCATGATTTTCACTTGCAAGGGCTCGGTAGCTGATTGTCCATTTTTTGCCCAAGCGCCAGCTTAGTTTATTTTCTCAATAAAATTTTTTCTTTTTTTGCGCTGAAGACAGTTCAGGCCGGTTATCAGAGAATTTTTCCTCGTGGCATAGAGTTATCACTTATTTTGAGGCAAATGTGTTATGCCGTTCTGTTGAGAATTTGGCTGGGACAGGGCTGGACTTAGGTTTTAGAGAAGGTTATAAATAATATAAAATGGATATCTTTTTTGAAATTCATCAGGATCTTCCAAGAGAGGGGCCGGGTTGTAATGAGGCGACAAGAAAAGCCTTCATGATGATTTCAGCTATGCCCAGTCAACCTCTCATCTTGGATGTTGGCTGTGGACCAGGGGCCCAGACTCTTGAGCTGGCAAAACTGAGCGAGGGCTATGTTATAGGAGTGGACAATCACTTGCCGTTTCTTAAACAATTGAAAACTAAAGCCAGAGAGGCTAGACTTTCTGATAGGATCAAGACCCTCAATGGCTCTATGTTTGAAATGAGCTTCAAAGAGGGAAGTTTTGACCTCATATGGGCTGAGGGATCGATCTATATTATGGGTTTTGAAAAAGGTCTAAAAAATTGGCGGCATTTTCTCAAGCCAGGCGGATTCCTGTCTGTGACTGAAGTGTCGTGGCTCAAAGAAAATCCGCCCCAAGAACTCTATGATTTCTGGATGAGAGGATATCCCGCGATAAAGAATATTCAGGAAAATCAGGCTTTGATTCAAAAATGCGGCTATAAAGAAATAGGATATTTTCTGCTCGAAGAAAAAGCTTGGTGGGATGATTATTACAATCCTCTGGAAAAGCGCATTCAGAAGCTTCGCCAAAAATATAGAGATGATAAAGAGGCCCTTCTTCAACTGGATGAAGAATCATATGAAATATCTCTTTACCGAAGATTTTCTGAGTGGTACAGCTATGTGTTCTATATCATGAAAAAACAAGACATGGATTAAATGAGTTTCTTAATTCCCGCTACTCCGATTATTGGTTCAGCTTTGCTTGCCATCTATGGCAAGTGCTCGCAAGGGAAATATATTCATTATGTTTTTAAGCCGCTGACAATAATTTTGATAATATTTTTTGCCCTAGCCAGAAGACCTGATACCGGCTCTTTCTACAAGTTCCTGATAATAGCTGCTCTAATATTTTCTCTCATCGGTGATGTTCTCTTAATGCTCCCAAAAAGTCAATTTATTCAAGGGCTACTTGCTTTTTCTATTGCCCATATAATTTACTGTTTAGCTTTTATGCAAAATGTCGGGAGGTTCTATTTTTTGATTTTGGTTCCGATTCTATTTTATGGGACAAGTAACTATTTTGTGCTTTCCAAAAATCTGAGCAAACTCCGCATTCCAGTCTTTTTTTATGTTATGATCATAACCTTAATGGGATGGCTGGCTGTGAACAGATATTTAAATTTTCAAGATTCCAAAGGCCTATACACTTTAATTGGTGGAATATTATTTCTCATTTCTGATTCGATATTAGCTATTAACAAATTCAAGAAACATTTTAAATTTGCCGAGGTCATAATCTTAGGAAGCTATTTCAGTGCGCAGTTATTCTTCGCACTTTCCATTTGATTTGAGAAATGCATAAAATAAGAAATGGAGAAACAAATGATAAGAAATGAGGGAGACAAATTATCAAAGGTTGTGGTCTGCACACCAAAATCAGAATACTTTCGCCTTGATAATCTAAGGGCTCATAATATTGCGCAAATCGCAGATCCGAAGATGGCAAAGGAGCAGCACGATAAGTTGAAATCCCTGCTTAAAGGATTTGGCTGCGAAGTGATTGATATTCCAGAGCTTGCAGGCCATCCCAATTCAGTTTTCACCCGGGATACATCTTTGTGCACTCCTCAGGGATATATCAAACTAAGAATGGGATTGCAGACGCGGCGGGGCGAAGAAGATTGGATAGCAAAAACTCTTGATTCTATTGGAGAGTCACAGGCCGGCAGCATCAAAGAACCAGGAACCACAGAAGGTGGGGATATCTTTTTGGCAGGCTCTGTTGCTTTTGTCGGTCATTCCCAGAGGACAAATGCCAATGGAGTAAGACAGCTTTCGCGCATGCTTCAGGCTATGAACTATGAAGTAAGAGCAATAACTCTACCTAAATCCCACCTCCATTTAGGCAGTTTGATGAGTGTCATCGGGCCTCGCCATGTTCTCTGCTGTCGAGGGTTTTTTCCTGATAAATTTCTGGATGGGTTTGAAAAGATTGAAGTCCCTTGCGACACATTTGGCAGTGCAAATGTGATATGTTTGGGCGATAATGAAGTTCTTGCAAATTCTGCAGATAGAGAAGTCATAAAACAACTGGAGAGAGCTAGAATCAAAGTTAATGCCATTGACTTATCTGAGTTTGCAAAGGGAAGGGGTGGAGCAAGTTGCCTGATCCTGCCTGTTGAGAGGAAGTAGATAACAGGGCAGATTACTTCCAGATTCAAGAGCTGGCCGCAAAGTTCTCTTATCTGATTTTTTTTGAAGAATAGTTTAAAATATAGTATTTAATTGCTTATTTTATGAAAGGAGATATACAAATTGGATATAAGTTCTTTGGCAAAAAAACTGAAGATAAAAGAGAATTATGCAACGGCCATCTTGTCTGCTCCTTCCGATTACCTTAAACTCCTTGAGCCACTGCCTGCAGGAGTTCGAGTGGATTATGAATTGAAGAAAAAATATGACTTCGTTCAATATTTTGTCGTCTGGAAAAAAGACTTTGATTCCGTTGTTCCCAAGATAAAACAGGCGATAAAGCTAGGAGGACTCATCTGGATAACCTATCCAAAAGGAACATCTAAGGTTCCGACTGACCTCAACCGCGACAAACTCTTCGAGTATCTAGCTAAAGAAGGATTGAAGGCAGTCGCTCAAATTGCAATTGATCCAGTCTGGTCCGCGATGCGTTTTAAGCCCTTGAAATAGAATAAAGAAGCGAAACTACAGATGCAAATTTAAGGAAGATATGATGATCGCAAAAATAGGTTTTGATAATGAACGGTATTTAAATGAACAGACCTCAGCCATCCTGGAGAGGGTGAAGAGATTCAATAACAAACTCTATCTCGAATTTGGGGGGAAACTTCTCTTTGATTATCACGCTTCAAGAGTTTTGCCAGGATTTGATCCTAATGTCAAAATGAGGCTCTTGCAAAAGCTCAAGGACGATTCTGATATTCTGCTCTGTATCTATGCTGGTGATATTGAGAGAAGAAAAGTCAGGGCTGACTTTGGAATCACTTATGATGCGGATGCCCTCAAGTTGATTGATGATTTGAGAGAGTGGGGGATTGAAGTTTTGGGAGTCGTTATCACACGCTTCGATAACCAGCCAACAGCTAAGGTTTTTAAAAATAAGTTAGAGCGAAGAAATATTAGAGTCTACACTCATAGCTTCACCAAAGGATATCCCACAGATGTGGATCTCATCGTCAGCGACGAGGGCTATGGAGCCAATGAATATATCGAGACAAATAAACCTCTGGTCATTGTCACTGGACCTGGTCCTGGAAGTGGCAAATTGGCGACCTGCCTTTCTCAGCTCTATCACGATTATAAGAGGGGCATCAAATCTGGGTTTGCAAAGTTTGAGACCTTTCCTATCTGGAATCTGCCTCTCAAACATCCGGTGAATGTCGCCTATGAGGCAGCGACTGCTGATATCGGAGATTTTAACTTGGTCGATCCTTTTCATCTGGAAGCTTACAATAAGATGGGCGTTAACTATAACCGTGATGTGGAGATATTCCCTGTGCTGAGAAGGATATTAGAAAAAATAACAGGAGCTGAACCCATCTACAAATCTCCTACTGATATGGGAGTGAACCGTGCAGGATTTGGAATTGTGGATGATGAAGTAGTAAAAGCGGCGGCAAAGCAGGAATTGATCCGAAGATACTTCAGGTACATGTGTGAGTATGTCATGGGTTTCGTGGAAAAAGAGATTGTGGAGAGAGCTGAGCTTTTGATGAAAGAACTGAACGTGAAACCTGAGGATAGGAGCGTTGTCCTGCCAGCCAGGCAAGCGGCCGAGGAAGCACGGGAAAAGGGAAAGGGCAACAGAGGGATTTTTTGTGGCGCTGCTATAGAGTTGAAGGATGGTTCAATAGTCACAGGAAAAAACTCGCCCCTCATGCACGCTGGCTCCAGCCTCATTCTCAATGCCATAAAGAAATTGGCTGAGATTCCTGATCGGATTCATTTATTATCACCTACGATCATCGAATCCATAGGGAACCTCAAGGAAAATATTTTGGGCGCAAAAACAATGAGCATGGATGTGGAGGAAGTTTTGATTAGCCTCAGCATCAATGCGGCAACAAATCCGACTGCTCAGTTGGCTATGGAAAAATTAAAAGAACTCCAAGGCTGCGAAGTTCATATGACCCATATCCCTACTCCTGGCGATGAAGCAGGTTTAAGAAGACTTGGAGTTAATCTGACAAGCGACCCGAATTTTTCCAGCAAAAATCTTTTTATTACCTAGGGTCAGGTCTTGCTTTATAACATTTTGGAGGTCAAAAATGCCTGTCATTCACGTCAATGTCTGGGAAGGTTTCGGAAAAGAAAAGGCCAAGTCCGTAATCCAAAATATCACCAAAGTGTTTGTGGATTTGGGCATTCCTACTAACGCAGTAGAAGTCATCGTGCATGAAATCCAAAAATCTCATTGGGGAATTGGGGGAGAGCCTGCTTCGGAAAAGTTCAAATAGTATATTGAACCCTCCTGCAGACTCAATCAGCAATGAATATTTAAAAGGCAAGAATAATGGGATATGATTAAAAGAGGAAAGGAGGGGAAAAATTATATCGTTCAAGATTTTGAGAAATCTTTGGTAAAGCTGTGAAGATTGGAAAGCATGGCTTGGAGGAGAATTTTAAAGAGATATGAGTGATTGGAAATCAGTGTTGAATTCAGATCCAATTAAGTGGCTATTAGAAGCAGACAATCCTTCGGTGCGCTATTTTACCCTAACAGATATCTTGGAAAGGCCAGAGAACGATCGTGAAGTAAGAAAAGCCAAGAAAGAAATTATGGAAACTGGGATTGTGCCAAAGATTTTGGCCAAACAGAAAGCTGGCTGCTATTGGGAAAAGCCTGAGGATTTTTACATCAGAACAAAATATAAAGGAACAGTGTGGCAGCTCATCATTTTGGCTGAGCTTGGAGCAGATGGGAAGGATGAACGAATTGAAAAAGCTTGCGAGTTCATTTTGGAGTACTCACAAGACCGAATAAGTGGTGGTTTTTCATATCTTGGTACAAAAAACGGTGGAGGCTTTCATAGCAAAGTGATCCCATGCCTGACTGGGAATATGATCTGGAGCTTGATCAGATTCGGTTATCTGAGCGATCCCAGGATTCATAAGGGGATTGATTGGATCGTAAAATATCAAAGATTCGATGATGGCCTAAAAGAGGCACCCAAAGGCTGGCCTTATGATAAAGCAGAAAATTGCTGGGGAAAACATACATGCCATATGGGAATTGTTAAAGCATTGAAGGCGCTTGCAGAGATTCCTGATGACAAAAGGTCTGAGAACATAAAAAACAGAATTGAGAAAGGAGCTGAATATATACTTAGCCACAACATTTATAAGAGAAGTCACGACTTAAGCCAAGTATCCAAACCAGGTTGGCTACGATTTGGATTTCCCAACATGGCCAACACTGATGCATTAGAAATTTTGGGGATAATGGCAAAGCTTGGATATAAAGACAGACGGATGCAAGTGGCCATAAATTTAGTAAGATCAAAGCAAGACAAAAATGGCAAGTGGATGTTGGAACATACATACAATGGCAGATTTCAGGTGAATATAGAGCAGAAAGGGGAGCCAAGCAAATGGATTACGTTAAATGCTCTAAAAATATTAAAAAAATTATAAAATAGAGTTTCAAATGAAGAACGCAGAATATTGGATAAAAAAACTTGAGCTGAAAAAACACCCGGAAGGTGGTTATTTCAAAGAAGTCTATCGTTCGTGTGAATTAATTAGAGAAGATGTCTTGCCTTCAAGATACAAAGGCTCAAGAGCTTTTTCCACTTCTATCTATTTCTTGCTCAAAGGGAGTCAGGTTTCACGTTTGCACCGTATCAAATCAGATGAATTGTGGCATTTTTATCAGGGAAGTCCCTTGATCATTCATCTTATTGGCAAAAATGGCGAATATTCACAGATAAATCTTGGCTATGACTTTGAAAGGGGACAGGTTTTTCAGACAGCCGTGCCTGCAGGTCTTTGGTTTTGTGCCGAAGTCTCGGATCGAGATTCTTATTCATTAGTAGGATGCACAGTTGCTCCTGGTTTTGATTTCTCTGATTTTGAACTCGGGAAAAAGAAGGAGCTCCTTGCACTTTATCCACAGCACAAAAAAATTATTGAGAAATTCACAAAACTCCAAAGAGAGGATGAGAGAAAAACTCATCGAGAGATATCTGAAGCTATGAAATTCAAACTGAGAAAATTCAAGGCTGGTGACGAGGAATCTCTGACGAAAAACATCAATGATGTGGACATCGCCAGAAATACCCTTACTATTCCTTATCCCTATGCAAAAAAAGATGCTCGCTCCTGGATCAAACGCAACCTCAAATTGAATAGAGTGCGAAAACCCGCAGAGATAAATTTTGTTATCGAGATTAATGGAGAAGTTGCTGGTGCTTTGGGCTTCGCCAGGATTGACAGGACAAATAAAAATGCTGAAGTGAGCTATTGGTTGGCGAAGAAGTATTGGGGAAAAGGGATAATGACAGATGCTTTAAAAGAAATGACAAAATTGGGATTTGAAAAGCATAAATTGAGAAGAATTTATGCCTATGTTTTTGCTCCCAACAAGGCTTCTCAGAGAGTTCTGGAGAAAGCTGGCTTCATACTCGAAGGAAAACTCAAAAAGCATAAACTCAAAAAAGGGAAATATTATGATTCTTTTCTCTATGCAAAAGTAAAATAATTTCCCTTCTTTGACGGATAAAAAGTCATGACTAACTACGATCTCTGTCTTGCCTGGAACTGGGAGTACGATGCTGAATTTGTGATGCTTCTTGATAAGGCCTGCCAGTCGCATAGCCTCTCATTCCTTCAAATTACTCCTAATAATCTTGATGGCATCCTTCATTCCCTTGCGAGCAACCAACTTGCTTTTAGGGCTTTTTTTGACCGAGCCTCTGAGTCTGATGCGAAATTTTTTCCCGTTGTCGAATGGGGTCGAGATCATGCTGTTTACCGCATCAATGCTTATGAGCGAGCCTCGCGCGCCTGGGATAAGGCGGCCATGCATCATGAGCTGATAAATGCTGGCCTTTATACACCTTACACCATTATTCTTCCTTCTTATATTGAACAGCCATTTCTGCCGCTAATAGACTTAAGCTCGCTGGGTCAGAGGTTCACGATTAAACCAGCTCACGGCGGCGGTGGGGAAGGAGTCATCATAGAAGCCACTTCGATTGACCAGGTGCTTCGAGCCAGGCAGGAATACCCAGCTGATAGATACTTGCTCCAGGCCCATATCTTTCCCGCTCAGCTTGGCTTTCGTCCAGCATGGTTTCGTGTGATCTGCTGCGGCGAGGAGATCTTTCCTTGCTGGTGGGATACCTCAACTCATGTCTATACGACTTTGAGCCCTTCTGAAGAGAGCCAATATGGCCTTCGATCATTGCGACAGATAGCTGAGTCCATTGCCCGTATTTGCGAGCTTGAGATTTTTTCTACTGAGATTGCCTTAACCTCTGATGGACGCTTTGTTGTTGTTGATTATGTCAATGATCAGATTGACCTTCGCCTGCAATCAAGGACTTTTGATGGGGTTCCTGATGATCTTGTGTGGGATATAGCAAATCGTCTTGTTGCCCTCGTGGTTTCCCATTGCCCTCCCTCATCGAACAAGAAAGATTTAATGCCTTGATCTCGATAAAGATGCTTAGCATAATCGCATCTCTTTGGCTGACAGATGAGTATCTGCCAGAAGGCCCGGCGCGGAATAATTTTGAAAGAGGATAATGGTGATGGTCAAGATAGATATCCCCCATAATCTCAATCCTGTCTGCTGCATGGTGAGTGGAATTGATGACCAGTATTTTTGGAAGACAGGATTTAAGTTACCGACCTATTATCTTTTCTGGGCTTCTGGAATGTGCAGTTTTGTTTATTTGAAATACAGGAAAGCATCTCCTCCAAGGATGGTCTTCTTTGGAGTGAATTCAAAAATCCAGTATGAAAATTTTAAAAAGATTTTAAATGTGAGCTACGAGAAACTTGAAAAGAGATCATTTCTCTTCACCTTAAGCAGAATTCAGGATTCGATTGATAACAATTATCCTGTGATTGCTGGCCCGTTGGATATGTACTATCTGCACTATTCCAGGTTTTATCACAATACACACATTCCGATTCATTATGTAATGATAGTAGGATATGATGAGGGCAAGCGGGAAGTCATCATCTACGATTGTGACCGGGAAGAACCGCAGAAAGTTTCTTATGAGCAATTAGAGAAAGCTTTAAATGTGAACGTTCAAAGAATTGGATCAAAAAATACATTCCATGTCTTTTACTGGCCAGAAATCATCCCCAAGCCTCAAGCCATAGCGGAGAGAAGCCTGAAATTGCAAATCCAATTTATGCTGGATCCGCCTCTTTCAAACCTGGGAATAAAGGGAATGAGAAAACTTGCCTATGAGCTCCCGCGATGGAGGAAGGAATTGAATGAAGAACAGATTAGAGCATCATTCGAGCAGCTGGTCTATTTTATGGATGACAGGTTCGAGAACAAAAATTTCAATGCTCGAAAGTACAGATTTGCTGAGGAATTTATCAAGCCAAGCTCTGAATTTTTAAATAATGAAAAATTGTTGTCCGTCATACCTGAATATAAAAAATCTGGAGATAGATTTGTGGAGATTGCTTCCTGCATCAAGCAAACTGAGAATTATGATCTGGATTTTATTGCCTCAAAATTCCTCGAAGTTGCAGAAATAGAAGAAAGACTTTATCTCAATTTAAGAGAAATCATGTCGGGAAGTATCGAAGAAGAGCCTGCTTTATGATAATATACACTACTATTTATCCTATAAAAATGGAGGGCTTAATTTCATGAAAGAGAGAAAAATTACAGAAGGTGTTTACAAGATCGGTGCTGTTGACTGGGATAGACGCTTGTTTGATTCGCTGATACCCCTCCCTGATGGAACAAGTTACAATGCTTACCTTGTTCAGGGAAGCGAGCAAACAGTATTGATAGATACTGTTGACCCAACCATGAAGGATGTTCTTCTCGGTCAGCTGGCAGATGTTCCCACTATTGATTATATTGTTTCTCACCATGCGGAACAGGATCACTCAGGTGCTATCCCTTATGTCCTTGAAAAATACAAGAAGGCAAAAGTCATCTCAACTCCTAAAGCGAAGGGGATGCTCATTGATCTTCTGCTCATAGAGGAAGATAGGTTTAAGACCGTCTCAGATGGAGAAGCGCTTTCCCTTGGTGGCAAGACCTTGGAGTTTATTCACACACCTTGGGTCCACTGGCCTGAAACCATGGTCACTTATCTTAAGGAAGACAGGATCCTCTTCAGCTGCGACTTTTTCGGCTCCCACCTTGCCACTTCTGACCTCTATGTCACAGACGAGGGCAGAGTTTATGAGGCTGCAAAAAGATACTACGCAGAGATCATGATGCCCTTCCGGAAGATCATCCAGATAAACCTGGAAAAGATAAAAGACCATAAAATAGATTTCATCTGCCCAAGTCATGGCCCCATCTATGACAAGCCCGCTTTCATTATTGAGGCCTACAGAGATTGGGTTTCAGATAATCCCAAGAATGTCGTTGTCATTCCTTACATCTCTATGCATGGCAGCACCCAGAAGATGGTGGAATACCTGGTCAGTGCCCTTGCGGAGCGGGGGATCACAGTCTACCAGTTAAATTTAGCTGCAACCGATATCGGGAAATTGGCGATAAGCCTGGTTGATGCAGCGACTGTCATTCTAGGGACACCAACAGTCCATGTCGGACCTCACCCGAATGTTGTCTACGCCGTGTACCTGGCCAATGCTTTGAGACCGAAATTAAAATTTGCCTCGATCATCGGATCTTATGGCTGGGGCAGCAAGGCAGTCGAGCACATTGCCGGGATGATTCCAGGTTTAAAGGTTGAAATATTGAACCCTGTCATCTGCAAGGGATTTCCAAGGGAAGCCGATTTTAAGGCACTCGATAATCTGGCTGAGACAATTGTCCAGAAACACAGAGAACACAATTTGAAATAGATTTTTCTTAAGGAGTCCACGCCTCATGAAGTACTTCAAAACTCTACTTTGTTTATTTCTCATGATTTTATTGGCCGGCCTTGCCTTTCCCCAAGCTCAGGTCAAAGAGATCACCGTCGAGGATATTTTCAAAAAGTGCACTTTTGATCCGCGTTCTTTCACGGCGCGATCTTTAAAGGACGGTATCCATTACACCGTTCTTGAAAAGGGAAATTCCATCGTTCAATATAGCTACCAGACTGGCCAAAAAGTCAAAACGATCCTGGATATTTCAACCACTTCTTTGAAAAACATCTCCGACTATGCCTTCTGTGAGAATGAAACAAAAATTCTGCTGACTACTGAAGCCGAAAAGTATTTTCCTCGCGGACAGATTGCCAATTATTGTTTCTGGGATAGCCAGACCAACGCTATTAAACCCGTCTCCAAAGTGGGGAAACAGCGATTGGCTGTTCTTTCTCCAGATGGCACAAAAGTGGCTTTTGTCCGGGATAACAATCTTCTCATTAAAGACCTTGTCAAAGACGAAGAATACGAAATCACCAACGACGGTAAATACAACGAGATCATCAACGGGGCTACAGATTATGTGTACTATGAATTCGACCTTGCCTCTGGATTTGCTTGGTCACCTGACAGTTCAAAAATCGCCTACTGGAGATTCGATGAGAGGGAAGTTCCTCTTGTCAACATAACGATGTTCTTCAAGCTTTATCCTGAGAACTACACCTATAAATTCCCCAAACCTGGAGAAAGAAATGCAGTGGTTGAGATTTATGTCTATAACTTCAAGACTCAAGCTGCGCGGAAGATGGATGTTGGCCCGGAAAAAGATCAGTATATACCCAGAATCAAATGGACGAATGACCCCAATATCCTCTGCATCACGCGCCTAAACCGTCATCAAAACCAGCTTGAACTACTTTTGGCGGATGTGGCAACGGGCAAATCGCAGGTCATGTTTCGAGAGACAAACAAATACTGGATTCCCATCCATGATAATCTGACCTTTTTAGCGGACAACTGGCACTTTCTCTCGAGCAGCGAACAGGATGGATGGAATCACATTTACCTTTATGATATGAAGGGGAAACTCGTCCGGCAAATCACCAAAGGAAATTGGGATATCCGTGATTTTCTAGGCTACAATCCAAAAACTGAAACCATATACTATAGCGCTTCTGAAACATCTCCTCTTCAGTCCGATATCTATTCCATAAAAATTGATGGAAAAGGAAAGAAAAAACTCACAACCCGGCTAGGACAAAACCAGGCTTCCTTCAGTAAAAACTTCGAGTATTTTATAAACACTTATTCCGACGCCAATACTCCTCCCACGGTTCAAGTGCATGATGCCAGAGGCAAGATGATCAGAGTCTTGGAGGATAACGCTGAGCTCAAATCTCTGATCGAGACTTATGGTTTTGTGAAGAAGGGTTTTTTTACTTTCAGCACTGCAGATGGCGCTAAGCTCAATGCCTGGATGCTGAAGCCGCCAGATTTTACAGAAAGCAAGAAATACCCGGTGCTGATGTATGTCTACGGAGGACCTGGCTCCCAGACTGTCTCGGATTCATGGGACAGCACTCTTCCCTGGTACCAGCTTTTCTCGCAGAAAGGCTACATCGTCGTTTCTGTGGACGGAACAGGCACAGGCCTAAGAGGTCAGGAGTTCAAAAAAGTCACCTATTTAAACCTTGGAAAATATGAGACTCAAGACCAGATCGAGGCTGCCAGATTTCTGGCAAGTTTGCCCTATGTTGATTCCTCGAGAATCGGGATCTATGGCGGAAGCTATGGTGGCTACATGGCTCTGCTCTGTATCTTAAAGGGCGCGGATGTTTTTAAACTGGCAGTTTCGAGTAAACCTGTGACCCACTGGAATTATTATGACACGATTTATACGGAGCGCTATATGCGCACTCCCCAGGAAAATCCTGAAGGCTATAAAGAGAGTGCACCGATCACCCACGTCGATAAACTCAGAGGCAAGCTACTCCTTCTTCATGGAACTGCAGATGATAACGTTCATTTTCAGCACTCGATGATGCTAGCAGAGGCTTTGGTCGAAGCCAATAAACAATTTGATATGCACTTTTACACAAACAAGAATCACAACTATAACCACGACAGGGTAGGGAACACGCGCTTCCACCTCCATACAAAAATCACCAACTTCATTCTTAATAATCTGTAAGATGAAATCACTTTTTTTCTTCTATTAATTTCCTTCGCGAGGCAGTTACAAATTTTAGAGAGGGAATACGGCTTCCTCCATCCAGTCATCAAAGAAGTGACCGCAGGTCATCACGAGGCCTGAAAGGCCGTGGTGATAATTCTTCATAATCTTCTCTCTTCCCGCAAGAAGAGGTCTGTTTGATTTGATGTACGCCCCGCCATCGCAGGCAAAAAGCAAATCCTTCAGTGGCATGCATCGACATATATTTTGATAGTCGGGAAATTGTCAGCAGGTGCTCCGCATCAAACGCTCTCGAGGAGTTTTCTGCAAGTATCGCTAATTGGCCTAAGCTTATTCTGAACGACATCCCAAACGATCTGCGTGTTCACTCCAAAATACTCGTGAGTGAGAATATTCCGCAGGGCCACAATTTTTGGCCATTCAATTTCAGGAGACTTCGACTTGATTTCCGGAGGCAGCTTGCGGGCCGCCTCTCCGATTACCTCAAGATTGCGGACAACCGCATCGATGGTAATGTTGCTGCGTTCGAAATCACTGAGGCTCATATTCTTTGTGTATTCCTGGATTCGTTCCCAAGCCTCGAGCAAATCTCTGAGATACAGCTTATAATCCCTCGACATAGACAACCTTACGCATCACATCCGGTTTGATTTGTTCTTTTAAGGAATCGGCCAAGACAAGGTCGACCTCACGGCCAAATAGCCTTTCAAGAAAAAACTTGAGCTCCATATATTTGTCAAAACTCGGCTGGCTAAACTCAACGAGTACGTCAATATCGCTTCCATGACCGGCTTCTCCCCTCACGCAGGAACCAAAAAGTCCGATGCGTTTTACTCCAAATTTTTGAATTTCTTGGGAAGAGCGCTTCAAAAGTTGGAGAAGGTACTCGCAGGTCTTCGGCTTTGCCATTTTTAGGCCATGTTTTTTCACCCACTCGTCGATTTCAGATTTACTGAACTTCAACAACCGTCCGATTTTGTGGGTGGGCAAGCCCAGACGGCCGACCCACTTATATACCGTGTAGCGGGTGATCCCTAGATACTCGGCTATTTCTTCGACCGATAGCCAACGATCATTCATGGCCAATACCTCAATATTTATGCAGATATTTCTAATATAGCCAACTAAATTAATATAAAAATTAACATAAACTAATTAAGCCAGTCAAGTCCTCATATGGTTTTCTTTCTTCATTGACATCCATCATCTTCGGATGATAGAGTTTCTGCGCGGTCAGCAACACGGCTTTGAGATTCAAAGGCGAGCGATCTCGTCCGACCACAAAAAGCAATTTCCTGTCCCTCAAAGACTAAAAGAAAGTATGTTAAAGTTAAAGGCTATCGAAAATATAAAGAATATTCAGATTTAGTGACAGTGATGTGAACCTATCGCATCTCAAAAAGAGATTTGTGTTTTCAACTTTCTAATCTGGCTAATTCCTTGAATTTTCTTTTATCAATTTCCTTCGCGAGGCAGGTACAAATTTTACTGGCTCTTGATTCTTGCGGTGCCACTCTGATGGGATGTAACTTTTCCAGATCTGGTAGGCAACAAAATCAATTGTGCTCATTTTCATCCCAATCAGAGGCAATTCTGTATAGTTTTCTGGAATATGTTCATTATAATTCACATCATGTTCCCAAAGGTCTTTTGTGAATATGTACCATTGAACCGCTGTGAATTTGTAATAGGGGAGAGACTCGGGAATTCCTTCTCTATCTCTATCACATAATATTTCTTCTCTAAAAATACCGATGTCAACTAACTTATCCTCATTGATATCTGATAGTAGAAAATGGGAAAATTTCGCGTCAAAACATCCCAGATTATGAATCCTTTCTTTTGTGAGTCCAGGATCAAGGGCTTCTCTAACTGAGGAGGAATCTGGATCATAAATCAGAAAAAGATCACGACCCGAAGCTGCCTGGACAGAACCTTCATCATTTGTTTGATAAGAGGAAAAATGAAGGCCAATTTGGCCATCGCCAAGAGGAAATGATGTGACTTGCTCGCTGTAATTGAAAGATGAGACATAATGATCTTCTTCTGCACTTTCTTCTTCCGGAGGAATAAGCCATGCTCTCGGGATTGAGATCTCCTTCTTCTTTCCATCTTGAATAGATTGCAAAATAAAGTCTTTTTGGCCGGGTAAGAGTTTGAATTGATTCGTTTCGATTCTTATTTCTGGCTTCTCTGAGGATCTATTTGCGCAAGAATATGATAATAGAATATTTAAGATAAAGATCACTGAGAACTTTAGAATTGAAATTTTTTTCATTTCTCTCTCTTTAGCATTTCATTCAAGATGCTGACTGAAAGCGATGATAGTCTCCACGATTTCCTGATGGCTGAGAAGAGTTCCATCCTGAGGTGAATCGATTATCCTGTAGTTAAAAAAGGGACAGTTTCCCTCATACCAGCGAAAAGTGAAAGGTTTCTCGGCGGCTTTTCTTTTTTCATTCTCTTTTTCATTGAGCAGAGTGCCAAGTCCCCTTAAATTTACACCTTTCTCCGGGTCAACTCCCAGAATGTATCTTTTGTTCCCGAAATTTGTCAACAAAAAGGTAAAGCCTTCGCGAAGAGGGGAATTGGGTCTGTCCCGACGTGCCCATTCTTTGAGCAGAAAACTTCTTGGGTTTTTGACGATGAGGCCATCGACTTTATTATTCCCCCTTTCCAAAACCATAGGTAAAAAAAGGCTTACCTTTTGGCTTTGGCTGAGGTCAGAGAGATAATTGAAGAAATCATCTTCAGCCTTTCTCATAGCTCTTTCGTATCTTTCTATTCCTGAAAAGAGAAGCCTGTTCTCGAAGATTTCATACCCTTCCTCGGACTTGGAGTAGAGAAATCTCATGAATTTTAAGCCTTCATTCACCCGTTCCAGATTTATTTTTTCCTCCTCTCTTTTGGCTCCAGAGAAGAGAGCTCGGAGGATCGAATAGGGAGTGGAGGAGAGGTCAATTTTCTTGGGAAGAGAGGCAGAATCAACCATGCGGGCGTACCGGGCGATTTTTTCCATGTGAAGATCCACCTTCCTTATTTCTATAAGTTTTAAAGTGAGAAATATGGAAGAGATTGCATCAAAATCAGGAAGGCGATGGGTGATGATTTGAAGTTTTCCGAGTACAGTCTTTTTTTCGGCATCAGCCTCGGTTTTTAAGTGGTCCAGGATGAGATTGGGATATTTGATGATTAAAGAGGCTGTGCATTCTGCTTCAGCCTGGGGATGGTGATGGTCGATAATCCCGGGAACTGTTTTCATCCCGACATCCAAAGCGATAGTGTCTTTCTCAGGATTTAAATCTTCTCCGTAATTGACGAATTTATACGTGACTTCCATTTAAGCTAAGCCTGTCTCTTTTCAGCTTGTTCCATTTTTTCCAGGAAATCAATGATTTTTGCACTTCCTGAGGCAAAGGGATAGCGGCGCAAAGCTTTGAGCGTGACCCAGCGATGAACATTCTTTTTAAGCTTTGGCTCCCCTTTTAAGAAACATTCATAAGCATAGAGAGTGACCTGAAATTGAGTGTAGGCATGCCGGACTTTAATCAGGAATTTTTCTTTCCTGACCTCTGCTCCAAGCTCTTCTTTTATCTCCCGGCGAAGTGCCTCCTCAAGCGTTTCTCCATCTTTTCTTTTGCCGCCAGGAAATTCCCAGAGATCAGCTAAAAGGCCAGAGGAAGGTCTTTTTTGAATCAGATATTTCTGATTGTTTCTCAAAATTCCGACCACAGCTTCAATCTTTTGATAATTTCTTTTTCGAGGCCGCGGAATGACTTCCTGGAGGCCTTCTTTATAAGCCTTACAGAAGGAAGGGATCGGGCAGAGAAGGCAAAGCGGATTCTTCGCTTTGCAGACTAGGGCTCCAAGCTCCATCAAGCCCTGATTGAAAAGGCCAACATTTTTTTGAGGGAGATAAGGAATCAGAAACTCGAGGAGAAATTTGTCATTTTTGGTGTGCGCTTCATCTTGAAGCCCGGCAAGACGCATCAGAACCCGGCGTATATTGGCATCCAGGACAGGATAGCGCTTGTCAAAGGCAAAGCTGAGCACAGCGGCTGTTGTGTAGTCACCAAAACCAGGCAATCTTCTGAGCTCTTCGTAATTCTGCGGAATTCTGCCACTATAGTGATTGACGATAATCTTTGAAGCTCTGTGCAGGTTTTTTGCCCTTTGATAATAACCCAATCCCTGCCATGCTCTGAGGACTTTTTGAAGAGGAGCCCTGGCCAAACTTTTAATATCAGGAAAAATCTTTAGCCATTCTTTGTAATAGGGGATAACGGCCTGAACAGTTGTCTGCTGAAGCATGACTTCAGATATCCAGATCTTGTAAGGGTCATGGGTTTTGCGCCAGGGAAGATTTCTCTGCTGAGCCTTATACCAGCGCAGCAATTTTCTGTGGAAATCTTTCTTTATGATTTCTTCTCTTTCTTTTCCTCTGGCTTCTCTATTTTCCAGTCTTTGGCTTCTTTGGGAAACTCTTCAAGAAAGCCGGAATCCACCCGGAAAAGATAATCAAGCCTTGCATTTTTCACCACGACCTGTTTTTTCTCTTTATCTTCAGTGCCGATAAGAATATCTGTTTCTTTAATCTTTTGCTCGTCTTCTTTTGTCCAGATTTTGACTTCTGCTTGAGGCTTATCCAATCCATAATCAGTAAATTTCAGAGGGGGATCGATGAATTCCGCTGCCTCGAGGCTTTCTATTTTTCGGATAAAAGTCTCGATCTTCGGGCCATCAGCCTCCTCTTTGGCTGCAGATTCAATGTGCCATTTATTATCCTTGTCCTTGAAAAATGTAAAAGTTATGTCTCCTTTCCTGAGATAGAGCTTATTGGTCTGCCAGCTGTAGAAAACTGCAACCTGCTTTTCCCTTAGATCAGCTGCCTTTTTTTCTAAATCAGTGAGGATCTGTTCTTCTGTAGCCACAATCTTGGAGGAGAGGGAAGTGGTGACATAGACTTTATCTCCATCTTTATGAAGGGAGAAAAGGAGTTCCTGGTTTGCTGAAGGCACAGAGAGCGCAATCTCGTATTCAGCCTTCTCGAGCCCACATTTTTTCATTTCCTCTTCTTTTTTCTGTTCTGAAACAAAGTCTTTGGCTTTAAGGTTAGACAGAGAATCCAGGATATTATCAATCTTGCTCTTAGTAGCCAGAGCATTCACTGGCTTTTCAAAAAACCATTCCTCTTCTTTTTTCAAGGCTTGCCATTCGGTTTCTTTTGCTCGAAGCTTGATCCTTTTAACATCCTTTGTTTCAAACTTAAAAATATCTTTCTGGCGAAAATCGAAGAGCTTTTTCTCCATCACGCTCTTGAGGGAGCTCGGGATGAGGACGACTCTCTTTTCATCTTCCCTTTTGGCAAAAAAAGTGTTGTCCAAAGGATTTTCCATTCCTACAAGTATTTTCAAAGGCAGATCCTTGCCTTTGAACCAGAGGCTTATCTCTTTTCGAGGAATTTCGTATTTAGATAAATCTTTTGGCTCTTCCTCGACAACTCTCTCAATTCTTAAATCAGAAAAGTCGCTGGCCAGAGAATTGACTTCAGAGCTATCAGCTTTCACTTCCATTGGTTCTGTGATCAGCCATTCCCCTTTATCATCCTTTTTGAAGGAGATGGTCTGGTCTTCCTTTTTGAAGGTAATTTTCTCAACATCAGAACAAGAAAAGTCAGCCAACTTCTCCTTTTTCTCTTTTGCCTTTTCTTTTTCAGCCTTGCCTCTAATTTCAAAGAAGTAAACAAAGGCCAGCAATAGAGCAAAAACAATCAAAAGAATGAGCGTTGTTTTGAATTTCATAAGGACCTTCTCCTCACCCAGACTGAAATTCCAGTGATAAGAACAATAAAAGGCAGGATGACGAGTGAGGTGAAGAAAATCATCCTTCCCTGGGAGGGAGTGAGCTGAATGGTTCGTGGGGAAGATGTCTTGGGCTGAATGGAAATTAAATCTGCTTCTTCAGTCAACCAGTTGATGGTGTTTAAAAAGAGATTTCCATTTCCCGAGAGGTTGTAGTAGCGGTTTGAGGCAAAATCTGAATCGCCATAAACAGCAAGACGTCCTTCTTTCTCGGGTTCCTTCAACTCTAGTTTCTCTTCTTTTTTCGCCTCTTCGGGTTTTGTCGTTTCTGTTTTTTCCTCGCTTGCATTCTCTTTCTTTTCTTCTTTCTTGGGCTTATAAGTGACAACCGCTGCAATCGGGATTGGTCCCTGTTTATCCTTATCTTTATCAAAAGAAGCCTGCTTCTGGTCCAACTGTCTTTCTGACCAGGAGTTAGCGCTTGTCTTGGCAAGGACTGAAGTTGTGACTCCTTCAGGTTTGGTTTCGGTCACATCCACGGAGCGGGCAAAGGGGAAGAAAGTGGCATAGCGGAAGTTTTTGGTTATGTCGTGGGATTCATATTCGCTGACAACAGGCATGAAGTAATCTCCTCCTAAAAGACGCGATACAGTGTCCACAATCAAATCATTTTCGAGCTTAATGCCGTATTCTCTGAGATAGGGAATAAGTCCTGGAGCGGTTTCTGGATTGACCATGAAAAATACCCTTCCTCCCTCGCCGAGATATTTTTTGATGGTCTCCAGCTCATTTGGAAGGAGGTCCTTTTCAGGGCCTGGAATAACAAGAAGTGCGCAATCCTTAGGGAAATTATCGGCGAGAGCCAAGGTGAGTTTTTTCACTTCATAGCCCAGCTTCCCCAGCCCGTCTTTGACTTGAGAATAGCCTTTATCTCCACTTTCCTCGATGCTTTCCTCACCGTGGCCTTCGAGAAAGTAGATGATTTTTTTCTTCTCCCGGGTAATTTTGATGACGGCATTGGTGATATCTTCTTCAGTGGAAGTTGTGATGCGACTTTCTTTATCGCCGCTTTCACAAATCGTTGTTCCATCTTGAGTGATTTCATAGCGTTTGACAAGGCCTGGATTTTTGTCAGGGTCGATAAACTCAAACTTTATCTTTTTGGAATGGTAGGCGTAGATTTTCATCAGGTTTTCCATATTGGCCCGGCTGTAATTTCCTTCACGGAAGAAGCATTTGATGATGATATCTTTTTTCAGGTTTTTCAGGACATTGATGGACTGGTCAGAAAGGCTGTGGATTTTTGATTCAGTGAAGTCGAACTTGTGATGATGCCTGGCAAAGATATAGTTGAGCATGGCTAAAATAGCTAGCACCAAAACAACAACCAGGAGCAAATTGCTCGAATAGAGAAGAGATTTTCGTTTGAAGCTTTTCTTGAGTACAGAAAGGTTGAGGATGATGTAAGCAGCCAGAAAAGCTACTCCGAGAAGTGCTAGGACAAGGGCGACTGTTTTCTTATAAGGCCAGATAATGAGCGAGGCCAACGCCAAGAATATTAAGGCTAAGCCGATATGATTCAGGTAGCTTTTGATTTTTTCCATGGCTTACCTCCACCTTCTGGACTGAATCACAGAGTGAGTTAAAAAGAGGCCGAAAAAGGCGAAGCTGATGTAATAGACGAGATCCGTTGTGTCCAAAATTCCCTGAGTCATGTTATCGAAATGCTGGAAAAACGAGAGATAATTGAGAACATCTTTCCATATTCCCCCTGCTGAGTAAGAAGCCCAGTTCAGTATCCAGAAGAGAAGTAGCGCGCCAAAGGTCAAGATGGCTGAAACGATCTGGTTCTCAGTTAGCGAAGAGAAAAAAATTCCCACACCAAGAAAGGCTGCACCCACGAGAAAGAGGCCCAGATAGCCGTTTAAGAGGGGTGCAAACTCTGGATTTCCAAAAGCAAAAGTAAAGATAGAAAAGATGCCTGTGAGACACAACATGGATGCCAGAACAATGAGAGAAGCCAGGTATTTTCCGAGAATAATCTGACTTACAGAGATTGGGGAAGTGAAAAGAAGCTCTTCTGTCCCTATTTTCTTTTCCTCAGAAAAGAGGCGCATGGTCAGAAGGGGCAACATCAGGAGGAGGATGATGCTCATATTGTGAAAGAGGGGAGAATAGACCATCTGATTGATGTTGATCTGTTGATAATAGTAGGGATTCTGAGCCATTTGAATGGATTGAGAGTTGAACCACCAGATGAGACTATAAAAGAAAAAACCAACCAAAACTAGAAAAACTGTGATAACCACATAAGCAATGGGCGAGGTGAAGTAGGCTTTAATCTCTTTTTTGGTTATGACCCAGATGTTTTTCATTGTTCACCACCTCCTGAGACAATCCTGAGATAGAGATCTTCGATGTTCATGGCCACAGGCCTCATCTCCACAAGACCCAATTCTTTCTCGACGATGAATTTTGTGATTATGTCCCTTAGGTCTCTTCCCTGACTCCATTCAATCTTGAATTCATTATTTTCGCGCGAGATTTTTTCAACTCCAGGTATTTTATTAAGCTGCGAGGCTACTTCTTCGCCCCCCTTTCTGAGCTTGACGATGATTCCCTCCTTTTCTTTAAAAGAAGCTGTTAGCTCTTCCAGCGAGCCAGAAGCCATGAGCTTTCCTTCATTGATGATGACCACACCATCACAGGTCTGCGTCACTTCTGCCAGGATATGGGTGGATAGCATGATGGTGTGCTCTCCTTTTAACGATTTTATGAGCTGCCGGATTTCGATAATCTGGGCAGGGTCAAGGCCGATTGTTGGCTCATCAAGAATGAGAACCTGAGGGTTATGAATAAGAGCTTGGGCAATGCCCACCCTCTGCTTGAATCCGCGGGAAATATTCTTGATGAGTCTACCTCTCACAGGTTCAAGACCGCTTATTTTCAGAGCGTGCTCGACTGCTTCTTTCCTTTTTGAAGGGGGAATCTGTTTGATTTCTCCGACAAAGTCCAGATAAGAAGAGACTGTCATCTCAAGGTAGAGAGGGAGAGTTTCAGGAAGATAGCCAATGATTTTTTTGACTTCGTTAGGCTGCTCAAAGACATCGTAGCCAGCTACAGTTGCCTTGCCGTCGGTGGCAGGCAAATAGCCTGTGAGGATTCTCATGGTGGTTGTTTTACCGGCTGCGTTGGGTCCCAAGAGTCCCCATATTTTTCCTTTCTCGACTTTAAAGCTCAGGTCGTTGACTGCCACCAGCTCATTGTATTTTTTGGTCAGATGTTCAACTTCAATCATTTTTCATTTCCTTTCACATCCTCTCAGGAAGAGGAATGCCCATGAGAGAAAGTGCCTTCCTGAGAATTTCTTTGACATAATAGATGGTTAATATGCGAATGCGTTTCGTTTCTCTATTTTCCTCAGCCAGGATTGAATAGAGATGATAATAGGCGTTGATTTTCTGACAAAGGTTAAAAGTGAATTTTGCAAGATGAGAAAATTCCAATGCACGGATGGAATGAAGCATCTCTTCTTCAAACTGGGAAGCATAGATGACGAGATCCCAAAAATCGCTCAGCTCTTGCTCGGATAAGATTTCTAGCGGAATTTGAGGCTCGGAGAGGAGCTTTTGCATATCCTTCTGGCCAAAACTTTCTCTTTCTTCCAGCTTTCGAAAAATACTGTTCAGCCGCACAAGGGTATACTGGAGGTAGGGACCAGTCTCACCCTCAAAGTTTAAAGCCTCATCAAAATCAAAGATGATGAGAGAATTGCGGGCATACTTGAGCATGAAATAGCGAAGGGCTCCGCAGCCAATCTGCCGGGCGATAGAAGCTCTGAGCTCCTGGGGAAGGTCAGGGTTTCTTTTTTCTACTTCAAGCAAAGCCTTTTCTTCGAGTCTATCCAGCAGATCATCAGCCTTCACTCCAAGGCCTTTTCTTCCTGAAACTTCAAGGAAAGCTTTATCTTTATCCTCTTCAGAAACTTCGAACTTAAGCTCTTTCAGGCTTTTGGGGGAGAGGGCGACCATCTCATAAGAAAAGTGGGTGGACTTTTCTGCTTGGCTAAAATATTTCAGGGCTCTTAATCCCTGGACAACAACTTTCTGCAGATACGCCTGTCTGGAATCAATAACATTGTAGACCCTGCTTCCTTTTCCAAATGAAACGGAATTCTGATTGGGGATGGAGGATGTTATCCAGATTGTTTTGTTATTGTCTTTGAGAAAAGGCTCGTAGTAAAAATCTTTTTCAAGGAGGCCAAATTTCCAGAGCTGGTAGGCAATATCTTTTCCCACATAAGTGACTGTCCCGTCAGAGCGGACGATGATTTTTTCCTTTTCTGATTCATCCTCAACTTTCATCACCCAGCAGTTTTTGTTCGCTCCTTCAGTGGCAAGATGGATGCCCCCTTTTTCTTTGAGTTGGACAAAGGCTTTTTCCCAGAACTTCAATGCAAGAATACTGCTTTCGCAGGGAAGGACATCGTAGGTGACACCAATGCGGCGCATTGTAGCAAGATGAGCTTTAAGGATTCGGCGTGAGATATAATATGCCATTTCAGTCTCAGGATTTTCGCTATTCTCAATTTTTCTCAGAATTTCCGTTTTTCTTTGCTGGGCTTGTGGATTGGTATCAAGATAGGCACACGTTCGGGCGTAGAGATCCCAGCAGTAATAATCGAATTTTTCTCTAATTTTTTCCATGTCCGATAGGTTTTTTTTCTCCAGCTCCATAAAGCCGAAGACAACATCCACTACCTGAACTCCGGTATCATCGATGTAGTTCTGGATTTCCACATTCTCTCCCTTATATTTCAGGCAACGGTCGAGGGCGTCTCCCAGGCAGGCATTCCTCAGATGGCCGATGTGGGCAGCTTTGTTGGGATTAATATTGGTGTGCTCGATGATGATTTTTTTCTCCTCTGGAAACAAATAAGGTGTCTCAAGGGAAAAGAGCTGGCCGGCGAAGAAGCTTTTGCGGTCGAGGAAAAGGTTGATGTAGCCAAGACCTGCAACTTCAATTTTGACGACACCCTCCAGAGGGGAGAGGAGAGGGATTATTTCCTGAGCGAGCTGGCGCGGATTGGCTTTTATTTTTTTGGCTAGATTAAAGGGAAAGGTTAAAGCCAGATCCCCCATTTTTTGCTGTGGGGTGTAATTGATCTCGATTTCTGAAGTGGAGAGAGGATACTTTTCTTTTAGTTTTTCATAGAGCTTTTCTTTGAGATCCGTTTTAAATCTGAACATTGGTGGCTTTTTATTATAACAAATTTTGCCAAACTCACAAGTCAGGAGATTGCAATCGGATCAAGCGTCTTTTTTGTTATTAGGCATGACACACCCCTTGTGTTCTTCAGATGGAAAAATGATGATTTTTCGAGAAAAATGCACTATTTGTAAAATACTAATTATCAATAAGATGCACTAAATGTAAAACAAAACTTAACATTTAGTTAAGATTTTAGATAAGTCCTTATCCATAAGACTTGTTTCCCTAGCTATTTTCCAAAAAATCTATTTCCATATTAGTTATTACGCCTCACTAAGTAATCTCATAATTCTAGCCTATCATGTTTTATATGCTTGATAAAAATATCTTTCCTGCTATACTTTAAATATACAGACCAAATAGTTAGAAATTGGTATAGACAAATAAATGACTATAAGATATTATAAAAAAGATATATCTGTATGAGCAGGGAAAAAAGGATAGAATTTATACAAAAAATTCAAGATTCTCGAGAATCTAATGTTCTAGTTTATTTCACCGGCGACAGAAGACCGATAGGTTCAAGAATTGCTGAAGATGCTGTCCGACCTTTATATAAGCATCTTACAGCTTGGAAGAGGTTCGACCAGGCATAAAAAAGATCGACTTATTTTTATACACGCGTGGCGGCGATGTAAGTATTCCATGGCGTATTGTAACGATGATTCGTGAGTTCTATGATGAATTTTGCGTTCTTATTCCTTATAAAGCTCATAGTGCGGGGACGATGATTGCTATGGGAGCTGATAAAATTGTCATGGGCAAAAAGGCAGAACTTGGACCAATTGAGCCAACTCTTGTAAGAGCAGTTACTGGAGAGGGTTCAATGCCACCTGCTGAGATAAATGTAGAAGATGTTTCTTCCTACATCTCTTTTATGCGGGATAGGGCAAATATCAGCGATCAATCCGCTTTGGCTCAAGTCGCATCTCAACTAGCGAACTATTTGACCCCTTTGACACTCGGGAGTGTTAATAGACAATATTCTCATATTAGACTTGTCGCACGCAAATTACTCACCTCCCGTAAAGAAAAAACCGAGGAAGGCAGAATCAACACTATAATTGAAGCTTTAACAGAAAAAATGTACTCCCATGGTCATAGTATAGGAGCAAGAGAAGCTGAAAAGATTGGCCTTCCAGTTGAACGCCTTGACGATAATCTTGAGGAATTAGTATGGGACCTTTTTCAAGAATATGAAAATATGCTAAAATTAAATGAGCCTATTGATCCAGAGGATATGCTCATTCGCGAGAAGAAAGAAGAACACACTGAAGAATATATTCCACTTGCCATTATCGAATGTATAAGTAAGCTGGACATGTTCGAAATAAACTTTTTCTTTCGTCGCAAACGGCAAATACCAGCAAATCCCCAGATTAATGTCAATATTAGCTTCGGACTTCCCCCTGGAATAGATCCAAACAGATTGCCTCAAAATTTCCAACAGATAGTTCAGCAACTTATGGGGCAGATTGCTCAGCAGATTCCACAAATTGTTCATCAGGAATTAATTCGCCAGTCTCCAATTGTTGGCATTGATGGGAGGACCTATGGTGGAAGGTGGAAAGAAAGGACAAACGAAACTACATAAAAAGGAGGAGATTGTTATGCCAATTAATGTCGATATTAAAGTAGTCCCTTTTGGTCAGATTAATATGGAAATAGGTAAGCCTGCTCCTTCTATAAAGGAACAACCAGCAATTACGGCTCAGGAAGAGGTTCGCTATTGTGAGCCTCAAGAGAGCGCATCTCGAATTTATGATGTCCGTTACGAAAAAGGATTAAAAAACTATACCGTTCCTCTTTCAACAGGATAACATTTCCTCTCTTTTTCTCCTTCTCAAAAGTTACTTTTCACGCTACTGAAATGACTAAAAAGCAGTTATTAACGGAGTGGAAAAGATTAGCTTTTGAAATGTTTGAAAATAAACCTAAAACAAATAAGCCTCTTCCCCTCAATATAGTCGAGAGAAGAGAATTATTGCTTTTTGCCCAAGTCCATTTAGCTGAGATAAGTTGGGCTATAAAGTGTGAAAATATATCAGCCGAGATCTATCATACAGCGATGTATTCCAGCATTATTTCAAAATATTATGCCTACGATAATTGATTTTAAGTCGAGTAATCGAGATGTCAGCAGATAATTGGAGGTAACAAATCTAATTACTGAAAATTCCTCTGAAGACAGTCAAATAGGTTTTAGAAACTCCTAATTAATTATGGGGCCAAAGATCTTTTCTTTTTTAATACTGGACCTTTGCAAAAGGATGATTTTTCTTGCATAAGAGGTTATTCTGTGGTAGTAAATTATTTCAAAGTCGAAAGGAAAGGAAGATGAAAAGAACACGCCTCTACCCGTTTCATAAAAAATATGGGGCTCGAATGATTGAGTTCTTTGGCTGGGAGATGCCAGTTGAATACACGGGCATTATCGATGAACACCTGGCTGTCCGCGAGCGGGCCGGCCTCTTTGACGTCAGCCACATGGGAGAAATCCTCATCTCAGGCCGCGACGCGCTTCCTTTTATTCAGTATTTAACCCCCAACGATGCTTCCCGCCTTTCTCCAGGCCAGGCTCAGTATACAGCTTTAACCACTCCTCAAGGAACTTTTATCGATGACATGTTGGTTTATAACTTAGGAGATAATAAATTTCTCCTCGTTGTCAATGCTGCCAATTCTGATAAGGATTATGAATGGATTCGTAGCCATATAGCATCTTTTGATGTTCAAGTTGAAAATGCAAGCGATGCTTACACCCAGCTTGCCCTTCAGGGGCCAGATTCTCTGAAAATTCTTAAGCCTCTAACAGAGATAAACCTCGCGGAGATGAAATATTTCTGGTTCTCTTGGGGAAAAGTGGCAGGCGAGGAAGCTCTTGTTTCCCGCACAGGTTATACTGGAGAAGATGGCTTTGAGATCTACACTCTCTCCCCCAATCCTGGAATTATCTGGGAAGCAATTCTGGAGCAGGGGAAATCTTTCGGCATTCTTCCTGTTGGACTGGGCACCCGCGATACGCTGCGGCTTGAGGCCAAGCTGATGCTCTACGGCAATGATATTGATGAGACAACCACAGTGCTTGAAGCAGATTTGAAATGGCTTGTCAAATTCAAGAAGGGGGATTTTCTCGGCCGCGAGGTCCTTCTCAAACAGATGGAGGAAGGGATTAAGAGAAAAATTGTCGGCTTTGAGCTTGTGGATAAAGGGATTGCTCGTCCCCATTACCCAGTCTTTCTTAAAGGAGAAAAAGTCTCAGAAGTGGCTTCAGGCTCTTATTCTCCTTTCCTGAAGAAAAGCATTGGCCTGACCTATCTTCCCATTGAATACACAGAGGTGGGGACTGAATTTGAAATCGGGATAAGGGATAAAAGAGCGAGAGCCAAGGTGGTTGCGACTCCTTTTTATAAGCGACCCGAGAAAGCTAAAACCGAGTGAAGCGCAAAACGTAAAGGCGCTTCAGGCTATGAGATATTCATTATGATAGAGGAGGAAGAAGATGTATCCAACTGATTTTTATTACTCCAAAGACCACGAATGGGTTCAGATTAAAGGTGATAAGGCTACAGTGGGAATTACAGACTTTGCCCAAAAACAGCTTGGAGATGTAGTTTATGTCGAGTTGCCTGCAATCGGTACTCAACTGGAATTTCACAAAACGATCGGCGTCATAGAATCGGTAAAAGCAGTTTCGGATGTCTACACACCTATTTCGGGTGAAGTGATTGAGGTCAACCAGGAACTGAATGACTCACCTGAACTCATCAACCAGGATCCTCATGGAAAAGGCTGGATTATCCGCCTCAAAATAAAAGATACAAAAGATCTGGAAAAATTGATGTCATCTGTTGATTATGAAAAATTCTTGGAGGGAATTGAAGCCTAGCTTCTTTGGCAGCAACCTAAGGATTAAAAATGAGCTATATTTCTCTAAGCGATAAAGACAAAAAAGAGATGCTTGAAAAAATTGGCATCTCTTCCCTCGACGAGCTTTTTCGCACGATTCCAGAAGAAATAAAGTTAAAAAAGAAGCTTCGCCTTCCTTCCCCTCTCTCTGAGCCAGAATTGATTCATCATTTTGAAGAAACGGGACGCAAGAACTCCTATTCTCAATATCTCTCCTTCTTGGGCGCAGGTGCCTACCGTCATTTCATTCCCTTTATTGTTGATTATTTAAGCTCAAGGGGGGAATTCATAAGCCCTTATACTCCCTATCAGCCTGAGGTGAGTCAAGGAACACTCCAGATTATTTTCGAATATCAGACACTCATCTGCCAGCTCACAGGAATGGATATCGCCAATGCCTCTCTTTATGAAGGAGCTTCTGCGGCGGCTGAGGCAGTTTTGATGGCCAACCGGCTGAATGGGAAACCTAAAGTTTTGGTGGCTCGGACTCTTCATCCTCAATACAGGAGTGTCATCAGAACATATGTCAAAAATTTAGGGATAAAGACAGAAGAAATTGGGTATTCGGAAACCGGCGAAGTCGATTTTGAGGACTTGAGCAAAAAGCTGGATGGCGAGACTTCTGCTGTCATTTGCCAGTCGCCCAATTTCATGGGAGTGGTTGAAAATCTGAAGAAGATCGGAGACGCTGCTCATGCTCATCAGGCTTTGTTCGTTGTGGTTGTAGCGGAAGCTGCGTCACTTGGCATATTGGAATCTCCAGGGAGACTCGGAGCTGATATTGTTGCTGGGGAAGGACAATCCTTTGGCCTTCCCTTGGGTTTTGGTGGGCCATATCTTGGATTCATGGCCTGCGCCAAGCAATTTGTTCGACAATTCCCAGGCCGTCTTGCTGGCCAGACAAAGGATGCGGAAGGGAAAAGGGGATTTGTCCTGACTTTATCCACAAGAGAGCAGCACATTCGCCGCGAAAGAGCGACTTCCAACATCTGTACCAACGAAGCCTGGTGCGCTTTGAGGACGACGATATTTCTGGAGACGATGGGTAGGGAAGGGCTAAGAGAGCTTGCTTTCCAGAATATCCAGAAAGCAAATTATGCCCTTGAGAAACTCCTTGAGTTTAAGGGAGTGAAGAGAAAATTTGGAGGGCCGATTTTCAACGAGTTTGCCTGTGAATTCTCAAAGGAATGGTCAAAGATTGATGCCATCCTCCGAGAGAACGGCATAATCGGCGGCTTAAGTCTTGAGGAGTTCTATCCAGAGCTTCGAAATTGCAATCTCTTTTGCGTCACGGAGATGCATAAAAAAGAAGAGATTGATAGACTCGCTCAGGTCATAGGAGACGCCTTGAAATGATCCGGGAACCATTGATCTTTGAAATAAGTGCCAAAGGAAAAAGGGCTTTTTCTGTTCCCAAACTTGATGTACCTTTAAGAAAAGAAATTCTCCAGAAACTTCCGGTTAGAGAGGATATAGAAGGGTTCCCCCAAGTTTCTGAAGTGGAAGTTGTCCGCCATTTTACCCGGCTTTCCCAGACAAATTACTGCATTGATACAGGCTTTTATCCGCTTGGCTCCTGCACTATGAAATATAATCCCAAGGTCAATGAGAAAGTCGCATCGCTTTCTGAATTTGCCTCTTCTCATCCCTATGCTCCTCAGGATTTAGTTCAGGGGAATCTTGAAGTCCTAAAAAAACTAGAAGAGCTTCTCTCTGAGATAACAGGAATGGATGCCATCACCCTTCAACCTGCAGCAGGTGCTCATGGAGAGCTCTTGGGGATGATGCTCATCCACGCTTGTCTTGAGGCTAGAGGTAATCCGAGAAAGCAAGTGCTCATTCCAGATTCAGCCCACGGCACAAATCCTTCGAGCACCCATATCTGCGGCTATCATGTCCAGGAGATAAAATCGAATGAAAAAGGAACGATCGATTTGAGCGACCTTGCCCAAGCGATGACAGAAGATGTTGCTGCTTTAATGATCACTAACCCTAACACTCTGGGCATTTTCGAGGCTGATATCAAGAAAATAGCTGAAATCGTCCATTCCAAAGGCGGCTTTGTCTATATGGATGGAGCCAATTTGAATGCCTTAACAGGAATCTCAAGGCCAGGCGATATGGGTGTTGATGTCATCCATCTGAATCTGCACAAGACCTTTTCCACTCCCCATGGCGGCGGCGGGCCTGGAGCTGGGCCAGTAGGGGTGAAGCGCGAGTTTGAGCCTTTTCTTCCTGTTCCGATCATTGAAAAAAAGAGAGAAAAATACGTTCTCACCTATGACAGGCCAAAGACGATTGGCAGAGTGAGAAGTTTCTACGGAAATTTTCTTGTGAGTCTCAAAGCTTTCGCCTATATTTTATCTTTGGGCCCAGAGGGATTGAAAGAGATAGCAGAGATTGCGGTCTTGAATTCAAATTACATCCGAAAGAGCCTGGAGAAGGAGTATCATCTGAAATACGAGACTCCGACTCTTCATGAATGTGTTTTTTCAGATAAGTTTCAGAAAGAATTTGGCGTCCAGAACATTGATATTGCCAAAAGGCTTATTGACTATGGCCTTCATCCTCCGACCATGTCTTTTCCATTGATTGTCCATGGAGCGCTGATGATTGAGCCAACAGAGACAGAGAGCAAAAGGGATCTGGATCTTTTTATCGAGGCCATGAAAAATATTGCAAAGGAGGCGAAGGAAAATCCTGAAATACTGAAATCTGCGCCTCACGTATCTTATGTCAGGCGATTAGATGAGACAACCGCTGCCCGCAATCCTATACTGAAGTGGACTGAGGAGTAAATTTTCGAGATAAAATGAGCATCCAAGACCTTGTCATAAACCTTCAAAAGTTCTGGGCTGACCAGGGCTGTTATCTTGCCCAGCCCTATGACCTTGAAGTTGGTGCAGGGACGATGACTCCTGATACTTTTTTCAGAGTCCTGGACAAGAGATCATGGAAAGTGGCCTATGTTCAGCCTGCCCGAAGGCCCAAGGATGGAAGATATGGAGAGAATCCACACCGTGTCCAGAAACACTTCCAGTATCAAGTCATCATCAAACCTTCTCTACCTGATATTCAGCAGGTCTATATTGATAGCCTGGTTTCGCTGGGTATTGCGCTTGAAGACCATGACCTGCGCTTTGATGAAGATGACTGGGAATCTCCGACCATCGGCGCCTGGGGTGTTGGCTGGCAGGTTCTGCTCGATGGTTTAGAAATCACCCAGTTCACTTACTTCCAGCAGGCAGGAGGGATTGATGTTTCTCCTGTGCCTGTTGAAATGACCTATGGGCTGGAAAGGCTGGAGATGTTTCTTGAAGGAAAAGACAATATCTATGATTTGAATTGGTCTGCGGACACAAGCTACAGAGATTTGAGACTCCAGGAAGAGAGGGAATTTTCTGATTACAATTTCAACCAGGCAAGTGTGGATACACTCCAAAAATCTTTTCTTCTTTATGAGAAGGAGGCTTCGCGCCTCATCCAGAAAGATCTTCTTCTCCCTGCCTATGATATGTGCCTAAAGTGCTCCCATTTTTTTAATCTCCTGGATTCGAGAGGTGCTATCAGCGTCACAGAAAGGGTGAAGATGATTGCCAGGATAAGAGCTCTGGTTAACCAGATCGCTCAAAAATATACAGCAAGAGAGGCTTCTGCCTAATGGAATTTCTCTTAGAAATTAATACTGAAGAGATGCCTCCTTCCCACGTCAAGACTGCACTCGAGCAGTTGAGGGAGAAATTTGCTTCAGAGCTTTCCTCTTCAAATATCAGCGTGAGCGAGCTTAGGACAATTGGGACTTGCCGGCGTCTTGTTGTGGTTGGCGATTTTGCTCAGAGTCAAGAAGATAGGGAAGAGGTCATCATAGGGCCGCCCAAAGCTGTTGCCTTTGCACCTGATAATACTCCGACTCCTGCGGCGAAAGGCTTTGCCAAAGCGCAAGGAGTTTCGGTTGATGAGCTTCAGGTTATTAAGACTGAGAAAGGGGAATATATAGGCATAAAAAAAATCAAAAAAGGAAAGCCCGCAAAAGATATCCTTGTTGGGATTGTCCCCCAGATAATTCTTTCTCTCTCTTTTCCGAAGATGATGAGGTGGGGAGAAAGCTCCATGAAATTTTCGCGGCCCATGAAAAATATCCTCTGTCTTTTTGGAGAGCGTCTTCTTTCTTTCGAGCTTGAAGGTCTATCTTCTGCCGATTCCACATCGGGCCACAGATTGCATTTTCCTCAGAAAATGAAAGTAAAGTCTTTTCGAGAATACAAAGAGGCCTTGAAAGAAAAAAAAGTTGTGGTGGAAGAGGAAGAAAGAAGAAAAATGATCCTCGCCCAGATAGAAAAAAAATTAGCTCCTTTAAAAGCCGAACTTTTTCCTGATGAAGAACTCCTGGAGAGACTCACCTATGATGTCGAATATCCCTATGTTTTCCTGGGCTCTTTTCCTGAAGAATATCTCCATCTGCCTTTGGAAGTTTTGAGCACAGCCATGAAAGAAGGCCAGAAACTTTTCTCTGTTGTTAAGGAGCGAAAGCAACTTCCTTATTTCTTAGGAGTTGCAGATACATATAGGGATTCAAGATCTCTCATTCAAAAGGGAAATGAGAGAGTGCTTCGAGCAAGGCTTGAAGATGCGCGGTTTTTCTGGGAACACGATTTAAAGCGCTCTCTCAAAGACAGGGCTTCAGGATTAAAGAAAGTCCTCTTTCAAGAAAAGCTTGGAACTTATGAGGATAAATCGCAGAGGTTAAAAAAAATTGTCGCTTATCTCTGCGACAAAATTGAGGCAGCGAAGATAAAAAAAGAACTCATTCAAGCAGCCGAGCTGTGCAAGGCGGACCTTGTCACAGAAATGGTCAGGGAATTCCCCTCTCTTCAAGGGAAAATAGGCGGCCTCTATGCCAAAGAAAAATGCTGTCCTCAGCTTGTCTCCCAGGCGATCTATGAGCATTACCAGCCTGTGGGGCTAGAAGATGAATCTCCCTCATCTTTAGCTGGAGCGATTCTCTCTATTGCGGATAAAATGGATTCCATCGTGGGAGTGGTGGGAGTTGGCATCCAGATAACTGGCTCGAGTGATCCCTTCGGCCTGCGGCGGAATGCGCATGGCGTCTGCAAAATTATCCTTGACAAGAAGTTGTGTTTTTCCTTTTCACGGCTTCTGGATAAAGTTCTCGATATCTATGGTGAGAAATTGGAAAGACCAAAAGAGGAAATAAAGGAATACTGCCTGGACTTTTTCTTAAACCGCCTCCGCTACATTTATGAAAAGAAAGGATATCGCTACGACTTGATCAACGCTGCTTTTGGAGCAGGCATTGACAATGTCTATTTCTCTTTCCTCAGGGTAAAGGCATTGGATGGTCTTAAAACAAGCCCCCAGTTTGAACCGCTGATCCTTATGGCCAAAAGGGTCAATAACATTCTCCGCGACCAGCCCCTTTATAAGATCAATCCGGATCTTTTTTTTGAAAAGGAAGAGAGGGATCTCTACTCCGCTTTCTCGATCATCAAAGAGAATGCTTGCCCTATGATTTCCAAGGGAGATTTTTCCCAGGCTCAGAAAATTTTCTTCAGGATACAATCCTCCCTGAATAACTTCTTTGACCGCGTCCTTGTTATGGCTGAGGGGAAGAAAATCAGGCAGAACCGTCTAGCCCTGCTTCAGGCAATAAGCAAACTTTTGTTTCAAATTGCGGATTATTCTCAGATAGTTGTCGAAGGGGAAAAATAAAAATTATCTAGATACTATAGTCATCCTTTTTGGATTCATCTATAGTTTCAGTTTGACTGGCTTCCAGAAATTTTTGCTCGAGGGCAATGATCTTCACCAGATTTCCAGGATAGTTTTGGTCTTTTTCTTCTCCGTATGGGAAAAACTGAACGCCAATTTGATATTTATAACTCTTGCCAGGATTTGGCGCTGACCATCTCACTTCTCCTTTGAGGATGAGGGGAATTCTTTCCCCTGGAATAGAGATCTTGAGAGAAATTTTTGTCTTGTATTTGAGAGGCTTCAGAGTTAGAAATTGAACTCCGCCACGGCTTAAATCCATGACTGGACAAAATTCTTCGATGTATTCTTCCTTTTTTGAGAGTGAGAATTTCTCCTTAGCGTAGCTGGCTGTTGCTCCTGGAATTTTAAAGCGCTGGCATGCTCTTCTTTCCGGTCCTTTCTCTTTCTCTTCCATTAGTAACCTCCCTTCAAAACTTCCGCTTCGAAAAATTTATTCTTTTTCCTCTTTTAGGCATCGAACGATTTATAAAATACATCAAATGGAGGGGAAAAGTCAAAAGAAAAGTCCTTCATAAATTCTGGCCTAAGACAACAGAAAGGAATTGGGAGAAAAATCTTTATCGCAACGTGCCTTCGTAGTGGGCTGTAAGCTGCCGACGACGGACATCTTCTGGTGTGTAAAAAGGAAGAAGCACTGGAGCAACTCTATCTGTCTTGATCTTTGCTCTCTTCAGTTCATTTTCATAATCAGTGACATGCTCTAAAGTCAAACGGCCTAGGTTCACTGACTTCGTATATTCAGCAGCATGTTTTCCTGCTCTTCGTCCAAAAACATTGTAATCCAGGACTGAATTGCCCATCAGCCGGTTACGGCCATGGACTCCGCCTGAGGCTTCTCCTGCCACATACAAGCCTGGGATGTTTGTTTCGCAGCGATCATTGATCTCGATCCCGCCATTCTGGTAATGGAGAGAGGGATAAACAAGCATCGGTTCTTTGGTTATATCAATGCCATAGCGGATGAACTGTCGGTGCATGGCTGGGAAATTTTTATTGATGTAACCATCTCCCCGGATCATTTCAATAAGGGGCGAATCGAGCCAAACGCCCATCCGGCCGCTCGGGGTTTCAATGCCATTTTTTCTTTCCAGGCATTCCCTGATAAAAGCAGCGCTTTCCACATCTCGAGGTTCTCGCGGGAAGACAAAAAGCTCGCCAAGTTTATTGAGAGGCTGTCCGCCAGCGCCCCTGATCTTTTCGGTAATCAGGAAGCCTGCAATTTGCTCCGGAAAAGCTGCGCCTGTTGGATGGTACTGGACAGAATCCATGTAGAGGAGCTTGGCACCAGCCCTGTAGGCCATAATCAAGCCATCACCGGTAGCGCCGTAGTGATTGGTTGTATCAAACCCTCTGATATGGAGACGACCGTAGCCTCCAGTGGCAATTATAGTTGCTTTAGCCTTGACGACAAAATATTCCTCTGTTTCCAGGTTGTAGAGCGCTCCTCCGGCACATTTCCCTTTGCTATCCATGACCAGCTCGATTGTTGGCATAAACTCCAATATTGTGATTTTATCTGGATGATTTCTAACTTCATCCATTAAAGTCCGCATGATGATTGCGCCTGTATAATCGCGGCAGGAGTGCATTCTTTTTCTTGAAGTATCTCCACCATGGAGAACATACATGGAGCCATCTTGGTTTTTGTCCCAGACAACGCCCAGGTCTTCCAGCCATTTGACAACTTCAGGGCCATCCTCTGTGAGGGCCCGGACAAGGTCTGGCTTGTTGTCGAAATGGCCACCGCCTATAGCATCCAGGAAGTGAAGGGTGGGGGAGTCCTGAGGAGTGACTGCTGCCTGCATTCCTCCTTGAGACATCATCGAGTTTGCATCCCCTAAACGGAGCTTTGTAGAAATGATTGACTTGGCGCCATTTTGCATGGCGATAATAGCAGCTGCGCAGCCTGCGCCGCCTCCGCCAATGATCAAGATATCAGTTTCATAATCAAGTCTGGTCAAATCGAAAAGGCTGGGATTAATACGGCTGTGAGATTCCAGCATATCAGACACTTCTGTGGTCAATTTTTCACCCTTGTTTGGCCCGACCCGGGTGACACGCCTAGCTCCTGGTCTGTAATCAGGATGGAATTTGTTGAGAACTTCCTCCCTTTCCTCAGCGCTCATGGGAGAAAAGACAGGTTTTCCAGATTTTTCAAGGGCAAGCCTTTTTGGCCGTGTATGTTCGACTTTATTCAGTGATTCTATCATGTATTCTGGATACATTTGACACTCCTTTTATTCCATATCTCTTGCATAATATTTCTTTTTCAATTCTTCTTTTTTCATCTTCATAAATTCTTTGTATTCTTTATCGTATTTTTTATTTTTCACTTCTTTTAGCCTTTTTTCCAGCTCAGGACTTTTCTTGGAAAGGTATTTTCCGTAGAGCCGCTTGGCAAGAAGACCGACATTGAAATGAACGATTTCAGCAGGGCAACGGATAGCGCACAAGCCGCAGCAGAGGCAGTCAAAAGAAAGATCCATCACTTTCTCGATATCGCCTCGAATAGCAGCCTGGATATAATCCATAACTTCCAAATCCTGAGGACAGGCTTTGGTGCAAGTGTTACAGGCTACGCAGCGGAAAATTTCAGGATAGAGTTTCTGGAAAACTGAGCCATTCGGCTCTAATTTATCGATGTTATAAATGGGCTTCTGGGATGGAATGGAGGGAAGTTGAGAAAGCCACATGCCGTCTTGAACAAGAGTCGTGCAGGCCAAGCCTGTGTAGATTTTAAAGTCATTGGGAAGGCGGTAGACAGTAGCACAGGCGCCGCAGAAGCCTTCCCGGCAGCCAGCTCCTCTTTTTATCTGGTATCCCGCATACTCAATGGCTCCCATTATTGTGGCTTCAGCTGGTACTTTATAAGTCTTCCCCATGATAAAAACAGTGACCATTTCTTTTTTTGTATCTTTTTGTTCAACTTTGGTTTTTGTTTGCACGGCTGGCTTCTTTCTCGTTTTTTTCTTTATTGCCATCATGTTATCTCCTTCGTAATTTTTATGCTTCTGCTAATATTCCTGGGGCAATTTTTTAAGCTCTGCCCAGCTGTAGACTGGGCCATCTTTACAGACATAGTGTAAGCCGATGTTGCATCTTCCGCATTTTCCGATACCGCATTTCATCTTGTTTTCTACAGTTGTGTAAATCTGTTCGTCCTCAAATCGGAGGTCTTTTAGGGCTTTGATGACAAATTTGATCATAATAGGTGGACCACAGGTAATGGCTATTGCATTTTGGGGAGAAGGTTTTTTATCCAGGACATTTTGGGGGACAAAGCCAACAAATTCTGTCCATCCAGGTTCTTCTACGTCCACGGAAAGATGAACTGGCATCTTGTTTCGTAGATCTTTCAATTCTCCTTTAAAAACTAGGTCTTTGGATGTTCTGGCCCCATAGATAAGCATCAAATCTCCATAGTTATCTTTATTGTTCAAGGATGTTTGGAGGACAGACCAGATGGGAGCTAAGCCGATTCCACCTCCGATAAAAATGATATTTTTTCCTTTCCAATCTTCGACAGGAAAGCCGTTACCATAAGGTCCTCTAATTCCTACGAGATCACCTATTTCCATTTCGTGAAGGGCTGAAGTAACCCTTCCCATTTTTAAAATGCTAAACTGAAGGTAGTCCTTGACAACAGGGGAAGAGGATATAGAAATCATTGCTTCTCCTTTTCCAAATACGGAGAGCATGACGCATTGACCGCAGCGGAAGACAAAATCATTATTGTTGAGGAATGTCGTCCTGAAAGTTTTTATAGGTCTTGCGCCGTCAACTTCTTCTTTAATTTGGATTATTTTTGCCAGTTTTGGAATGTAGACATTATGCTCCATAATCTTTTACCTTATCCAGAACTTTGATAATATCTATCCCCACTGGGCAGTACGAAATACACCTTCCACAACCTGTGCATTGAAAATTTTGATAGAGTTCCACAAAATATTGGAACTTATGAAACATTCTCTGACGCAGCCGAGAGGCTTTGTCTGGCCTCGGGTTATGCCCTGAGGAGTGCATGGTAAAATCAGGGAACTGACATGTATCCCAGGTCCTGACTCTCTTTCCTTTGAGCGGAGAAGAAGATGCCACTTCATCGTTGATGTCAAAGCAGTGGCAGGTTGGACAAAGATAGGTGCAGATGCCGCAACGAATGCAGAACATGGATTCTTCATCCCAGAAGGGTGAATCGAACATTTCCTTAAGTTTTGCCGAAATATTTTTTATATTTTTGATCTGCCTGCTGATTTTTTCATCTGATTCAGCCTGAATTTTTTTTACTTCCTTCTTGTCTTCGGGCTTTGGATCTTGAAAGAGTCCTTTAGCCTCGCCAAGGAGCTTGTCTCCTTTTTCTGTTAGGGATTCTGCATAGAATTTATCCCCCAGGTCAGTAAGCAGAATATCAAGACCTTCTTTGGAGTGAGGAGAACCATCAACTGTGAGACAGAAACAATTCGCAGATGGCGGGGTGTTGCAAGCTAGGCCGACAAGAGTTGCCTGATCTCTTCTTTTCCAGTAATAGGTATCCTTAAATTCACCGCTGAAAACCTTATCCATTAAGGCTAGAGCTCTTCCATCACATGGACGGAGGCCAATAATAACAACAGGTTTGTCATCAGGAAGAACCTCTCTGATTTCTAGGCTGTTATCGTTTGATGTGCTGAACTCAAGAAAAATCTCTCTTTGGGGAAAAATGATCTTCTTGGGAGCGACAATGGTATTTTGATAATCTAAGTCTACAAGGGTCTCAGAATCTTCGATCGTTTCATAGTTCCAGATGTCTTCATCTTTTCGAGGAGCATACAATTTATAAGATCCAAGCTTCTTCATCCATCGAGGGAAAGATTTTTTTGTCAGCATCTTTTCCATAATCTCACCTGATAAAATCTTCTGGATCTTCATCCTTGAAAGAGGAGACAAGAGAAGGCTGAGTGGGATCCATGCCAACCTCATAGCCAAAGAGCTCTTTTGCTTCTTTTTCCATTTTTTTATTCAATAATCGAAGAGGAATTTCTAAAGGGCAGGCTCTTTCGCATTCCCCGCAATCCACACATCTGCCAGCAAGGTGAATGGCTCTGACCAGATGGTAAACAAAATTTTCTGAGGAGACAGGAGATTTATCTATCCATTTTATTTTCTGAGCCTTTTCTTCGGCTGAAGTATCAGCGGTCACAGCAAAGTTTATGGTGTCAACGACGCACTCATCGCAATAACACATGGGGCAGACAGAGCGGCAGGCATAACAACGGATGCATTTTGAAAGCTCCTCTTTCCAGAAATTCCACTTTTCTTCTTGGGATAGAGATTCTATTTTTTCTAAAGCTTTAAAGGGTTTTTCGCCATCTCTTTGAGTTTTTTCTCCGATGAGAACATCGTAAATAACAGGAAAATTGGCTTTGCATTCAAGACACCTGTCTGCAAGGAGCTCTTTAGCCGGAATTTCGATTTTCCCCTCTTCAGTTGTGACGATGAAGTTATCTTTTTCGCCAAACTCGACTTTTTTAGGCTTTCTATTTTTCAATTTTCTGGCAAGCTTTCGCTCATCCAGCACTCCTTCCTTTTCGCATGAAACACCTAGTATATAGACATCATTTCGGTTGATGAATTTTTCTTGAAGCAGGATGACAATAGCCCGTGAGTCACATCCTTTGGCAATGACTCCAACTGGCCTCTGATCTGGTTGCTTTTCCTTCGCTTTTCTTCTTTTTTCATCGGCAAGAAATCGTGTCAAGTTAAAGACGCAGGTAGGATCCCAAATCAGTTTCTCAACCTCTTCTGGCTTTTTGATAAAGATAGGTTTGGGCAGTAAGCCATTTGGCCCGCTTTCATAGCCGATGATGTATTTTACTTTTCCTTCTTTTAAAAGGTTCTTGGCTTCTTCTCTGAGGCTTTCGATTTTGACCATTAGAGATTTCTCCTCAGCTTTGTTTGAGGGCCAAGAAGTTTGATTTCTTTGACAAGGTCTTTAATGATCTGAGTGTATTTTGTCCCTTCTGCTGCTGATACCCAAGACATCTGGAATCTCTCTGGCTCTAGGCCGACGTGCTCCAGAAGTTTCTTGACTAAAGCCAGTCTTCGCCGGGCATACATATTTCCCTTTATGTAATGGCAATCGCCAGGATGACAGCCTGAAACAAGTACTCCGTCAGCGCCTTTATTTAAGGCAGAAAAAATATAGAGAGGTGAAACACTCCCTGAACACATCACTTGAATGGGGACAACATTGGGCGGATACTCCATTCGGGAGACGCCTGCTAGGTCGCTTCCTGCAGAGGAACACCACTTGCAGAGAAAGGCAACAATTTTTGGTTCAAATTCCTCCGACATCTCTAACCTCCAAGGCATGCTTTTATCATTTCATGGATCTGAAGTGGAGTGAGGTTCTTGACCTGAATAGCAGCTCGAAGACAGGTGGCAGAACATGTTCCACATCCCTCGCACAAGACTTCGTTCACCTCAACTTTTCCGTCCTTAAGGGCAAGGGCCTCATAGGCACAGACTTGGACACACATCCCACAGCCGGTGCAAAGATTCAGATTGACCTTAGCTACTGTTGGGGCATGGTAAAGTCTATCCTGAGACAAAATGACAAAAGCTTTAGCTGCAGCGCCGCTTGCTTGAGCTACAGCTTCTGGGATGTCCTTAGGGGCTTGAGCTGCCCCTGCCAAGAACATTCCAGAAGTCACGCTTTCAACTGGCCTTAATTTCGGATGCGCTTCAGCCAGGAAACCATCCTTATCCATGGCAATTTTGAGCTTCTTGGCCAGTTCTTCTGCACCTTTAGAAGGCCGCGTGGCCATGGCCAGGACAACCATATCAGCATCTATCTCAATATCTTTTCCTGAGATAGTGTCCACTCCCCAAACTTTGATCTTGCCTTTATCTTCAAAGATCTTAGAAACCTTTCCTCGAAGATAAAGGACTCCATCTTCTTCTACGGCGCGCTGCACAAATTCATCGTAGCCTTTTCCTCCAGACCTAATGTCGATGTAAAAAATGTAGGCTTGACCGTCATGAACATGATGTTTATAGAGCATGGCATGTTTGGCTGTGTACATGCAGCATATTTTTGAGCAATAGGAACAGTGAAGCTCAGGGTCACGGGAGCCAGCGCATTGGATAAATACAACTTCCTTTGGCTCTTTATGATCTGAAGGTCTTAGAATTTTGCCTTTGGTCGGGCCTGAGGCAGAACAAAGTCTTTCAAACTGGAGGCCATCCAAGACATCAGCGCATTTTCCATAGCCATATTCAGCCATATTCTCTTTGTCGTAGAGGTCATATCCTGTAGCGACGATAATAGCCCCGACTTCTTCCTCGATAATTTCAGGCTTCATGTCGTAATTAATGGCTTTTGGCTTGCAGACATCATAACACTTGCCACAGGCGATGGGCAAAAGCCCGGGGCAGGCTTTTATATCAAGAGTAAATGAAGCGGGTATGGCCTGAGGGAAGGGTATATAAATGGCGCGACGGCCTGTTAAACCGAGGTCAAATTCATTGGGGACAACAATCGGACAGACCTTGGTGCATTCATCACAGAGGTTGCATTTTACAGGGTCGACATAAGTGGGCTTTTTTAAGATTTTAACTTTAAAGTTGCCCACGTAGCCAGTAACTTCTTGAACTTCGCTGTAAGTCATGAGCTTGATGTTAGGGTGCTTAGAGACCTCCACCATTTTTGGAGTCAGAATGCATTGCGAGCAATCCAGGGTAGGGAATGTTTCAGAGAGCTGAATCATGTGCCCTCCAATGGAAGGAGACCTTTCGACCAAAATCACCTTGAATCCACTATTAGCCAAATCTAAGGCAGCTTGGATGCCTGCAATACCGCCCCCTATGACCAGGGATTTCCGGGTTACAGGCACGCTTAAAGGCTCCAAAGATTCATTCCGACGCACTCTTTCAACAGCACTCTTGGTAATTTTTATAGCTTTTTCGGTGGCTTTTTCCATATCTTTATGAACCCAGGAGCATTGTTCACGGATATTGGCAATTTCACAGCGAAATGCGTTGAGGCCTGAGGCTTTGGCAGCATTGCGGAAAGTTGTTTCATGAAGAGTGGGAGAACAGCAAGCAACAACAATATGATCCAGCTTTTTTTCTTTTATGGCTTGGTTGATCAGATTTTGGCCTGGGTCAGAGCACACATAGACATAATCTTCCGCATGGACGACTCCTGGATGTTTAGAGAGTTCTGCGGCAAGTTTTTTAACATCCACCGTACCAGCGATGTTGATGCCGCAGTGGCAGATAAAAACTCCTGTTCTCTTCATTTTTTTTCCTTTTTATCCCCTGTTTTTTTTTCTTCATTTTCCTGCTTTTCTTTGCTCAAGACTTCCACCCCAAACTCATAGCCTTTATCAAAGGCTTTGATGTTAATGTCCAGAGATCTTTTTGGGACTAAACCTGGAAGAGCCTTTTTCATGGCTTCAGGAGAGACTGCTTTTGAGATGGCTGTGAAAAATCCGAGCATGACCAGGTTGGCAAATATTCGATTTCCCATTTCTTCAGCAAAACGAGTGGAAGGGATGGAATAGAGTTTGATCTTTCCTCGGTGAGGTTTGAGCTTCACCAAATCTGAGTCGATGATGAGGATTCCATCTTTCCTCAGCTCTGGTTCATATTTTTCGTAGGCTTCCTGGGACATGGCAACCTGGATTTCTGGATTTGTGATGTAAGGATAAAGGACTCGTTCCTCGGAGACGACAACTTGAGAGCTACAAGCGCTTCCTCTTGCCTCAGGGCCAAAGCTCTGGGTCATGGTTGCATATTTATTGTCAAAGAGAGAAATCGCCTTTCCTGTGATAAGTCCAAGGCGGATGATTCCCTGTCCACCAAAACCAGAAAACCTAATTTCAGTCATGGCTTACTCCATATTTTTGATATTTATCGCCTATAGCTTTGGCAAGGTGTTCATTCATGCAGTCAAGAAAAGTTGGCTTTTCCTTGTCGATAAATTTGCCGACAGTAATTTTGCCCTGGTAGCTGATACCCAGAGTTCTTGTATCTGCACCATGTTGGATTTCAGAATTCTCATAATAGTATTTGAGGAGATTAAGGCCGTCGCCGAGCCGGTTTCGGCGAGCATAGATGGTAACGCAGGGTGTGATCACTTCGATGAAAGAAAATCCTCTTTTCTGGAGAGCTTCCTGAATGGACATTGTGACTCTCCTCAAATGAAGAGCAGTCCAGCGGGCAACATAAGTGGCGCCGCAGGCGTCAGCAAGATAGGGGAGATTGAAAGGATACTCAAAATTGCCATAGGGAGCAGTGGAGAGGTTAGCAAGAATGGGCGTTGTGGCTGCTACCTGACCTCCTGTCATGGCATAGTTGAAGTTATTGACGCAGATGATAACAAGATCCATGTTCCTTCTTGCAGCATGGATGAAGTGATTGCCGCCGATTCCCACGATATCGCCATCGCCGCTGAAAACGATAACTTTTAGTTCAGGATTAGCCAGCTTCAAGCCAGTGGCGAAGGGGATAGCTCTGCCATGAGTCGAATGGAAAGAGTCCAGCTTAACATAACCTGCCACTCTCCCTGTACAGCCTATTCCTGAAACGATGGCAACTTTATCCAGGTCAATCTCGCTTTTGCGAAGGGCATTAGCAAAAGAGTTGACGACAGTCCCAATCCCACAGCCAGGACACCAGATATGGGGAATCCTGTCCATTCTCAAGAAGCCTTCCATTGGATTTTTTTCTTCGAAACGCTCTATTTCTTTTTTCATTTTGCTGCCTCCTTGATTACTTTATAGATATCATCAGGATTATGAACCCAGCCGCCGCAGTGGGGAATGTGGATGGCTGGAGCCTGGCCGGCAGCGCATCGCTCGACTTCATAGACAATCTGTCCATAGTTGATCTCTGGCACAACGAATGCTTTTATTTTTTTGGCAAGTTCTCTGATGCGGTCCTCAGGAAAAGGCCAGACAGTAATGAGTCTCAGGGTTCCGACTTTTATGCCCTTTTTCCGAGCCTCCTGAACCGCTTTAATAGAGACTCTTGATGTAATCCCATAAGAGACGACGATGACTTCAGCGTTATCCGTTTCGTCTTCTTCATATTTGATGATCTTTTGGGCATTTTTCTTAATTTTATCCACTAGGCGCGAGACACAGATGTTCTGCCATTCAGCATTGATGGCTGGGTAGCCTCGCTCATCATGAGTTAAGCCAGTGGTGTGGAAGCGATAGCCCTCTCCTGCTTTGACCATAAAGGGAATGAGATCTTTATCAGGCTTATAAGGGAGATATTTATCCTTTGGCCCTTCGTACCATTTTCTCTCAACGAGCTCGATTTCATCAGCAGGGGGGATGACAACTTTTTCGGTCATGTGTCCAACACATTCATCTGTCATAATAAAAGTAGGAACACGGTAGATTTCAGATAGGTTGAAGGCCTGGATAGTAAGATTAAAACATTCCTGAGGTGAATCAGGAGAGAGGGCAATGATTCCATAATCCCCATGGGAACCCCATCTGACCTGCATCATATCTTGCTGGCCTGTTAAGGTAGGAAGGCCAGTAGAGGGGCCTCCTCTCTGGACATCGGCTATGACAATCGGGGTTTCCATCATGCAAGCCAGTCCAATATTTTCCATCATCAGGGAGAAGCCAGGGCCAGACGTAACTGTCATGGCTTTTTTCCCGGTCCAGGAAGCGCCAATCAGCGCGGCGATAGAAGCGATCTCATCTTCCATCTGGATGAAAACTCCCCCCACATAAGGAATCCTTTCAGCAAATCTTTCTGCTGTTTCTGTGGAGGGGGTGATGGGATATCCGGCAAAGAAGCGGCAACCAGCAGCGAGCGCTCCCTCAGCAATAGAAAAGTCGCCGTCTAAATAATGGGCTCCGGTTAAAACTCCCTTAGGGTCTGCTTTCACCTTTTTCACCTTGTTCCTCCTCTTTTTTGAGAGTGACAAATATGGAATATTCAGGGCATATAGCTTCGCAAAGCTGACAATAGCAGCATTCCTCCTCATTCTTGACAAAGGGAGGATGATAGCCTTTGATGTTGAAATCTTCAGAGAGTTCAAGAACATCTTTTGGACAGTATTCCACGCAAAATCCACATCCTTTACACCTTTCTTTTTTGATGTGGATATCGCCTTTTTTAGGTTTTAGTTCGCCAAAGTATATCATTTGCCCCTCAGAGTAATCCTTTTTCTTTTAGTATCGGCTTTGGGTCAACAAAATGAAGGTCAAGTCTCAGTGCATCCTCTTGGCAACCAAGGGCAATAGCCATGAGCTGGGTAAAATAGAGTATAGGCATCTTCTTGAAGTCCGCATAGATTTGGGCAGTTTCCTTTTGGCGATGGTCGAGATTAAAGGCGCAAAGAGGACAACTCACTGCCACAATTTCCGCTCCCTGGTTTCTGGCTGAAGTCAGGATTTGAAACGTTCGCTCAGCCACAATCTCGGGTTTATCCACAGTCTGGTAAGATGCGCAGCACTCCGTTTTATAGGGGAAATCGACAGGGTTTGCTCCCAAAGCAGTCATAAGATTTTCAAGCACAACCGGGTTTTCGACATCGTCAAAGCCTATCCCTTTGGGTCTCACGAGAAGACAGCCATAATAGCTCGAGACTTTTAAATTTTTTAAGGGCTTGGAGACTTGCTTCGAAATATTCTCAAATTTTATTTCATCCCTCAGCAATTCCAGAAGATGGAAGACTTTGACATCCCCGTTGTAACTGACTCCCTCGCTGTCTATGAATTTGTTTATTTTCTCCAGGCTTTCAGGGTCTCCTTTGACTCTTTCATTTGCTCTCTTCAGAGTGTTGTAGCACATGGCGCAAAGAGTGACGACTCTATCTGAGTGCAATTCTTTGGTACGGATCAGGTTGCGGATGGGGGCCACGTGATGAATCAAATCATCAGTGGCAAGGGAGAAAACAGTTCCACAGCAGTTCCATCGGTGCAGCTCTTCAACTTCTACACCGAGTTTTTTTAAAGAATATAAAGCTGAATCTTCAAAATTTTTGGCATTTGTCTTCAGAGTGCAACCAGGATAATAGCTTATTTTCATTATGATTCCTTATTTTTTTGAGATCGAAAAAAAGTATGATCATGACAATAAATTTAAGAAGTAAATTTTCTGAAATTGCTGATTAAAGCGATAGCTGGAACGCTTTCTTTTTCTTCATCTGAGAGTTGGTTGATTTTGAGATGGTCTTGTCTTTTCCGCAACAGAATCTGCCTTATAGCTTCCATGACTTCTGCTATTTTAATGCCTTTTGGACAGCGGACATTGCAGGTCATGCAGGAGGCACAGATCCAGATGGACTTTGAATGCAGAAGTTCATCCTTAAGTCCAAGCTGACTGAAGCGGATGATTTGGTTGGGCAGGATATCCATTTGGGAGACAGCCGGACAGCCGGCTGAGCACTTGCCGCACTGATAACAGGCGAGGAGGTTCTGGCCGCTCAATTCTTCAACTTTGACTACGAACTGATCCTTAATTTTTCTTTGTGATATGTTGATTCTCATCAGGATTGCTCTTTTTAAGGCATCGGCTGAACTCTACTTCGTATGAAGTATGCGAAGGAAAAAATTAATCTTTAGTAAAGCACATTTTAAAATTCCTGTCAAGAAAATATGATAAACAAATTCACTCATTTTCTCAGCCTTCCATAAAGGAAGAGAAAACAGAAAGAATTAAGGAGAAAAAGATATTTCAAAAGCTTGAGGAGTCCGACGAGTGGAATAAGAAAAGAAGAAGCAGCGAGAGCGCCTAGGAAGGAGCCTGCTAAATCTAGGCCATAGCCAAGTCCATAGTTCCTTTTCTCCTTTAGATAGAGGTGATTAGAGATAACAAATAAATCTCCTCCAAGGAAGCCTAGGATAAAGAGAAAGAGGAAGAGAAAAAGTTCTGATGGATGAGATTTTAAAGCGAAAGAAAAGATGAAGAGAACGAGCAAGAACCCGAATTGGATGAAAAGAATTTTTGAGAAATCCGTTTTTTTTCTTTTCCTGCTTCTTAGAGCTCCAAAAAAGAGGCCAGCCATAAAGGTTGTCAAAAGAAGAGCGATCTGTCCGTAGACATATCCATAAAGGACTTGAAAGGAGATGACCACAATGATTTCGGAAACAATTGTGGTGAAGCCCATAACTGCTAAAGGAACTAAGAAAAAAGTTGATTTTATTCGCCTCAGCCAAAAGAAAAGAAGGAGGAGGATAAAAAGAGCGAGAGGAAAATCTAAAAGCCAAAAGGAAGGGAGCTTGGAGAGGAAATTCAAAATTTTCGTCTCCACGCCCTTGAACTGGGTGTTCCAAAGCACGGAATTGTAGAAATAGCTTATGGGAGCCATGTCAAGGTTAATCTTTTTTTCTCCTCCCTCAATTTTTTCCTTTAAAAAATTTATTCTTAAAGGATGAAGCCGGGAAAAAAGAAGTTGAGGGCTGACATGAGCATTATGGAGGTTTAATATTTCTATTTTCTGGCTGAGTTGCTTAAATCCGATGTCGAGCGCAGACAAAGAAGCGAGGAAGACATTTGTATCTCCAGGGACAACTTCGACTACAGGGAAAACCTGTTTGAGAGTGAAATAAAGGGTGGCCAGAAATTGTTGAAGTTCAGGACTGATATAATTCTCTGCTGATGGGATCCGAAAGGAAAAGACACCCTTTTCGCCCAGTTTTTCTTTAACTTTCAAAAAAAATTCTTTTGTGTAAAAACGATTGACTTGGGCTGTGGCCGGTTCGGGCAGGTTGAGGATGATCATATCGTATTTTTTCGCAACCTTATTTAAAAAAGCTCTTCCGTCTTCAAAGAAAATGTGGATTCTTCGATTCTTAAGGATTGCTTTTTCTTCTTCAGGCAGGAATTCAAGGGAAAGTTGGATTGTTTCTGGATCGAGCTCGACATAGTCCACTTCAAGCTGAGGGTACTTCAAGGCTTGCGTCAAGCTTCCGCCAGCGCCTCCGCCGATTAAAAGGGCATGCTTTGCTTCAGGATTTTGGAGAAGGGCAAAATGGACTGATTCTTCTGAAGCGGAAAGATTGGGGTAAGAATAAACAAGAAGACTGTTGCTGAAAAGAGAAATCTGTTCTTTAGTTTTGATCACTTGAAGCTTCCCGTAAGGACTATCTTTGCTGTTAAGAAGAGCAAAAGGTTTCCAGTAGATTTTTTGACTTGGAAAATCGAAAAGACTGAATCCGCTGAGGACGAGAAGGGTTAAGACAAGAGAGAATTTTTGTTTTTTTCCCCCAAGAGAGAAGAAGATGAAAAGGGAAGTTAATGCCCCGATAATCGCTACCCCATGCCAGTTGGAAAAATAGGGAATTAAAAGAAGATAGACAACAAGCCCTGAAACAGAAGCCCCCAGGGACTCCAAAAGGTAGACTTGAGAAACATTTCCCTTTACTAGATACACATTGAAAACAAAAAGAATTCCAAGAGGAAAGCTGACAAAAAGAGAAAGTGCAAGGGAGAAGACGAGCATCGGAATCATCCCAGTGATCTCTCCAGGGAGAAGCCTAAGCAGGAAACGGGAAAATCTGAGTCCGAGAAGACAGAGGGGAAAGAGGATAATAACAGCATAGTAAGCACGGGAAAATCTTTTCATGTTGAATCGAAATTTTGAGGCAGAAATGCTTCCCACTCCACCCCATAAAAGCCAGGCGGCAAGGACAAAGCCAAAAGTCATTTCATTTCCGTAGAAATGAACGCAGAATTCTCTGAGCAAGAAAATTTGAAAGGAAGTGGCCAGAAAACCCAGGATAAAAGGGGGGAGAAGATTGCTCAGGCCCAGATTCCGGGAATAGGAGTTTTGCAGAATTTGCAGTTTCCTCCCTGAATTTCAATTTTTTGTATCTCGAATCCAACTCTCTCGACAATAGTCTTCTTGCATTTGGGACAAAAAGTGCTTTCAGCTTTATGGCCAGGAACATTTCCTATGTAGACATAATGAATGCCTTCTTCCAGGGCAGTTTGTCGAAGTTCCTCCAAGGTTGAGACAGGAGTGGGAGGAAGGTTTTTCACAAGATACATGGGATGAAAGCGGGAAAGGTGGAGTGGGACATCAGGACCGATTTCCTTGATGATCCACTGGCACATCTTTCGGATTTCAGCCGAGCTATCATTGAGAGTCGGGATGACAAGATAGACCAATTCCATCCAAACCTTGCTGTTGAAGACTACTTTTATGGCTTCAAGAACTGGCTGCAGATCTCCTCTGATATAACTCCGGTAAAAGTCCTGAGAGAAGGCTTTTAAATCAATTTTTATCGCATCAACAACTTTTGTCAGAGCTTCGAGAGGTTCAGGATTAATATGGCCTCCAGTGATGACCACACTTTTCACTCCCTGTTTGCGACCCTCTAGAGATGTATCGTACATGTATTCATAAAAAACGACTGGTTCTGTGTAAGTGTAAGCGATAGTCGGGCATTTGTATTCCTTGGCGTTTTCCACAACCTGGAGCGGAGGGAGGTCGAAATGTTGAACCTGTTCAGGTCTTGCCTGGGAGATCTGCCAGTTCTGGCAAAACTTGCAGTTCACATTACAGCCTGCTGAGGCAATAGATAGGGCATTGGTGTTGGGGAGAAAGTGGAAGAAAGGCTTTTTCTCTATGGGGTCAACAGCGATGGTGCAGGCTTTTCCATAAACCAGGGTGTAGTAGACCCCACCCATATTTTCTCTGACGCCGCAGTATCCTCGCTCCTTGTCTCCCAGCTTGCAGGAGCGAGGGCAAAGAACACACTCAATTTCCTGATCAGGAAGCTTCTTGTAGTAGCGTGCCTCTACCTGAGAAAGGTTTGCTTTTTCGCCAAAGGCGTAGCTCGACTTGAGGGAAGGACCAAGGCCAGAGCTGAGAAGAAGGCTGGCTCCAGCAGTTGTTTTCAGAAATTGCCGTCTTTTCATCGCCACATCCGCAAATTTATTATACTTCAACCTCTATCGTTTGTATATTTTTCAAGTCTGTCTTTCCCAAGCCCATTTTTTCTGCTGTCTGGATATAAAGGGGTTCTCTTTCTTCTTCTTTGAGGGAGGGCAGACCTTTCCCTGCCCTCAGCTTTTCAATTGTCTGCCAGCCAACAAAATCAGCAGCCACGGGGTCGAGCGAAAAAATGAGAGCTTCATACTTTTCTGCCCATTGCGGATGGTAAGAAGGGCCGCGGTGAAACTGAATAATGAGGCCATCAAGAATGGAGAGCTTGTGAGTTTTCTTGATCAAGTCTGTGTCGAAAAGTTCTGCCACAAAGGGATTGCAGTGAGAGTCATGGTATTTATTGGGGTTGTGGATTGCTCCAAAATAATTTTTCATTCCTGCTGTCACTCCAGCCAAACCATGATCTTTTAAGATGGCGAGGCTGATGGAAGCTGTGATGAAATTCGCCTGGATTGTTGAGAAGAGGCTCCCGATGTTGAGGTGGGAGACAAGTTCTTGGGTATAACCAGCTCCATCTGTATCTGTGCCAAAAATTTTCAGGCTGTTTCTGTTGCGGGTAAGAGAATATCCTGCCTCTTGGAGCTCTCGATTTGTTCTGTCCCAGATAATGATATTTTTTTCCTGGATTCCACTTCCTGCGAGCAACTGGGCCAAAGAAAGAGAAACCTCTGGCCTGGTAGAGATTTTCCTTCCCCCAATCGTATTGATCTTTATCCCTACCCTTTCCCCCCTGCTAAAGAGGAGGCTGAGACCGTCTCTTGAATTTTGGCTTCCTGTTAAGATCTGAATTCCTTTCTCATAGATAGAAAGGAGTACCTTTTGATTTATATCACCTGAGGGCGTGAGGACTCCTTTTCCTCTGACAACAGCAACTTTTGAGACAGTCATATCAGTAAGAAATTACTCTTTCTTAAAATTGATGTCAACATGACCCCACTTGTCAAAAAGGAAAGGAGAGATTATAGTGAGAAGTCATTAAAAGAATGGAGTACTGAAGATGAGGTTTTATTTTGCGAAAAAATTAGTGAAAATCTTTGCTTTCCTCTTGTTTATTCTTTCTCTTTTCGAACTGGAAGGATTTCAATCGCCGGGAGAAAAAGCCTCTTCTCTCCTTTCTCTTTTGCCAGCGCTATATTCATGGAAGCTTTCTGAAACTCCTCAGATTTATTCTCCTGAAAAACTTTATGAATACATCAATGGCACTGCAGAGATTTATCTTAGTTATGATTTCAAGGAGCTAGTGGTCGCTCAATATAAAAGGGAAGATGGCCAGGCGTCCTTGACCCTAGAGATTTATGACATGGGAGAGGAGAAAAATTCCTTTGGCATATACAGCGCGGAGAGATATCCCGCAAGCAATTTTATTCCTGTAGGAAACGAGGGATATTGGGAAGGGGAAGCTCTGAATTTTGTCGTTGGGAAATACTACGCGAAACTTCTCTGCTATGACTGCAAAGAGAATGCGGAGAATTTTTTAAAGCTCCTTTCCCAGGAAATGGTCAAAAAGGTTAAAGAGAAAGGAAGCTTTCCGGCTCTTTTGCAGGTCTTTCCCAAGGAAGGATTAGTCTCTAACAGCGAAAAATTTGTCTTGCGCAATTTTCTAGGATTTGCTTTCCTTCATGACGGTTATCTTGCCGATTATAAAACGAAAGATCTTGAGTTTAGCTGTTTCTTCATAGAAGGGAGAAATCCTGAAGAGGCAGAGAGTATGCAGAAGCAATATCTGGATTTTTATAGCAGAAAAAACCAGGTTGTCCAAGAAATCTCCCTGGGCTATCACCTCCGAGATCTTCAATCCCAACATCTCTATCTAGCCAGAGTTGAGAATTTCATCTGCGGAGTGATGAGGATAAAAGATGGGTTTGAAAGAATAGGGGAGCGCTATTTGGAGATGTTGGTCAGATCTTTAAAAAAATAACTTCATTTATTTTCCCATTTGGGCTTCGAGCGCTTGGCCTGATCTTTTTTCCAGGAATTCCTTTAATCTTTGCAGTTCGTGCGCTAAGAGGAGAGGAATTTCTTTTGCTTTCTCAAGGTATCTTTCTCTCCCGGCCATTTCTAGGTCAAAAGAAATTTTTTGCAAGGGGCCAAGGCTTAAAACAGCAGACGCTCCTTTCAGGCCATGACCCAGCTCTTCCATCAATTTGAAATTTTCCTGCTCGATTGCTTTTTGAATACGGAAGTATTTTGTCGCAAAATCTTTGAAATAGAGATCCAGGAGATCTTCTAGGAAGGGTTCATCTCCACCCATCCTTTCCAGAGCGTCCCGATAATTCATTGGAGAATCATAAATTTTGGAAGAGAGTTTTTTGCTCATTTTTTTGCCTCTTAATCAAAATGCGAGGTAATTTTGCCACAGCCACGCGATTGCGCCCCTGATTCTTTCCTTTGTAAAGGGCTTTATCGCTGGCTTGGATAAGGCCATCCACAGATGGCTCGGAGAAGCTTTCTGTTGAAGCACAGCCGAGGGTGATGGTGACAGCTAAGAACCCTGCAGAAGTCTTCATTTTTCTTTTAGAAATAGAAAGGCAAAGACGTTCGGCGATTGGGCCGACTTCATTTGAACCACAGTTGGGGAGGATGATGAGCATTTCGTCTCCGCCATAGCGACCAACCCTATCATAGATCCGAACACTCTTTTTGAGCCGAGAGGCAACTTTCGTAAGAACAATATCTCCAATGCAGTGGCCGTAAGTGTCATTGATTTTTTTAAAATAATCAATATCCACCATAATCACGCTTGATGGATAATTTGCCCTTGAACTCTGCTCAAGCTCTTCCTCGAGAAATTTGAGGATGGTCGCTCGGTTCCAAAGGTTGGTCAGGCTGTCGCGACTGGCTAGTTCGGTGAGCCTCTTATGAGATTCAAGAAGGCTATCTTCGAGCTCAATGATGCGTTTGCCTTTTTGGAGGCGCGCTCTGAGCTCAAGCAAATTCACCGGCTTTATCATATAGTCATCTGCTCCTGCTGAGAGCCCTTCGATCATATCTTGCTGGCGATCTCTTGATGTCAGCAGGATAATGTAGATATATTTCGATTTCTTTTCTTGGCGAATTTTTTTGCAGAGTTCAATTCCATTCATCTCAGGCATCATCCAGTCTAAAATGACCAACTGCAAATCATCTTGTCGAATCGCTTTCCATGCTTCCTCCCCATTTCTTTTAGAGACAGCCTCATAGTCCCATTTTTTTATATTTCTCTCTAGGAGTTTTAAGGAGATGATGTCGTCTTCAGCAATGAGAACTTTCATTTTTTTTCTTTATATTTTTAGCCCAAGGTCTTTAGTTTTGTCCTTAATTTTTTTTGTAAGGCATCTTCTAAAGTGAATTTTAAAGCTTCAAGAAAGAAGGTCAATAGCCTTTGTGGGTGATTATAGGGGTGAATTTCACTTGGGGTTCTCACCCCTCGGGAGATTTTTCATTTTGATTTTGAGTTTGAATAGATTATAATAAGCCAAAAAAAGTAAAAGACCATGGAAGGAAATAAGATACTGACATTCTCCAGCTTGATCATCGCTATCTTCATGGGAGGCATCATTGTGCGATTGGCCAAACCTGTGCTTTTTCCCTTCTTTTTGGCCATTTTCCTCTCTTTTATCCTTTCTCCTGTCCTGGATTTCTTAACTCGCCTGAAAATCCCCAAGACCGTCTCCATCATCTTTATTCTTTTAGTTACCTTTTTTGTGCTCTATCTCCTTGGAGCTCTTTTTTATTCCAGCGGGAAAGCCTTTGCTTCAGAATTTCCTAAATATGGCCAAAAAATGAACTCTCTTTTAGAGTCCCTCCCAGAGAAATTTAAGTTTTCCTGGTTCAAGTGGGATCCCTCCACGCTTCTTGGAAGCCTCGATATCAATAAAATTGGCTCCTTTATTCTTTCTTCCCTTGGGCCCTTCTTTTCTTTTATCTCGAATCTTTTTTTGATCTTGATTTTCCTCATCTTTATATTAGCCGGTCGAGGGAAAGCAAGAATCAAAATAGAGAATTCTTTTAGCAGAGCTAGAGCCACAAAAGTGATCAGTGTGATCGAGAAAATCGATAGTCAAATTCAAAGATATCTGGCCATCAAAACAGTTGTGAGTCTGATCATAGGTTTTTTGACGACCATCATCCTGGTCGTTTTTGGTGTGAATTTTGCCGTAGTTTTTGGCTTTTTGACATTTCTTCTGAATTATATCCCCACCATTGGCTCTGTCATTAGTACCCTTCTTCCTGTTGTCATGGCCGCGATTCAATTTGAGAGCCTCTGGCCAGCTTTTTGGATTCTCATCATTCTGGTTGTCGTCGATAATATTTTGGCGAATTTTGTGGAACCAAAGCTAATGGGTCAGGGTTTAGGGTTAAGTCCTCTTTTGGTTCTTTTTTCTCTCTTTTTTTGGGGATGGCTGTGGGGAATTGCGGGTATGATATTGGCTGTTCCCCTTATCGCCATTATCAAGATTATCCTCAGCAACATCCCATCTCTCCGATTTATCGAAGCACTGATGAGCAAATGAGAAGAAAGCAGCGAGTTAGGAGAGTGTGATAATTTTCTTCTCGCTAAATAAGGTCTTGATTTTGGCGAAACGTTCAAGGAGATTCTGGATATAATTTCTGCCATCAAAATTTCCTTTTGCCCGCAATTTTACAGAGAGGATTACCCTCTCCAAGCATTTGATTTTTTCTTTTTTCTTATAATTTTCGAGCGTCCCCGGAAGAATAATCTTTCTCTCGTAGCGGCAATTCTCTATGCTCTGCAAGATGGCTTCCCCGGCCTCGTTTTTTGGCCTATTCTCTTTGCCAGGAAGAAAAACGAGACCTCTCTCTTTTTCGGTTCTTTCTTTGGCATACTCCAGGGCGAGGATGGCTTTTCTGTCTGAAAAAGATTCCTTCTTTTCTCCATATTCTTTTAAAGGTGCCTCAATGTGAAAAACAAGCCAGGCCATTCTCTCATCTTGGAGTAAATCCTCTTCGGCAGAAAGCTCTTTCCTAGAGAGGGCTGGCTTTTTCTCTATGATTTTTTTTTCTTGATAAGGCTTGTGTTGGACAAGGAAATTGCAATTTGAAGGGCAGTGAATCTCTTTGTCCCTGATGAGACCACAGCACAGGCTGCACAAGGAATCCCCTAAAGCAGGGCAGGATCGTTTTGCCTTTCTCTTCTTACACCTTGCACACTTTGTCATTAGCTTTTTTTAGCAGGTCAGATGAAAGGCCCCGATTGTCTTTTTTTGTAGAGAGAATTTATTAAAGCTTTTAACTGCTTCACCTGTCTTTTCGACAATAAGCCTGATTTCTTTGGATCGAGCAAAGAGCTTCACTTCTTCTTCGACTTTCATCAAACCAGAAAATCCTGTGCCAATGACAAGCACTTCTAATTCCTCTTGAAGGACTTCTTCCAGATCATTCAAGCAGAGCTTATGGCCTGAATTTCGCCACCAGGAACTTTTTATCCCTGAAGGCGTAATGATGAGGTCGGAAGTGTAGCGCTCGCCGTCAATCACCATTTGACCAAAACTATAGGCGTCAATCATTTTTTCAGAATAAATGTTTCCAAAGTCAAGGCTCTCATTTTTTTTCCGAGAAGACTCTTTAAAGCCTTCTGGGCTGCTCTCTGTTCGGCATTTTTCTTGGAATAACCCTTAGCCTTTGCCAGGGGTTCGTTTTCTGAGTAAACTTCAACAATGAAGCTTTTCCTGTGGTCTGGTCCTAGGGAAGTTATTATTCTGTAGGCAGGGGGAGGAAGGTTTGCTTTTTGGAAATATTCCTGAAGAGCTGATTTGTAGTTATGGATAAAAAACTTTTTGCTCTCAATTTTTTTGAAGGAAGTCTCGAGGAGCTCGAGCAAGAAACTTTTCGCTTCTTCAAAGCCTCCATCCAAATAAATGGCTCCCATCAAAGCTTCAAAAGCTCCTGCCAAAATTGTTCTTTTTTTCCTTCCCCCGCTTTTCTCTTCACCTTTTCCAAGAAGGACATATCTATCGAGTTTTATTTTTTTGGCAAATTGGGAAAGGCTTAAGGTGCTGGCTGCCGTGGATTTGAGCTTGGAGAGTTCACCCTCAGAAAGATCAGGATAAGTGGAACAAAAAAAGTCTGCGACCGCCAGCCCCACCACAGAATCTCCAAGGAACTCTAGGACTTCGTTATCCTCCTTTTCTTCTTGCTGGTTTTCATAGGCATAGGAACTGTGCGTCAGCGCTTGGAGCAGGAGGTTCTTTCTTTTGAAATGGTATCCTATCTCTTTTTCCAGTTGGGGAAGGGCTATCTCACTCAAAGAATATCGATCTCTTTTTCCGCCTGTTTTTTTCTTTTTCACTGAGATTTCTGGGAGCTAGAAGGGATAAACGATCTTTCCTCCTACTATTGTCATGACCGGAGCACCTTTGAGTTTCCAGTTATGGAAAGGATTATTTCTGCTTTTGGATTTAAATGTGTTGACATCAACGACAATTTCTTTATGAAGATTCAAGATGGTCAAGTCTGCATCAGCGCCCACACATATTTTGCCTTTATTTTGAAGGCCCAGGATGAGGGCGGGAGTGGTCGATATCATTCCAATAAATTTTTGGAGAGAAATAATGTTTTTATTAACGAGTCTGTCCAGAATGAGAGAAACTGCAGTTTCTAGACCGGCTATTCCGAAAGGAGCCTTATCAAATTCCACCTCCTTCTCTTCAGGAGTGTGGGGGGCATGGTCAGATGCCAGGACATCCACAAATCCCCCTTTGACTGCCTCAATTAAGGCCTGGACATCCTCTTTGCTTCTGAGAGGCGGATTGACCTTAAAGTTTGTATCATAACTTTCGAGATAAGAATCTGTTAAAACAAGATGATGGGGAGTGGCTTCTGCCGTAATCTTGATCTTTTTTTTCTTGGCCTCTCGAACAGAATGAATCGCTCCTTCAACGCTCAAATGGGCGATGTGGATTCTGGCGTCAGCCTTTTCGGCCAAGATGATGTCCCGAGCCACTATGATTTCTTCTGAAGAAGCAGGAATTCCCCGAAGCCCAAGAAGATAGGAATAATGGCCTTCATGCATTACTCCCTCTTCGCTTAAGTTTCTGTCTTCACAGTGGTCGATGATCAGAGCGTTGAGAAATTTAGAATATTCAAGTGCCCGCCTCATAAGCTGGCTGTTTTGGATAGGACGGCCGTCGTCAGAAAAGGCAATGGCTCCAGCGGAAATAAGGTCAGCCATATCTGTAAGCTCTTCTCCCCGCAGCCCCCTGCTCACAGAGGCAATAGGGAAGATATTGACCACAGCACTCTTTTTTGCCTCAGAGAGAATATATTCGGTTACGCCTCGATTATCGTTGACAGGATCCGTGTTGGGCATGGCACAGAGAGAAGTAAAACCTCCTTTAGCTGCTGCCAGTGAGGCGGTGTGGATGGTTTCCTTGTATTCCTGACCTGGTTCTCGAAGATGAGCATGCATATCGATGAAGCCAGGGGCAACGACTAGCCTTGAGGCATCGATCGTTTTTGGCCCTTCAGTTTCAATTTTCGCTTTGAGATCAACGATCTTTCCTTTGTCTATGAGAATATCCAGCGTTTCATCTGTTCTAGAAGCAGGATCAATAACTCTTCCGTTCTTAATCAGTAGTCTCACGTTCTTTTCCTCCTAATAAAAGGTAGAGAACTGCCATTCTGATAGCTACGCCATTTTCTACCTGTTTGAGGATGACGGATTTGACAGAATCAGCCATGTCATCCGAGATTTCTACACCTCTGTTGATGGGACCTGGATGCATAATAATGGCATTCTTCTTGGCATAGCCAAATCTTTTTTCTGTCAAGCAGTAGAGATTTCTGTATTCTCGTATGGAAGGAAAGTAGTTTTTCTGTTGCCTTTCTTGCTGGATTCTGAGCATCATGATCACATCTGCTCCGTCCAAAGCTTTCTCAAAGTTGAATTCAATTTCTGCACCAAAATTTTTAAACTCAAGGGGGACTAGGGAAGGGGGGCCGACGAGGACAATTTTTGCCCCGAGCTTTCGAAGGAGAAAAATGTTGGAGCGGGCAACCCGGCTGTGGAGGATATCTCCAGCAATGACCACTTTTAAGTCCTTAAATTTCTTTTTTTCCTGTCGAATAGTGAAAGCATCCAGCAGGGCCTGAGTGGGATGTTCATGGGCTCCATCGCCAGCATTGATCACGTGAGATCGACAAAACTTGGCGATAAAATGAGGGGCACCAGAGGAAGAGTGCCGGATGATGATGGCATCGGGGTTCATTGCTTCGAGGTTTAAGACTGTGTCTTTGAGGCTCTCTCCCTTAACCACGCTGCTCGCTTGACGACTAAAATTGACTGTGTCAGCGCTCAATCTTTTAGCTGCCAGCTCGAAGGAGCTTAGAGTTCGTGTGCTTGGCTCAAAAAAGAGGTTGATGATCGTCTTCCCTCTCAGTGTCGGAACCTTTTTGACTTCTCGAGTTGAGATTTCAAATAAGGATTCTGCAGTATCCAGAACAGTCAAAATTTCAGAGGCTTCAAGAGACTGAATTCCTAGGAGATGTTTATGTTTGAATTCCAAAGCCGCCCTCCTATTTCATTTCCACCGGCTCTGTGATCGTGACTTCGTCATTGTCATCTATTTCCTTTAGCTGAACTTGGACAAGTTCAAGCCGGGATGTAGGAAGAAATTTTCCAACATAATCCGCCCTTATGGGCAGCTCTCGATGGCCACGGTCGATGAGAACAAGAAGCTGGATTGTTTGAGGGCGTCCTAGGTCAAACAGGCTGTCCATGGCAGCCCTTATTGTTCTTCCTGTAAAGAGAACATCATCGACAAGAAGAACATCTTTTTTCGCAATAGAAAAGTCTATTTCTGTCTTCTTGACCATGTGCTGAGTTTCAAGCTCTAAAAAGTCATCACGGTAAAGGTTAATATCAAGCACTCCTACAGGAATGTTCACTCCTTCTAATTCCTTGATCAAATTCGAGATTCTCTTTCCCAGGTAAATGCCTCTTGTCCTTATTCCAATAATGACCAGATTTTGCAAATTGCGGTTGCGTTCAACAATTTCTGTGGTCATGCGGAGGAGCACCCTTTTTATCTTACTCGAATCCATAACGCTAGCTTTAATTTTTTCTTCCATGAGGTAACTCCTGATTCAAGATAAGCTACCTTCACTTCTGAAGGGTAAATTATATTTTCCCTAAGAAAATGCTATATCTCAGGAAAAAAGTCAAGGAAGTAGTTTTTGGCAACTTGCAAATCTTTTTCTATTTGGAGAGAGAGGTTTCTGGGGTTTCTGAATTTTATCTCATCCCTGATTTTTTTTAAAAAATTGATTCTTATTTTTTCCCCATAAAGATTTTTGTTGAAGTTGATGATGTAGGATTCAATGCATAACTCTTTCTGGCTAAAGGTTGGCCGAACTCCGATGTTGGTTAGGGAAGGATATGTTCGAGAGCCTATTCTTGTCGATGTGATAAAAACTCCTGGAGGAGCGATTTCGTTTTCTGTCTGGATGTTGGCTGTCGGGAAACCAATGGTTTTGCCCCTGGCTTCTCCCTTTATGACTTTTCCTCTGATTTCATAAGATTTCCCTAGGAACTCATTGGCTTCTTCTATTTCCCCTTTCTGGAGGAGATTTCGGATAAGGCTCGAACTAACAGTTTTTCCATGCTTTTTTACTGAAGGGATGGAATGAACGCGAAGACCAATTTCTCTTCCGACCTTGCGGAGGAGGGAGATATCACCGTGGCGTTTTTTTCCAAAGCGAAAGTTTTCTCCAACGACAACCTCTTTGGCTTGGAGCCGCTTGATCGCAATCTCCTGGACAAAATCTCGGCTGGAAAGGCTCGAAAATTGTTGATTGAAAGGCGTGACCAAGACAGCTTGAACATTGAATTCTTTGATTGCTTCAAGTCTCTGCTCGAGAGTCTGGATCATGTGCACTCTTCCTTTTTTGAGGATCTTTTCTGGATGGGGAGAAAAAGTCAGGACGAGAGAGAGAAGATCATTTTTCTGGGCGATATTCACCAGGAATTTTAAGATTTTCTGATGGCCTAGGTGCAGCCCATCGAAATTCCCTATGGCCAGAACAGTGTTTGTGCCTATTCGGGGGAATTTCTCAAAATCTGTTATCACTTTCATGAATTCACAATTTCAAAATGTTAACTTTCTTCATATAGTTCATCTTGAGGTGATTCAGGCAGGATTCTAAGAAAACTTCCTCTTCTTGTTTGAGATTCCCTTTTGTCCTTTCTTTCAAAAGGTCAAGGAGGTCAATCAGTCTCTTCGATAATTCCAAGTTTTCATCAACCTTTTTGGTAAATGGATCTTCCATCAGGCCGAGTTTAATCAGAGCTTGGGTATAGAAAGGAAGGACAAGGGAACTGAAATCGAAGGGAGGAAGAAATTCTTTCTTCCTTTCAGGTTTTTCTTTTTTCTTTTGATTTTTGTTATTTTCTTCATTTTTTCTCATTTCTGTTCCCTTCTTTTATTGAGTGAGAACTCTTTGAGACAAATTAGGATTGAAATTTAGCCAAAGCTAAGATATTGTTATGGAAAAAAATATTACAATTTTCTCGGAGAAAATTCAAGGGAGAAGAAAATGGAGAAGGCTAAGAAAAGAAGAAAAAAAATTGAGCAATTAGAGAAGTCTGTTCCATCTCTTTTAGCTGCTTTTCAGATCGGGATTCATGTTTCTTCTTTTGGATTTGATTGGAGCGGTCCTTTAGATTCTCTCCAGAAGGTCAAGGAGGAGATTTCTGAATTGGAGAGGGCTCTTGAAGCTCGAGAAGAAAAGGAAATTTCTCAAGAAATTGGGGATATTTTTTTTGCGCTAGCCAATGTCTCACGCCTGCTTGGCGTAAATCCTGAGAAAGCTTTGAAGAAAACTAACGAAAAATTCATGAAAAGATTTGCTTTCGTAGAGAAAAAATTGAAAGAACAGGGGAAAGAACTCGGGCAAGCAAGCTTAGAAGAAATGGATAAAATCTGGGAAGAATCAAAAAAGTTGAAAATAAAAAAGTGAGAATCTAACCAGACTTTTTTCTTAGGATTAAGCTGGCTTTGATGAATTCGTTGATATCTCCGTCCAGCACTCTCTCCACATCCGCGGTTTCGAGTTTTGTCCGTAAGTCTTTAATCAAACGGTAAGGATGGAGGACATAGGAACGGATCTGATTTCCCCAGGCAATATCCGTTTTTGCCTCCTCCATTTTTTCGAATTTCTCAAACTTCCGCTTCTTTTCCATCTCATAGAGTCGAGCCATGAGGACTTTCATGGCTGTGGCTTTATTCTTGTGCTGTGATCTCTCATTTTGGCATTGGACAACGATGCCGGTGGGTAAATGGGTAATTCTCACAGCAGAGTCTGTGACATTGACATGCTGTCCTCCGCGGCCAGAAGAACGAAAAGTGTCTATACGCAAATCTTCAGGGTTTATGGAAATCTCGATATCTTCTTCAACCTCAGGGTAGACAAAAACAGCAGCGAAAGAAGTGTGCCGCCTTTTGTTGGAATCGAAAGGAGATATTCTGACGAGACGATGGACTCCTGACTCCTGGCTCAAATGACCATAAGCATAATTTCCTTCTACTCGAACTGTCACACTTTTGAGACCTGCCTCCTCGCCGGGGAGAGAGTCGAGGATTTCGGCTTTAAATCCTTTTCTCTCTGCATATCGCAGGTACATCCTCAACAGGATCTGTGCCCAGTCTTGGGATTCTGTTCCGCCAGCTCCAGGGTGAATGGTGAGGATGGCGTTTCGGGAGTCGTCTCTTTCAAAAAAGAGTGTTTGAAGCTCTGCCTCAGCCAGGCTCTTTTCAAATGCCGTAAGTATCTGTTTGATCTCCTCTTCAACGTTTTCACCTTCCTGGGCAAGCTCAGCCAGCACTTCGAGCTCTTCTTTTTTTTCATCGAGGCTTTCGAAAAATTGGACATCCCGTTCAAGCCTCTTTTTGTTTTGCTGGAGGGACTGAGATCTTTTTTGATCCTGCCAGGTATCAGGGGAGGAGAGTTCTCTTTTTATGGCTTCGATTTCAGATTTCTTTTGACTCAGGTCAAAGAAAACCTCTTAGCTCTTCAAATTTAGAAAAATCCTCTTTGATTTTTACTTGAAGCTCAGAATATCCTTCTTTTGTAGCGGTACTTTTTTCTTTCATTTTTTCTCTTTATTATAGCCAGAATAAGAAAGATGGCGGATAAAGTCAAGCTTGTGATGGGAAGAAGATCGCCGTATTTTGTGTAGAAGCTGAGTTTTTGAGAGGGAGTGATTTTTGCGGTGAGAAATGTCTTGGTCTGAAGCTCAGACTTGTAGAGAATCCGGCCATAGGGATCGATGATCCCGCTTATGCCTGTGGTGGCGGCCCTGAGCAGATAACGCCTGTTTTCCACTGCCCTAAAAGCAGCGATAGAAAAATGTTGGTAAGGAGCTGAGCTTTTCCCATACCAGCCATCATTAGTGATGGTGACCAGAAAGTTGGCTCCTTTTTTGGCGAATTTTCGGACCAACGCAGGAAAAATGATTTCATAGCAGATAGGTGAGCCGAATTTTAAGCCTTCATATTGATGGAGAATGTGAGTAGTTCCAGGAGTTATGTCACCAATGGCATGGGTCATTTTTTCGATAAAAGATAAAATTTTTTTGTAAGGAGTGTACTCGCCAAAAGGAACGAGATGCATTTTGTAGTACTGAGACATGGTGAGGTCTGGGTGGAGACACAAGGCTGTGTTGTAGTAGCGGATATTCCCAGGAGGGCCGGCTGTCTCATTGGTGCCAAGAAGAAGGATGCAATTTGTCTCTTTGACAAACTGGAAAAGCGTTTCCTTAAAATTCTTATAAATAGTATCAGGGCAGCTGAAACAGAGGGGAACAGTAAATTCAGGCCAAATGATTAGCTTAGACCCTTTGAGAAACGACTGGCGACTGAGCTCGAGGTGTTCGCTGAAAAGCTGGAGTATCTCCAGAGTGGATACCTCGTCCCAGTATATATCCGAGGAGACATTTCCTTGGATGACAGAAGCTTGAAAAGATTTTTCTGTGAGGGGAATTTTCTTCAAGCTTAAAAAGCCGCCGAGATGGACGAGAATCAAAAGACTTAAGGCCAGAAAAAATGGTGACTTTTTTCTGTAGATTATGGAGGCAACAAACATGCTCTGGAAAAAAACGATGACGAAAGAAAGTCCATAGACGCCTGTCAGAGAAGCCATCTGGATGAAAAGGATATTTTTGAATTGATTGTAGCCGAGAAGCCCCCAGGGAAATCCAGTAAGGATAAAGGTCAGGATGTATTCAAAAGAGACCCAGAGAAAAGGAGCCAGCAGAAAGACGAATTTAGGGAAGGATACTTGGATTTTGCTGAAAAGGAGACAGAAGAATGCCCAAAAAAGAGCCAAGAAGAGGATGAAGATGAGATAGATGAGGAGGCTTAGTCCTATGGATAAATTGCCATAGTGAGCTGGGACAGAGGGAATCCAGTAAATCAGGATTCCATAAAAGAAAAGGCCAGCCACAAAGCCCAGAGAAAAGGATTGCTTAGGGCTTTTTTTCAGGATAATGAAGAGAAGGGGAATAAGGGAAATCCACGCAAAAAAAGAAAGGTTGAACTTTGGAAAGGCAATAGCTGTAAAGATTCCAGACAGGCTTGCGAGGAGAAGATGGGTACCTTTAATCTTCAAATTGAATGACCATTTAGAGATTCTTTCTCTGCTTGTTTCTGATCGCCTGAGGAGAAAAGCACTCAGTAATGCCTAATCTCTCACTATGAAGTAATCGACCTTCTTTTTTGATCCAGATTTTAGCTTTGTCTTTGCGGCCTCTGCTTCTTCCTTTGTCTGGAAACCTCCAATCCTCACACGGAAAACAGTTTTCCTGTCTGATGGAAAAGGGTCTAGAACGAGTGAAGGATAGCCTTCCTCCTTGAATCTCTGAGCAAGGGATAAAGCAGCCTCTTTGTTATTAACGGCAGCTACCTGGATGTAATAAAGATTTTTTTTCAGAGCAATAGGCGGTTGTTCTTTTTCCTCTTTTTTGGCTTCTTCTTCGATTTTCTGAGAAGATGCTATTTCTTCGCTGATTAAGCTTTTTGCTGTTTCAGTCGGAGGAGGCGTTTTCTCTTTTACCTCAACTGCTTCCTTTTTAGGACCGATTCCAGATTCTCCAGCTAACTGAGCCTGCTTTTTGCCGACAGATATTCCAAGAAGAAAGATAATGACGCCAACGATCAATATTCCTAGGAAGATAGAAACAAGCTGTGATCGTGAAAGTTGAAGTTCTCGATACTCTTTGTTCCTCATTATTTATTTTTCGGTTTTTCGTAGGTGAAAGCTTTTAAAAGTTCAAGAGGGAGGGGAAAAACAATGGTTGAATTTTTTTCACTCGCAATCTCAGTCAGAGTGCCTAAGAACCTGAGCTGGAGAGCCTGCGGATTTGTTGAGATGATATCAGCGGCTTGGGTAAGTTTACTAGCAGCCTGGTATTCGCCCTCCGCATGAATAACCTTAGCTCTTCTTTCTCTTTCAGCTTCAGCTTGCTTGGCAATCGCCCGGACCATGTTTTCTGGCAGATCCACATGTTTCATTTCAACGAGCTGGACCTTGATTCCCCAAGGATCTGTATGCTTATCAATAATTTCCTGAAGTCGCGCATTGAGCTTTTCCCTCTCTGAAAGAAGCTCATCCAGTTCAACTTGGCCTAAAACACTCCGAAGTGTTGTCTGAGCAAGCTGAGAAGTAGCATAGAGAAAATCCTGGACCTCAATGATAGACCTTAGAGGATCTATGACCCGGAAATAGACAACAGCACTCACTTTTACGGTGACATTGTCTTTGGTGATCACATCTTGAGGAGGAATATCCAAGACGATTATTCGAAGGCTTACCCTGACGATGCGATCGACGGGAGCGAAAACCAAAATAATCCCAGGACCTTTTGGCTTGGGAAGGACACGACCTAAGCGAAAAATCACTCCTCTTTCGTATTCCCTCAAAATTTTGATGGAATTCAATAAGTAGATAACGATGATCGCAATAACAATGATTGGAAAAGTTATCATCTTAACCTCCTTAATTTATTTATCGAGCCTCATATCATTGCTCGCCATAAATCATAAATTTTGTCAAAAATTTTCTGCCCTTTAAATTTTGGTTACTTTTATTTTTAGATTCTCCCCAACTTCTATCACTTTGACCTTCGCTCCTTTTGGAATTTCTTCAGGAGCTTCTGCATTCCATAGTTCACCATGGACAAAAACCTTGCCTTCTGGGCTAAGGGCAGTCTGAGCCACTCCGATTTCTCCTACGAGTCCTTCTTTGCCTGTGAATGCTTTTCTTAGATGAGCCCGGATGACAAGAGTAACTAAGAAGATGATAACCAAGGAAATGCTCACTGCTAAAGGTATAATAAACTTCAGACTGGGTCTTAGCTCCGGAATAGGAGCGTTTATGAGCATGATTGAGCCGATGACCATAGCTGTGATTCCTCCTACAGATAAAATTCCGTAACTATGGACTTTCACTTCAAGAATGAATAAGCCGATTGCTAAGAGAATGAGTAGCAATCCCACATAGTTGATGGGTAAGATCTGGAAAGAGAATATGGCTATAAGAAGGAAGATCGCGCCTAAGACTCCTGGCAAAATAGCTCCAGGATTAGAAAATTCAAAGTATAAACCTAGAAGTCCGAGCATCAGCAGGATATAAGCCAGGTTGGGGTTAGAAATCGTGATCAAGAACTTTTGCCTGGCTGACATGGGAAAGTCAATGATTTTCTCCTCCTTAAGTTCGAGCAGAAGTTCCTCTCCATTAAAGCGTCTGATAGTTTTTCGATCAAAATATTCGACAATTTCTTGCTCATTTTTGGCTATAAGGTCAATCAGCCTTCCTTCCAGGGCTTCTTTTTCTGTGTAGGACAAACTTTTTCTGACTGCATCTTCAGCCAGTTTGATGTTTCTTCCCCTTTTTTCAGCCAGAGTCTTGATGTAGGAAGCAGCGTCATGTGTGACTTTCTCTTCCATTGTTTTGTCCATGGTTTGTCCTGTCACAGATATTCCCACAGGATGAGCTGCGCCTGTGTTTGTTCCAGGAGCCATGACAAAAATGTCACAAGCTATAGAAATAAAAAAGCCTGCTGAGGCAGCTCGAGCTCCACTCGGGCTGACAAAGGAAGCGATGGGCGTTTTCGAACTCAAGATTTTTTCAATAATCTCTCTCATCGAGGTGTCTAGGCCGCCTGGAGTGTTGAGGAGCATGATCAGCAAGTGGGCATTCTCTTTCTCTGCTCTGTCAATAGCATTCCGGATGTATTCGGAAGTGATGGGATGAATAGGAGCATTAACTGTGATTTTTAAGATAGAAGCAGAAGAGACCAGAGGGAGGATTAAGAAAAGAGAAAAAATAAGAAATCTTTTTTGCACTCTGAGTTCATTATAGAGAGTACCTAAAGGCAAGTCAATAATTTGTCTTGACTTTTTGTTTTTAATAAATTAATTATAAATGGTTAAAAGGAGATGTGAATGATTAAGAATGATATCGCCCTTGCTATTGAAAAAAAATCAGAATTCAACAGGGCTAAATCATTATTAATCGTGGAGACCATTCTCGATTCTCTTAAAGCGGCTCTTGCAAAAAAAGAGAAGATTGAAATCAGAGGATTTGGCAGCTTTAAGGTTGTTGCCAAGAAAACCGGTTATGGAAGAGATATCCGACGAAAAAAACAAATCAAGATTGGGAAAGGCAAGAGGATAAAATTCCGATGCGGCCAGGAATTGAAAAATCTTTCCCTAAAGAAATAATCTTGAAGTGGACCATTTCTTTCTTTGATTGCTGATCTCCTCATTTCATTTTTCTGTCAATCTTTATAAAAAAAGGGTGGCTATTTTCTCTAAATGACGAGATCGAAAGCTTCCAAGATGAGCAAATACAAAGAAAAGCCCCTCTCCCCAAAGGGCTTAAAGACTTATTCCCTTCGATCTAGAAAAAGCAGGGTGGATATCAAAAATTTTGCCAACGTTTTAGAGTCTGAGAATTCCTTCGCTTCCTTCCTCCAGAGTCTTCCAAATCTTTTGGCAGCTCGAGACTTTAAAGAATTCCTCTCTTTGATGAAGAAGGCTAGAGAGAAGAAGAGAGCCGTCATCTTTGCTTTGGGAGCTCATGTGATCAAAGTGGGGCTCAACCCGATTCTTATCAGTCTGATGAGGGAAGGTTGGGTATCTGCTTTGGCCCTTAATGGTGCTTCAGTCATTCATGATTTTGAGATTGCTTTCTCTGGCAAGACTTCAGAAGATGTCGGTGCTGGAATAAAAGGGGGGCAGTTTGGCATGGCTCAAGAAACAGGAGAGATGTTGAATAGAGCCATAAATTCAGGCGCAGAAAAGGGGCTCGGGTTGGGAGAAGCTGTGGGGAAGATGATGGCTGAGTCTCGTTTCCCTTACAAAAATTTAAGCCTTTTGGCCACTTCCTACAGCTTGAACATACCTGTGACTGTCCATGTCGCTATCGGAACAGATATTATTCATTTTCATCCGATGGTCAAGGGAGAGGCTCTGGGGAAAACTTCATTAACAGATTTTTTCCTCTTTTGTTCTTTGCTCAAAAAGCTTGAAGGGGGAGGAGTTTTTATCAATATCGGTTCAGCAGTCATCCTGCCAGAAGTTTTTCTCAAGGCTGTTTCTTTTGTTAGAAATAAGGGCTTCCGCTTAGAGAACTTTTCCACGGCTGTTTTTGATTTTATCCACCATTACCGTCCCCATCAGAACGTTACGCTGAGACCTTTAGGGGAGAAGGGGAGAGGATTTTATTTTATTGGCCACCATGAGCTCATGATCCCTCTTCTTGCTGCTTCCCTTAAATCAGGAAAAAAAGAGAATAAAAGATAAAAGATTCGCCCTATTCCTGCAGAGACTTTTCTTTAAGGCATTTCTGCTTGTAATCTGCTATCAGACGCTTGAAAACTTGTTCTGTTTGCTCTTTTGTTTTTCGGAGTGAGCCTGAAGTATCAATGATGTAATCCGCATAATTCAGTTTTTCTTCGGAGGACATCTGGGACCTCATTTTTTTCATAGCCTCTTGCCGGCTCGTTTTGTCCCTTTTCATCAGTCTTTTTATCTGGACTTCTTTTTTACAGTAGACAACAATAATCTTATCAAAATAGTCGGCAAAGCCAGATTCAATAGTTAAAGCTGCCTCAGAAACAAAAATCTTATGGCGTCCTTCTTTTTCGAGGGTGAAGATAATTTTTTTTCTCTCCTCAAGGACAAGAGGGTGGAGAACTTTGTTGAGGAAGATTCGTTCTTTTTCGTTGGAAAAGGCTATGGCCCCCAATTGGGCACGGTCTATTGTCTTATCAGAGTTCAGAATTTTTTCGCCAAAGTGAGAGATAATTTTCTCGCAGGCAGGTTTTCCTGGCTCCATGAGCTTGTGGGCAATTTTATCAGCACAATGGATATAACAGCCTCGCTTTTCCAATATTTTTGCAGCCACGGATTTGCCAGAGGCTATTCCCCCCGTCAGGGCGACTAGTAACATAGCAGTAATTTTAGGCCTATTCTCTGGAAATGTCTTTACTCAAATTATAAAAAGGGAGAAAGGAAGAAGATATTTTATTTTTTTTCTTTTTTTTCTTTAACGAATTTGAATTCTTTGCTGAAGCGAACTGCAACACCCTGTTTTTTCCCCTTTATATCAGGTTCAACGAGGCGGACTGTAAAACCTCCCAACATGAGTTTTACGTTTTGTCCTTCGGTTAATTCTTTTGGAAGGTCTATGATGATATTCAGTTTTGAACCCACGACCACTCCAGAATCAAGACAGAAGTAGGCACCTCCTGAACTGATATTATAGAGAGTTGTCTTCTCCATGAATTTTTTTCCACGAGGAAGCTTTCCTTCTATAAGAGTTGTCAGAGGTAAATCAAAGCGCCATTCTTTTCGGCGATTGATTGCGGCCGGATTAATGGAAAAACCTTCCTCTTGTTTTTTTTCGGCTGAGGCTTTCTTTGATTTTGATATTTTTTTCATATTAACCTCTAAACCTATTCCTGATTTGGCTAAAACAGGGCAGAATTTATGGCGTACAAGGCAAGTTGAAGCCTGCTGTGGGTATCGAGCTTGGCATAAATACTTTTGATATGGGATCTGACTGTGTTCTTGCTGATAAAAAGAATTTCTGCAATCTCATCATTGCTCTTCCCTTGACCAATAAGCCTGAGAACTTGAAATTCTGTTGGAGTCAGCTGGTCCAATGTTTTTTCTTTCAGATCTCTTCCGACAACAGAAATAATGCGATCCATAATGCTGCTCATTTTGTCTCGAGGAAGCCAGATCTCTCCTTTATGGATGACCCGGATTGCTTCTGTCAATTGATTGGATGGGTCGTTTAAATCAAAATATCCTCTTGCGCCTGCATTGATGAGATTAACGATTTCTTCATGGGAAGGAATATTTCCTAAGAGCAAAAGTTGACATTTCGTTTGAACTTTTGAAATTTCTCTTATGGCTTTGCAAATCTCCCGCATGTTGGGAAGACTCTCTGTGCTCGAGAAGAGAATGATATGAGGCTTAAGCTTTTTTATGGAATCCATAAAAGATTCGATAGTATTTTTCTCGATATTGACGACTTCTATGTTCGAATCCGCTTCTAGAACTTTCAATATTCCAGAGAGAATGAGATCTGAAGGGCAGAAAATGAGAAGCTTAATTTTTTCTCCCTCTGTGGCCTGGGCTTTTTTATGATTCATTCTTTTATTTTCCCCTCGGCAATTTTTTTGTGCCTTATTCTATCCTTTTTATTTCATTACTTTTTAAGAATTTTATAAAATCAAAAATTTATTGTCAAGGAAGATTATTGAAGATTATTGAAGAGGAGATCTGTTGAGTCTTAGATTTTTTTTTGTTGGGGGGAATGAATTTTATAATTTTTCTCTAATCGGATGGCAATGAGTTGTTTTTTTCCTTTGCTTGTATCTGCCTTGACATAGATGACTCTTCCTGAGATGAACAGGTTGAGAGACCTTTCCAGAATCAAAGTTTTGGGAATATCCAGAAACAAGTTGACTTTGGACCCAATCATCACTTTCGAATTGAGCCCAAAAGAGACCTCTTGAGAGCTTATGGAAGAAAGTTCGGTTCGTTCTTGGAATTCATTATCAAGAGCATCTAGCCCTTTGACCAAAGCAGGAAGAGAGAGCTCAAAAGCCCGCTCTCTCTTCACGGCTTTGGCTGCGCCTTGGATGGAGGGTTTATTGAAGGCTTTTATTAGGCTCATTTCAGGACGCATTGTCACAGCTCCTGCAGAATAGGTCAATCGCTTTTAGGGATGAATTGCAGGGTGATTTTTTTTTATTTTTTCTCATCGAAAAAGATAAAGCTCCCGCTTCAATACTCTGTTTTTGCGTCTCTTTTCTAGCTTGCATTTTTTTATGACGATGACAAAGTCGATTTTTTCCCAAATATCTTCCTTCTTTCCTTGCTTTTTGTTCAACCTCTGGATGATGTTCCTATTTTCATAACTAATGGAGAGTTGGGACAAAGTTTCGTCGATGACCTTTATAAAAGAAAACGATCTTTCCTTTGAATACTATTCCGTAGGCATCATACTTGTTCATGAATGAGAGAAGAAGGAGCCCCAAATCGAGCTCCTTCGTCTCGAATTTGTTGATACCGAGTGGAGAGGGCTTACTCAACATCCTCGCATCCTTTTTCTTTTTATGAGAGGTTAAAATGCCACGGCTTGCTCCCTCGGTCAATCACCCTTTTGGATGAAATAAGGGGTGAATTTTTCCTGTTATTTGTCACCTTTGAGAATCATTTTTCACACCGCAGGAGGCAACTTGAGGTGAGAAATTAAGCAAATGGCTTTCCTTGACAAAAAAAATAGCCCCAGATAGAATGACCAAAGAATGGACACTCTGGAGAAAGAAGTGAATAAGGATGAGCGATTTGTCAAGCAACTAACTCCAAAGAGCATCGATTTTTCAAGATGGTATGTCGATGTCATTCGCAAGGCTGAGCTGGCGGATTATGCTCCCATGAAAGGGATGATGGTCATCCGACCTTATGGCTATGCCATTTGGGAAAATATCCAGCATCTTTTGGACAAACGAATAAAGGAACAAGGCCATGTCAATGCCTATTTCCCTCTCCTCATTCCTGAAAGCCTATTTCAGAAAGAGATGGAACATCTTGAGGGTTTTGCGCCTGAAGTTGCTTGGGTCACTCAGGGAGGAGAGGAAGAGCTCGAAGAGAGGCTAGCTGTTCGGCCCACATCCGAAGCCATTATTGGCCACATGTATGCGAAATGGATCAAGTCCTGGAGAGAATTGCCTGTATTGATTAACCAATGGGCCAATATTGTCCGTTGGGAAAAGGTCACCAGGCCTTTTTTGAGGACGACAGAATTCCTATGGCAGGAAGGTCACACAGCTCATGAAACTTTTGAGGAAGCACAGAAGGAAACATTGATGATTCTTTCTCTTTATAAAGAATTTGTGGAGACAGAGCTGGCCATTCCAGTTCTTGCTGGAAAGAAAACAGAAAGGGAAAAATTTGCAGGAGCTTTAGAGACCTATGGGATAGAAGCTCTGATGTCAGATGGAAAAGCTCTTCAGATGGGAACATCGCACAATTTGGGTCAGCATTTCTCCAAAGTTTTTAATATCCGCTTTGAGGATCGCAACCAGAATCTCCAATATGTGTGGCAGACATCCTGGGGAGTGTCCACTCGCCTCATCGGAGCTTTGATCATGTCCCACGGGGATGATTCAGGCCTCAGATTTCCTCCTCAAGTTGCTCCCATTCAAGTAGTGATTATCCCCATTGCGTTTGGCAATTGGAAGGAGAATATTCTTCCTCTTGCTAGGGAGATAGAACTTGCCTTGAAGCAAAAAGGATTAAGAACAGAATTGGATTCGAGAGAAGAATTCACTCCCGGCTGGAAATTTTCCGAATGGGAAATGAAGGGAGTTCCTTTAAGGATTGAGATAGGGCCTAGAGATATTAGAAAAAAACAAGTTGTGGCAGTGCGCCGGGATACGCAGCAGAAAGAGATTCTTGAATTAGACTCTTTAAGCAAAAAAGTGCCTGAGATTCTCAAGGACATTCAGAAGAGTCTTTTCCAACAGGCACTGGAGTTTCAACTAGAAAACACCCATGATGTCCAAAGCTATGAGGATTTTAAAGAGATTATCGAATCCAAAAAGGGATTCATAAAGGTTTTCTGGTGCGGTGACGCGTCTTGCGAGGAAAAAGTCAAAGAAGAGACAACCGCCACTATCCGGCTTATTCCTTTAGAAGAAGATAAAAAAGAAGATTGCAGAGGCCAGTGCATTCTCTGCAAGAAAGAAGCAAAAACTCTGGTCTATTTTGCTAGAGCCTATTGAATGGCCTGCTTGCCTCGAAGTTTAAAGCAGAGAGGCTGGGGAAAAAATGAAAGAAGATTTTGAAGTCCAGAGAGAGAGAATGGTTGAGGCCCAAATTAAAGCCAGAGGGATTAAAGATGAGAAAGTTTTGGAAGCACTGCGAAAAGTTCCCCGCCATTCCTTTGTTCCCGAGGATATGAAATCTTATGCCTATAAGGACGAACCTCTTCCCATAGGAGAAGGTCAAACGATTTCTCAGCCTTATATTGTTGCTTATATGACAGAAGTCCTCGAGCTAAAAGCAGAGGAGAGGATTTTGGAAGTAGGGACAGGTTCTGGTTATCAGACAGCCATCCTGGCAGAATTAGTTAAAGAGGTTTATACTGTAGAGATCATCAGCACGCTTTCTCTCAAAGCCCAAGAGGTCTTGAGAGAACTAGGCTATCAAAACATCTATTTTAAAATTGGGGATGGCACTCTGGGCTGGAAAGATTGTGCTCCCTTTGATTCCATTATGGTAACGGCGGCTCCTCCTTCAGTGCCAAAGACTTTGCAAGAGCAGCTAAAGATTTCAGGGAAGATGGTCATCCCTGTGGGATCTGAGTTTCAAGAATTGATACTCGTCACAAGAGAGAAAAAAAATTACAAAAAGAAAAAGCTTTTGTCTGTCAGATTTGTTCCCTTGATTTCTGTTCATTAGATGCTTGAGGGAAGAAAAATGAAGCGAAAATTGTTCTTAGGATCAAAATAAAAAAAAGAGATGAGAAACATAGTTTTTTCTTGTTTAGTGTGCCTTTCTCTACTTTTTTCAATTAAGCCTATCAAAGATAAATACATCAAAATTTATCTTCCTGACGGATTTTCTCTCACTGCTGAACTTGCGATAACAGATGAGGAGAGAGAAAAAGGACTAATGTTTCGAGAAAAAATGAATTCTGATCAGGGAATGCTCTTTGTCTTTGAAGAAGAAGGAATGTATTCATTCTGGATGGCAAATGTGAAATTCTCCCTTGACATTCTCTGGCTGGATAAAGAGAAGAGAATTGTCCATATTGAGCGGCTGGTTCCTCCCTGTAAAAAATTGCCCTGTCCTTCCTATTCTCCAAAATATCCGGCGATGTATGTTTTGGAGCTAACGAGCGGAAGCGTTGATGAACACAAGCTTAGACTTTACGATAGGCTTGAGTTCATCTTGGGATCAGACTTTTAAAAGTCTGAGCCCGGGCTTTTAGCGAACTTCAAAATCAGCGATTTGAGTTGCTGATTTCGCGCTGAGTTTATCCTTCAGCACTGCCTTGAATTTGTATTTTCCTGCAGGAATTTTTCCCTCCAGGTCAATGGAGTTTAGGGTCTCATTTTTATCAATGACTGGTTTAGGCAGGGGCACATAAGAAGCAAAACCAATAATGTTGGAGCAGAAGATGAAATTGCGAAAGCCAAGTTCTCCTTTGTTCTGGAGATTAATAATTTTTTCCTTGAGCTTAAGGATTTCATCTTCTTGGCCCAGGGCTGCAGAAAAGAGGATAAGAGCAATAAATCCTAGACTGAGAATTTTTTTCATTCTTACTCCTTTCCTATTTGACTTTTCAGAGGACAGAGAATTATAATCCAGCCTAAAATAATTTCAAGGGGATGCAAGATATTGATTACATAGCAGAATAGGCGATGCTCTTCATCTTATATAGAATTAAAACGAGCTTTTTTTTTGGCCAATCGAAGGAGATTGAAGAGAGCCAAGATAACTATCACCAAACTTACAATTTGAGCCATTGACAGAGAGCAGAAAGGGCTTAGTGTGGTTATTCTTAGGAATTCGATAAGGAATCTTTCTCCACCCCAAAGGAGAAGATAAGTAAAGAAGATCAAGCCTGGGAGGTAATTTTTCCTCCTTATCCTCCAGAGGAAAAGGAATATAAAAAGCATGGCCAGACTTTCATAGATCTGCGTTGGATGAAATCTTATGCCCCAGGGAAGATGAGCTGGCCTTCCTAGGCAACACCCATTGAGAAAGCAGCCGATTCTTCCCACAGAGACACTTATTGCCAGCGCTGGTGCGGCGCTGTCAGACAAAATCCAGAAATTCCTTTTGGTGAGTTTAATGATCAAAAATGCAATGAAGAGGGAAAGGAAGAATCCCCCATGATAAATTGTTCCAGAAGATGACATTGATTTAACAGGATTTTTGAGAAGATCTTTAAGCGAGCCATAAAGCAAAATGTAATAAATTCTTGCTCCTGCAAGGCCACTTAAGAGAAAAACTAGGTCGATGAAAAGAAATATTTTAAAGTTCTCTTTTCTTCGCTTAAGCTCTATCCAGAAGACGGAGCTAGAGATGAAAAAAGCCAAGGCATACAGAAGGAAATAAGAAGATAGGATCAAGTAAACGAGATCTATCTCTGGATACATCTTGACTTATCTTATCCTTTTTAACACAATTAGCACAGGAAAGATATGATGTCAAAGCTAAAAAGGGGTGCCATTTTTTGTATATTTTTGACAAATAATGTCAAAAAATACAGAAGTATTGGAAAGAGGAAATTTTGACTTGTTTATTTTCAATAGATTACGAAAAAAATAATTGGCATAAAAATTGCCTTATATCTATTGAGGCTAAGGTATGGAGTTTTAAGTGCTCAATATGCGGAAAGGTTTCACCCTTATCGAACTCCTGATTGTGGTTGCTATTATTGGCATTCTGACTGCTATCCTTATTCCTAATATCCAGGTTGCCTTGAATAAATCTAAACAAAAAAATACGATGAAGGATATCTCATCTATTTCCACAGCTATTATGGGCTATGTTACAGATAATGGAGTTTCTCCTGCCCAAGACGGCACCTATGAAGGAGGAGATACCTTTTCTAATGCACTTTCTCCTTTACAAATCAAAGTTTTGCCGATAAAAGACCACTGGGGAAATCCTTTTCGAATCTGGTGCGGTTCTGCTGCCACTCAATATGGTATTTCTGACCCTGAACCAGACGATTTTTTGGTTGCTTCCTTTGGACGAGATGATGAGCAGGATGATTTTACTTTCGACCCTGAGGCATCTGAAATTGGAGTTTATTCAATTGGCTCAATGGATGATTTTGATAAAGATTTAGTCATGTGGAACGGTACGTGGGTTCATGGACCAGGTGGTTATTCAGGAAGTGGAGGGGGTGACGACAGCGGTGGAGGCGGTGATGATGGTGGTGAAAGCGGTTGCTCACCTCCATCTAGACCACGAGGCTAAAAATCTCTTTAAGGCTTTGATCCAATCATTTTTTCCAGCTCTCGTGCAGCGTTTTGAGAAGCTCGTTCCTCTCCGAGGCGTGCTTTTATTTGCCTGAAGTTGGCTTTTATCTCTGATCTTAGTTCTTCCTTTTCCAGGATTTTCTTTACTTCCTCGAAAATATTCTCGGGTGTGAAGCGATGCTCGATCAATTCAGGGACAATTTGCCTTCCAGCAAGAATATTGACAATGCTATAATTTTTTATCTTGACGAATTTAACTCCCAAGAAGTAAGTGAGGGGAGAAATCCGATAAAATGAGATGAGAGGTGTTTCTAAAAGGGCAGTTTCTAGATTAGCTGTTCCGCAGGCAGAGAGGACAAGGTCTGAGAAAGCCATGGCTTCATAGCCATGCTCGGTGAGAATTTTTAAATCCTCAAAACGAGGGGAAATAAACCTCAAAAGGAAATCTTTATCAAGGCTCTCAGCCAGCACCAGAACAAATTGAGCTTCGTATTCTTTTTTGATTCTCTCCAGGGCTTTAAGCAGAACTGGCATGTGATACTTTAATTCGCTCTTCCTGCTTCCAGGGAGCAAGGTGATGAGTTTTTTCTGAGAATTAAGCCCATACTTTTTGTAAAATTCTTCTTTAGAGAGGGAAATTTTGACTCTTTCTTTGAGGGGATGGCCAACATATGAGCAATCGATTCCCCGCTCTTTATAGATTGCCTCTTCAAAGGGAAAGATGAGCAGCATTTTATCAACTGTTTTTTTTATGGTTTTGAGCCTTCCTTTTCTCCAGGCCCAGACTGTGGGACTTATATAATAAAGGACAGGGACATCGAGTTTTCTTAGCTTCTTTGCCAGGCGGAGGTTAAAATCAGGAGAGTCAATGAGAACCGCAGCTTTTGGCTTTCGGCTTTTGATCTCTTTTGTGATTCGATCAAAGATTTTTTTTATCCGAGGAAGGTGGGAGATAATTTCGATTCCACCGACAACAGCCAACTCTTCTGTGGGAAAAAGGATTTCAATTCCTTCTTCTGTCATCTTCTTTCCACCTATTCCAAAGAAGGAGAGAGATGGCTGGATCTTTTTGAACTCATGGATGAGGCTGGCTCCGTATTTTTCCCCTGAGTTTTCACCAGCTACAATCAGAATAGAGCTCATCAGTCCTTTTCGCTTTGACCATAAAAGATTATCTCGGGCATTTTTGCTGGATCCTGGCCATAGTAGAAAAGCCATTTGTCATAGCTTTCGTTATCATAATAAATTCTTATAGATTTTCGAGTGGAGGAGCTCGTAACTCCGATGATTAAGGGGTTTTTGATTGTGGGAAGAACTCTTTGAGGAGCTACCAGGATTTTCTGGGGAGATCTGTCTTTTTCTCGAGCTACTCCTTCAGAATGGAGGATCACATTCCACTCTCCATGATCTGTCATCGGGTCTTTGTACAGTTTGCGAAGACATCGCTCCTCGACCAATTGCTCGAGAGTTTTTGGGAAACTGCCTGGATGCTTCATCTGGAAGAGGCGAATAGCCTCCACATATTGTTGGCCTCGAAATATCAATTCCTCTTCCTTTTCTCTTTGAATTTGCGTTTGCCAGACAGGAATGGCTACCAATAATCCGATGCTCAAGACAGAGATAGCGACCATGAGAATAATTAAAGTGTAACCTTCTTTTCTTGTCATATCTCTTTTAAAGCTCAAGAAAATTATCAGAAGGAAATCACCAGGTGTTATAAGTTGAGCCATCCAGAGCCTTTACTTCGGACCCGGAGCGGACATCAACTATTCCCACCTCCAAACCTAAGAGTAGGCTTTCCTCAGTGGGAATTTCTCTCGTTTCAACCCAAGTTTCTGAGGATTTGGTCATAGGATCAATAGGAATGCTCCGCAGATAGTTTTCGTCGACAAGAGCTTGAAGAGAAACAGGATATTTCCCTTTGTCCATAAAATATTGATCGATGAGTTTTCTCATCTGGAAAAGATTTTCTTTCAAAACAGCTTCTCGAGCCCTTCGAGTTGCGTATTTATACTGGGGAAGACCGAGCCCCACCAGGATTCCGATCAGGGTAAAAACAATGATAAGTTCGATGAGGGTGAAGCCCTTTTTGTTGTGCATGAAAAGTCTTTCCTTCATCTCGCTACCAATCTTTATATTTTGTTCCGTCAAGGGCAGTGGCTTTGCTCTTGGTGTAAACATCGTAGACATTTTCTTCCCCCCAGATCTCAGAATCAGGCTTATCCTGGTATGACCTCATTCCCCAGTCATAGGAATTTGTCATCGGGTCTAGAGGGATTCGCCTGAGGAATTTTACAATTTTTGTGGCTGATTTTTTCCCTTCCTTTTCCTCTTTCACCTCCACTCCTTTGACCAAAGTTTCTAAGTCAGGAGGATAACCCTCTGTCTCTTGTTCTACAGTTATTTTTTTTTCATCAGCGAGCCTTTTATAGGCGTCGATGGCTTCTCTGATTATTCTCAGGTTCCTCTTCAGCTCAATCTCTTTTTCCCTTTTTATGGCAGTTTTAGCCAGTGGCATGACGGCTACGGCCAGAATGGCCAGGATAGTCAGGGTCACCAGCATCTCAGTTAGGGTGAATCCCCTTTTAAGCGGAGAAAATTCGGCCATTTCTGCTGATTCTAGCTTTAAAGAATTATCTTTTATTTTTATTATTCCGGCTGTTATAAAAAGATTCTTTTTTTGGAAATGTTCGTTTGAAATCAGGGGAACGATGAGTATCTTCTTCTAAAGCCTTTCTGCTCAACTTGATCTTGTTGTCTTCATCGATATTGAGGACTTTGACCTGGATTGTCTGTCCCATCTTGAGAACATCCCTGATATTCTTGATTCGGTAATGAGCAATCTCGGAGATATGAAGCAAGCCGACAATGTTGGGAAGGATTTCAACAAAGGCTCCATATTCCTCAAGGCGAACCACTTTGCCCGTGTAGGTTTTGCCCACTTCGGCCTCGACAGTAATTTCCCTTATCATCTCTTTTGCTTTCTCTGCTGCTTCCATATCAGAGGAAGCAATGGTGATCTTGCCGCTTTCCTCGATGTCTATTTTGGCTTTTGTCTGGGCAATAATTTTCTTAATGACTTTTCCCGCAGGGCCAATGACTTCGCTGACTTTTTCAGGGTTTATGACTAGGGTGATGATATGAGGAGCATAAGGAGAGATTTCTGGCCGAGGTGCTGGAATAGCCTCTTTCATTTTGGCCAATACTTTTATCCGAGCCTCCCTGGCTCGAAAGAGGGCCTCTTTTAATATTTGAGGGGTGATGAAGGGAATTTTTAAATCGAGCTGGATGGCAGTGACACCCTTTTCTGTGCCTGTGACTTTTAAGTCCATATCGCCAAAGTGGTCTTCGAGACCGGCGATGTCGGTCAGGATGCAATAGCGGTCACCTTCTTTTACCAGGCCCATGGCAATTCCAGCAATTGTCATGGAAAGTGGAACTCCTGCATCCAATAGCGAGAGGACACCTCCACAGACGGTGGCCATAGAGGAAGATCCGTTGGATTCCAAGATATCGGAGACAATGCGAATTGTATAAGGGAATACATCTTCACTGGGGATAGCAGGAAGGATAGATTTCTCAGCCAGGGCCCCATGGCCAATTTCTCGCCTTCCAGGCGCTCTTAAAAAAGAAACTTCTCCCACAGAAAAAGGCGGGAAATTGTAGTGGAGCATGAATCTCTTTTCAGCCTCTTCTCCAAGGCCATCTAACCTCTGGACATCCTCAAAGGTACCCAGAGTTACAGTCGCCAGGCATTGAGTCTCACCGCGAGTAAAGAGGGCAGAGCCATGAGTTCGGGGAAGAATTCCAACTTCAATCGAGATAGGCCTGATATCGTCAAAACCTCTCCCATCAGCTCTTTTCCCTTGATTCAAAATTAAATCCCTGGCTAATTTTTTCTGGATTTTATAGAAAATCTCTTGAGTCTCGATGATTTCATTTTCCTTTTCTTTGGGAATGGCTTCAAGCAAGGTGTCCAGGATTTTTTTCGTTTCTTCTTCGCTGGCTTTCTTATTTCCTGCCTGGATAGCTTTGAGCAGAGCAGAAGAAATCTCCTGTTCAATTTTTGCGAATTTGGTTTGGTCTATTTCTTTTACCTTAAATTCCCGTTTTTTTATGTTGAGTTTGGCAGAGAACTCTTTCTGCACCTCTATGATTCTTTTAATTTCATTTTGAGCCAAGCAAATGGCTTCAATGATTTTTTCCTCTTCGACCTCTCGAGCGCCTGCTTCAATCATCAAGATTCCTTCCTCTATCCCAGCCACCACCATGTTGAGTGGGCTTTGTTCGAGCTGGCTCGTTGTCGGATTGATGATAAATTCATTGTTCACGTAACCGACCTTGACTGCTCCAATGGGAGTAAAGAAGGGAATATCTGAGAAGTAAAGGGCAGTGGAGGCGCCGATGATGCCCAGAGCATCAGGTTCATTTTCTAAATCAGCAGAGAGGAGAAGGGCAACAATTTGAGTGTCGTAAAAATAGCCTTCTGGAAAGAGAGACCTTATGGGTCGATCGATGAGCCGGCTGACAAGAATCTCCCTCTCTGATGGCCTTCCTTCTCGTTTGAAAAATCCTCCCGGTATTTTTCCTGCAGCATAAGTATTTTCACGGTAGTCGACAATCAAAGGCAGGAAAGATTTTTCCTGCAACACTTCTTTCTTGGAGGTGGCGGCGATAAACATAATTGTATCGCCATAACGGACTAAGGCTGAGCCATCAGCCTGCTTTCCCACTTTCCCTATTTCGATGGAGAGAGGTCGGTTGTTTATTTCAAGGCCAATTTTGTGAGACATTTTTATCCCCTAAACTGAGCCTATTTCCTGATGTTAAGCTTTTGGATAAGTTTTTCATAGCGATTGACGCCTTCCTTTTTCAGGTATTCCAAAAGCCTTTTTCTTTGTCCAACCAGCTTCATAAGCCCAGTTCGGGAATGGAAATCCTTTTTATGGGTTGAAAAATGCGCGATAAGCGAATTGATGCGATTGCTCAATAGAGCTATCTGAACTTCTGGTGAACCTGTGTCAGAATCGGAAATTTTGTTTTCATTGATAATTTTTGTTTTTCCTTCTTTGCTTAGCACGAGTCTCTTCTCCTTTAAATCAATTTATAATACTAACAAAAAAAGAATTGAATGTAAACCACTATTTATCCAGAAAATAAGGGGTATTTCCAAGCGAGAATTCAAAGCAGAATCTCAATAATTTGATTCTATAATTTTGAAGAACTCAAAATATTTTTTCTCTGAATAAGCTGCTGGGCATATTTTGATTTGAAGCCTCCCATTGTCCCTTTGATTTCTTCTAATTTTTCATCAATATCAGAAGGGGTCATTTTGTTAATCTTTTTTTTCTTGGGGGATGAAGGAGATGGAGCTTCAGCAGGTTTTTCTGGTTCAGGGGGAACCTCAGCTTTTTTTGCTGGCTTCTTTGTTTCAACTTTTGTCTCCTCTTTGACTTTCTCAGGAGAAGGCTCTTCTTTTTTGGCTGGCTTAGGTTTTTCAGCTCCTTTCTTTTCTTCTTTCTTAGCCTCTTTTTGGGGCTTTTCTTCCTTTTCTATCTTAGGCGTTCCTTTTTTTTCTTCTTTTTCTTTGTCCAATTTTTTATCCTTTCAGTTCCTGAAAAGCGAAATCAGGGAAGAACTCAAGCTTCTTTAGTTTAGCAAAGTTTGACCCTTTCTTCAATGGGGCGAATCAAATCATCTAAAATGTAACCGAAGGAGGTATCGTCTTGTCACGTAAAAATGTAACCGAAATGGACAAGGAAAGACAGTCATTTTATAACCTAACCTTGCCTGATAAGAGGAGGTTAGGTCATGAGGTTGGAGTTACGGATGGAATATCTGGGGACGATTTGGGAGCGATATCATAAAGCTTCAAGAACGTCGAAGGGAAAGATATTGGATGAGCTTTGCCAGGCCTTAAGCTATAACCGGAAGTATGCCATAAGGAAGCTGGCCACGATGCCTAAAAAGAGGGGGTCCAAGCTCACCCAGAGGCGGAGACGGAAGAGGGTTTATGATTCTGAGGTGCTTTGGGTGGTGGAGAGGATTTGG
>Ga0315296_10000028_pt1 | contig 171106 bp, 193 predicted proteins | sample YL17G14_18_MG_FD_203921 | JGI IMG/M metagenome (GOLD analysis project Ga0315296, IMG submission 203921) | Sediment microbial communities from Yellowstone Lake, YNP, Wyoming, USA - YL17G14_18 | ecosystem: Environmental > Aquatic > Freshwater > Lake > Sediment | place: USA: Wyoming | collected...
TATATTAATAGGGAAGCCGAATGCCATGAGATACCACAGGTTCATGATGAACCCAAAGACGTAGCCCCACAGGAAACCAAAAACGACGAGCGACCAGACTGGGAATTTTAGTTTTCCCAAGACAGCGAAGAAGACCCCGACAAGGCCCCACGCGATTATCTGGAAGATCGTCCAAGGACCCAAACCCAAGAAGAATGAGGAGACTATCGCAGTCAGCGCGCCGACCGCGAAGCCCTTGGCAGGGCCGAAGACGTAGCCGGTGCAGGCTATTATGAACGTCGACGGCTGCAGGCTGGGTATCGCGGAGAACGGCACGCGCGCGACTGCAGACAGCGCCCCGAGCATCGCAGTGAGAGAGACGTCCTTCGAGTTCATAGCCTGACCCTCCTTGTCGCGCACGACGCCATAAAGTCATCGTGCGTCGCCATTACAACTAGATTGCCCTGCCCGACGTAATCCGTTAGATACTCACCCAGCTCTCTCTTCAGCTCGTGGTCCATGCCCCTAGTCGGTTCGTCTAAAAGGAGGACCTTCGGCCTTGCGACCAATATGGAGGCGAGCGCGACCCTTTGCTTTTCTCCGCCTGAGAGGTAGCGGGGATAGGCTTTTTTGTAATTTTCGATCTTGAACTTTTTTAGGATCTCATCAATGTTTTCCTTTTTTCCGGTGTTCTTAAGGATAAAATCGACTTCCTCCTCCACGGTCTCCGCGAACAGATGGTTGTCCGGGTTCTGGAAGACATAGCCGACTTCCCCTGCCAGTTTTTCCACCGGCGGGTTCTCCAGGCCGCCCACGTTGATCGTTCCTGAAACAGGTTTAAGGAGCCCCATCACGAGTTTAAGGAGCGTCGTCTTCCCAGACCCGTTCGGCCCTTCCAGGACGACCAACTCGCCTTCCTTAAACTCTTCCGAGAATTTTTCGAAGACGATATTTTTCTCATACCCGAAAGAGACTCTGTCGAGCATCACGAGGATATCACCGCTCTTTGCCGCAGATTTTACCATCGGCCGGCCGTTCTTTTTCGGCGGGCCGTCATAGACGACCTTGCCTTTCTCTAAAACGATCTCCCTCTGCGCGCACTCAGCCTTCTCAGTCCTCTGCTCGATCAGTATTATGGTAACTCCCTCTCTGTTTATTTTCTTCAAAAAAGCAATCAGATTCTCGGCCGACTCATGGTCGATCTCCGAGAAGGGCTCGTCAAGGACCAGGACCTTCGGTTTAACGACCAGAACCGAGGCGATGGCGACCTTTTGTTTTTCTCCGCCGCTCAGCTCGTGGATACTGCGCTTCCTTAAACCTTCTATCCCGAGCTCCTTTAGGATTTTTTCCACGCTGCGTTTCAGCTTATCAGGACCGTAACCAAAACATGACGGGGCGAAGCAAATCTCTCCTTCGACATCGTCGGAGACGAACATGCTCTCGGGGTCCTGGAAGACCATGCCCACGGTCTTCGCCATCTCTTTAGTCGATGTCTTAGAGGCGTCCCTCCCGTCGACAATGACAGAGCCTTCCAGTCTTCCGCCGTAGAAATTCGGCACCAACCCGTTTAAGGAACGCGCCAATGTTGTCTTCCCGCAGCCCGAAGGGCCGGTTATCAAAACGAACTCGCCATCTTCTATCTTAAGATTTATACCGTCAAGAGCCTTCTCATTTCCGTAGCCGAAGCTGAAGTTCCTAATCTCTATCATTGCCGAACCCCCGTGCCTCCATCGCTTCAGCCACGCTCACGCTGCGCTCCAGGCTGTTGGAAAGCAAAGGTATTATGACAGGCCCCTTCCCGCGGATCCCTTTCAGCTTGGCGCCGCGCGCCCTTTGGACCTGCGAAAGGGTCTCGGCGTCCTCGATCAGCGACGGGGCGAACCGCGTGGCCAGGGAGACTGCGAACACAGATCTCTGGGGTATCCTGAACTTGGACATTACCCGCATCATCTCCTCCGGTGAGACTGTCAAAGAGAGGACTGCAAAGGCTGAAATAACAACTGCCAGCCGCAGGGCCATGATGACGCCGAAGACGAATGACTCGAGCGTTATCCTGACAGTGTCGAAGACCGGGAGGTTCAATCTTGCTTCAAACAGGACGGTTTTCCCGCTCGGCGACAGGATCAGGTTCAACAAGACGAGGAACACGCCTATCCAGGCCGCGACCTTCATGTAGAAGACCCAGCCGTTCGAGATCCTGGCTTCAAAGACGATCAGGACTGTAAGCAAAAGTAAAACCAGAAGATAGGCGTAGCTGTCCAATATCAATGCAAGGACAATGATGGTCGCACAAATCAGGAACTTGATCAGAGGGTTGAGGTTATGGAACCCTGTGTCCTTGTATTTGTAGAAGAAGTCCACGTTGGATATTATATCCAACAGGGAGAAAAATCAGCGCTTTTTGAGGTAGCCAAAGAGTCTTTCTCTTAGTCATTTTGCTCTGATGACTATAATAGCCGAGCGGACTAATAGTTTGGGAGCTGAAAGATTATATTCTGGAAATAATCTGAGAGTTTCAAATTTCTTGTAATAGCCGAACAAATCTATGGGGCCATTACTCAAGAAGCTTTAGGAACTCCTCCACAGTCAAACCAGCTTGCTTTACTATGTACATAGTTGTCCTCAGGCTGAGTTCGCCCTTTGCAGGCACGGTCGCAGGCGGTCTGTTAGGGCAATGAAGCCTTACATGAGAGCCCCTTTGGCGGACGACCCTATAGCCAAGTTTGCAGAGGGCCTTGATGGCCGTCTTTCCGGAGATCACAGGTACCTGCCTCATGCCGGCACTGCGATCTTTTTGAGGACAGGCTCGCTCTTTTGGGCAATTGGTATGCCTTCCTCTTTCAGCCCTTCCAAGTGCAGCTCAAGGGCTTCCCTCATGTTCTTCAGGGCTTCCTCCCTGGTCCTGCCCTGCGTCACGCATATCCCCGGCAATCCCGGCACAGTCGCTACGTAGTAGCCATCCTCCGATTTCTCCAAAAGCACTGTGTACATCTTCTCCATCAGATCCATTTTCCTTATTGGTAGATAAAAACTATCCTCTGTTAACAAATAAGTGGAGTAATAGTTTGGGAGCTGAAAGGTTATCGGCTAGAGGTAATCCGCTAGATTAACAGGTTTGGCCTTAAAGACCACTTAGGAATAACGGTTATCTGACTTCCTCCAAAACCAACAGGAACTCCTCCTTTGAAACACCAGCCTGTCTTGCTATCCTGCCTTTTGGATGGGACGTCTTCATGCCGGGATCTCTATCTGCTGGTACGTCCTGTTGCTCTTCTTAAGGGCCTCCAGGTGGCACTCGATGGCTTCCCTCGCGTTCCTGATGGCTTCCTCCTTGGTCTTGCCAAAAGTCACTATCTCAGGGAATTGCCTGACTTCGACTTGATAGAAGCCCTCCTGGTCCTTCTCGACTATTATGTCGAATTTCATGCCAACATTAACCATTTCAGACAGAAAAATGTTTTAACAGGACTATTTCCTCGATTTCCTCTATACTCAGCCGCATGTCCCTAAGCTCGCTCTTTATCTCCATGTCGGACTTGCCGGCTACCTTCATCTCTTTAGCTGTCTTTTCAGCTGCACCGAGCCGGTCCTTTTCAACTGCCTTCTCCCTTTCCTGCTTTTCTAGTATCCTCCTCGTCTCAGGGTCCTTTGACGAGAGTTTCAGGATAGAGTACATGCCCGCGGACTGAAGAGCCGCGACCCCGACCAACGTAACGGAACCCAGCACGAACACAATTGCACTCTCATTGATGGCATACATAAGCGCTCCAAAGACCAGTGAAGGGATTATGACAAGAACATAAACGATTGCCATGACCTTATAGGTGCTCATCTCTTTGAGCCTCCTTGCGGCTAAGCGGCCGGACGTGCTGAGATCGTTATCGACTGCCAGGAACGGCAGGACCGTGAACAGGACAGCGCCAAGCGGCAGAACAATGAAAAAACCGACAGCCGCTGCCGCACCAAGCTGGAAGAGCAACAGAGGGGCGCCCAAACTTATGGCAACGTTTCTCTTAGTGAAGACGCCCCTGAACTGCCTGAAGCTCCATCTCCCAACGTAGAGCAGCCTTGCCAGGCCCATCATGAAAAGGAGGCCGATTGCTGCCCATATGACCATTGCAACCCACAAAAGTATCGAGGACAAAGAGGTGTCTTGAAGCCCTGAGCCCCCGAATCCCATGAAACCGAGGGCGAACCTTGGAGCGAGGGGGTAGAACCCATAGTAGTCTTTTAGGTCAATATCATCCGAATATGCTGCCTCGTCGTCTCTGGCAATCAAATCGAGCCCATAAAAAATTACATCAGCAAACCCCGTGCTCTCTAACGAGCCAGCCTCCCCAAGCATGTAATCAAGGATTCCACTGGCGTCTGTAGAGTCCCCCCATATCGCATCCATCTCCTGGACAAACACGGCGGACGGGACAGCCATCAGGACTAGCAGTATCAATGGCAGCATCACCAGTGGTATCAACACCCTTGGGTTCCTCTGCAGGTTCCTAAGTACACCTATATAGTCCATTTAGTCACGGAAAGAGAAGCCTCCCCTGTCAAGGCCAATGGAGTTGCCTCCGGAGGAAAATGTCTGCTTGATGTCCACAGGCTCTATGGAGCTGATGGCATTTCCTGATATGGTATCGGCCACTGATGAGATTATCCACCCCATCGCGGAGATGAGCAGGAACGATATTATCACCACGAGGACGGGCGACCATTTCTTGTCGAATGATACCCTCACGGCCGAAAACATCAGATATGACTGGTAAATCCCGAATGCGGACATTACCATCACGCCAATCGGCGGAAGGCCTGCCATCATCCCTCCGAGGCCGCCGAATACTGGCTGCAGTATGCCGTAGAAGAACCAGGGCGTATAGACATAAGTAGCTATTGTTACCGATTCATTGAGCGGCACGTGCCTGCCAGCCACATACTTGCCCATGAGCGTGACTGAAAATCCGAACAGGACCGGAGCCGTGATAACCTGGAGATAGTCCCACATTGCCAGCAGGGCGCTGTCTGGGAGCGAATATACATATACAAGCGAAACGGAGACTTCGCCGGCAGAGGAGGTTATGCCGAAGCCGGTAAATCCATACATAAGGAACGACCCGGCAAGCCAGAAAAGTCCGAGAAGGGCGGCATAACTAAGATTATTGCCCAATGGTCGTGGATGCATCCGTCTGAAAAATGCCTTAGTCTTCCAGGGGAGCAGGAGGTCTTTTATCTCCGAAAGGCCCATGCGTATTATATGCGCCCAAAGGAGTAATAGTTTGAGCTATGGAAGATTATCGCCTAGAGATAATCGGACAGACCAGCCTCTTGCAGGGACTTAATCGTTAAGACTCGACCAAAGTTACTGATATACATAACTTTGGCGTATTCGAAATCGGTAGGGCTTTTTATACTTATAGTTACCAAATAGGTAACTATGTTTTCAGAGATACCGTTTAAATAAATACGGTCCGGCTAGAGGTAATCTGAGAGCTTGACAGGCTTGGACTGTTTCTTGTAGTAGTCGAAGAGGTCGAGGCCCCACTTGGCGGCTCGGGGTCGGTTGATTGCAGGTCCGCGTCAATATAAGCTATTGACGGGGTTCTTGCTTTCAACCATACGAAAAACCTTTCGCCTTTTCGGAGCATGTTGGAGGCGTAGATTGCACTGGAAGCAGAGAAAGACTTATCCTGCCAGCTTTTCGAGTATAATCCTTTTGGTCTCCGCGAAGTCCGGCACCCTTGTGACGAGCGGTCCCAGTTCGGTCCTCCAGACGCCCTCCCTCAGCCGCAGGCCTTCCCTGAACTTTTTCGGGCTCCACTTCTCTCCGTAATACTCCAGTTTCTTCCTCACCAGGCCTTCGTCGAACTCAACGCCAGTCTCCAGCAGGAACCTTAGGTCGTAGACGTCGCGGGCCTTTCCCCGCGTCATTATGGCGCGAACCTTCTCGGCGAGGATCTCCTTCTCTGGCATACAGAGGAGCGAGAACCTCGGCATGTTCGGATACATGGAATCAAAGCTTTTCAGCTCGGGCTCAAGGTCGATGCTTGACCTGAGGTTCATGTCCGCCTTTATGCTGCAGACGGAACGGGGCGTTCCTTCGAACAGCGGCCCCTTAGCCTTTATCGTGACCGAGATTGTGTTATAGACCTTCTTCAAGCCCTTCAGATCCGCCTCCACGCCAAAAGCAGACATGTCCGATACTATGCGCTTGAATGTCCCTTCATAGTCCAATTCCTTTCTTACCGTAAAGTCTATGTCCTCGCTGAAGCGGTCGAGGCCGTAGAACTTGCAGAGGCATGTTCCGCCCTTGAACACAAGCTCGTTCCTCGTGCTCCTTGACAGCGACAGCAGGGCAAGCTCAATTAGGTAATCCTTCTCCGCATATCCGAGGCTCTTCAAGCCCTTCAGTCTCATTATGTCCCTGAGCTCTTCAACCGATATCATCCAATCTCCTGTTCTTTATTACCCTCCATCTGCCGATTCTCTTCCCCTTCTTCCCCATCGCCCAGTCCAAAGGCACGTAATTGCTGTCCAGATCCTTCGCAAGCGCACTGGCGTCCAGGTCTGCCGCTTCCATAAGGCAGCCGAGCCTTTTGGCCAGCGAGCCGTTCCCGGTCCTAAGCGCGTATCCGGCCAGCCTCTTTTCATCGACCCCCTTTGAGAATATCGCCTTGGCTATCTCGTCAAACGGGGTGTTCCTCAAAAGCAGCGAGTCCACTATGGCCTTTTCCGGTTCGGCGACGAATATGTCAAAACCCCCATATCTCTGTTTGCGGTAGCCCCAAAGCTCCCTGCTCTTAAAGAAGCGTATTTTGGTCCCGCGGAACTCCAGATTTTTCCTGGTCTTCGGGGAAGCCACCATGATGTCCAATGGCAGCTGCTCAGTGAGGTTGTAAAACCTCAAAGCGGTCCAGAAGCTTATGTAGGAAGGAACAACTATATGCGAAGCGAAGACCATCGGGTCGTCAAAGGCGGTGTACTTCCCGCGCTCCACCCGGAAGACAAGGCCCTCGCGCTTCAGCCGGTAGAGGCTGACCCGGCAGTATTCCGGCGACCCGCCGGTGATTCTGGCGAAGTCGTTCAGGGTGAAAAGGGGATATTTCCCAAGTCTCTTTACCAGCTCTATCTTTTTCACGCAATATTTGAGTCTAAGCCTATAAAAATCTTATTTTGTTTGTTTATAGTTATCATTTTTGATAACTTTCTCACAACGAAATAAGAAAACCTCGCTTTAGAGATAATCACTCAGTTTGACAAGTTTGGCCTGCTTCTTGTAGTAATCGAAGTGCCTGGTTTATCTAAGGCAAATGGGAAATAGTAAGTGGATGGACAACAACCGCTACGAGTTTGACAAGTGGTTCAAGCAGGCTGGGTATGACGTATCTGCCGCAGAGGCTAGCAGAAGGGCATTTAACTACGAATGGGCATGCTTCCAGTCGCAGCAGGGCGCAGAGAAGGCGCTCAAGGCCTACCTATTGCTAAAAGGAAAGCGCATGGACTTGAGGCATTCCATAAACAAGCTGCTTTCCATATGCCTAGAGGATAACAAGCGGTTTAAGGAGATATCAGGGGTCCGAGAGCTCGACAAGTATTACATACCAACAAGATACCCGGACGGTCTGCCGGACGATACACCACATGACTTTTACACGGACGAGGACGCTGAAAAATGCATAAACCTATCAAAGAGGGCATTGTCGCTGATAAAGGAGTTGACAAGAAGCTGAGACGGCTCCTGGCAAGGATAGTCGAGAACTGTTCTCCCAAGAGAATATATCTCTTCGGCAGCTATGCCCGGGGCGACTATCACGAGGGCAGTGACGTCGATCTGGCAATAGTCGGCGACTTCAGGGAGCGCTTCATAGACCGCATAGGCCGGATCCTCGATTTGAATGACACCAGCCTTGAGATCGAGCCCATGGCCTACACGGAGGACGAGTTCTCGCGCATGGAGAAGCGCGGCAATGCGTTCATAACGAACGTAAAGAAGGGCAAGCTGGTCTATTCGTCATAGGTAGTCCGCCAGCTTCACCGGTTTGGCCTGCTTTTTTCAGATCTTCTGATTCTAAGGTATTTATATCATAATAATAGCAAATATGCACTAATATAATATAAAATGTCTCTAAGACTGCTTGTTAGGAAGCTTGAGCTTGAAGGCCGAAGGGTTACAACAGCTGGTGCTCTCCGAGATTACTGTAAAGCCGCGGGGACTGGTTATTACCCTGCAGTCGGTTATCTTATCACAAGGCGATACATTGCCAGGATCCTGCGCGGCGTCTTCTATGTAAGGTCCGTCGAGGAGCGGAAGCTCGGCAGGACCGACATCTACTATGCAGACGCCATAGCAGAGGCGCTAAGGCTGAAGGGCATTGCGAACTGGTACTTCGGGCTCGAGACCGCCGCGAAGCTGAACAACCTCACCTACGAGCGGTCTGAGGTGACTTATGTCCTCAGTGATACGCTCTTCAGGGGGGCTCCCATAGGCGTACTTGGGCACAAAGTAAAATTCATAAAAATAAAGAAGCACCTCTTCGGCTTTGGCACAAAGAAGCATGTCTCGGACGCGGAGAAGACTGTTTTGGACATGATATACCTTTCAAGGTACAACGGTTTTGAGGAGGACAGGCTGCGTGGCAGGGTTGCGGATCTCCTGCCAAGCTGCGACGAGAAAAGGCTGTGCAGGTACTCAAGGCACTATCCCAAGACCGTCCGGGAAGAGCTCGGGAGGATGCTAGAATGGACAAAAAAGCGATAGATTACTTGGCCGGGACCGCAAAACTCCCTGCAGAGCTGGTCGAGAAGGACATGTTGCTGCACAGGCTCCTGCTGGACCTCTGCGCCGACAAGATGTTCCGGGGATGCTATGCTTTCAAGGGAGGGACCTGTCTTACAAAGTGCCACTACGGCTACTACCGGTTCTCCGAGGACCTGGATTTCACGTTCCTCAAGCAGGGCCTTCTTGGCGGTAGCGGCAAGCAGGCGAGGAGAGCCGTGTCTGCAGAGCTGAAACACATCATCCCGCTGCTTGAGGGCGCAGCCGCCAGCGCCGGCCTTGATTTCAAACCGGACAAAGGGGACAAGAGATATGCCGAGTTCGGCGGCGGGAACAGGTTTGCGACATTCAAGCTTTGGTACGATTCCCCGACGATGGGCCGCCCGCAGTTCATAAAGGTGCAGGTGAACTTCGCGGAGAAGCTGCTCTTTCCGGCGAAATCGCTTAGGGCGCGGAGTTTCGTCGGTGTAGACAAAAAAGAGCTGGAGTTCCTTTTCCCGGACTGTGCGTTCCTTGCCGACTCGCCTGAGGTGACGGCTTATGATGCCCGCGAGATACTGGCCGAGAAGCTGCGCGCGATGCTTACCCGAAGGGGTGTGAAGGCGAGAGACTACCTCGACGTGTACGTAATACTTGGAAAGGAGGGCTTAGGGCTTGCTGAAATGCGCAAAAGCGCCCTGGAGAAGACAATGTTCATGCTGAAGTACGAGAAATACCAAAAGAACCTGCTGGAAAAGTCGTTCGGCATAGCTCCCGCAGACGCGGAGGGGCTTTTGCTCAGTGAAATGGACATGGGCGGCTTTCCCGCGTTTGCCGAAGAGATAAAGGGCTTCCTTTCAGGCCTAAAAGAGGAGCTGCTCTCGGCTAGAGGTAATCTGAGAGCTTGACTGGTTTGGCCTGCTTCTTGTAGTACTCAAAGAGGTCTAAGCCCCACCGGATTGCACGGGAGTCGGTCGATTCTAAGTCTGGAGCGATGAACATATACGACGTTTTCGCGTCTTTCAAAAGCAGGCTCAGCGTAAAGAACCTCTCAGAAACCCCAAGGCCGATGCTTAGGTCTTCGAGTTCAAACAACTTAATGCCTGACGCCCAGGGGCGAGAATTTCGCTTCCTCTTTAAGAACTCGATGGCTTTCTTTAGGACTGACGGTGTGACTATCACCTCCATCTCGACACCTTTCTTTCGCATGGACTCAACCGCTTCCGCATAAATATCGTTATAAACTGGGCAGGTGATATGGCAAAATTTCCTGATGGATTTAAACATCTCAAGGAAAGCACCTTCCGACTCCATTACATCATCCTTTGCGCCCTCAGCGAACTTCGACTCTTTCAGTTCCCCCAACCGGGCCAAGAGATGCGCGGGTATTACACTTAGGTCATGATTGCCCCAAAAATCCTTAAACTTTTCGTAAGCTGTAAAGAAATCTAGAGATTCTTTTGCCCTCTCCTGTGCGGCATTGCCATATGGGGTCAGCTGAAAGTCTCCCTCAACACGCTCGACCATGCCCATGCCCTCCAATTCCTTTGCCTTTGCACTTGTATTTGGCGCATTGGCATTTACTGCCCTGCGCAGGTCGGCTAGTCTCATTGGCCCATCCTTTAGGGCATCGAGGATAGCCAGTCTGAGCTTGGAATCATACAGCTTTCTTATAGTAGACTCCACTAGGTCATAGCTCTTCAGGAAATCGGAAGACATACACAGATTAACGAAAGAAGGAAGAAAAACTATTCCTTCATTACAAACAGGGGCAAGGCCGACACAATCAGGAGCCCGCCCATTACTAGGAATATAGTTGACACGCCAGTCGAGAAGGCCGCTATAACCCCACCCATCACTGGGCCTATCAGATAAGCCAAGTCCATGAAGAAGTTCCAGACACCTGCTATGCTGCCCCGCTGGCGGTTGACTGAGATTTCTGTTATGACACCACTAACCGCCGGCCAGGCAAGAGCGAGGCCGAGGGATGTCAAGAGCGCGGTGAGCATCAGCATAGTTTCGTCGGTCTGGAATGAGAACAAGGCCATGAACACTCCGGCTAGCACTAGGCCAATCATGAGCACTCTCATCTTGCCAAGCCGTTCTGCTATGAAACCGCCAAGTATCTGGAATATGACGAGAGAGAAAGTGAACACGAACAACAGACTGCCGACAAACGAGGCCGAGAGCCCCTTCTCCCCATATATCAACGGCTCATAAGTCCAGATTATGCTATCAATAATAGTGAGTATCAGCGTGACATACACGACCATGAGCCCCATTCTTTTCAACGCGCCGAACTCCTTAATCGCAGGCAAGAACAAGCCCTGTTTTGTGACTTTCTTAAGTCCTGAAGACATAGACTGCCTCACCTTCACAGTCTCTTTCACGAACAGCAGCGGCACAATCGCCACAAGGCCGCAAATGACGTAAAGCAACATCACGTCCGACAGTCCGGCGTCGAAGGAATTTTCGAGAAGCATGCCCGCTCCTAACGGGCCTATCGCAGCACCAAGAGTTATCAAGCCCAGCGTTATCCCAAAGTACTCAGCCGCTTTCTTCGGCGGGCATAAGTCCATTATAAGTGCCCTTGCGACCGGCAGGACAAGGGTGCTCAGGAGGCCGAAAACGATTGTGAAGATTATAAACATTTCTAAGGAACCTACATAGGGGAGGAATAAACCAAGTGGTGCAAGTAGTACAAGGCCGGCTATTATAGACTTTTTTCGCCCTATATAGTCCGATAAAGTTCCCATCGGCAAGTCGAAAACTAAGCTGCCGAAATATGGTATAGCTATCAATATGCTTACAAGGATTAGATCAGCGCCGAACTTCACGCTTGCGAATATAGGGAGGATGAACCACATTGCTCCTCCAGCTATCGCGTAGAAAAATCCGGCAAGGTTTACCCAAATCAGGGGGCTATGAGTTTTGAGCGGATGGACCATTTGCTTATTATTAAGAGGGGTTTACTTAAAAATCAAACTCACAGGTAATCTGCCAGATTCACGGGTTTGGCCCGTTTTTTGTAGTAGTCAAAGAGGCGTTCCTTCTGCTAAGTCATAGTTCTTAAAGAAATCAGAGGAAGAAGGCATGAGAAATTAGAGGTTTAATATAGAAAAATCAAGGATAATCCGATTTGCTATTACCCTCAGAGGCTTCCGTTTGCCAATTTGCCGCTTTTGAACAATTCGAGTCTCCTTTCAGGATTAAAAAGTAACTCAGCTTTTTTCAATTTATTTTCAAGATTCTCAACAATTTCTGCACAGGACTTTTTATATGCCTCCAAAACATTGTCCATATTGTTTATAGCTCTTGCACAATTATACCCACTTTTTAATGCAAAACTTATACCCTCAGCACTAGTTGGGCTTATTAAACCTGCTTCTTCACCTATGAGCAGGACATGATGGTTACCCAAGCATATCTCATCTAAACTTTTTGGTTTTATAAGCAGCGCAGCCTCCTTCTTATGTATTGGTCCAGAAACCCCAATTTTCGTTTCTATTTTTTTCTTAAGAAGCTCAAATTTCTCCCTACCAAATCCTCCCTTACTTGAGAAGGCCGAGCCTATAAGTAGTAAGTTTCCTTTAGGAATAATCCAACTATAAAAATCAGTTATTTCACGATCAAATATGTAAAGAAAATCCTCTATTCCATCGACATTTTTCACCCATTCTTGTATTGCTATATAACTATTTGTCGGAACCTTCTTTGTGACTAGTTTTCTTATTGATGAAGATGCTCCACTAGCACCTATTAAGTATCTGCAGTTGATCTCCTTCACCAGGTTGTTCTTCTCTACTGCAAGGGAGACGTAGTTGTTTTGACCAGTAACATCAATAAGCTCTGTCCTATCACTATAGTCTACATACTCACCAATTAGGCTCAATATCCATTCATCGAATTTTACTCTAGAGACGTTCAGCAAATATCGATTTTGTTTAGCCTCGACATAGTTGTCCCAGTCCAAATATCTTAAATTGAGCTTTTTTGGCTCTACAAAAACATCATTAGGTATGTCAAAACCTCTAAGAAATTCTAAAGCATCTTCTTTAAGGATCCCACCGCATGGTTTATCTCTCGGGAATGAGTTTCTATCTATAAGTAAAACACTTAATTTGTTAGACATATAGCCTGCAGTAGCTGCCCCCGCTGGTCCAGCTCCAGCTATGACTACATCATAGTTCTCATCAAGGTCTTCAAATGGAATGGGTTTCATTGTTCTAATTAGCGAGTAAAATAATTAAAATGTTCAATCTACCTCAAATAGACTTTTTCATATAAATTACAGTTTTAAATCCTAATAACCATTGTGCTATTATACTAGATACGCGGCGTACCTCCTTATACCCCTCCCTTTCATATAAGCTTCTTGCCAGATTATTCGTTTCAAAAACGTAGAGTGAAATTTTATTAAGATTCCTAGTTTTTGTAAAGCTCTCGGCCTTATCGAGCAATCTTGATCCTATACCCTGATTTCGGTATTCTGGAAGAACACACAAAAATTCGATATATGCACTATCCTTATCAAACTCATCAGTATCTGCTATCCCAAGACCAATTTTAACTTTTATACCCCCCAAGAAACCAAATTTCTTCATCAGGTGGAATAAAGAAAAAATTGAGCTTGGCATTTCTAGTTTTATATGCGGGAAAAGAACACGTATAACCCCAACTACTCTTTCTCCATCAGTAGCGACAAAATGATCATTTAAATACTCTTTACCAACCTTTGCGTAGTAATCCAACAAAAGTTTGGTTCCTAACTCCTCGTTTCCACAAAACAGATGAGCATATTTATCATGAAATCCAATCCTCAACTCAGTCACTATTGCTTTTGCATCTCTTTCCTCAGCCGTACGAATTTTAATCATATTGTCTCTAATGTAGGAACGCCCATGCACCAAGTATTCTCGTAATGAAGTAGTTTAGTGTTACAATTCTATAGGCTAATAGGGCATCATCCCTCTTTTGTCTCTTTATGAGCCTATAAAATGCTAAGATAATCATTAGTAAGCATAAAGCACCCATCAAAGCAAATTTAAAATTCAAAATACCGAACAAGAATGCAAATATCAATAAGAGAAAGGGTATGGAATAAACTATGAAATTGAGTTTGGCAGCTCTTTGATACCCCATTTTTATAGGTAGCGTTGTTATACCACCCTCTTTATCACCACTTATATCACGATAGTCTTTGACTAATGCTTCAGCACTATCCGCCATAAGTAAAACACCAATAAACCACCAAGGGATCACAGAAATAGGTTTGTATATTGCCCAACCGACAATGAATGCCCATATCACATAGCCAAAAGCCAAAAGTACCATACTAGCTACGATGCTATCCCTAACATGGAAGCATTTAAAGGAATACGAAAATCCTACAAATATAGAAATCGCTGAAAGTAACAGATAGATAACTCCTAAATACAAAGCCAAACCTATACCTAATAAATACAAAATTATTGAAAAAATAAGCATATTCTTCGGTTTTATCTTGCCAGATGGGATTGCCCGATAGGGTTTATTGACTCTATCGACATCTGCATCTGTATATTGATTTAGTAGTATAGCTGCACTTATGTTCAAAAATCCAAAAATGATCACTAACATAAGATTGTTTAAATCCGGTAGAGATATGCTGTTGTTAGCTATTATAGAAGCTGATAATATTCCTACAATCATCTCCATTTGATCTTCAATCTTAAATAAATTTATTAGATCAAATATCTTTTTTAGCAATGAACTCGACGTCAAAATGTCCTCCGACTATTGTTTTACTTTTTAAATCAAATTTTGTATCTATCCCTATGAAACCTGAAGTTAAACCAGATATCATCCCTCTAAAAAGTGTGAAATCAGAATCATTAGAATATATGGTCCAAGGATAATTAAGCGAGGTTATATTCCCCTCAGTTACTAGTATATCTCCCCATCCCAAAGCTGAAATATAATCGATCATAAAAGTGTTTTTCTTTTGATTTTTTATTTTTGATGCTAAGTCTCGCCAGAATTCAAAGGCTGTGTCAAACAGAATTTTTTTACCTTCACTGAGTTTAGATAATTCATTTTCTAACGAATACACAAAATGCGTGTCACATTCAAAATACCTATCCTCATTAAAAGTTATTTTGTTATCAACATACTTGAAAAACCCCCCATCTATCAACTGTCGAAGAGACGATTTTGCATATTTCATTGGTCTTATTGCATTTAAACTGCGATATTCTTTCACAGGATACGAATCAATTAATTCATTTTCAACGAAATATTTTAGCCCCATTTTATCCAATACTGACCGAGGGGCACATATTAATTTACATCCCTCCTTTTTGTTACCTTGGCAGTATATATGAATGCCCTCTACAGAGATATCACAGATTAGATATGCCCAAATTCCTGCCAACGTACCCTCCGTAAACATCTGCCCGTGGCCATTTTTACTACAAACTATAAAATCAGTTAGGTTAATTGTAATTGACTTTGATTTCACATTTAGTTCTCTAGAAGCCTTACTTGCCATAGTCCCAGCTATATATGTCATGAAATACCCAGTAAACTCTGAGAAGCTTTTTTCTGAAGTGTTACTTATTCTAACTAAATCTGATAAATAAGAATATACATAACTTGCCTTTTTTCCTGCCGAGTACAAAGCTTTTTTACCTTCCTCCCCATACCTATCTATTATTTTATTTTCAAGCCTCACTACCAAATCTTCGGGTAGTAATATATCTCTTAGATAACCAACTGGTCCATCCTTTGATAGTTTCGTTATAATAAATCCTGGATTGTTGATATCCTCAGCATTTGGCATTAGTATGTTTCGGATATACCACGAAACAAGACTAGTTTTTAGACCCATTTTTTTCCTATAATATCCCAAAGTATTCTAGGGGATCTTGAGATAATAGCCCTATTTAGTTTTTTGGCAGGTATTTCATGCATCATATACTCATGTACTATCGTACCAAATGTTTTGCTTCTTTTTGCCATTCTAACCATTCTTTCTAATAAAACAGGATCATAAGACTTATCTAGTTCCTTTGCTTTATGTCTCAACTCTTCACCATACTCCTCTTGCCATAATTCATCAAACTTTTTTATGCTACCGTGCATTATGGCTTTAGCTAATAATTCTGCACTCCAGATAGCATATAGTATGCCTTCACCTGTTATTGAATCTACATGTCCAGCAGCATCTCCTATTAGAGCCCAGTTATCACCAGCACAAGGTAAGTCAAAGAATTTCGGATCACTTATCTGGGGTATCAAAGCCGACCAGAATTTTTTTAATTTAATTTGTGGGTAATACTCCTTAATAAATTTTGTTAGATATCCCCTTAAATCTATAGTCTCGGCTTCTATCAATCCCGTACCTATACCTAAACTGCAGTCAGTCTTTCTTTTGAAGAAGTATGCATATCCTGGAAATTCTTTATAATATTTAAATATTTCTACATCATCGGGCGAACAAGAACCAAAGTAACCAACTACTATAGCTAAATTCTCTTTACCTATTGGGTTTACAAAGGTTTTCCTTACTAATGAATTAACGCCATCTGCCCCTATAATTATTTCACAGAAAGTTGTTGATTTCTCTGTTATTATTAGGAAACCACCCCGGGTTCTTTCTATACTAATTACTCGTTCTGGTATTAACACAGCACCTTTGCTTATTGCTTTCTTAAGGAGATGCTGATCTAATACCTCTCGGGATATAGACAAGCATTCTTTTTTACCAAATATAACCGCTTCTTCTCCTTTTGGTGAGATAATTTTTAACTTAATTCCCAAATCCCCAAGATGCTTTACCTCTTGTAAAATTTGATATTTCCCTAGTGCAAAGGAGGACACGCCACCACCACATGGTTTCTCTCTAGGATGTGAGTGATCAAATATTATGGGTTTTAGCCCCTCTTTTGCCAGAAGATATGCTAGATATGATCCAGCTGGACCTGCCCCTACTATGACTATATCTGCTCTGGTCGGACTTCTCGATACCATACTTCTAGGTTTTTCTAAGAATTAAGGATTGAGATTAGTATATAACTATCCCTGACCCTCAACCACAATCCCCTTCCCGCCGACTATCTCGAAGCTGTTTATCGCCTCGTTGTGCTTCGTCTGCCTCATCTTTCGGACTGTCAGGGTCCTGCTGCTCTGGGCACCTAGGGACTCTAGGGTCAGAACTATGACGCCGTCGGCGACGAACTCCTCGACGCCGTGGCGAGAGTATGTATGCTCGCCAGAGGGCATCTCATCCAGCAGCATCGTGGTCATTTCGTTCTCCTGTAGCAGGTAGTTGAGTTCGATTATCGCGTTCCTGACCTTGACAGAGTCGTTGTTCAGCAGGACGTCTAGGGCCGGGAGCGCATCCACGACCACCCTCCTGGCGCCTATCTTGCGCGCAGTCATTACCAGGTTCTGTACCAGGTGGTTGATGTCGAAGCTCTCCGGGGCGAGCGTGAACTTCTCGTCGCTTTCAAGCCCTAGCCTTACCAGTGACGCGTCGACTATCGCTATTTTGCTCTCCTTCTCCATCTTCGCCAGGTCCATGCCGAAGTCGAGCATCTCTGCACGGAGGTTCTTCGGCTTCTCCTCAAGAGTGAGACAAACGCCGGGCTCGCCCATCTTGGCGCCGTTGTACAAGAAGCTCATGCCGAATATGGTCTTTCCTGTTCCGCTTCCGCCGGTCAGCAGGATGGTCCTGCCTCGCGGTATGCCACCTTCCAACAGTTCGTCAAGGCCTGAGATACCAGTCTTAGCTCTCTCTACAGTCATTTTTATCGGGTTGTGATATATTATGAGAATCCCTATAAAAACCCACGTTTAGGTCTATTGAGCCTCTTGCTTTTTCTTTTTAACCATTGATTACTATCTATGGCTTCTTCTGAGTTCTTAGAAAACTACAAGCTAGCAGGACCTACCCTACGAAAACTCTATGATTCTGGCTTGAGACTAGCAATACTCGATGCCCTGAAGGATGGACCGATGAGGCTGGCGGATTTAAGGAGAGTGGTCAATGCAAATGCCCCGAACACATCCACAAAGGCGAAAGAGCTAGAGGAGATGGGGCTGGTCGAGAAGGTTGAGGGGGATTTCCAGCTGACGCCATTTGGAAAAGCAGTCCTTGAGCGAGTAAGAGAATCATCCGATTTCTACTCTTCATATGAAAAATTTAAGGATTTTTGGTCAACCCATCATATCGAAGGCGTGCCTGTTGAGTTTCTTTTGAGGGTCGGTGAGCTAAACGATTCTACTCTGCTTAGATGCACCAAAGAGAACCCAATTGCCACTCATGAGGGTTTTGTCGACTCTTTGAAGACCATAAAAAAGGAGATGTACATAATGTCTCCCATATTCCAGAAGGACTGGATTAAGGTAATCGCAGGCCTGATGGATAAGGGCGTTAAGATGGAGTTCATCTTCACAAAGGATATCCTAAGAATGTTTGCTCGGACAGCGAAGTCCCTTGGAAGACTAAAGGATTTCGAAAAACATGCCAGATTTTATGAAGTTTTAGAAACCTATTCGCTTCCAGCCTTCTTGTCCAGCGATACATTCTTTTGCATTTCACTGGAATCGCTTTCTGCCAAAGGCAATTATTTCGACATGAAGATACACTCAACGAGCAAGTCTGCATGTGCTTGGGCGAAGGATATGTACTTTTATTTTAAGGAAAAATATAAGCCCATCAAGCTCTCTGATTATCTATGAAAACTATCCGAGACCCCATCCACGGGGACATAGAGCTGTCAGTCTCACTTGAAGATCCTACCAAGGGCATCCCTGTGCCTTTCGAACAGTTTTTTGTCGAGCCGGCCGAAGACCCCCTGCAGGCCATCCTTGAACTGTTTTGAGTCCACGGCCCTCAGGATCCGGCCGCGCGTGACATTGGCGTCGCACCGCTCGGATATCCCGGCCAGCACCCATCCGAGGTCTTCTATGAGCGGGGCAAGCATGAAGACGTCGCGGATGTCAGAAGGCCTGCAGCTGACGGCCTTCATCACAAAGAGGGCGTCAGGGTCCAGTATCCTCAGTGGCAGCCGCTCCGCGATGGTCCTGCCCCTGAGTCCCCTCAAGCTGGAGTTGCCGAATATCCAGTCTGCCGTGAATACTGCCGAGGTCCCGCGGTCGGCGACGGATGCGATCAAAAGGTCAACACTGGCTACGAACCCATTGGGGAGGACCTTCCCGAACCGCTCGAAAGCCCCGCCATATGCCGCCTCGGCAGTCCCGGCGGAGATTCTTTTATACCCGAGCTCCTTAAGCCTTGCGCCAATCTTCCGCGCCTCGCTCGCCGTTCTGGCGACTATGTCGCAATCGACAGAAAAACGCGGGGGCGCGTAGGCGCTGGCGGCGTAGCCGCCTATGACAACGAACTCAAGCGACTTGATGCCCTTTAGCGTTTCGAAGATTTCCTTCTCCCTAAGCTGAAGTGGGTCCATACCTGTCCTTTATGTATTCGTAAGCGTAGGAGTAAATGTCATTGGACCTTGCTATTTTTACCGCATCCTTCAAGCCCTCCACATTCAAGCCCTCCTTTTTCGTGCAGTGCAACTTCTTCTCAGGAACCAATATCACGTACTCGCCGACCGTCGAGCCGCTGCCGACATAGACCGGGACGCCCCTGCGCCTGAAGAAGGCCTTCCAGTACGTAACGTCCTTCGGCAAGACCTTTATGAAATAGGGCGAGTTGTCCATGCCCCTCTGGACATAGGAATAGTCAGACCATATCTCGACTGCGGACAAGCCGGTGAAGGCGTACGGCCTTTCTGAGGCCTTGATGATGTCCGGGACCTTGAACTCCGCCAAGCCCCTCATTATCGCATCCGGGGCAGAGCAGACATAGGTGTTCCTCGATGCCTTTCGTATCCAGCCCGCGCGCAACAAGACGGCGAATGTCTTCTTCCGCATGCTCTCGCCGACTGCCCAGTCCAACTCCGATTGCCCGAACTCTTCGCCAGTGCCGTGCCTTGAGAATAACAAGGCGTAAGACCGCAAACCATACTGCGGTATATCCGAAAACATAGTTACCTATTTAGTAACTATAGGTATAAAAACCTTTCGGTTCAGGGAAAAATACCTTTTTATACAAAAAGATACTAATTAGTACTAATCAACATGACCTGCAAGCAGATAAACCTAAGTATCCCAGGGAACCTGAAGGCAAAAGCGCAGGCGTATGCAGATACCTACGGGTTTAAGAACATACAGGAGCTGGCCACCGAGGCCTTAAGGGAGAAGGTGTTCTCCAGTGAGTACGACGAAGACTTCACCGAAGAGGAAGTGGCCAAGATAGAGAAGCTCCTCAAGAAGTCGGTAGAGCATGGTGATGTCTATAGCGAAAAAGAGTTGATGAAGATACTACACTCCTAGGCCCGCTATCCCTCAGTCGCCATAAATGGAATTTGAGATAATGATGACTGGCTTCTTCAGGGGCCAGATTGGGAATTTGGACGTGAAGTCAAAGCGTATACTCCTTGATAAGGTACGTCTTATAAAGCTGAACCCCTTTAGATACAAGCGGCTACACTCAAACGAGTTCTCGCGCGTGTACAGGATCCGGCTGACCGTAAACGACAAGTCTGTGAGAATGATCTATGCCATTATCGGAAACAAGATATGGATTGTCTGTCTTGACGATCGCGATAATGATTACAAGAACCTGGACAATTATTTAAGGAAATATCCCAAGGGCCTGATTTGAAACTCTTTTTCTTTTTAGCCTTTCTCTAACTCTCTCAGATGAAAACCATAAGAGACCCCATCCACGGGGACATAGAGCTCTCGGAAGTGGAGCAGGCGGTTGTCGACTCCTGGGAGATGCAGCGCCTAAGGAGGATAAAGCAGCTCTCCTTCTGCTCTTTGGTTTACCCTGGTGCCAACCACACTAGGTTTGAGCACAGCCTCGGCACCATGCACTTGGCCGGCAGGATCTCAAAAAAGCTGGGCATAGAAGAGCAGCCCCTCCGGCTGGCCGGCCTGGTCCACGATCTGGGGCATCTCCCTTTCAGCCACTCACTGGAGCAGGTTTTTGGAGTCAGCCACGAAGATAACCTGGATATCGTATTAAAAGGTAACGTAGGTGACGTCTTAAACGACAACGGTTTTGACAAAAAACAGATCCTTGGCCTGGCAAAAGGCAAGGGAACCGGCAAGATAGTGTCATCCCAGATAGATGCAGACCGCATGGACTACCTTTTAAGGGACTCGCACTACACCGGTGTCGCCTACGGCGTGATAGACGTCGACAGGATCATAAGCGTCATAGGCTTCGACGGGAAGGAAATCTTCTTCAACAAGAAGGGCATCATAGCGCTCGAGGCATTGCTGATCGGCAGGAACCAGATGTACGAGGCGGTCTATTTCCACCATGCTGTCCGCGTCGCAGACGCCATGGTCCAGGAGGCGATGAGGCATATAAAAGACAGGATAAAGGTCCAGGACCTGCTCACCATGGGCGACGAGGAGCTGAAGATATTCGCCCGCAACGCGTCTCCTATTGCAAGAGAACTGCTAGATTTGCTGGATTCAAGAAAGCTCTACAAGGTGGCGTGGTCCGGAAAAGGTGAAGTAAATAAAGAACAACTGGCGAAGAAGGCGGGCCTTAAACCGCATCAGTTGTTAGTCGGCAAGCTGGTCTTCAACCGGTTCGCGTTCTCGATACCCGTCAAGGACGAGTCGGGCCTTAAACCGATAACAGAAGTCTCAAAGACCGCCAGGAACCTGGAGGAAGAGATAAAGCGGCTGGACGAGAATTTAATCTGCGTTCCAGCAGAGTTTAAGGAGAACGTAGCTAAGCTGGTTACTCAATGAATATCACATTCTTGAGACCCTTGAAGTGTTTGTCGCCAGTAAGTATCTTTGCGTTTAGCCTCTCAGCGAGTTCGATTACAAAACAGTCGCCCAAGCCAAAATCCTTTATCTTTTGTCGCATCTTGACATGAAGCTTGCCAGCCTTCAACACGCTTTCGAGGTCCGCATACCAAATCTTTGAAAGCTGGTTTATCTCCTGTACGATGGAATCCGCTTTTATTCCATCCCGTTCTACTCTGCTTACAATTTCGGCTACATTAAATATGGAGGTATGCAATTCGTTGTTTTCTATTAGGTCTTTTATTCGCTCACTCCTACCGGTGAAATAGTTGATCCAAGCATGTGAATCAACGACTATCTTTTCCATGGGAATTTCACTCAGGATTAAACTCGTCTTTGGGTGTCATCTTTGATATGCCTTTGTATTTCCCGAAGCAGCTGGGTTTCACCTTTTTAACAGTTATCTCTACTGTCTGACCTTTTTCAATGCCCATAGCCTTTTTGATGCTTTTGGGGATGGCAACCATTATAGAGCCGCCGACCTGTTTCGTTTCGACTATTGCAGTGTTCATTGTTAACCTCAAAGTTAATATTATTATATGTTTGGGTTATATAAATACGCGTCTAGTAATACTCCCTTAAACCGCCCGCAGGGACAGGGTTCAGTACCGCGTCCTCAGGCAGCTCGAACACAGAATCGTCGATAGCGGCCTCCGTGCATGTCACATCATCCATCCCCACCCCGTTCTTGAGGTTGTACATGACGTCCCTGAACATCGGAATGTCGAGGTCCGTCGCGTCGTACCATTCCACGTCTGATGGGTTCGAGACTGGCGTCATAGTACCGTAGAAGAATGTCTCCTTGCCGTCAGACAGCACAAGGACCTCCACAGCACCCTCTCCGGACGAGAGCGCCCCCTCTATCAGTATTTTCGGGTCTTTGTATTTTATCTGGCCCTCAAAGATCCAGTTCGTGTCGTTTATGCCGTGGTTGACACTGCACTCCAGGACCTTTGCTGGGGTCTTCCCAACTGCTTTCTGCGGGGCGGGCATGGAAACATATATGACTATTGCCGCAACGATTATCAGAACTAACAAAATTGCGACCTTGTTCATCGTTATAATTACCGAGCGGGATAAAAAACCTTTGAGGATCAGAGGCCCCCCGCGAGGGAGCCTTGTTCTAAGAGACAGCAAAGGGAATTAATAAACCAAACTCGTGCAATTGCGCAGCACATGTTTCAAACCTTTTTACTAAAAAGGTTACTCGAAACTGAGTAGAAGCTCCTCAAGCCTCTTCTCATCCGGGTACTCGGCTCCGCCTCTGAAGATGCCAAAGTGGTTCATCCTCAGCTTGCCAAACGCACCGTTGGAAGGCTTCTTGCTGGCATGCTTCTGCGCTAATTCGAGTTGGTAGTCCTCATTCAATGCTTGTAATGACATATTGTCTCCAGTTGGGTGGATATTTAGCAGCAGGGTATATAAAAGTATAAAAACTATTTGCTGATTGGGCGTTTTTCTGGTTCTGCGCAAGAAATGCTTTCGGCAGCAATAATTCCGCGCAAAAAAGAAACTTTAGACATTAGTGTAACCTACTATGTCGGAGACCACTTCAGTACTTTACAGCAACCTTCTTGGCAGTTTTTTGGTTGGTTGTTTTCGAGTTTTTCACAGGCGCAGATTTCTTCGCCCTCATGTGCTCGGGTATCGGGACCCTTTGCGCCATGATCTCCTTAAGCGCGGCAGACTCCTTCCCTGCGAGTATGTGCAGCAGTGCCCCTCCGCCGGAAGACACGTGGTCGAAGCCCTCTATGCTGAACTTCCTTAGGGCTGCAGTCGAGTCGCCGCCGCCTATTATCGAATATGCAGGAGACTTGGCTATCGCAATGAACAGCCCTTTCGTGCCGTACTCGAACTTCGGGTCTTCGAATACGCCTGACGGCCCGTTGCAGAACACCGTCTTCAGCGTGTCGATTATGCGCGTGAACTCCTCGACGGTCTTGCTGCCTATGTCCTTTATCGGGTAGTTGATCGGTAGTTCATCAACGTCTATCTCCACCCTCTGCCCGTCCTTCTCGATTGCCAGGTCGACCGGCAGGTATATCCTGTCCTCGTTACCCTTAAGCAGTTTTGCGGCTTCTTTGTAGGCCTCGCCGTAGCCGTTCTTCGCGAGGAACTCCTCGTTGGGCTTGCCGATGTCGTAACCCTTCGCCTTCAGGAACGCTATCGCCGGCACGCCGGTTATCATTATGTAGTCTGCCAATTGTTTCTTGAGTGCGTGTTCTATCATCATGAATGCGTCCTCCAGCTTTGCTCCGCCAAGCACGAATCCCGCAGGCGGTTTCGGGTTGATGTTGATCTGTTCGACAGCCCTCAGCTCCTTCTCCATCAGTCGCGCAACTACCGAAGGCATAACGTACGGAAAGCCTGCCATGCTCGGCTGCGCGCGGTGGGTGCACGCGAACGCGTCGCAGACGTAGATGTCGCAGACGCTTGACAGCTCCTGGACCATCCTGGTCTTCGCCTGCCGGTGCGGCTCCGCCTCCGTATTCTCCTCTTCGTGGAATCTCAGATTCTCCAGGACGAGCATCTCGCCCGGCTGGAGCGATCGTATCATGCTCTTTGCCCTTTCGCCGAATATGTCGTCCACGAATTTGACTTCCCTCTCGAGTATCCTGCTGAGGACCTCCGCGTGCGGTTTCAAGCTGATGCAGTCGGTCTTGCCGAGTCTCGACTGGTGGGATATGACGACGACCTTCGCGCCTCTTTCAGCGAGTTCGTCCAGGGTCTCCCTGTGCGCCTCTATCTTGAAAGTCTCCTTTATCTGCTTGGTCTGCTTGTCGACAGGCACGTTAAGGTCGCACCTGACCAGGACAGTCCTTCCGGAGACATCGACATCGTCTAGAGTCAAGTGGCGAGGAACATTAACGACTATGGCCATTGCAGCACTCTCGATACTTTTAAGCAGCAATAGATAAAAACCTTTCGGGTTTTGAATGGCATTTGGGTATCACGTGCCCAAAAGGGAACTATATCAGAACTACATTCAAAAAATCGGAAAGAAACAGGATACAGTTCAAAAGAACTACCCGGGCAGGAGCTTGAAGTTGGACGGATAGGTCTTTAGTATGTACTTGCCCTTAGTCTCCCTTATCCCCGGCATAGGCTCCACCACCCTTATAAAATCCATGTAAGCGTCTGAGTCGCGGCCTATGAATTCCACCATCAGGTCCCACTCGCCCATCGTGTTATGCACGCTCTTGACGTTCGGGTTTTTGACAAGTTCCTTCGCTATCTGGTCTGCCAGATATTTGTCGCCACCGCGGACCGTCTTGATGAAATAGAAAGCGCTCAGTTTTTTGTCGATCTTTTCTGGATCGACGATTGCGCTATAGCCGGTTATCACCCCGTCTCTTTCCAGCTTTTTTATCCTGCTGTGTACGGTGGTGGAAGATTTCTTAAGATGCTTCGCGATGTCGGTGACCTTCGGTGTCAGCGCATAACTCTCCTGCAGTTCCCTCAATATCCCCCTGTCAAGTTCGTCCATGGATAATATTCATCTTATTAGAATAAAAATCGGACGGGACATGCAAAAACGGGGAGAAAACGGAACAGAAATCCGGCGCCGCTCCAAAAAATCTTTTTATACATTCATCCCATAAATAAGCGTCCCCATCCAGCACTTCAGTCCTTGAGGGGTTTACGAAAATCAATAAGAGCGAAAAATGCAAGTTAAAAATTTACAAGAGCTTATGACGAAGCTGAAGGAGAAACAGGGCATGGAGGTCGAGAACACGACCATGGGCAAGTTCCTTGGCCCGTATAGCGAGAGGGCAGCCGAGTTGCTGGGTCCGGATATCTTGGAAAGACCGGTGCTTGTGACAAAGTGCGAGGACATGACACAGGTCGTCGATCTGAATTCAGGGTTCATAATGGGTTTTGAGAGCGTTGAGGAGATACTCCCAAAGCTGATAGAAACTTTTTCGGGCGATACGGACTCGAGGCTGAAGGTCGTTTCTTCGGCTGAGGACAACACGGGGCTTTACCGCGAGATGCTAAAGAAGGACCTGTCCAACGCGACCCTGTCAAAGCAGCTCGCGGATTTCCGCGAACTGATGTACCGGTCTGGTTCCATCAACGACCGGATAGCGCTCGTCGAGAAGACCGTAGTGCTCCTCGAGTGCCGCAAGGCGAACTGCGACAATGGCGAGACCGAGAAGATACTAAAGGCGCAGGAGAAGCTTGGCAAGATAATCACATACTTGCAGACAAAGAAGTTAGCACCTGGCCAGGTCCCGTCGGTCTATGAGCTGGCGATCTGGGAGTGGGTCAACTGATTATATGGGGCTGGCCCTCGGCGCGCCCAGCCAGTAGAGGACTCCTGCAGCGAAAAGGCTCAGCAGCATGGCAAAAAGGCAGGCGGCAAACACCCCGACCATCACAGCCAAAAGGGCCTTCTTTTTTTCTATTCCCAAAAGCCATGCGATCAGCGTTCCTGTCCATGTCCCGCTGAACGGTATCGGCAGGGCGAGATAGACGGTCAGGCCCCAGAAACCGTATTTATCAATAACTTTTTTGCCCTTGTGCCTGACGCCCTCGACGAAATTGTGCACTCTTTTGTACTTTTCGACATGCTTATAGAAGACCTGCAGCGTGGCGTAGACCGGGAAGAACAGGATCGTGTTGAACGTAAAGGCAAGGATGAAAACTGCAAGAGGATTCAGGTTGAAGATTAGAATGCCGACGGATATAGCTCCGAGCGCTTCTATCGTCGGGAGCATCGCCAGGATTATGACTATAATATACGGGTCCATCAAATCAGTCTCCCCACTTCTATGCACGGGCAGTCGAACTTAAGTGCAGTCTTCCCGATGTTCTCCGCGCCTTTTGCGTCCGCAGATATCAGGAAATTGTCGAGGTTCCTGTACTTGTGGATCTTTATGTCAAAGAGCTCGAAGTCCGTGCCGCTGTGACTGGCGATTTCCTTGGCGGTGTTCGCCAGCCCGCCTTTGGTCACATCTTTTGCTGCGTGTATCTTCACTTTTTTGTCAAGGAGCTCGTACCAGCAGCTGAAGAGCTTCTTCGCCTTATCCACTCTTTCTCCCTGTTCGCCCCAGATAGGGTCCCCGAGAAGAAGCAACTTGTCCCCTCGCCATCCGGTGCTGTGCCTTATCGGTTCGTCGACGAGTAGCTCGCCTGCCACGAATATGCTAGCAGTCGGTTCGCCCCACAGGTTGGTGTTCCCGCCGATTATCGGTATGCCCATCGCCATTCCCTGCAGCTTCAGGCTGAGGGCCATCTCCTTGACGTCCTTCTTCGTCCCGGAGAGCGTGTCCAACGCGAACAGCGGCCTAGCCCCTTTTGTGACTACGTCGGTCGATGCATGGATGAGCGCGGACTTCATGACAAGGCGTTTCTTGTAAGGGCCGTCGCAGCTGATGACCAGCCTCTTCCCGGCGAAATCGACGCAGGCGGCGTCGTCCCAGTCGGCGATGCCCATGACAGGTTTTGAGATCTTGTCGAAGTCGATGAACATGTCCCTCAGCCACCTGATGTCAAGAACAGCCATGTTAAGCGGGTTAATTAGCAACTAGCATTATTTATATACTTTTAGCTCGATATAGCAATGGGGGTTGGATGTAATGTTTTTATAGGTGTACCCTCTAACTATGGCTGTAACTACTGGCTGGTGGTTACACTAAGGTGGTAAAATGAGATATATGCACGTGCTCATGGTATTGATTCTTATCCTAGCTAGCGTTGCTTTCGTTTCTGGTGACTCTGCGACCGTAGTAGCATCCAAGGTGGTCTGTGACGATGAGTTAGACTTGCCGAATTCGGGCGGCGGAGGTCTGGACATAACGTCTAAGACCGCTCATAACTTCGTCATCACCCATTCGGGTTGCCATCTCCAGAGTGGCTGGAAATTCCAGTGGGCGTATGCAGGAACCTCGAACCCGGGCGACAACACTGGCGAGGCCGGAGGCGCATGGCACACGTTCGGCCCGACAAAGAGCGATGGAACTGCAACCACCCAAGTAACCTTCTCCATATCCAATGATGATATATTGGTGCGTGAGATCCTACAGACAGGGTATCTCAAATTCACCGGAACGTCGATAAGCGCGGAGATGTACTGCCACACGGATGTCGGGAACTATGACAATTATGATGAAATAACCGACATGCAGACGGGGAAGACCTATTACTGCGTCGCCTTCAATGTCGAAAGACCGGTGTGTGTACCCAGTTTTTTAGATAAGTATCAGTGCAATGATAGCTGGCAGCAGAGGCAGTACAGGAGAGCGGACTGCTCAGTTGAGTGGCTTAACTATAGATATTGCGATTACGACTGTTCAAACCGCACTTGCGTGAGCGGCTGCACCCCTGGCTACACAGACGACTACCAATGCAGCGGCAACTGGCAACAGAGGCAATTCCAGAACCAGGACTGCACCACCCAGTGGAAGAACTATTTGTATTGCGATTACGGCTGTGCAAACGGCAAGTGCGTGAGCGGCTGCACGCCTGGATATACAAACGATTACCAGTGCAGCGGCGATTGGGTCCAAAGGAAATTCACAAACGCCAACTGTTCGACAAAGTGGCAGGACTACCAGCAATGCGCTAATGGGTGTTCAAACGGCCAATGCATCACGGAATGCGAGCCTGGGTATACTGGCCAGTACCAGTGCAGCGGCAACTGGAGGCAGAGGGAATACAAGGATTATGATTGCTCAAAGGAATGGAGGAATTACGAATACTGCTCAAGCGGATGCTCTGGCGGCGCCTGCAAACTCGGGTCGGAGCCCTACTGCAAGGACAGCGACAATGGCATGGTCTGGAGCGTCCAGGGCAACACCTACGGTGTAGACAGTGATTTCAAGAGCTTCTCGAAGTCTGACTACTGCAGTGGTTCGATATTATCTGAATACTCCTGCGACGGTGCTCATTTCGTTCTGACGCAACACGAGTGCAATAACGGCTGCGCTGACGGCCAGTGTGTTTCGACTGCAGGCTGCACGGACGAGTGCCCGTACTGGGGCAAGAACGAGTGTCACAGCGGCAGGCTAAGGGTGTGCGGATATTATGACGCTGACGTGTGCCTTGATTGGGATTACCAGGATACCAGTTGTGACGACGAGTGCGATGTAGGCTGGGAAGACGATTACAGGTGCAGCGGCGATAAGTTGCAGAGGCGCTACATGAATGATGATTGCGACGAGGAATGGAAGAACTACAAGACCTGCGAGAACGGCTGCGAGGATGACGAGTGCGTGGAAGGGGACTGCGATGCCCATTATCTAAGCAATTACAGGTGCAGCGGCAACTGGCAGCAGAGGCAGTACAGGGACTCTGACTGCGATACGGAGTGGAGGAATTACAATTACTGTGGCAACGGATGTTCGGCAGGCAGATGCATAACGCAGCCAGCGACTAGTTGCGGCGACGGCACCTGCAATGGCGTGGAGAGCTGCTCGACATGCCAGCGCGACTGCGGGCAGTGCCCAGTCAGAAGCTTCTGCGGTGATTATGTCTGCAACAACGGCGAGACGTGCCTGACGTGCCCACAGGACTGCGGCGCTTGCGCAAGATGCGGAGATGCAGTATGCAACGGTGCGGAGACATGCTTCTCATGTATGCAGGACTGCGGCCAGTGCGCAATAACGCAGCCCTATGTGAACACCAACAGGACTAACCCCCCGGCTGCCACAATAGTGACGAATCCGACGACACCGACAAGCGGCGTTATAACAGGGGATATCGACCTTATCTGGGTCCTGATAGGCATCGCTGTTCTGATAAACATAATCCTAGCGATAATACTTGTCCAGAAACTCCGCCACAGATGAAGGGCATAGGGCCTTCACCGGGCATTCCGGGCATAGCGGCTTCTTGGCGTTGCATATCGCGCGCCCGTGGTCTATCAGCAGGTAGTTTATCTCATACCACTTGTCTTTGGGGAATAGCACCATGAGATCCTGCTCTATCTTATTCGGGTCTTTGTTCTTTGAGAAGCCTAGCCTTTGCGATACCCGGCCGACGTGAGTGTCTACAGCTATCCCCACGACCTTCCCATAGCCGTTGGCGAGGACGATGTTCGCAGTCTTGCGCGCGACCCCCGGCAGTTTCACGAGGTCTTCCATGTTATCAGGCACCTTGCCGTTGAAGTCCTTCACGATCATCTTGGCGGCACCGATGACGTTCTTGGTCTTGTTCTTGTAGAAGCCCGTGGAGTGGATCTCTTGCTCGAACTCCTTGATGTCTGCATTGGCGAAATCCCTGACGGTCTTGTATTTCTTGAAGAGTTTGGGAGTGACCTTGTTTATCTGCGCGTCAGTGGCCTGCGCCGAGAGGATTGTCGCCACCAGAAGTTGTAACGGGTTCCCGAACTCCAAGGCTATGTGCGCATGCGGGTATCTTTTCTCAAGGATTTTGAGGACCTTCAGCGCACTCTGCTTTTCATTCATGTTTTAATTTACTATTCCATCTATAAAACAAATGGCTTTCAAGCGTTTCAGCAATCAGAATTCGGAGCAGGTCGCAGCCCATCTAAGGAGCTTCTTGGGGGCAGACTACTTCAATCTCGAGATAGACACGTTCGCGGGGAGGGCAGAGGTCAGGAAATGCGTCGGCGGGCAGGGTCACTCGAACAAAATGGAGCGGATGCGCGCACGCATGCAGGGCATGAGCCCAAAGCAGCGAAGAGCGGCGATGTCCGCAAAGCGGAGGGAAAAACCGAAGCTGAAGCACGTCAGGAACGGCAGGACGATAACCCTCAGGGGGTATACGGGCTTTGTCGAATAGGCTAAACAAGGACCTTCTTCAATCTGTCTTCCAGTTCGACGTTGTTGGTTATGCCGTTTGCCTCTTTCTTCACAACGCCGCGGGCCTCCAAATCACTCACTATCCTCGAGACTTTGACCTTGTTCAGTCCCGTCTCAGAGACGAGCCTTGACTGCGGCATGCCGCCGCCTGCCTTGGCCAGGGCTTGTATTACCGACCTTTGATCCGAATCCAGCAGGGCGAGCAGTGGTGAGAGATCCTTCTTTGTCTTCATGTGCGAGGACATGAAATAATAGGTCAGAGAGCCTACCAACAGGCCCCCGGAAGAGAGCAAAGGTATGAGGAGTTCTATCGGGAACTGGCAGCCGCATGCGGTCCCTGACAGTATATGCGCTTGGGCATACATAGATGCAACCGAAACTGCCAGTATGAAGCCGGTAAGCAGTATTATACCTATCAGAAGGCGGTTTTCCATGGTCAAAGCACCCCAGTTTCACAAATTGAAACAAAGCTATATCTTCTGTTTCATTACAAATTATACTAATAAAAACGTGTAGAATGACCTTTAAGGTAATCGCTGTCGGGCTCCTGGTGGTAGTGGCTATAGGCCTGTACGTAGGGTTTACTATGACGCCTCAGCAGAAGAGCGCCGCCCCGGCAACCGGCAATCCTGTGTTGGATGGATATAATCCACCTGCGGTTTTGAACAACACCACCAGTTTGAATGCAAGTCCCGAGGCAGTAATTGCATCCAACGGTTCTGCTGAGAACGAGTCTCCGCAGACCAACGGGACCCCAGTTATAGCCAACACCAGTGCAAAGAATAAAACCATCGAACCCGTGCTGACCCTGTTCTGGGGCGCAGGCTGTCCGCACTGCGCGGCGGAGAAAGCCTTCCTGAATGGAATCTCTGGGGCCTACCCGCAACTGAAGATAGTCATGTACGAAGCAAACCAAAACGAGTCGAATCTCGAACTCTTCCGGCAGTGGTGCTCCGAGTGGAACGTCGGCTGCGACACTGTCCCGATGACCTTCATGGGCAACAGGTCTTTTACGAATTTCATGGACTACGACGGTCCTTTAACCTATCACTCTACGAAGCGTGCTTACATGGGATACAGGAACCAGATAGAGAATGCGATACGCGAGGTCCTGGGCTTGCCCTCCGAGAACAGGACCGACTGGACGACTATGTCCGTATCTGTAAAAACTGACAAGGAGGTCTATTATAACCGCGACCCGATGAACATAACGGTGGTTGTCAATAGCCCTGGGTACGCTACCGACTGCGTGGTGGCGGTGAAGGGCCTGGAAGGCCCCAAGAGGTTCTATGTCGATTCGCAAAAGACGGTCAATCTCAACAAGGGCAACACAACTGTGCTGTTTAAGGAGACCGCCCCGCAATGCTTCAGCTGCGGAGGTTTCAGGCCCGGTAGCTACGAGATACGTGCATGGGTCGAAAAAGACGGGGAGATCATGGATGATGCCGTTATAACAGTAAGAATAGAGGATACAAATGACTAGACTTTTTTCCAAATGGTTTTTGGCCGGAATTATTCTTGCAGTCCTGTTCAGCGGTCTTGCCGCTGGTGAGGTTTCACAATCGGATTATCCGAAATACTATGTCACCGCAAAGCTCTTCACGCAGAGCAACTGCACTTTCTGCGACGAGGAGCTGGACTTCCTGAACTCCCTCAAGTCCGAGTACGATAGATACAAGATAGAAGTCTACTCGATAGACAATCAGTCAAACATGCAGCTCTTCAAGAACCTGTCGCAGCAGCTCCGCTTCTCTGTTTCGCACGTCCCTGTTTTAGTCGTGGGGCGCGATTATTACGTCGGTTTCGGCCCGGGGGCGGAAACTAACATAAGGCTTATCATAGACCAAGCCAATGTGCGGCTTCCATGGGAGCCGGAGCCTGTCGTGTCCAACAAGACCGTAATCCTGAAGCTCTTCTGGCGAGAGGGCTGCCCTCATTGCGCGACCGAGAAGGAATTCCTTAAACGGATAGCGCCGAAATACCCGCAGCTGGGCATCGAACTGTATGACGTCGACAACGAGTCGAATATAGACCTTCTCGACAACCTTTCGGCGCAGCTGAGCTTCTCCGCGGACTCGGTCCCTGTCACTATAATAGGTAAGTGGTACCGCATAGGCTACAGTACCGACGGCACGGACGGCGCAATGATCGAGGCTAAGATAAAGGAGGGGATATCTGGCTCTCCGACCTGCTCGGAAAATACCACAAGCACTTCGAGTGAATGCCTCATAGTGGACTTGCCGATATTCGGCAGGGTCGACTTAAGGAACATGGGCGTTCCGCTGTCTACAGTCGTCATCGGGTTGATGGATGGAATCAACCCCTGTGCGTTCTTCGTGCTGACCATGCTCCTGTCGTTCATGGTTTATGCGCGCTCGAGATCGAAGATGCTGATAATAGGGCTGACATTCGTCTTTATCTCAGGCTTCGTCTACTTCCTGTTCATGACAGCCATGTTCAGCGCCATCAGGGCATTGAACGAGATAAGGCTGCTTTCGTTAATAGGGGGCGGCATAGCGTTGGTGATAGGTCTGATAAACCTGAAGGACTTTTTCTTCTTCAAGAAGGGGGTCTCCTTGACCATATCCGAAGACAAGAAGCCAAAGCTCTACAAGAGGATGAGGGACCTGCTTAAGTCTGAGAGCATGGTCGAGCTTGTCATCAGTACTATAATCCTGGCATTCGTGGCAAACAGCTATGAGCTTTTGTGTACCGCCGGGTTCCCGATAGTCTACGGCAATTTGTTAAACAGTCAGCAACTGGATATGGTTACGAGCATCCTCTACATAGCCTTGTACAATTTCTTCTACGTCCTGCCGCTCTTGGTGATAGTCCTGATATTCGCGAAGAGCCTGGGCGGCAGGAAGCTGACGGCAGAGCAGGGAGAGCTGTTGAAGTCCATTTCAGGAATAATGATGCTCGGATTCGGCGTCATGCTGATAATCTTCCCCAACGCGCTTTCAAATATTTTTGTAGCGATATCCCTAATAGTAGTGGCTGTATTGATAAGCCTCGTTCTTGACAAGGTGAAGAAGTCTTTGAGAAAGGGTAAAGACGAGAAGAAAGATACTGAAGAGAAAAAAACAAAGAGAGAGCGAAAAGGAAAAAATGAACCTGCCGAAAAATCTGATGTACAATGAGTACACCTGGGTGAAGCTGGACGGGAACGTCGCTACTATGGGTGTCACTGGCTACGGGCTGGGACAGACCAAGGAGATAGTGTTCGTAGACCTCCCTAAGAAGGGCCAAAAGATTGAAAGGGGAAAAACATTTGTCTCGCTTGAATCCGTCAAGTGGAGCGGACATCTAGCATCGCCGCTGAGCGGTGAGGTGATTGAAGCGAATGCTTCTCTCTTCGACTCGCCGGAAAAACTGAACAGCGACCCTTACGGGTCTTGGATATGCAAGCTGAAACTGTCAAAGCCTGAGGAGATTAAGGCTCTGTTGAACTCGAATTCTGCTGAACAATGGGTGAAGAAAAACCTAGGGTAGCGGTTATAGGATGCGGCGATGCGGGGCTGAGCGCAGCATTTGCTGCTGCCAAGAACGGCGCGAATGTGACAGTAGTCTCTGATGAAAAGAGTCACTATCCGAGATGCTCTCTGCCATATTACATCGGCGGGGATGTTAAGAGATCTGATTTAGTCAAGCCGCTGGAACAGGTTTTCAAGGGAACCAGAGTGAAGGTTATCTTTGACAGGGCCGTGAAGATATGCGGTGATGTTGTCATTTGCGAAAAGACCAACGTAAGATTCGACAGGGCTATAATCGCCACGGGCGGCAGGGCCAAGAGGATTGGTGACTCACTGGTCTTAAGGACTATAAAGGACGCCGATGGGATAAAGCGGCTCGCCAAGAAAAAACCTGTGATAATCGGCGGCGGGATGCTCGGCTGCGAGCTGGCAGAAGTCCTTGGAGGGACTCTTATCGAAGCGCAGGGCAGGATCCTGCCGAATTTTGACCCCGAATTCTCAGAGGCCATACATAAAGAACTGTCCAAAAGGAAAGTCGTGATAAAAACCGGGACTACGAAAGCGCCTAAGTCGGATTTCACGATAAGTGCGGTCGGCGTTGTTGCGGACAACGAGCTGGCTAAGGCGAGTAAGATAAAATGTAGCGAATTCGGTATAGTGGTTGACGACTGCCTCCGGACTAGCATGCCAAACGTTTATGCAGCTGGTGATTGCATCGAAGAGAGGTGCTTCTTCACAAAGAAACCTATGCACTCTTATCTTGGTCCACAGTCCGAACGGCAGGGCGTCATAGCTGGGGTAAATGCCGCAGGGGGGGATATGCGGTATGGTGGTTCATTAAACGCGGTCGTCGCGAAGATAGGCGAGTCTGAGATAGGGATAACAGGGCTTTGCAGCATGGTCGCGGAGGAGCGCGGTCTAAAGACCACGTTCGGAAGGGTCACTGCCAAGACGAAGCCGGAATACCACAAGGCTGCTCAGGATATGATGATAAAGATGACATTCGACGGCGAAAAGCTGGTAGGCTGCCAGGCGGTCGGCGGGGAAGACATTGATGGGGTGATAAATCTGGCGAGTTATGCCATGCAACACGGTGCGATGGTGGACTATCTGATAAACATGGCCTACTGCTTCTCACCGCCAATATGCTCGGCACCAAACCCAATCATATTATGCGCAGAGAATGCTAAACGAAGGATGAAAAAATGACTGGATTGATGAAGAAGAAGCTGGACGAAGTGATGGCGACTGTGCAGCGCGCCATAAAGGAGAACCCAAAGGAGGCAAAGGCATTCATGGAGTTTGTCGCGAAGGCCGAGGCGAAGGGGGCGCTGGACGTGAAGACGAAGGAGCTGATATCGGTGGCATTGTCGATATCCGAGCACTGCGAGTGGTGCATAGCGTTCCATGTCAAGAACGCCATTGAGGCAGGCACGACAAGAGAAGAGATAATGGAGGTCTGTTTTGTTGCTGTGCTGATGGGCGGCGGGCCGTCGCTGATGTACATCAAGCCCGTGATGGATGCAATCGATGAGTTCTCCTAAACCTGATTGGCTGAAAGTAGGGCTGCCTTCCGGCGACGAGTATTTTGATTTGATTAAGCTCCTTAAACAGAATAGTCTGCACACAGTCTGCCAGGAGGCAAACTGCCCGAACATAGCCGAGTGCTTCGGGAAAAAGACTGCCACCTTCATGATACTTGGCGGTACATGCACCAGGAATTGCGGGTATTGCAATGTCACGCACGGAAAGCCCCGACCTGTCGACGTCAGGGAGGGCGAGAGAATTGCGCATGCGGTTAAGGAACTCGGGTTACGCTACGTAGTGATAACCTCGGTGACGCGCGACGATCTGGAGGACGGCGGGGCCGGGGCGTTCGCTGAAACGATCTATGAGATACGGAAGGCGAACCCGGACTGTAAGATAGAAGTGCTGACACCGGATTTCAAGGGCGACAAGAGATCGCTTCAAAAGGTCCTGGATGCGGGCCCGGATGTCTTTGGCCACAATCTAGAAGTCGTGAAACGGCTGTTCCCTGTTGCGCGCGCCCAGGGCGACTACAAAAGGTCCTTAAACCTGTTGAAGACTGCGAAGAAATGCAGTGTAACCAAATCCGGCTTCATGATCGGTCTGGGTGAGACAAAGGAAGAGATAATAACTACTATGGAAGACCTTTCTGGCGTAGTCCATCTACTAACAATCGGCCAGTATCTCCAGCCGAGGAGGGAACACTTGCCCGTCGCAAGGTACTACACCCCCGAAGAGTTTAAGGAGTTCAAGGAGATTGGCGAGCGGATGGGTTTTGACCACGTTGAATCAGGGCCATTAGTAAGAAGTTCTTACCACGCATGCGACTATGGAGTTTAGGCTTTTAGAAACCGGGAAAAACAGAGCTGCTGTGAACATGGCGATAGACGAGGCCATAATGCTGGGCAGAACTCCTACGCTGAGGTTCTACAGCTGGCAGCCGCCTGCCGTCAGCATCGGGTACTTCCAGGGGATAGAGCAAGAGGTCGACTTGGCGGTATGCAAGAAGCTGGGCGTAGACGTAGTCCGCAGGCTGACTGGCGGCGGGGCGGTCTATCACGACAAGGAACTGACCTACAGTTTTATTGTCCCTGAAAACAGCGGTTTAGTGTCAAGAAACATCCTTGAATCGTATGGACAAATCTGCGGGTTCGTCGTCGACGGTTTAAGGAGGATCGGGCTAAGGGCAGAGTTCAAGCCGATAAACGACATAGTAGTTAACAATAAGAAAATCTCCGGCAACGCGCAGACCCGCCGCGACGGGATGATACTACAGCACGGGACCATATTGCTGGATGTCGATGTCAAGACGATGTTTTCCTTGTTGAAAGTTCCTGACGAGAAGATGAGAGACAAGATGATAACTGCGGCTGAAGAAAGAGTGACCTCTGTCAAGAAGGAATCCGGCTCTGCTGGATTTAAAGAAGTCAGGGACGCTCTGGTTATGGCCTTTGAGAAAAGGTTCGGTGTCCTTAAATCAAGCGGGTTGTCAAAAGAGGAGATGAGAGACACTCATAAGCTGTTTAAGGAAAGGTATTCGAAGCGGGAATGGAACTTCATGAGATAGCTTAAACCTTCAGTATCAGGTAATTGGTGTTGCCCAAGCTTTTCTTCTCCAATACGTTCCTAGCCTCCAGTTTGGCGACTATCCTCGAGATCTTGACCTTGTTGAAACCCGACAGCACCACGAGGTAGTTCTGCTCTATCTTGTTGTTGTTCTCCAAGAGGATCTTGACTACGACCTTCTCGTCGTACGGCAGCAGGTTCACTATCCTGTCCAGCTCGGCCATGCCGCGTTTGGTCTGCAGGACTATCACCACGAACGCCCCAACGACCATCGAGACCGTGGCTATGATATACACCTCAAAGGGCAACTGCTCTCCAGTAGAAGAGGAATACGTCCCGCTTATGTAGGCAAAGAACACCCCGAGGAGGAATATCGCCGAGATACCGATTATTAGCTTCTTGTCTGAAACTTCCATCCGAAAATTTAGTCGGAGCGCCTTCTTAAACCGCTATGTCCTTCTTGATCCGCTCGTACTCCTCCCTGGTTATCTGGCCGGCGGCGTACCTCTTGTTCAGTATGTCCATGGGGGTGTCATTCTTGTTGAACCTGTCCTTGCGGTAGTGGTCGCGTAGTATCCACCACAGTATCAGCAGGGCCAGCGCTACGATCGCCATCTGTATGATGAGGATCGCGTGCGGCCCCATAAAGGGTTCTCCGGGCCCGTGCGGGAACGCCGGGAAGTTGTTTGGATCCATTTTTCATTAATTGTTGTTAAAAAGATAAAAGACGTCTAGATAGTCATCTTTTTGTTAATCCAGGTTCCGAGACTATAAGCCCGTCCCTTAGAATCATCATCTTGTCAGCAATTTTCGCTATGTGCATCTCATGGGTGACGAGGATGAGCGTTTTTCCGTCTTCCCTGTTCAGTTTCCTCAGAAGGTCCATGACCATGTCGCCTGTTTTAGTGTCGAGATTCCCAGTAGGCTCGTCGGCCAAGACGATATCAGGATCGTTTGCCAGGGCGCGGGCAATCGCCACACGCTGCTGCTGGCCGCCACTGAGTTCTGTAGGCAGGTTGTTCGCCTTGTCTGGTATCCCGACAAGGTTTAACAGCTCCTTTGCCCTCTTTGTCCTTTTTCCCTCGGGTATGCCTCTAAATTCCATAGGCAGCGCTATGTTCTCAAGCGAACTCATGCTCTTGATCAGGTTGAACTGCTGGAAGACGAAGCCGAGCTTTTCACTACGGAGCTTTGCCTTCCCGAGTTCGTCCAACCTGCTTATGTCCACACCCTCTATGTAGATCTTTCCAGCTGTTGGCGTGTCCAGGCAACTTATCTGATTAAGGAGAGTGGATTTGCCGGAACCGGATTGCCCGGTTATGCTGATGAACTCTCCGCGTTTCACGACAAAGCTGACTCCCTTGAGTGCATTGAATTCGTTTTTGCGCCCTTTATTGTATGTCTTCACAATCCCGTCGCATCTTATCTTCTCTTCATTCATAGCGTAATACCTCTATGGGGTCCAGCTTGGACGCTTGGAGGGCCGGATAAATCCCGGCACCTATCCCTATCACCAATGCAAAGCCCATTCCCAAGAGAATCAAGTTGAAAGTGAGAATGCCGCTGAACCCTATAAGTGCCGGCATTATGGAGATGCCCACATAGGATATGGCAAGGCCGGAAAACCCGCCGATGAAGCTCAGGATGACTGCCTCCTGAAGGACCTGCATTATTATAGTTCTCCTGGTCGCCCCTATGGCCTTCATTATGCCCATGTCCCTTCGCCTTTCCATGACAGACATTATCATGGTGTTCATTATCCCAAGCCCGCCGACAAAGACCGCGACTGCGCCTATGCCAAGAAGTGCGAGCTGTATGCTGCTGAGCGATGATTGTATCTGGCGCACCATCGAGAGCGGTGAGGTGGCCCTGACATCTTCGACTCGGTCATTTATAGTCGTCGTGAGGTTCTCGGCTATGTCAACGCTCGATGCCTTGACTATGAGCGATTGTATCGTGTCATCCTCCTCTATCTCCTGCATAGTCGAAAGCGGGACATATGTTGCTCCGTCGACATCGCTTTCACCCGTCTCCTCCAGCACACCGATGACCTCAAAATAATAGCTTTCAACATCGGTGCTGTTTTCTATCTCCTTTTGGTATTCTATCTCATCGCCTACATTGAGGTTCTGATTTGCCGCTGTTGTGTAACCCAGGAGGACTACCTCAGCACCATCATCAGTTTCGTCTAATTTCCTGCCTTGGATGGCAAGTATATCTGCGCCTACAAGAGAGTCCAAATCCACAGGGTCGATGCCTGTGAACTCCAAGGAGCTGAACATCCCTCCCCCCATTCCAGGCATCATGATCGGGCTCATCTCCCTGCCCCCAAATCCGCCCATCTCCCTGCCGCCAAACCTTCGCGTGATTTGGTATCTGGCCGTGGGTATTGCACTCTCCACGCCCGGGATGTCCGATATGGCTTCTATGTTGTCCGAGGTTATTCCGACAGTGTCATCAGTGGCGGATACCCTGATGTTCGCCGCTACCTGGCTAAACTGCTCTTGTATCTGCGCACTCAGCCCCTCGCTTATTGAGCCCAATGACAGCACCAGGCCTATACCGACCGCTATGCCTAGGATTGTCAGAAAGCTCCTGGACTTATGCCTGCTGATGTCCCTCAGGGCTCTCTTAGTGTTCGTCATGGCTGCCTAGCGTTGTGCCCGGACATTCCTTAAATCCGTCCCCATAGGTTCTTCCAGCTCTTTTTCTCATCGTCACCGACATCGCCGGAAGCTATTCTCTTCTTCTTTTTGTGGTACCGATATCCGACGTAAACTAGGATCACGGCTGCTGCAACGTATAGGATTGTATCGAAGATGCTAGAGCCGCCTCCCCTAGACCTAAAGCCGGCTGGTGAGCTCGCCACTGAGCTTATCGCAGAACCGAGGGATATAGTCTCAATCTGCTTCACCCTTTGGTTGTTCGGCCCCGTGTACTCAAGAGTCAAAGTGGCAGTGCCCGAGAAGCTGCCACTGAAAGTGAACGTGGCCTCTTTGGTCGACTTTATATCGGACTTGTAATCTACTGCTTGCTGGCTTGCAGAAACCTGAGCCTGTGCTTCAGTCCCTCCAGGCACCATACCTTGACTTCCAGACGACCTGTTTTGCCCCCCCAACGCTTGGCTGACCAAGGTAGCTTTTACGGAGTCGGCAGCACGGGTGCCTATGTTGGCCACCTGGACCGTGACTGAACTGCCTGAAGAGTCGACGCTTATGACCTCCAGCATCACCCTGCCGGCTACATCAACACCGACCTCCTCCTCTTGGCTATTGCTGACGCCGCCTACTTTGTAGTCAATCTCCAATGGCATGGAATATGTTTGCGTCGTCGCATCCCAGCTGACAAAAAGCCCCAAGGATACTGATACAGTCTCCCCAGGGGCCACGTCTCCGACGTATTTTTCGATTCCGTCGACAGGGGTGAATGGGTCGCTAAGAGACAAGCGCACTGAGGCGTCCTCGGCGGTCATAGATCCATCATTTTCAAGCGTTAGGTTTACGACTGCCGTGTCGCCCGGTCCGATTTCGCCGTAATCCACTTTGATAACTTTGAAGTCGACAGGGGACGTCTCTATGTTCAAGCCTACGGGGATCTCCTCAGAGGACTTGGTGCCCCCGGCTTTATAAGAAAGCTCCAGAGTTGTCTCGCAAGCGCCAGTGGACTTAGGCCTTATAGCATAGGTGATGTCGGCGGTCCCTTCGGCACCAATCCCGGCTATGTACTGCTTCGAAGATCCGATTACGGTGAGGCAATCCGAGGAGAGTGTTGCTTCCACATCGCTCACCGACGCTATTGGCATGCACTCGAACGTCAGATTGTTCAATGCCCCCTCAAAATAGGTGCTCTGGGGTATGGTTACCCGGAATAGGGAATTTCCAGTTATCTTGACGGGTATCTCCCAGACAGTACTCTGGTCTTCTACCTTATTGCCGTTGGAATTATAACCATCATAGTATATGGTCACTCTGACTGCACTTACGCCCCCTGTGGGCTGGCCGAGTGTGTTAACTATGGCCGAAACGGTCTTTGATTCGCCAGCGACAACGGTTCCAAGATAGAACTGTTTGCTTAAGGAAAGCGAACCAGTCCCGTAGGCCTCGACCTTGACATTCTCAGCGCTTTGCCCCCCGGTGTTCTTTACTATGATACTTAAAACTCCGCTTTCCCCGTCACTCAAAGTAAGATCAGTCGTTGTGGCTTCATAGTCAACTATCATACTAGTCGGGATGCTCGTCGTCGAAATCGCCGCCCCTGCCGTGCCAAGCAGGATTGAAATGACCGATAAGGCCATCAGCCCATATAACATCTGTTTAACCATCTTATGCTCCGATTTTAGAGTTGAGTATATTTGCAGTGAAACGAACCGAAAACTCATCTGAAACCTTCTGCAGTATGATGAAACTCCTATGATTTTTATGAAACCAGACTGAATTACATCCAACATGGAACTCCGACAGTTCGACTACAAGGTCCCGAACGGAAAACTTATCAGGGTCAGTGCAAAGGTCAGAGAGAACAAAATAGCATCCATCAGGATAACTGGCGATTTCTTCCTGCACCCGGAGGAAAGGATCGTTGATTTAGAAAAATCGCTTGTAGGAAAAAAATTAGAAAAGGCTACACTGCAAAGAGTTGTTGAAAAATCTTTAGCAGGCTGCGAGATGGCTGGCATTTCGCCGGAAGAATTGATCAATGCACTCCTTAGACTTCAGATGCCCTAGGGCATCTACTGCCAAGAACCTCTGAGGTTCTTGTCATTCAGAGCGCTTCTTGGTAGATCCTCACTACGTCTGAGCGTGTCGGCTTGACAGGGTTGCAGGAAATCGCCCCGGCACCGAACCTGAGCGAATAGTCTGTCATCCTCTCTATAGAACCTTCGGAGACCCCGCACTTTGACATCTTAGTCGTCATGCCGATGACCCTCAGCAGTTTTTCCACGGCCTCTACAGACTTCAGCGCGTTCTTCTTGTCGTCCTGTTCGACTTCTTCGCCCAAGGCCCTTGCGATATCGCAGTACCTGGTTACCGCCTTCGAGTCGCATCTCTCTATATTGAACTTCATTATCGGTCCGGTAAGACATGCCAGCGCCTGCCCGTGCGAGATGTTCGGATAAACTCCTGAGACGGTGTTGCCCATGCCATGGACCATTATTGTTCTTGCTGGCGTGATGCAGATGCCCGCATAAGTGTCCGCCAGCGCCATGGCGTACCTCGCGTCCACGTCATTGCCGTTCTCATACGCCCGCGGCAGGTTCTGTGATATCAACTCCATCGCGCGCAGGCAGAGCAGGTCCGTTATCGGGCTCGCGCCACTCGACATGTAAGACTCCATGACATGCGCAAGCGCATCGAAGCCGGTTTCAGCGGTGACCTTCGGCGGCATCTTGGATACGATCCTCAAGTCGACTATGGACTCTATCGGGAATATGTATCTCGAGCTGTAAGCGGCCTTTTCGCCTGTTTTCTCGTTTGTTATAACAGTATACCAGGTGAGATGAGACCCGGTCCCGCTTGTCGACGGGACTGCTACTATCGGCAGCGTGTTTTGAGTAGTCTCCTTATCCCCGCAGATATATGCCCAGGCGTCTTTATCCCTGTGGCCTATTCCGACTGCAATCGATTTGGCAGCGTCTATCGAAGAGCCGCCGCCTAATGCAACAACAACATCGCAGCTTTCCTTAAGACCGAGGGTTATCCCTGCCTGCACGGTCCTGACCGTAGGGTTCGATTCAACGCCCTCGAAGATGACGACGGAAACTCCGGCATCTTCCAAGCTCGTCTCCGCCTTCTGCAAAAAACCAAACTTCCTCATCGAGCCTTTGCCTACTACAAGTAGAGCCTTCCTACCGTGCCTTCTCGTCCTTGCGCCGAGCTCGGATAGCGTCCCCTTGCCGAAGAGCAGGTTCGTCTCCGGAAGGGAGAATGAAAACCGGTCCATTAACGCTTTACGATTTTATCCTGCTGTTCTCTTTTGCTGTAGGCAGGTTCCTTACGCACACGTCACACAGAGGCTTGGCTTTCTCCGTAACGTCCACTGGTTTGCGACAATTCGCACATATATCGTATTTTCTTTTGTCCATTTTTGCCTTACTATAAGGACTTTAAGAAAGAAAAGGTCGTTTAGAACGCTGCGCCGCTGCCAACCAGCAAGTAGATAAAGAGCGCATATATTGCAAGGAATGTAATCCCGCCCTTCCATTTGATCCTTTGTTCGGTTGTAACAAAGACAAACAGCAATATCGCCGTAAGCAGCATGAAGGGCAGCGACACTGAAAGCGTGGACTGCAGGATCCGCAGGGGCGATATAACGGCTGCAAGCCCTGCCACTAAGGTTATGTTGAATATGTTTGAGCCTATCAGATTTCCGAGCAGGATGTTCACGAAGCCTTTCCTTATCGAGGATATGGAAACGGATAGCTCAGGGAGGGAGGTCCCGACTGCGATTAATGTGGCGCCTATCACATTTTCCGTAATGCCCAACGCCTGCGCGATCTCGACGGCGAACTGGACCAGGTATTTCGAGCTTATGTATATCAAGGCGACCGTTGCAGTCATCAGCAACAGGTCCTTTTTGACCTCGCCGGCGAATACTGCCCTGTAGGACTCGCCGTCGACTACCCTTTTGAAGAGCTTCTCATACGCCCTTACATGTCCGATTTGGCGCAGGCCGTGCGACCCGAATATGTACATCCTTTCTACATAGCTCTTGAGGTCGTAGACGCTCCTGCTGAGCTTGGGCCTGAAGTGGAACAGATAAGTCAAATAAAGCGGGACGACCGCTAGCAGTATGGTCCCCTCGAGGACCGTGACAGTGCCGTCATAAGCGAAGACATAGAACAAGAGCGACACATATAGCATCACTGAACAGTCCCTGAGGAGCACTTTCTTGTCCATCTTCAGGGCTAGGATAACCGCACTCAAGCCGAGTATCAGGCTTATGTTGGCTATGTTCGAGCCGACTACTGTACCGACAGCAAGCTCGGTCTGGTTGGCAAAAGAGGCCATCGCCGAAGAGCCAAGTTCCGGCAGGGAGGTGCCTATTGCGATTATCGTCAGGCCTATTACCAGCTCGGAGATGCCGAGATACTTGGCGATTCTTGCGGCCGCTTCGACGAAATGGTCGCTGCTCTTGACTAAAACAAGTAAGGAAAAACAAAGCAGTAAGAGCGGTATAAGGACCATAACATATAAAGGTTTACGGCTTATAAATCTTTTGGAAGGACCAGACTAATAGGCTATAACCGTCTGTTCACATCATGGACTCAGCAATTTCAGTATCTCCTCGTTCCAGCCTTCTGGGCCCGAAGAGGCCGATTTCCTAAGGTTGGGAATATCATTATAATCGCTGTTGTCATGCATTTGCATTATCCATATGGGAATGTCCACCTTCTTCAGCATGGAGATATCATTCCGGGAGTTGCCCAGAGCTACGGTCTGTATATCTGGTTTATCCTTCTTGTAGAGACTGGTCAACGCTTCGACTGCCTTGCCTTTATCGCAGCCTTTTGATAAATGCCAATAAGCAGTTCCGCGAGTCAAATTGAAACCCTCCCGTTCTGCTGCTTTTTCCAACATTAACAAGTCGCCAAGAAATTTGAAAGGCTCACCATATTCCCTGCTCTTCGCAAGAGCTGCCTCTTCTAGAGTCAAGTCGGTATCCCGGGAAATCTCTTCTACAGTCATATCTCCGAATCCCGTTATCTGTCCAAGTGGCCTTAGCTCATCAAGCTTGGCCCGCACTTTCGCATACGGCTCTGCAAGGTCTATTATCTTATTACCATAGCTATCCCTAGTATGGGGGAAATCAAAGCTGAAATACGCCTCAGGTATGAATATGCCCCCGCCGTTCTCCGAGATGAATGGGTCTTTGAGTCCCATCCTCTTTTGGTAGATCTCTATCTCGGGGCGTGTCTTGGAGCTACATAGAATAAGAGGGATCCCTTCGGATTTCAGCTTTTCTAGTGCCTCGCTTGCAGCAGACCAGGAATAGTTCTCATCAAGTAGAGTTCCATCAAGGTCCGTGAACACCAGAATATTTCTTGATGATGTCATCAGATTTGTCAACGTATATAGAAGAGAGTATTATATCAGAGGTCAGTTTGTTTATCCTTTTGCGCAAAGAGAGCTTAAGTGCCTGGTAGGAGTATGCTGGATCCTTGTTTGTCTTTTCCTCGATCTCCTTCCAGGGCCTCAGGAGCTTTGGCAGCTCGGCCTTGTCCCAATCTTGCTTGAGCATAGCAAGGAACTCCTTGAGTCTTTTCTCATCTGCCGTCTTCTCCTTGTCACCATACTGGATATCTGCCAATTTGGATGCCCTTGCAGCGCGTTCTGCGAACATCTTATACGCTTCGGTTTCATAACTCTCGGCGAGCGTCTTCGGGTTGATGTGCATGTTGTACCTCTCTGACCAGTATTTCAGTGCCGAGACGAAATCTAGCATTATTTTCCTAATGTGCTCCTCGCTGCCCGGTATGTGCTCGTATAAGCCGAAATCTACCAGTGCGACCCTGCCCATCCCGAACTCCTTCCAGACTTGGCAAAGGACTGAGGTCTCTATGTCATAGCCGTTCGAGAATTGTATCATCTTTAGTGCATCAAGCGAGAAGGCGCATTCGCCGCTCAGCGGATAATCAATCTCTTCGATGCCCTTGAAGAACCCCATCTTCGCGAGCGACCTGAAGACTGGCAGAGCGATGATTCTTGAGACCCGTCCTCCTAGGGTAACCCCTTCCGGCCTTTCTGTTTTTCTGGTGTATATCGCCTTGCTGAAGATTATGTCCGGATTCTGCGTATGCGTCTTAGTGTCCGAGTTCCAACTTTCTAATATGGGCTTGCAGAGGGAACTCACGTAGAAATTCTGGAAGGAACGGATATCCGAATCGAAGAAGCAGATTATGTTGCCATATGTAACCGGCACGGAATACCACATGCCTGCGCCTTTGCCACGCTTGAGGAACTCCACCTCCGATTGAGTTAGTATCTTCCTCTCCAAGAGTATCTGGTGGAGGAGCGGGTCCAATTGGCTCAGGAAACGCACCGAGAAGTCGAAACGGCCCTGCATAGACCTTTGCTTCCCCTCAGGCATCGACTTGACGAAGTTCACTTCGTTTGAGAAGGTCTTGCAGTACTTTATGCAAAGGGCTAGCATGTATGTTATGAACCCGTAATCCGTATTCCCGTCTTTGTCGCGAGAGCCGTCGACTATGACAAGTTCGTCTATCGCCCCTATGTCTATAAGCTCACCCATCTGTTTGAGCACCAGCTGCAGCGTCTCGATATACAGTTTGGAGCCATTGTTGAAGGTCGGGACGACCACCGAGATTATCACAGGATTTTTGCCGCTTTCCTCATAGACCGCCTGATCCAGCTTGAGTTTCTCTATCTCCTCTTCTTTGGTCTCCCTGGCCTCAAGCAGATCTATACTCTTCATTTCTTAGGGTAACTAGAAGGTTGGATATTAAAAGATTTTCATCGATTCGACCAAAAACAAGGCGTTGCGACACACTTCTATGAATGTCCCACTCATCTTCTAAGCAGGCGTTGAGGTCTGATCAACATTCTTTTAGATCTAGAGAGAGGTGGGCGGAGATAGCATAGAAGCTTTAGCTAGCCATAGACCGAATACAGATATGGTAAGAACCAAACGCCTCGAGCAGGACGGAAGTAAGGGTCTGCAGTCTTCCGTCTATGTGTGTTCTTGAAAATATTACTAGATTAAGAATAAAAGTGCTATCTCTTTCCAAGAAGCTTCAAGTACTCTCCCCTTTCGAGCTCAATTTCCTTTAGGATCTTTCCAAGCAAGACAGGGCCGATGTCTTCGCCGCCGTGAAATGGAATGGACGTAGTCCTTCCATCTTTATGCTTATAAAACAGATGGCTGCCCTTCTGTCGGATTGCAGCGAAACCGAGGTCGAAAAGAAGCTTCTCCAGCCTTTGCGGGCGAATCGGCGTAAGTTTCATGCGGGAACTTCAACTTGCCGGACGCCAATGAATTTCGGCATGTCCTTGTCTATTCCTTCCTCCGCGCACAAGGATATGACCTCTTTCATCCTTTTCATCAGTTCATCAATGGTCTTGCCTTGGCTGTGGCAGCCGGATATCCCTGGTACTTCCCCGACATACATCCCAGTGTCGTTATCCTTCTCGATGATGACTGTGTAACTTCTTTTCATGTTTAGCTTAGCGTAGCAAGGAAGAAAAATATCGCTCTCGGCGCGGAAGATCGTAGACTGAAGACTTAATTTTGAGCGCCTCGAGCAGGACTTGAACCTGCGACCCGTCGATTAACAGTCGACTGCTCTACCAACTGAGCTATCGAGGCAGAGTAGAAAATACCCATGAGGCGGGCTATTTTGATAAAAGAAGAATAAAAAGAGAGAAAAGGCTTATTTCTGCGACTCCTCTGGCATCTCGCCTTCGGGCGCTGCACCCACAGGGATCTCTATCATCCTCGTGTCGCCATCACACTCGTAGTACACGCGGAAGACACCGAACGCTTGCTGTGTCTCAGCCATCTTGTTTATTATGGCCACGACCCTGGCGTCCATCGCATCGACCGCGCCCTCAAACTGCACGTCAACTAGCTTGAAGCCGCTGTTCTTTAACATAGTTGAAACCTTGTCTATCTCCGTCTTTGGGTCCATTTTGTTTATTAGAATTAAGTAGGGGGAAATAAAAAACAAATTTTATGGCAGGAACTCCTCTCGCGATATCTTCTCCGGCAGGTATTTCTTTGCGACGAACTCCAGCGACTTGTTCGCGAGCGCCTGCTGCTCTATCCTGACGCCGCCCTTGAGCATCTTCTTCAGTTCGTTCTGCCAGTGGCGGTCCTGGAACCAGGGGTACTCCATCTCTTCCTTAAGCCTTTTGATGTCCATGTCTTTGAGCTTTTCCGTAACCTTTTCAAGACCATACTTCTCGATATCAGTCATGGTCATGCCTATGAACTTGCACTTCGGCGTCCCCAACTCATTGCTTAGATAAGCTAGATTAATAGAGCCCATCTTTATGACAGAATATATGTAGTACCCATAGGGGTCGCCGTCCGTGTACACTATAACTGGCAGTTTCGCTTCGTCGTTGATTCTATGTATCAATCTCCTTACACCCCGCGCAGCTTGGCCCTGCGTAGCGATGAGAATTGCGTTACTCTTCTTAGCGAACTTTTCTTCAATTAGACGCTCGTACATAGCAGCAGTTTCTATAACCAAGGCAAAATCAGCATCAACCTCCGTTAGCTCAAGCTCTTCGACGGTAGAGGGTATTCCATAGCCGCCGCGTCCAAGTTTAGCACAATTAATAGTGTCGCCAGCATCAATGATTTTGATATTACCATATAGATATCCCCTCCGGTCAGCTGTCAAATTCATCTGTTCCCTCAGAATGTCCAAGGTTCTTTCCAGATCTTCCACCACAGGATCACTTTCTTCTTGGCCGTCGAAGGTGTTCTCCTTAGTCTTATCTATAGTGTGCTTTAATTGATAATAAAGTTCCCTGATAGATGCGTGCTTGTCCGCTTCTACCAATCGCCTGCAAAGGTTCGCTACCATGATGGTCTGCATGAACTTGCGCGCATGTGCTATGTTCAGGAACGAGCGCGCCATCTGCTTGTCGCCCATCGTCAGCAGCTTGTTCTTCTCGTCGAAGTTGACGTTGCCGATGCCCCTCGCGCGCATGACTATGTGTGGGCTCTTCCCAGCCTCGGCCTGTTGTTCTATCTCCTCGCCGAGCTTCTTTATCTTCGCAAGTATCTGTCCCTGGTTCATCTTCACATAAAGTCTGAAAGCCCGCCCTTCTTCCCAGGCGGCTTCTCCTCTTCAATCTCTTCTTCCTCTTCCTCAACCACGACCTTGCCGTTTGGCTCTTCAGGTATGTCCTCTTCAGTCTCAACTGTCTCGCCCACATGGTCTTCTATCAGCTTGGCCCATCTCGCCTCGATGTCTTTCTTGTCCCTCTTGAGCATGTCGGCCAGCGCGGGCGCGATCTCTGTTATATACCTCAGCAGGGCGTTCCTGCGGGCCGTATGCTCTTGCAGGTGCCGCTTGTGCGAGTGGAAGCGGTTGAACTTCCTGCCGACGTCCATCAGCGCGAACCTTATCTCTTCGACTATCTCCTCTATGTCCGACACAGACTGCTTGCCCGCCCCGGTGTAGGGTATGTGGGTGGATATTAGGTTAATGAATATAGTGACGGGCGATTCCTCTATGCCCTTTAGCCCGTATCTGTTCCACTCGACGTCCTGCGTGGCCTTGGTCAGCGCGCACCCACCCGCGTCGAAGAGCAGCGGCGCGCGGTTCGCGAATCTCATTATCTCCCAGCGTTGCTCGCCTGTTGCCAGCTTCCTGCCGGCGTGCCCGCCGAATGCAATGCCGACTTCGGCTTGGAACGCATAGCCCCCGCCATATACGGTCGGCTTTCGCTCGACTACCGACAGGAACTCAGGCGCGAGTATGCTCTGCATGGCCTTCTCGATGTTCTGTTCGCCTATCGGCCTTAAACAGTCGGTCGCAGGCGCGAGGAACTGCATCTTCTTGAAAGCCTTGATTATCTGTTCGGCCTCGCCCCAGCCCAGCTTCTTCGGCGGCATCCCTATGTCGAAGTCGACGTACTTCTGCACCTCCGCGGCCTTAGCGGCGCTCATCCGCGACAGCTCGGTCTGCAACATCCCCTTGACGGTGTGGTTGCTGCTGGCCTTGGCCATCATGACTAAATCATCGACGATGACCCCCTTCGGGTGCTGCTGGACCTCCTCAGGTTTTTGCGGCATCTCCTCGATTGCCCTCTGGAAATGGATCTTCGCGCCTGAAGGGTCGATATAGGTTATCTCCGCATGGGGATTCGCAAGCGCGGTCCTCCTTAGATATTCATAGGGGCTCTGGTCGGCATTGGAGAACTGGACCTCCTTAAACTGCGCTATGTACTCCACGCCTGTCTCCTCGGGCTTTGGCTTTATCTCCTGCTGGTTTAGAATGTCGGCCTTGTTCTTCCTGATGTCTATATTTAGTTCTATGTCCCAGGCTTCGTCCTTGGTTACCGTGATGATCTCGACGGGCTTCCCGGTAGTCATCTGCGAGAACATAGTCGCCCCCGCTATACCGATCCCCTGCTGGCCCCTCAGCTGTATGTTCCTGTGGAATTTGGTCCCCGCCAGCATCTTCCCGAAGACGTCTGATATGTGCTTCTTCGGTATCCCTGGCCCATTGTCCTTGGACCTGACGATGACGGTCTCTTCGTCCGGCTGGGTGATTTGGACGGTTATCGATGGAAGTATGCCGGACTCTTCTGTTGCATCAAGACTGTTTGTGACCGCCTCATGGACTACCGTAGTCAGCGATTTGATTTTACCGCTGTAACCAAGCATCTGCGAGTTCTTGCGGAAGAACTCGGCTATGCTGTGCTCCCTCAGTTCCTTAAAAAGGTCGTCGCCCGTGGGCATGGCTGATACTTAAAGGCGTAATAAATAAAAAGCTGTCGGATCTTTTATCAGTGAGCAGTTGGTCTTCCTTTGCTCATGAAGAATATAGTCGGCACTAAGATTATATTATGCACTAGAGTCGCCATCACTCCGACAAGGCTTGCAGTAGGCCCGAAGACCTCGAGGGCGACGACCATCGCCAGCGTTCCGTTCCTAAATCCATTGCCAAAACCGAGTACTATCCTCTCCTTTGTTGGGATTATGTAACCCATGAAGAAACATATACCAAGATAGGCAGCCATTATGACCGCGAGCCATCCCAAGCTCCATACTTGTCCTGCAGCGGCAGAGATGACCCCGAAAATGACAAAAAAGACGCATATGTTCCCAATCGGCGCTGAGTTCTTCAACAGAACCTTCGTAGCTTTTTTCGCATACCTTCGCATCATCTCAGCTGCCACAAACGGCAGTATTATGACCTTTGCAAGCGATATAAAAAGGTCTGCAGGGTTCATGTTTATGTACATCCCTGTCAACAGCTTGACGATTATCGGCGTGACAAACGGCGCTGCGAGCGTCGTAAGCGCAGTTATTATCAAAGCAAGAGCAGCATTCCTTCCAACGCGCTTCATGTAGAAGGCATTGGCCATGGCTGAGGGTATCGCCGAATATAATATCAGCCCTATAGCAAGGTCTCGCTCTAGTGTAAAAGACAGCAGGAACGCTATCAGTGGGCTGAATATAAAGACAAGAATCAGTGAGAAAATGATCTCTTTTTTGTATTGCAAAGACCTTGCGATGTCGCCAAGTCCAATGCCTAGGCTGGTCAAAAACATCACGATTAGGAGGAAATAAATCGCATAGGGAGTTATATAAAGCCCCACTTGCGGCACCGCTAGGGCAAGGACTATAGCAAGGAGTATGAAGAGCCAGAGCTCCTCGGAGAGGACTCTGAACAGATTCATCCTATTTCTTCTTTATTACGGTCAGGGTGCCGAACTTGCCTGCAGTGAGCTGGAGGTTGCTCTGCCACTCAGAGACGTAGCCGTTGCTTATCTTTATCTTGTCACCCGGCACGACTTCTTCGCACTGGTTGTTCCAGAGCGAGAGGTCTATCTGGCCGCTGTCGTCCTTGACCTTTGCCGTAGCGACCTGGCCGCTCTTGCCGTATTTCTCGAACTGGCGCGGCTCGCTGACGGAGACGACTTCAACCTCAATCTCAATGTTGCCCATCCTGGGCTTCAATTCGCTTATTTTCATCTTCTTTCCTGTTAAGGTTTTTAGTGGCTTATTTTGATTTCAACCTTTAAAAACATTTTTCTATGCCATTTTCTAAACAAATCATGGACATTCGACTTTCCGGAATGGGGCTCGACAGCGAGCAGACAGACGTTATTGACAGGTTTATCGGCAAGCTGGAGAAGGCCAGCGACTTGAGCGCCCTCCACATAAATGTCAAGGAGCACAGAAAGGCCGGCGGCAGGACCAACTACACGATTCAGCTGAGGGCCGAGCTCATGAAAAAGGGCAAGAAGACCTTTGAAAAAATCGCGGATGACACCGATTGGGACTTTTCCACCGCAGTAAAAAAGGCGTTCCTTAAAATTGAAAAGGAAGTCAAGTCTAAGGAACAGGGCAAGCGCAGCCGGCTGGTGCGGGCCAGGAAGAAGAAACCTAGTTCGGAAGTCCCTCCGAGCCGACCTTTCTGAAGTAGGACTCGAACTCGCTGGCGATCCTTTCGCTGTTCACTACGACGTTGGCCTCGTTGTTCTTGTCGACGCTGTAGTACGACCAATTGGTGGAACCTACGACTACGATCCTCCCGTCGATTATTATCAGCTTAGCGTGGACCGTCGCGCCAGTTTCAACTCCGCGCGCGGGTATGTTGTTCCTTTTGAGATAGGCTAGGGTCTTATTATTGCCCTCAGGCCACGGGTCCATTAGGACCTGCACGTCCACGCCGCGGTTCTTGGCTGCCACTAAATCCTGCAGGAGTTTTGTTATGCTGCTGTCGCTGTATTTCGGCTCGTAGTTAGCGGAGAACATCACCATGTGTATGCTCTGCTTCGCGCCCGAGAGCAACTGCGAGACCTTTCCATAATAATCCCTATCAGTTACGACTTCGATGGACTTGTCGGGCAGGACGGTCGGCGCATAGATGTAATAAACAGTCTCGGCCACGACTATCCCGATGACCAAACCGATGCAAAAGAGCAGGAGCGGGTTATCCTTGAAACCCACGATTAGTTATACGGTCCTAGGAGTAATAGTTTGGGCGAAGAAACTTTACAGGGACAGGATAATCTAAGCAGACATGTACTTCCTAGCAAGCAGGAGCAGCTTCGGGTTCTTTAAGAAAAGCTTCAGCATGAACTTTGTCCTGCCCTTTGTCAATTCGTCAAGGTCCGCGCCGCTCAGCACCCCTGCAAGGTAGTCAAAGTCCTTATCGCTCAGCTGTTCGGCGAACATGCGGATCTTCAGCAGCTTCTGCATCTTGACACCATCAGTCTCCTTCCACTCCCTCTCATATTCCGAGAGCTTCTTGGCCGACGTGTCGCCCGATTTTATCGCCTCGGCAGCGACCCTCCCGCAGATTTTCCCAGCGTACATGTTCGTGGACATCCCGCCGCCGTGTATCGGGTTCACCATATGGGCCGAATCACCGACGAGCATGAAGTTGTCCTTTACAAAAGGATCGTTCATGAAACCTGACACCGGCACGCCGCCTGCGTTCACCTCGACCGGTGATGCGTCGCCGAAGTACTGCGGCCGGTCTGCGATGAATTTCTCAAGATACTCGCGCGCAGACCTCTTCGCATTCTCAGTCGCGATTATGCCGATCCCGACGTTAGCCAGGTCGTCGCCCTTCGGGAAGACCCACATATACCCCTTCGGGGCTATCTCGTTGCCGAACCACAAATGCAGGAGGTCCATGTCAAGGTTCTTGACATTGGCCATCTCGTACTGGTAACCGGAAATCTGGTCCTTTAGCGGAATCGTCGTTCTTAGCCCGGCCAGCCGGCCCATCTTCGTTTCGACACCATCTGCGCCTACGACGATCTTCGACCTTATCTCGATCTCATCTCCCAAGAAATTCGCCTTGACACCAGCTATCCTGCTGTTTTCCATTATCAGGTCGGTCGCAGTCGTCCTCACCATGCAATCTGCGCCGGCCTTTATCGCGTCCTTCGCGAGGTGCTTCTCAAAGACCTTCCTCTCGAGGACATATCCGAGGGATTTGGGGTCGGAATACTCGACGCTCTTGCCGCCAGGCGCGTAAAGTATGGCGCCTTTTATCTCGGCCGCAACATACCTCTTGTTGAACTTGATGCCCGCCTTCTCGATGCCTTTCATGCTGATGCCCTCGGCGCATCTCTTCGGCTCGCCTATGGCGTTGTCCTTCTCAAGCATCAATACGGACAGATCGTTCTCAGCGCACGTCTTGGCAGTCATTATGCCGGCAGGGCCTGCACCCACAACAACAACGTCATACTCTTTCATTTCAGACTCAACGCCCTGACGGGGCAGAATTTAACGCAAGTGCCGCAATCTATGCACTTCTTCGGGTCTATCTCTAGCCTATACTCCCTTAGGTCTATCGCGTCGACCGGGCACACTCCGACGCACCCCCCGCAGTGTATGCACAGATCCCTGTTGCACCTTGCAACCATAGCATTTATTTCCGTTTATAGTATTAAAAACTTTTAATAATCATTAAAAGTTCGATTATTATGTATTTAGATTATAATTAGGCCATGAAAGTCGTCGGTATAGACTTGGCGGGCAGCGAGAAGAACGATACGGGTTTCTGCGTTCTTGTCAGCGATGGGAGCTCCAAGAAGGTCAGGATAAACCTGCTCAAGAACGATAGGGACATAAAGCTCCAGTGCGATCTGATAAAGCCCGAGCTCATTGCTATAGACGCCCCGTTGACCCCTGCAAGAAACGCTTATATGAGAAAGGCCGACGAGGAGCTTAAGGAATACGGCGCCCTGCCCCATAGCTTGCGGGGCATGACATACCTTGTCGAGCGCGGGATAAACCTCGGCAACCAGCTGAAGAAGGATTACAATGTCATCGAGGTCTTCAACACCGCCACCGCCAAGATACTCGGTTTCTACGACAAGGCGGACATCGAGATGCAGAAGAAGCTTGCGAAAATGGTGGATGGTGACCTGAAAGACCGCGTCCTGACCCGCGACGAGCTGGACGCGATATCGGCTGCCTTCACCGCGTTCCTGCACATACAGGGCAGGACGATAGAGGTCGGGGACGACGAGGGGAAGATAATAATACCAAAAGTTTAGTTTTTTTAGGACCAACCCTTAATTATCAAAAATGCTTAACGCTGTCATAAGCTTCCTGATGGCCGACATCTTCGGCTTCGGCCAGATGTCATCGAACGTCATGTTCGGCTTGAAGATAGTGTTGCTCGTGATGCTGTACGGCTACATGCATATGAACCTTGGCGGCGGCATACTCTCGACCGCGATTTTCCTGATATTCGGCTATTACTTCCTGTTCTATGCGAATGGCATGTTCGCGATAATAATACTGGTGCTGTTCTTCGTGATGATGCACGGCTTCGACATGCTGTGGGGCGGCGACATACTCAGGGGCAACGTGCAGCAGATAAGGGCTGCGAAGGAGGCGCAGCATGGGATGATGATGCAAGAATCGTACCGGCCTATGATGCCGCCATAAGATGGGCGCTTTCGACTTCTTGGGCGGTTTTGGCGACCTTGGGATGATAGAAATGCTTGTCAAGCTCTTCATAACCATAACCATCTTCGGGTTCGTCCGCAACTGGACAGGCAACACGACGATAGCGCTAGTCGTCGGCGGCATACTCGTTTATCTCTTTGTCTTCCAGTACCCGCTCCTCGGTGTAGGGTACATAGCGTTATCACACCTATTCATAATAATATTCTTCATCTGGTTTGCCTTCTTATTCATCAAATGAGGCTCACTCTCGTCGAGCGGCAGGACCCAAGGATACGGTGCGTGCCAGACCTCGGAATCGCACACTTACTAGGCCAGTGCAAACAGGCGGGTATCGATGTCAGGCTGATCCAGGGCTCGCCCGAGACGCTCAAGTGCCTGACAGACGATTCTGTTTTCGGTATTTTTTGCAAGTCTTACAAGGACGCGATAAAGCAGCATGGTGAGTCGTGGTTTAAGGAATTCCTGAAATTCAACTATGGGATAGCGACGTCGAACGACATCTGGGACAAGACGAACCCTGAGGCTCTGAACGATCTGTGGGAGCTGGCCAGCCTGATGCGCGAGGAGGTCTGGCCCAGCTGGCTGCACAACCATCTCTTCGAGCAGATAGTCAGGACAAAGCCGGACGCAGTCGGTTTCTCGCTCTGGGACTTCTACGACCATCCGAAGACGAGCATTGTTATAAGGAACCTGATCGATAAGGTAAAGTCCCAGCTCAAGATCCCTGTCCTGATCGGCGGGCCGGGCACTGTGACAAAGACTGCGCGCGCGGACATAATGAAGCTATTCAAGCCGGACTTTATAATCCATCACGAGGGCGAACTGGCAATCCTGGACGTCTTGGACATGATAAAAAAAGGCAAGAGGGAGAAGAAGCCAAACATCAGCTTCACGGGATATGACGGCGAGACCCGACCGGTAGAGAGACTTGACTCTCTTGCGCTGCCTGATTTCTCGCCCTATGATTTGGATTCTTTCTTCCTTCCCGTTCGAGTCCTGCCGTTGATGACGTCGCGTGGCTGCCCGTGGGCCGCCTGCGCCTTCTGCAACCATCACGCGACATACAAAGGCTACCGGGAGCATAGCGCTGAACGAGTGGCTGAGACCGTGGAACTATACAAGAAGAAATACGGGACGGACATGATGATGCTACACGATGAGACCTTCACGGCTGCGCGCGCAAGGGCGATAGTCGACAGGCTGCCGGAGGCGTATTACTATAGCTACGCCTACTCAAAGGGCTTCGACAAGCCGCTCCTGAAGAAGATGCACGACAAGGGTTTCAGGGTCCTCGTATGGGGCGTCGAGTCCGGGTGCCAGGTTGTCCTAGACTCGATGCGCAAAGGGACTGACATCAAAGAGGTCGAGAGAATAATCCGCGATGCTCACAGCGTCGGGATTACGAACGTCGCTTTCATAATGTTCGGCTTTCCCGGAGAGACGCGCAAGCAGGCCGAGGAGACGGTCAAGTTCCTTAAACGCAACTCGCAATACATCGAGCGCCACGCCGCCACCGTCTTCCGCCTGGAGGAGGATTCGCCGATCTGGGAGACCCCGGAACTGTGGGGCGTAAAGAAGCTTGGCGGGGACGAATATCTGGCCAAATCCGGCATGGAGAAGAAAGAGGTGAGGGATTTCCTGTCAGAGCTGGACGACAGAAAAGTCAAAACTTCCGCAGACACGAAGTACCACATGCCCGGCGATTCCGAGTTCAGGGCATACTTCTTCATGCAGGCAGTCTATGGAGAAGGTTCCGGTGATTACCCTGTCAGGAGCGGGATACTCATCGATGACACCATATGGCCCTCGCTGCTGATGAAGAATGTCTCAAGGCCTAAAATCGTCCTGGACGAGGATTTGAAAAAGACCTACGAGCTCTGCGACGGCGGGCACAAAGTCGACGCTACAGACTTCGAAGAGCACCCCTATGTGGTCTATTACAGCAAAAAATTCGGCCAGTCTTATTTTTAAATGCGTTGCAATAATTATAGCGATGCCCGTATCAACAGCACCCGAGGACCTGTCCAACAGGGTCAACAGCCTTGAGAAGGGCCATGAGAAGCTGATGGACCTCAAGGAGGAACTCCGCATAATAAGCATGGAGTATGCCGACATACGCTTTCGCATGGAGGCGACGGACACGTTGATAGACCACCTGGTGCACCAGCTCAGCGCGGAGAGCAAGATGAGGAGGATGACCCTCCTGCTGACGATTGCGATATTGGCCATGGTCGCGGTTTTAATAGCCCTGACCGTGTGTTTTTAAGCTTTTAACGATTAAATTTGTCACTAGACAGTAGTATAAAATGGTAAGACCTGCGAATATAGGACGTAGCGGAGGAGATAAGCGTGGTGCCACTACGGCTGTTGCTCGTGCAGGCGCTCATGCAGGCGGTGCCAGGGTCATTGTTAATGTCAAACCTCCGGGCGGTACTGGTGGAGCTAGGGTTAGAAGAGCTCAATCAAAAAAGCCGCCGGCGCAAGGAAATCCTATCAAGACGCAGGGGATGCAACCTCAAGAGGTACATCGGTTGCTAAAGCGATCAGTGATGGGTCTAAGAGCGCGTTCTGACCGTCAAGTGGGTGCCCTTAGAGCTCAAATGGGCCGTCTTAATGAAAGAGTACGCGCTAAGGGTGCGAAGGTAGCTAGCTTAAATAAGAGGATAGCTCAACTTACAAGCACTGGCGTGACCTCGCCCGAAGTTACTAGAGAACTTACTGAGTTACGAACCCAACTTGTACAGGTGAATGCTTCAAGGCAGCAACTTGAAACTCAGTTAAATACGACTAAGGCTGAGACAGATAGACTCGGGGGCGCGATAGATGTCTTAAAGAGACGCGGCATAGTCTTTGAAGGAGGTGTCTTCCATGATATAAGTGGGCGCCCGATGCTGAATCCGGATGGCAAACCAATGACACTAGATGAAGTCATGTTCAATAAGTTGAGCATTGCAGATCAGGAAAAAGTCGCAAAGAGAAGGTTCGGAGTAAAAGAGGAAGAATCGGGCAAGAAGAAAGGCGGTGAGACGGCAGAGGAAAAAGACGCCAAAGGCACAGCCAAGTTCGCCAAAGACACCGAGAACATCGCAAAGGGCGTCGGTAACATCAACATGGGCCTTGGTAGCCTATTCAGCGCTGGCGCGTTCGCCAATATACTGATGGTTATAGTAATAATCCTTTTGATCTGGATAGTAATGAGGGTGTTCTTCCCGATGATACCCTAAAGCTTCTCTAGTATGCTATTGTTCTTGCCTTCTATCGCACTCTTCAGGACATCCTTGATAGTCTCGGCGTATGTCACCTTTATTTTGCTGGCTTTTTCCGCGTCAAGTACCAGGTCGCCTTCGTTGGCCTTTGGTATTATAACTTCTGCCATCCCGGCCTCTATCGCAGCTTCGACCTTCGGCGTTATGCCGCCGACCGGCAGGACCTCACCCCTCACGTCTATAGATCCAGTCATCGCGACGCTCTGCTTGACGGAGACGTTCTCAAGCGCCGACAGCGCGGCAACAGCTACGCTTACGGAAGCGGAATCGCCCTCCACTCCCTCATAAGTCTGCAGGAACTGTATGTGTATGTCGTAGTCAGAGATGTCCTTCCCTACGAACTTCTTGACTATGGCCGAGACGTTGTTCACCGCCTCCTTTGCTATGTCGCCCAGTTTTCCGGTTGCTATGACCCTGCCCTCGTTCTTGCTCCCGGCCGAGGTCACCTCTGCGACTATCGGCAGGACTATCCCGCCGTTGCCTATGACAGCAAGACCATTGACCCTCCCGATTTCAGCGCCCTTGTTCCTTATGACCTCGTATTCCCTTCTCCTCTCGACATACTTGTCGGCGAGCTGCTCTTCAAGGGTCCTTGAGGCCTTCAGCGCTTCTTTCACGTCAGTGCGCGTAACGAACTTGTGCTTCTTCTCGATGGATAGGTCGCCTGCGGCCCTGATAAGGCCCCCGAGCTCTCTCAGCCTTATCGTCAGCCTGCCCTTCCTGCCCGCGCGTTTCTTTGCCTCATGTATTATCTCCTCGACCGCGCTCTCGTCGAAGTGTGGTATCTTCTCGTCTTTGGTTACTTCTTGTGCCACGAACTGCACGAACTTCTTCCTCTCGGCATCGGTGTCCGGGACCGAGTCGTTCATATAGACTTCATAGCCGTAACCCTGTATCCTCGACCTGAGGGCTGGGTGGAGCTTGCTCAATACCTCGACGTTGCCCGCAGCCACCAGGACGAAGTCGCACGGCACAGGCTCTGTGACGACCATGGCGCCCGACGACATCTCGCTCCTCCCCGTTATGTGCATCTGGCGGTTCTGCATCGCAGTCAACAAATCGTGCTGCACCTTTATGTCCATAGTGCCTATCTCATCGATGAACAAAACTCCCTTGCTGGTCTTGTGGATGAGACCCGGTATTACTCTCAAATGGGCTGGAGTCCCTAGTCCTCCGCTCTGAAGTGGATCGTGCTTGATGTCCCCAAGCAGGGCCCCTGCGTGCGCCCCAGTAGCCTCGAAGAACGGGGGTTTTTTCACCCCCGCGTTGTTTATCAGCAGCTTGGGCATCTCGCCCTTGTCCGACTTGACCAGCCTTGTTGCTATTATCATTACAGAAACGAGCAGGATGCTGACTATCATCTGCGCTGCGATTATCACAGTGTCTATGTCCGTCAGCCAGTAGAGCATCCATGGGTACATCAAAATCAGGAATGAGAAGAAGAACATGAAGTTCTTCGAGCTTCCCCCCTGGGTCATGGCGCGCGCCTTCTTGATGACCTTCACACCCTCGCCCGCCCTGACGACCTTTATCCTCGGGTTGTTCTCGTCCTCGGGATTTGCCAGGACTATGACGTCCTGCAGCTCCTTCATCGGCAGGAGTTCCGCCATCGCCTGGCCCAACAGACTCTTGCCTGTCCCCGGTTCGCCTATAAGCAGGACGTTCCTCCTCTGGGCCGCTGCCTTCTTTATTATCTCGACCGCGTCGTCCTGCCCGATTATCTGATTCGCGAGTATGGCGGGGACATAGATCTCCTCAGTAGTCTTAAAATCGTCCCACTTCTTGAGCTTCAGCGCATCCTTCTTCCTTTTTGTGTCCTCTTCAGCCATTATAACATGATAGTTTTCCACGTCTCTGGGGAGCACCCGGAACTGCCGCTCGAGGAGATCAGAAGCGTGCACGAGGCTTACGATGCTAAGTTCGAAGTCCTTTCGGCCGAGGGACAGCTGATCCTTGCGGACAGCGAACTCGAGAAGAAGGACCTTTTGCGCTTAGCGTTCACCCATGAGTTCTACCCCACCAAAGAGCTGACAGACGCAAAAAACCTTGACAGCGTATTATTGGGGCTAAAGGTTAAAAAACCTCAGACTTTATGCGTCCGCTGTCTGGGATTTGAGAATAATTCCGCAGAGGAGAGAAAAGCTGGCGAGGTGCTCTATAGCAGGTGGAGGGCCAAGGTGGATTTCAACAAGCCTGAGCTCTGGGTATACATAATAAAAGTTGGAAAAAATATCGCGGTTTCTTTGGAGGGATGCGAGACTGACGATTTCAACAAAAGAGATCCTAATTCGAGGCCGTTCTTTCATCCTCTTGCGCTGAACCCGAAGCTGGCCAGATTGTTCTTAAACTTGGCTAGGTTGAAAATAGGGGATATAGTGTTAGACCCGTTCTGCGGCTCAGGGTCGGTGGTCATTGAGGCGGCGCTGATAGGGTTGAAGGCCGTCGGGTCGGACAAGGACCCGAAGATGATTTGGGGCTGCAGGAAGAACCTGGAGTTCTATAATCTGAAAGCCAACATCCTTGAGGGCGACGCCACTGACATAAAGCTTATGGCTCGCGACGGCAGGAAAATCCTTGCAGATGCCATTGTGACAGACCCGCCATATGCGCGCTCGAGCAAGATGTTCAACAAGGAGCTGGGGAATCTCTACGACGAGTTCCTTAAGTCTGCATTCAAGGCCCTTAAACCTGGCGGGCATCTCGTGATGGCTGTGCCACACACGATAAAATTGGGCTATCCTGGTTTTGAGAAAAGGGGCGACTACCTAAACTACGTCCACAAGTCGCTGACCAGGAGGATTTATATCCTGAGAAAGCCAAATTAGTCAAAATGAAATACTTGTTGGTTGCTCTTCTGCTGTCTGTCGGCATGACTTCTGCTGTTCCGGCCCCCTGGGGAATAGCACTAAATAATGAGACAATAGAGTGTGCAGGTTTCTGGGCTGGAGACGAGTTTACCTATTATAGTTTGCCCGCAGGATGGAAAGCCTATTACCCCTTCTCAAACGGCAGCTCCATTATCATAACGACCCCCGCAGGGAAGTGTGACTTTGCCCATGATGAGGAGAGTTGCTGCAACCAGCTTAACCTGACGTACGTCACTAAAAACATCGGCCAGTTTTCCGGAAGGGGGTCCTGCGAGGTCTTTGGAAACTGCACTGAATGCGAGGTAAATACAGATTGTCCGGATGCCAATAAGATATGCGTGGAAAACAAATGTGTTTCCATAGAGGTCCCTGGGTATAATGGGGAGGATATTACCGTTCCGCATGACAACCTGACAATATACATGCTAATGGGCGTGTTGATAATAGCCTTTATAGCGTTTACGGTTTATATCCTAAAGCGGAAGTAAGCGATGGATTTCTACCTTGACAAGAACCTGATTCTAGAGTCTAACTGCAGGTTTAAGGAGGCGCAGTTCGGGATAATCGGCGTCCCTTTCGATTCCACTTCGTCGTATAGGCCGGGGTCTAGGTTCGGGCCGCTCTGGATAAGGAAGGAACTGCTCGAGCTGAGTAAGCCTGAGAAGTATTTCAAGAAAAAAATATTTGACTTGGGGAACGTCAACACGGTCCCCGGGAACCTTGAGGAGACGAACCGCAGGATCGAGGAGACTCTTCAAAAAGCGTTTAAGGAGAATCCTAACTTCGTTCCGATAACCCTCGGCGGCGAGCACGCTATTTCCTACTCCCCGATAAAGGTGCTTGCCGAGAGGCACAAGGATCTGCAAGTGGCGCACTTCGACGCGCACCCCGATTTGATGGACGATTATCTCGGCGAGAAATGGTCGCACGCTACAGTGATGAAGCGCGTTTATGACTTAGGGGTTGACATAGTGCAGTTCGGCGTCCGCGTGGCCGAAGAGTCAGAGGAGGAGATTATGAAGAAGCTCCCGAAGAAGTTGGATCCCCATAAACCTACCTATATTAGTATCGATATGGACGTCCTAGAGCCGAGGACCGCTCCCGGTGTGGGGACGCCTGAGCCCGATGGCATGACGATAAAAAGCCTGCTGTCGACTGTAGAAACGATAAAACACGTCGTCGGTTTCGATGTCGTGGAAACCAACCCTCTCTTTGACAGGGGCGATGCGACATCTATAACCGCCGGGAAGATAATAACGGAGATTGTGACAGGGAAATAGCGAACTGCATAGTTTGTAAAATACAACATTCATTCCCGGTTCAAATCTGGGAGGCGGGAATTTACCCCAAGTATTCATCTGCCAGACAAAGTAGTTTAAGATCGCTGCAAAGCTCACCCAGGCAAGATAGGGTATCAATACAAACGCCGCATTTCTTGAGATTTTATAGAACTTTATGATGGTAACGGCTATCGCAAGCCACAATGCGATTATCACTATAAGGGCATAGGCAGGGGATCTCAGACCAAAGAATACTACCGACCAGAGTGCGTTAAGGGCTAACTGAACGCCAAATATAGAAACTGCGACCTTTGATTCCTTTGTAAAGCCTTTCTCCCAGATTAGATACAAAGACACTCCCATCAGGAGATACAAGATAGTCCAAGCAGGCCCGAATACCCAGTTGGGTGGGTTGAAAGAAGGTTTGCTTAGTGTAGCATACCATGTGGGTATTGCAGATATTGTAAAAACAGAGCCCACAGCACCGGCCAGCTCGCATACGGCTATCGAAACTATCAGCTTCAGTATCCTCATAATTTAATTGGCGAGGAGACCCTCCCCATGAAGGGGGAAGGAGGAATCGCCTTCTCTCGTTTTAGTTTTTAAGCCTGGACTTGTTAAGTATTCGCTTAGAACCATGCAACGTGCAATAGTCCTCCAAACTGAGCCTACAAAGGCCAAGCAACGCATACTTAACGAATTTAGCGCGAGTGCTGCCGAGCTTGCCAACTCCCTGCTCAAGCAACGCAAGTCCCGTAAACTAATGGACTTGCACCATGAAACGTATTCAGCATCCAAGGCTAAGACCTCCTTCAATAGTCAAGTGATTTGTGATATTGAACGCTGTGTTGTCAATGCCAAGGGACATACTCTCAACGCAATTACTGTCAAGTTCAACGTCCCCAGAAATGCAAGAGCCTTCTCCCTTAGTTATGACTTCGTTGAGTTGGGCATCAGGCCCAAACAGCGTATAGCTGTCCCTCTCAGGAAGAACCGCAATTGGCAGAGATACAAGGACCTGCTCGGCAACGGCTGGACATGTAAGACTTATGGCTTGACTACCAGCAGACAAATAGTCGCTTTCCTGAACAGCCCTAAAAGAGAGATGCCTACTAGAAAGAACGTAATCGGGGTTGATGTCAATAGCAAGTGCTTTGCTGTCAGCGTCCTCACTCCTGAAGGCAAAGTCCTTAAACAACTCTACTTCGGCAAGGACATTTGGATTAAACGGAAGCGTATTATGGAGAGAAGGAGCAAGCTCAGCTCCCTCGCTGACAAAGGAAGCCATAAAGCTGTCCAGTCCCTGCGAAGGCTCAGGACAAAAGAGCAGAACTTCGTCAAGAACCGCATAGGCGAGGTTGTCAAACAAATCACCGAGCTGGCTCTCAAATATAATGCTGACATCGCTATCGAAGACCTCAAGAGGTTCAGGCCCAAGGGCAGAAGGTTCAACAAGGAGGTCTTGCGAATACCTATCCTGCTCTTCAAGAAGACCCTTGAAGCTCGATGCTTTGACAAGGGAATCACTCTCACAACTCTCGATGCCTACCACACTTCTAAGTGGTGCACTCATTGCGGTGCTGTGAGTAAAGGGCATAGTTCCAGCAACTACGCTTTGTTCAAGTGTAGCTGCGGGCAGGTTGTGAACAGTGATAGAAAAGCCAGCCTCGCTGTGGCTGTCAAATCTCTGGTAGTGCGGAATCAGCATGGTTCTAAGCAAACTTGCTTCTTCCAGTTTACTGCCAGTCGAGTCGATGTAAACCGACTTCTGCGTTCCTGTGAACCTTTGGTTTCGGATGTTGTACATTCTAAATCTCAGGTGATGGAAAGCCCGCTCCCTTTAGGGGTCGGGTAGTTTACTCTATCTTCTCTTCTATGAAGAAGCCTTTTATCCTGCGCCCCACCCCGCCGAACAGTCTTTTCCCTAAACCGGGCTGTTTGTGCTCATCTAAAAAGTCAATCTCATCCGGAGTCAGGTTCTCCTTCCACTCGTCTCTCTTCTGCTGTTCGATGACCTGCTGCTCCTTCTTCTCGACCATCTGTTCGACCTTCTCTTTTGCGGTCTCATGGCGCGCCTCTTTCTCGCTACTGACCAGTTTGCTCTTCAGCGCGCCGATTATGCCCTTGTCAGTATCAATCTTAGTCGATATTATCGGTATCCTTGGCCCGTTTGAAGGCTCCCTGGTCTTTATCAAATCGATTGCGCCTCCGCCGTGCTTAGACCGTCTTACCCTTATCTTCGTCAGGACCGGCCTTTCTAAATTCTCACTGGTTATCAGCGCAGTACCCATAGGCAGGTTCTTCATTACCTCCTCCAATTCAGGCGTGAAGTTCTCGAGGCTCTTGGAAATCGCCATTATGTCGTTCGGGTTTGTGACTTTAAGTATTATCTGAGTGTTCGCCTGGGACAGCACGTTCTTGTCCACCTTGGCAGGCCTCTGAGACACTATCCCCAACCCCATGCCGAATTTCCTTCCCTCGGCGGCTATGGTCCGTAAAATGCTGAGCGACATGGCCTGGCCCACGCCCCTCTCAGGGCAGAACCGGTGGGCCTCTTCTATAAGGAAGAAGAATGCTGGTATCCTGTTCTTTTTTCTGGCCTCGAACAAATCATTAGAAAGTTTTGAGACAATAAGCTCCTGGAGCTCGGGTTTTATCCCCTTGAGGGTTATTATAGTTGTCTGCCCCTTCCTGACGACATCCTCCATCTTCACGCCCTCGGTCGAGAAGATGTTCGTGTCCAGCAGTGCCTGCATTCCCGCTATCAGCCCCCACTTGGCATTGGTGTCGCTCAGCTGCAGGTGCTGTATGATGTACTCAATGGTGTAGTCGCCGCTCGGTTTAAGCTCGTTTATGGCTTGGTAAACAAGAGCCTCCTGCCCCCCTGTGAGACTTGTCGGCAGTATGTCGATGATCTCCCTCGCGTCCAGGTTCTTGTCGCTCAGCTTGAACTCTACGTCAGCAGTCGGGTTTATCGCCTTGTTGGGCGTCATCTCCACGACATTGGTGAACGCCTTCGGGATGACCTGGAACTTGGTGAACTTCTCGAAATCTCCTGGATTGTCATTCGCTATTTTCAGCGTGTAATACTCGCCGTGCGGGTCGATGACCACGCAGGGAACTTCTTTATCAGCCAATTCCTCCAGCAAGACGCCGACGGTATAAGACTTGCCCGCGCCTGTCTTCGCCAGAACGCTCAGGTGCTTTTGGATCAGTTTGTTGGCGTCTAGGTAGACCTTGATGTCGTCCTCTCCTTCAAGCTTTCCTATGTACAATCCTGTCGCGGTTGGCGTATCAAGGCCCAATATAGTCCTGATAAGCGTCTGGTGGGCCTTGAAGACCCTTTCTTCCGGCCTGAACGGCGTTTTCGGCAGCCGGACCAGACCCTCGGCGTCCTTGAACCCAATAACTCTAATACTAGCGATTATCTTCTCAATACCTTTCTTGTCGTCCCACGACCTGCGGACAAATGATATCTGTCCAAGGACCCAGCCATACATCTCGTGGTGGATCTTGACATAGGTCCCGCTCTCGGCTATCTCCTTGTTCTCGACCAGGACTTCGCACGAGGTGGGCTTTACCTCGCCATAGACGTATCCGACGATTTCGGGCATGTGTTATATTCTGTCAGGGTCAAGAAAAAGACTCAGAGGATGCCCCTAAGCATGAGGTGGTAGCTTATGGGAACCCCCTGCATCGCGCCTAGTATGAAAGGCAGCGAATAAGCAAAAGTCAGGTCGAATATGCCGAAAACGAATATCAATATGATCAGCATGAGCGCACCGAAGACATAAAACGGCAGCAATATCCTGGTGTGCTTCTTCTGCAGGTCTCTTGGGTTCTTGAACGGTTTTAAGAAAGTCTCGGAATAGAACCTCTTATAGAACTCTTTCTCTCTGACTAAGACAAGCAGCCAGTACATGTGAGTTATAGTCCCGATGATAGCGCCGAAGGCGAAGACCAGTACTATTGGCAGTATCTGCAGATTCCCCAGCTCTGGGAACAGGCTGAGCGACAAAGCAAAAGGTAGCGGTAGAATGCTCAACAGGAGGCGCATCGCGTCCCTACTACTTCGTGAGCTCTGGTTCTTTCTTTGTTCTGTCATATGGCCTCAGGTGGCTCTTGCCACATACTGCGCATGTCAGCCTGAAGTTCCCGCCCTTGTTCACTTTCATGACATCCTTCTCCCCTCTCCTCTTGCTCCCGTGACCCCGTTTCACGCGCTCGTACTGGCGCTGGCCCCAGGAGAGGACCGATGTCTTGCCCTTTTTCTCCTTCTTGACCTTCTGTTTGGTATGCTTCTTGCAGTGCTTGCAATACGCGTTTACCTCTTCTGATATTTTCATCTTAAAGCAATTCGACAGTGTCGTTCTTTAGGAGGATCTCCGCGACCTCTCCGTCCAGCTCCGCTACCTGGTCCTCGTCAAAAGGACCCAGGCTCTGCAAATCCGGACCGACGAAAGCGGGTATCGGTCTCAAAAACCTGACCCGCCTGAGCGCTTTATTTTCAGTTTCCCCTTTAAAAACTTCTTTGGGTTCGGTCTTCGCGTGCTTCTTTTCCTTCTTCTCTGTCGGGTTCTCGATTTCGTTTGGGGTTTCTTCCGACTCGGTGATCTCTATGGCCTCAGGCAGGGTCTCCTGGGCCTCGTCCGTCGGCGGGGCCTCTTGGGGAGTCTCGACCACCTCCATCTTCCCGCTTCGCAGGGAGTGCAGTTCGGAATAGATCCTGTGATAAGAGTCCCTTTCGCAGCCCAGCATGTTCTGCGGCATCTCCCCGCCCTGCATCTGCCGCAGGCAGCCCATTAGTATCTTGTGCTGGCGCATGTAGACAAGGTCCTCATAGACCTCCTTGGCCTTCTTCGCCTCGTAGGGGTCCTTTGTGGCCATGAGCGCCCGCGCCTCCATGTAGAAGCCGGCAGGCATCTGCGCTAGCTGGGTCGAAGACTTCTCCACCCTCCTAAGCTTCAGCAGGTCAGAAAGATTCATGCTTGGTATTTATTGCTTAATAGAATAAAACTATCTTATTTATTCTCAATAAATTAAAACTAACATGGACAAACGGATACCCATTGTTGCCCTGGCTGCCATTGTAGTCGTTGTTTTGTTTATTTTTCTCTCTCCCAAAGGAGACCAAAAAAGTGTCTATACAACAGCTGGGAACGCGACTTTAACTGGAGAAACGAACTGCGATGCCTTGAGGGCTTTGATATCATCTAATATAGAAGCCCAAAAAGCCTGCGTTGCAGATTCCCAATGCACCGGCCTCAGCTACGGCTGCCCCTTCGGCTGCGGCTACTACAACAAGAACAGCGACATGTCAGAGATTGATAAATTGATCCAAGGTTATAACTCAAAATGTGGAGCTTGTGAGTACGAGTGTTATGCCCCCGAAAGAGCCGCATGCATAAACGGCAAATGCGATCTAGCAGTGTGCGGAGATGGGATTTGCTCAAGCAATGAAAGCTGCCCGCAGGACTGCCATGCAACTGAAGAGCTCATCTTCCAAAAGGACTCGGGCTGGGGGCCGTGCCCGCCAAATGCGACATGCAGCAGTTACCTTGAATTATATTCCTCAGGCAGGTTGGTGATTGACGGGAATGAGACGCAGTTGAGCCCCGAGAAGATGGAACAAATAAGGCAGGCGGTAATTGATTCTGGCATAATGGACAAGGACTGCCCGCACTCGGTAGTTCTTGATTATTGGGCAGAGTATAGGATATACATCGGCGGCCAGACGAAGATCATCACATTCCCTGGCTGTGAGACCGAGATGAAAACGATTGAGGACTTGATACATCAAGATGAATCTTGATGAAAAACAGTTTCAGGAATTCGTGAAGAAGAACAAGGTTTGCGTAGTCGACTTCTGGGCGCCGTGGTGTGGGCCCTGTAGGATGCTGGCACCGATACTCGAGGGTGTATGCGCCGAGAAGAAAGTGCCGCTTGGCAAGGTCGACATAGACTGCGAGCGCGGGTTGGCAACGGAGTTTGGCGTGATGTCGATACCGTGCGTCGTCAAGTTCAAGGACGGGAAGGAGACTGACAGGTTCGTAGGGCTGGTTCCAAAGGAAAGGATAATAAAGTTCCTGGGCTAAAAAATAGGAGGATTATTCCTTCTCTTGCATTATCATCTTCCTGCCGAGGGCTTCCATCACCATGATCTCGGTACCTTCGGTCAGTGTCACGCCCTCTGGTACAGGCAGCTCGATGTTCTCGTAAGTTTCAGTGTTCATCAATTGCACCCTGTTCCCGCTTATCGAAAGGACCTGGTGCGGCTGGCGCATGATTATCGGGACTTCAACCTTGTCGCCGCCGCTTGTGAGCAGCGTGTGCTTCCTGCCGTCGAAGATGCTGTTGGCCTCGAGCCTCACCTTTGCGGAGCCGTGCTTCCCCGGCTTCGACGACGAATAGTCGGTTATTTTGCACGGTTCGTTGTCGATTACTATGTAATTGCCCTTCTTCAGCTCCCTTACCTCGGTGATTTTGATAGCCATTCTTGCTTTTAATTGCGTTGTCGTAAAAATATACGTAGTATAAGAGGTTCATAAATAAAAATATAGCATATGGTCAAGGTTCCTAAAATCAGTGAGATAACTGCCAGGATAAAACACGGCGAGCAGAAGAACATAGCCCTCTTTGTCGATGGGCCTAATCTATTAAGGAAAGAGTTCGACTTCGACCTGACCAAGCTGAAGGACCAGGCCAGCAAGATGGGTAAGATATCGATAGCCAAGGTTTTTTTAAATCAGTTCGCTCCCGAGAAACTCATCGAGGCGGTCTCAGCCGAAGGGATGGAGTCCGTCATAACCCCCGTCGACTGCGACGTCGCGCTTGCGACCGAGATGATGGAGGCAATCTATAACCCAAACATCGACATCATATGCGTCGTCACCCGCGACGGGGACTACCAGCCGCCGATAATGAAGGCGAAGAAGCACGGCAAGGAGACGATTGCCTTCGGCGTCAGGAAGAATTTGAGCGAGAGTCTCATAAACAGCGTTGACAAATTCATAGACCTTTGAAGATGGACCTGCCGGCTGGAATGCCCATAAAGGAATGTATGAACACTAGCAGCATCGATTTCCGCAAATTGTTCCTGACTCTCAAGCAGCACCAGCTCACCGGCTATTTGGCCGTCGATGTCATAACTAACAACGGCATCGAGGAGGGCAGGCTCTTGCTCAACAATGGCGACATAATAGCGGCCGGGTACGACTACTTGGCAGCCGAGAAGCGGATCAACGGCGAGATGGCTATGAGGCTGACGATGAATGCGCTCATGGCGGACGGGCGGATGGACATATACGAGATGACAGACAAAGAAGTCATAAACGCGAGAGAAAAGAACCGCGATTCGGTTTTGAAATACAAGCCGACTGACAGCGATATATCAGGGATGCTGCCGGACAGCTTTGTGGAGATGTCCCTGGAGGAGGAGAGCAAGGCAGCGATCCAGGCGCAGGCGATAAAGTCGGCCGGCGGGGTAACGAAGGAGGATGTTCTGAAGAAGTACGGCATAGCGCATCCGGATCAAAGAATGCTCGATAAACTTTTTGAAGGTATTGGAGATGGCACTGTTTAGTTTCGGGGCAAGGGAAGACCCAAGGAGAAGAGAGAGGCTTGTCGGCATAAGGAGGAGCATCGAATCCAGCATGAGGTTCGAGGAAGACGCGATGTCGCGGCCCCTGAACTCAAGCACGCTGAAGAGAATCTACAACATAGACTCGCTCTGGATCGCCGAGGGCAGCGAGATAAAGAAGATAGGATCTGCGAATTACAGCAGGGAGCTGAGCATCTTCTCGGAGCTGAAGGCGAAATACGGCGACATTAGTTCCATCGCAATACAGCGAACGGGGACAAGATACTATGTCCTCGAAAGGGGCGGCAGGATCTACGCTTTTTCCACTCCGCTTGATCTTGCGAGTAGCGACATAGCGATGATAATGAATGAACTTGACGAACGCATTTGTGAAAAAAACGTTTTTTTAAGCTGTAGTGTAAACATAACAGAAAATGACGGCTAGAACAATCGCCATAGCGTCCGGTAAAGGGGGCGTCGGAAAGACGACCTGTTGCGCCAACATTGCAATCGCAATAGCCCAGATCGGTAAGAAAGTGATGTTGATAGATGCAGACCTGGCCATGGCGAACCTCGGGATAACACTGGGCATGGAAGACACGCCGACGACACTGCACGAGGTCCTTGCGGGCGACGCGAACATCGAGGACGCCATATACGAAGGGCCTGCGGGCCTGAAGCTCGTCCCGTCCGGCCTTTCGCTCGACACGTTCCTGAGGATAGACGTCGAGAAGCTGAAGCCCGTCGTCACAAGTTTGCTGGAGAACACAGACTTCCTTATAATAGACGCGCCCGGAGGGCTCGGCAAGAACGTCCTCGGCGCTATGATATCCGCCGCGGAACTTCTGATAATCACGATGCCGGACCCGTCCGCGCTGGCTGACGCGCTGAAGACAAAACTCGTCGGCAACCGGCTCAACATGCAGATACTCGGCATAGTGCTCAACATGGTAAGGGGCGACAGGACCGAGGTGACTGCCGAAGAGGTCTCCGTTCTCTTAGATTCGCCGATACTCCAGATAGTACCGTACGACGACAACGTCAAGAGGGGGAGCGTCGAAGGCAAGCCCGTGTTGCTGAGGAACCCCGACAGCCCGGCATCGAAGGCGTTTAAGAAGCTGGGCCTGATGATCGCCGGCGAGAAGGTAAAGGAAGAGAAGGTAGGATTCCTGAACAAGATATTCAAGAAGTAAAACTTATTCTAAGCAAATTTTCTATTTTTCAAAAACCAAAAATGACAAAACCATTTGATTTGTTGACTACTGCGATAGGGAAGAATGTGTTAGTGAAACTGAAGAACGGCATGGAGGTCCGCGGGACACTCGAGTCTTACGACCCGCACCTGAACCTCTCGTTCAAGAACGCGGAGGAGCTCGCAGACGGCGAGGTTAAGAAGAAGCTCGGCGCCCTGCTCGTGAGGGGCGACACCATAGTCTATATCTCCCCTTAGGCCAAGATTTTTAAGCGCGCAGCGGCAATACCCTGCGTCATGGGCCCGTAGTCTAGCTCGGTTATGACGTCGCCTTTACGAGGCGAAGGCCACCGGTTCAAATCCGGTCGGGCCCATACTCTTATTCTGTGCACAGATGCACTTTTATTCTTAATATGTTAAGAGTGGTACTGGTTATTCCCTGCATCGAGTTCAAATGAGACCTCTAAGACTAAAACTGGAACACCGAACTACCCTAGGGGATAAGCGACAGCTTCATCTTAAGTGGGGAGGCTTCAATCAAACGGAAAGGTCACAATTAGCAGAATTGATGTCTAGATTTGCCGATGAGGTAAAACCCACGCCTAAGTTTTTGCTTGAAGATTGGAAACAAAGACAAAGGAGTAGTATAGAGCAGCAACCGGAAAATTGGGTATTGGCAAGGATTGGGGGGAAGCCTGTCCATGCTATTAACGCACGAGCGTTTGAAAACGGTTTATTGAAACTCAACTGGGCCTTCACAGTACCTGATGAGAGGCAGAAGGGTATTACATTTAATGTAGTAAAGGGTTTGGTTGATGCTCATAATTCAAAGGCCGTCGATAAGCCTTTAAGGACTATAAACTTTTTGGGATTTATGAACAAAGATTTTGGTACTAAACTATCCAATCGTCTAAGGAAAGAGGGGATGATAGTCGTAGCAGATCGCCTTATAAAAACTGATTGACTACTGTAATAGGGTAGAATGTTTTTTAAGCACACACTGGGTAGTCTAGCTCGGTTATGACGTCGCCTTTACGAGGCGAAGGCCACCGGTTCAAATCCGGTCGGGCCCACTTTTTTTTGACCCTATGTCTTAGGAACCTCCCAAACATCCTTGACTACGCCCAGTTTATTATCACAGACAGACTTTTTCTTCTTTGATAGCCTAAGGTAATGCTAACTCAAAATAGGTCATACCAAAAGGATGAACCAACCAAAGGAGCGATTGCCAAATACAGTCAGGAGACGCTGTGTCCGGAAGATGTTACTGGTAAAGGGAGGAATACCCCAAATCAAGGATATGGCAACGGTTTTAAACGCCACACGGATGACCATCAGAGCGGACATGAGGGGATTGGCCCACGATCCTAAAATAGCTAATGCCCTAGCAGGCCGTGGATCTGAAAGGCTGCTTGGGCAATCTAATGTTATCCCCGTTTCTGTCTTGGAAAGCACCAGGGATAGGATGTTAAAAGGCACGGAAAGAATCATCCAAGGGATGGCGATGAGAGGAAAAAGACAAGGAGATATGGCAAAGACCCTAGGCCTCCCACGAGAAACCATTGCAAAGTACAGAATGAGACTATTGCAGCAGGCTGAGACAGGTAATGACGCTAAGCTAATTAAGGCCCTAAGAAAAGGCTACAGACCTGGAGATAGCGTTTCTATAAAAGATGCCATCCGTGAGGGGGTGATGACGAGAGAACTACAAGAAAGCATGATAACGAGACTAAATATCTCACCGCAAACTGCCGCAAAGTTCAGGAGGAAATTATTGCAAGATGCTACTGGTAGAATCCAAGACGGGTGTCCTGCTCCTGATGATGCTAGGCTAATTGAGGCTCTAAAACTCTACAGACCTGGAAGGCGACCTGGAACGCGGTCTTATTCCCCTTCGAAAGCAGTCGAGAGGAGAACGGATGTCCTGAAGATGGCACTGGCAGGACAAAGGCAACATCAGATTAGAAAGACCTTAGGAGTCTTACGGGCAACCGTTTCAATGGACGTGAAGCTGTTAAGGCGGCAGGCTGAGGAAAGAGTCAATCGGCGTGTTGCCATCCCTGATGATCTTAGGGCGATTGAGGCATTGAAGAAACTGCAGAGATAGGGAGAGTAGTGGTGCAGAGAGGATGGCTCGTAACATAGTAGTCGACAAGCTCGTTTCTGAATACATAGAGGACAGGAGAGTCAAAATAGTCGAGAGGAAAGGCATCGGCCACCGGTTCAAATCCGTCGGGCCCATTCACTTTACTAAGGTTAGCTCGAGTCTTCAGCCCTTCACCTGCGATCGCTAATAGAGTGATTATGTTTGGGTGTAGAATGCGGGAAAAAACAATAGAAAAAATAAAAACAGAAAAAATGCAGGGTTTCACCCCCGCTTATTTCTTAGCGACGTTCTCTGCCTTTTTGCCCTTGTCGCCCTCAGTGGGGTCGAAGGTCACCGCTTCGCCGTCGTTTAACCGCGCACCGCCCTTTATTGCACTATTGTGCACGAAATAGTCTTTACCATCTTCGCCTTCTATGAAGCCGAAGCCCTTTGTGTCATTGTACCACTTAACTGTTCCATTCATTTTACAAATTACCTTTTTCAAATAACATAAACCAGAAAAAAGACTTACGTCGTTTAAGAGGATTATGTCATGTTTTTTGAAATGCAAGGTAAAAAAAGTCAGTTTTAACGGTTTTCGGGAGTTGTCTTGTTTTTGGCTTACAAAAGCATATTTTTGTCGCACCAATTGTATTACCATGGATAAGCAACCTCGTGCCCGGTCGGGCTCATCTTACTTTATTTCTAGTCTGCCCCTTTGTTTTTTAAGCTAGATTCGTTAGAATAATAGAATGGACACGAACACTATGATTGCGGTAGTTCTTTTCACTTTTACAGTTCGTTCTCCAAACTCAACTGACCAATAAGCACCTTGCCGGCGCAGCCTCCGCCCCGCGTATTTTCATCGGCAGGCATATTATCTGGCACTTACCGGGTTTAGCCCTGCTAAGGTCAAGGCCCTCGATTATCAGCACGCCCTTTGATAGCAGCTTCTTATGGACTTCAGGCGAGCCTATTGAAAGCGAACCGATGCCGACTGCAGGAATCCCGCAATTGGCAATAAGTTCGGCTTCCCCTTCAGTTATGCTCTTTCGGCCCTTTACTATCGGAATTTCGCCCTTTGCCAGGCAGCCTTGCACTATTTTCCCCTCAACTACCCTTGCAGATCCCAGTATAGGCTTTGTCGCATCAATTGCCTTCCCTCGTTTCAGGAAGTGAGCAGGCGCGTCTATGTGCGTCCCTGCGTGAAGCCCCATTGATATCTCTGAGAAGCGATAGCCGTCTTTTTTTAGGCTCTTGGCAGATTTTATCTTTACCTTGGGGTCGCCCGGATAGACTTGCATGCCATCATAAATCGCCTTAGTGACGTCGATAATGTCCATTAGATTGTCCTAGACTCTCGCCTTCCTTGGTAGCCAGGGAGCCCCATATTTCTCTATTACCTCTTTCTTTGAGGTCCTCTCAAATCTAATAATATCAGATTTCTCCTCAATTCCCATCCGCTTTAGCATGTTTTGGAAATTGTTGAAAACGCAAAGCGTCGCCCTCGCATCGCCCATAGCCCTGTGTTCGTCCTCGTTTATTATGCGGAAGTGCTGGCAGAGCGCATCAAGCCGCTTGCTTGCAAGCATAGGGACAAGGCGGGCTGCAAGCCTTCTTGTGCAGAGCCTCTTGTTGCCAAGTTCGAGGCCGGCAAAGCTCGCATTGCGCGAAAGAAAGCCGTAATCAAAGGTTGCGTTATGCGCGACAAAGACAGAATCACCGAGAAAGTCGCAGAAGTCCCCTATCACGTCGTCTATTACCGGCGCGTCCTTGACCATCTCGTTGTTGATTCCAGTTAGGTGTCTTATGAATGGCGGTATCTTGACCTCTGGGTCGACAAGAGTATGAAATTCATCAAGCACCCTGCCCTTCTCCGTCTTTATGCCGGCTATCTCCGTTATCTTGTGGTAGCTCTTTGAGAGCCCCGTAGTTTCGATATCGACTACTACAAAGGTCATGTTTCGATCACTCTAGTCCGCGAGTCTATTTCTTGAGGCGGAACTTTATAGCCACAACGGCTATAAGCGCAATTGCCACACCGGCCAGTGCAGGTAGCGTTTTTAAGCCATATTCGTTAGAATAATAGTAGAATATGGATACTTCAGACAAGTCGCATACTGCAAAGGTCAAAATATGGGACAGTTCAAAAGTTAAAATAGACGAGACTAAGCGGGAGGACAGTGTGGCAGGTGTTAAAACATCCTCGCCCCCGTTCAGCTTTAAGATATCCTCCAAAGATAAAGCTAAACTAAAGCGGATAACACCGAAAGACACCCGCGGCAAATTCTAAAAACTTACCTCTTCTTGTCTATGGCCTTCTCTATCGTGACCACTGACAACTTAAGTGCCATCAAAGGCACCAGGATAACTATCAGCCAGACCTCTATTATAATGAACGCGTCTGTGGACATATGGGCTATCACCGAGACTAAGAACAACAAACCCATCAGGAAAATCGCAAAGAAATCCAATATCGGCGCAACGACCATCTCCTTAAACGAGTGGGTCATGCTCTGTTAACCCGAAGACAAATAAAAACGCTGTTACAATAAGACTACGCCATACCCGCATGGCTTTTTCTTCCCTTAGACCTTAGAGTCAAGGACAAAATGGTATACTGGATACAGGCAATAGAAACGGCCGCCAACACGTCTTATTGGCTGGATTTGGATAAAGTGACGAGCATTGAGATTGCAGTCTCCAAGATGGCGGGGAATGAATTATTCTACGTAAAAGCCAAACTGCCTGAGGGCGGCAGGGAGTCGGTGTACACCCTGGGCAAATTCTCAACAGTCAAAGAGGCCGAGAATTTTCTAAGAGGAATACTTAATAGAGAATAATAGCCCCCTATTATTACTGCAGTTAATACCGGCAGGGACTCTTTTTTATACTATTTTGCCCTAATTTCTCGAGAAGATGGCTCACATAGTAGTCGACAAGCTCGTTTCTGAATACATAGAGGACAGGAGGGTTGAGATGGTCGAGAGGAAAGGCATCGGCCACCCGGACTCGATGAGCGATGGCATGGCCGACGCCGTCAGCCGCGCTTTATGCAAGGAATATCTCAAGCGCTTCGGGACTGTCATGCACCACAACACGGACCAGGTGGAGGTTGTAGCCGGTCGGTCAAAGCCGAAGTTCGGCGGGGGCAGGGTCCTTAAACCCATCTATGTCCTGCTCGGCGGCAGGGTGACGACCAGCGTGGACGGCGAGAAGATACCCGTCTATGACATTGGAGTGAAGGCCGCCAAGGAATACGTCAAAGAGAATATACTCAATCTAAACCCTGACACGCAGGTACAGTTCGACGCACGTTATGACCAAGGTTCTGCCGACCTTCAGACCGTCTTCAAGGAGAAGAAAGACATCCCAGGCGCAAACGACACGTCATTCGGCATAGGCTTCGCTCCGTTCTCTGAAGTGGAGCAGCTGACGCTCCAGGCGGAGCAGTGGATAAACGCTAAAACGACAAAGCAGATGATACCCGCCTTAGGCGAGGACGTCAAGGTCATGGGTTTAAGGGATAAGGATGATATAACGCTTACCATATGCATAGCCCAGGTCGACAAGTATGTTTCCGGAGTCGAGGATTACATGGAGAACATCGTCAAGGCCAAAGAGAAACTCTACCAGATTGCCAGCAAGATAACCGACAGGGATGTGGAAATCGTCATCAACACCGGCGACGTGCCCTCAAGGAAGGAATCAGGTCTATTCCTGACAGTGACTGGTACTTCTGCCGAGAGCGGCGACGACGGTTCCGTGGGCAGGGGCAACAGGGTCTCAGGGCTTATAACCCCAGGCAGGCCGATGTCCATGGAGGCCGCGTCGGGCAAGAACCCGATAAACCACGTGGGCAAGATCTACAACATACTCTCGTTCAGGATGGCTGACAGGATTCTCAAGGAGATCCCTGAGATAAAACAGGCGGAGGTCCAGATAATGAGCCAGATCGGAGGGCCCATAGACGACCCGAGGATGTGCTACATCAGCGTGCTCACAGACGACTTGAAATCTGCCCAGAAGCAGGCCACAGCCATCGCTGACGACATGCTGGCGAAGATAAAACAGGTAACTGATGATGTCATAGCCGGCAAGGTCAAAACCTTCTGATTTTTCTTCTTCTCTCCCAATTATAAACCATGGAAAAGAGTGCTTATGTAATCCTTGCCATAGTCGCAGTCTCCTTTATAATATCGATCTATTTCTACCAACAGATGCCGGAGCGGATGGTCTCGCACTGGGGTTTGCACGGCGAGGTTGACGGGACCATGGACAGGTTTTGGGGGGTTTTCCTATGGCCTGTTATAATAGCACTCCTGTCATTGCTGTTCATCGCCATTCCAAGGATCGACCCGCTCAGGGAGAACGTCAAGCAGTTCAGGAAGTACTTTGACGTGTTCGTCGCCATGCTCTTCCTGTTCATGATCTCCTTAGAACTTATCATGATAGTGTGGAACCTCGGCATCCAGATACCGATGGTACCGCTCATATCAGCCTGGTTCGCGGTTCTGTTCTTCTTTGTCGGACGTCTCTTGGAGCACGCCAAGAAGAACTGGTTCATAGGCATAAGGACCCCATGGACCATGAGCAGCGAAAAGGTCTGGGACAAGACGCACCAGCTGGCAGCCAAGCTGTTCAAGGCATGCGGTATAATCGCTTTATTAGGGATTATAGCCCCTCCAGAACTGGCCTTCGTGCTGATACTCGTACCGATCATGGCCAGTGCGTTTTATGCTACATACTACTCCTACAGGGAATACGAGAAAGAGAGAAAATAGTTTTTCTCCTTAAGAGAATAATAGTAAAATGCATCATAGACCCAAAAATTTGCGTTGTAGGGCTGTAGTGAAAATCGGCCCTGCTTCTCTCAGGGATGTGCCAGGCATTATGCGGCTTCAAGAACTGACCTCCATTGAGTTGCGCAAGGGAAAATTGACAAGAGAGAAAGCTGCGTCTATAGCTGTTAGATACTCGCATTTCCTGGTTGCGAAATCAAGAGGAAAAATTGTTGCAGTGAGAGGAATGTTTCCTGAAGAGAGAGTTTCATACATCGGCCCTGATAGCAAGGAACATTCAGTTCTGACTACAGTTCTTGCAAATGCATTTACCCTGCCAGATTATAGGCATCAAGGAATAAGTTCAAGGCTTTTTGATGCAATATTGGAAAAAGCAAGGAGCGAAGGCAAGAAAGAGCTGTATGTCGCTGCCGAAGGCAAGGGAACCCCCGGTTTTTGGGAGAAAAGAGGGTTTGAAAAAGTCGGGACATGCACAACTTGTGAAAGATTTCTCCAAGGAAAATGTACTGCTGTGCCTATGTATCGGAAGAGCATCTAGAAAATCTAACTACCCCCGTCATCTCCCCTAATAATCCGCATCAGTTGCCACTGCTCACTGCTCACAGCCTAGGGTCAGCCTTTATATACCCCCCCTTCTAGTCTACTCATGGAAACCAGATGCGTGATCAAGTTTAACAACAAGCACCAATCCGAAAACGTTGTGATCGGTTCCGAGGAGACTATCATCTCCAATTCGCCACGGCTCTTGATAGTCCCCTCATTCACTTTCAACTAGCTAGTCGCAGTTGGGTTGGGTCGCCGGGGCGCGCAAGGGCCCAGGACCGTTTTGACGGCTTGGAGCTATGCGCCCCTGCTTCACTATCAAGCCCTGAATTTTGGGCCAATAAAAAACAAACTGGAGGGACAAAAAAGAAAAGACTGACCTGGGCGCAAACTTCACTTTGTGAAGTTGCGCGCATGGTTGAAGAAACCATCGCGCGCAGGGGTTCGCGAGAACCCCATTTCACTCTCATTAGCTTCACCACAACCCGAAAATGAAACTACTCTCCACCATCTACATATCACGGATGCTGTCTGAAATCCAAAAGGCCAAAGAAGAAGATTTTATATAGTGTAAATCTAAATCTATATGATTTCTTTGGGTATTGAAGGCACTGCGCATACGTTAGGCGTCGGCATAGTCCAAGAGGAAAAGATACTTGCTGACGTAAAAAAGACGTATTCCCCCCAAGACGGAGGGATATATCCTAGGGAGGCTGCGAGATACATGGCCGACAACTTCGGCGCTGCGGTGCAAGAGGCGATAGAGAAGGCAGGGATATCGAAGGAAGAGATAGAATTAGTATCGTTTTCCCAGGGTCCCGGTCTTGGCCCGTGCCTGGGCAACACCGGTGTGGCTGCGCGCGCACTGGCCCTGCACCTCAACGTACCGATAATCGGCGTGAATCACTGTGTGGCGCACATCGAGATAGGCAACATGCTGGCTAAGCACGAGCACCACGACTGGGTCCAGCCGCTGGTTCTTTATGTGTCCGGCGGGAACACCCAGATACTTATGTTTAAGGAAGGCAGGTATCGGGTCTTCGGGGAGACGCTGGACATCGGCGTGGGCAACATGCTCGACAAGTTCGGCAGGGAGGCCGGGCTCGCCCATCCTGCCGGGCCGAAGGTAGAAGAGCTGGCAAGAGGCGGGAAGAATTACATAGAGCTGCCCTACGTCGTCAAGGGCAACGACCTTTCGTTCTCCGGGATACTGACCGAGGCGATGAAGATGATTGACAGGTTCCCGATGGAAGACATCTGCCACTCGCTGCAGGAGACCTCCTTCGCGATGATGATCGAGGCGACGGAGCGCGCATTGTGCCACTTGAAGTCGGATTGCCTGCTGCTGACGGGCGGCGTCGCTAACAACAAGCGCCTGCAGGAGATGACCAGGATCATGGCGGAGGACAACAATGTCCTCTTTTCGGTGCCGAAGGGATACTGCGGCGATAACGGCGTAATGATAGCCTGGACCGGTTTGGTCATGTATGAGAACGGCGTGAGGCACAGGATAGAGGACACCGCAGTAGACCAGAACTTCAGGACCGACCAGGTCGAAATAACATGGGCGAAGACCAAGGAGAAATGGGGCGAGAGCCCGCCGGGGATGTGGAAGGGCGCCGAGGCGATACTCACTCTGTACCGCGGCCAGCTGGTAAAGGAAAGGGTCGAAAAGGCGTACAGGATCAAAGAGCTTGATGAACGGATAAGGAAATCGCGGACGGCTAGGGAGCCCAGATTGCTCATGGCCGCGAGAAAGGTCGGAGTGCCGACACCTGACGTGTATGAGATCCCTGAGAAGCAGTACAAGATAATAATGGAATATATCGACGGCAACCCCCTCTACAAGGAGATAGAGCTCTATCCAAGGCTTGCCACGAAGGTCGGGACATTGGTAAGGACGCTGCATGACAACGACATAATACACGGCGACCTGACTACTTCGAATATGATAGTCCAAGGCAGCAAGGTCTATTTCATAGACTTCGGGCTCGGGGGGACGTCAAAGAAAATCGAGGACAAGGCTACTGATCTGCTCTTGCTGAAAAAGGCCTTGAACGCCAACCACTCTGCCAAGTTCGAGCACCTCTGGAAGCTTGTGCTGGAGGGCTACGGCAGGTCTGATGTTCTCGACAGGCTGAAGGTCGCCGAGATGCGCGGGAGATATATCGGCGACAGGACAGCATGACTAGGATAATATTCGTGACTACGAACAAGGGAAAGCTGAAGGAAGCGAACGCCATAGGTGCAGAATACAACATGGAGTTCGTCCAGAACGATTGCGACCTCTTTGAGGTCCAGTCAAATGATATCCGCCAGGTTGCTGAAGAGAGCGCAAAGGAAGCTTGGAAGCTCATCAAAAAGCCGCTGATAGTCGAGGATTCCGGTTTCTTCGTGAGCGCGCTGAAGGGATTCCCGGGGGTCTACTCAGCATTTGTCCTTAAGACGATAGGCGTTGACGGCATCCTTAAACTCATGGAAGGCGTGAAGGACCGCTCTGGGGTCATGAAATCCGCCGTCGCTTTCATAGACGGCAGCGACATGAAGATTTTCTTAGGGCAGGTTGAAGGGACGGTCTCAGAAAAGGCGAAGGGCGAGGCGGGTTTCGGCTACGACCCAATCTTTATGCCCAAGGGCGCGACAAAGACCTTCGGCGAGGATGAAGCATACAAGAACAGGGTCTCCCACCGCGCGCAGTCGATAAAGGCTTTCTGTCAGTGGTATGCCAAAAGGTGATTTTTATACATATTTAAGCAAATATCCCGCTTGATGGTTTCAAATTCTGCCCCAGTAGTGTAGCGGCCTATCATACGACCCTGTCGAGGTCGTGACCCGGATTCGAATTCCGGCTGGGGCGCTCTATTAAGAATGTAGCTAAAGCAGGCGAATTACATGATCTCCTTAAGCTCTTCCCTGTATATGGAGAGTACGTCACTCTTGTGCTGCTTAGGCATGTTTATGGGCTCGTATACCGTGAAGAACTTCTTGAACAGCTCGTCCTCCCTTGCTATGGCCTCCTTCAGGTGAAGCTCCCTGAACTCATCCATGAGATAGCCTGTTTCTCCTCGTTTGTGAGCAAGATAGAATGCCAGCAGTTGTTCGTCCCTGCCAGTACCCGTCTTGTCGTACATTATTATGTTCTTCTCGTCGCCGTTGTGGCGCATCAGTGAGAATAGATTGCGGCTCTCCTTGGAGAACATGTTGCCCCTGAAGCCGAGATTGGTCACCTCGATGCCGTTGGCTTTCAGGAACAGGAATATTCGCGCGCACTTGGAGCAGTTCTGGCACCAGTGGCTGTCCTTGCCGAACTTGTTCTCGGAAAAGCAGGACATCTGGAGCCTCCCAAGGTCTTTATACCTGTTGTGCAATATCTTGACTATGGCCATCTCGTGCAGTGGCTCGACCAAGCTTGTGACATGGACCTTGCCGAAGCTCATTATCTTAGCCACATTGTCCATCTGCCGGGTCCATATGCTTGACTGGTCAAAGACTGGGTAACACCTGAACCCGTCCTTGTTGATATAAGAATCATTGCAGCTCTGTTCGTTGCCGAAGAGCAGGTATTTGGACCTGTAATGGTTGTTGAACGGCAGCATTGAAAGGGTGAACATGGTCATCAGCGTGCAGAGCGAGACGCAGGTCTCTTTAATCTTCAGGTATTCATAAGAACTCAGGAGCAGCAACTCGTTGTTCACCATATCGAGCTTCTCCTTGAACTTGTTCTTCAGGATCTTTGATAATCGCGCGACATGCTGGCCCTGGTAGGAATAATAATTCTCTATACGCTTGTTCTCAAGCGCATTCTTTGTGAAGACGAGGTGCGTCTTCATTCCCAGCTCTTTGCAGACTGCGTAATTGAGCAGACTCTCCTTCCCAAAGGTGAACGATATCACGGCACTCTCGTCGACTTCGTTGTGTCTGTCTGGGTGTTTCACATCATAGCTATCAAAGGCATAATCCGTATTCAAAAATTTCTTTATCTCCTCGAGCGACGACTTGGGCTCATCATCTGCCGTGTACAACAAGTCATTGATTACGTTCTCAAAGAACACCGAGGCAAAGAGCGGATAGGCTGTGTTGTACTCCATGCGCTTGACACCAGTCAAATTGGGCATCTGCACGGTCGAAATGAAGGCGAGGTTATCCATCAGAACCCTCCTGTTCTGCGGACTGTAGCTTCTCCAGACCTTCTCTGGGTATCCAAGGAAGTGGTCTTTCCCTGAGACCTTGACATCGATACCGTCTTCTTTTACATATGAGGCGACGTTCATAAGTTTGTCTAAGCTTTTCCGCCATTAAGTGTCGAAAAATAATACTCCACCTAACGGGTCAAGGAAACTTTGAGTTTTCACCCCTCTATTAGTTTCCTGATTTTCGTGTTGTTTAAGGATTACATAAATAAAAACCAAACTGAAATTTTGTAAAATTTTTGCAAAAATCCAAAATTTTTTCCAAAAAAACGTATTTTTTGGGATTTGCACCAGATTTGTCCAACTAAAATTCAGTCGTATGACATTCTGTCAGGTTAAGGTTTTTATTCGCAGTCTAATAACCATAGACCGTTAAAACCTAATGGATTCAACAGGGAATATATGGGTAAATCGTCTTCAGGCAAAAAACTGGGCTCCTCAGTCGTGTCTTTTGAGCAAGCAAGAAAAATAGCTGAGAAGCAAGGGACTCCAACCCTCGTGTGCGATCTTAAAAAGGTCGAAGAGAATTATAGGAAACTGGCATCAGTCATGCCGGACATCCAGCCGTATTATGCGGTGAAGGCCAACCCCCTTCCAGAAATCCTCAAGACCCTCGAGCGCCTCGGTTCCTCATTCGACATAGCTTCTAAGAACGAGATCATCATGTGCCTGGACGCCGGCGCCACCCCGGAGAGGATGATATACTCCAATCCTGTAAAGTCCGTAGAATACATAAAATTCGCTTATGACAATGGTGTCAAAACTTTTACCTTTGACAATCCTGTCGAGCTGGAGAAGATGGCTAAATACGCGCCTGGCAGCAATGTCGTTCTCCGTCTTGCAGTCAGAGATCTCGGGAGCGTCTGCAAATTCTCGACAAAGTTCGGCGCGAAAGAGAAGTTCGCTGTCGAGCTGCTTAGAAAAGCCAAGAACCTTGGTTTAAACCCCCAGGGCCTGGCATTCCATGTCGGGTCGCAGTGTACGAATATAGACAACTTCAGTTCAGCGCTCGAGATGTGCAGCCGAGTTTTTAGGAATGCTACGAAAAACGGAATCACCCTTTCGTTAGTGGATATCGGTGGCGGGATCCCTGTCAGGTATTTAGAGGACGTCTACTCCATAGACGATGTTGCTACGTTAATCAACGCGCGGGCAAAAGAGCTGTTCCCGGAAGGCATCAGATTCATCTCTGAACCCGGAAGGTTCATTGTGGCGAACTGTATGACACTGATAACAAGAGTCATCGGCGTGAACGATTTGAATGGCACAAGACGCCTCTATATAGACGACGGGTGTTATAACTCACTGTCTGAAAATGTATTTGGCCATTGCAACTATGAACTACTCACGGATAAATCCGGCGAGACCCAAGCATATATGGTGTTCGGCCCGACTTGTGATTCAATGGACATAGTGGCAAAGGATTATCACTTGCCGGAGATGGGGGCAGGGGACCTGCTTCTTATACCTAATACAGGCGCTTATACCAACACAGCGGCGACCCACTTCAACGGTTTTGACCCGGCTAGGATACTATTCCTCTAAGGACAGTATCAGTTTGGTTTTTATTTGCAGAACTCTAATTATTAAACCAGCCCAGATGGAACCGACCGTAGCTGATATTATGCGAAAGGATTTTATCTCCTTCAAGAAGGGCGACGACCTTGGCAAGGCAATAGACGTTTTTCTGAAAACCCCCGATAGCGTCTTCCCGGTCGTAGATGAGAGGCGCAGGGTCATCGGAGAGATAGGCCAGCATGACCTTCTCAGACTTGCAATACCTGCCAGGTATATGGACGAAGGGCGCATATTGGGCCCAGAGGGCATAAGAGAGATGCTGGAAAAGTCCGGAAAAAAGGTGGCGGATCTTATGAAGACGCATGAAATCAAGATCTCCCAGGATACTAAAATCGTCGATGCTGTAAGGATAATGCTTAATACCGGGACAATGACCCTGGAAGTAGTTGACAAAAATGGTAACCCAGTCGGTTTTGTCTCGGAGCTCGACATCTTAAAATACGTAAAAAGGACTCTCGAGGCGCGCAAATGATCGAGTATCTGCTCATACTGGCAGTAGTACTGATATTCGCCAAGATTTTTGGTGAACTCTGCGAGAGGGTAGGTATACCCAGCATATTGGGGGAACTAGCCACTGGGATAATACTCGGCCCGTCGCTCCTGCGTCTGATAGCAGACCCGTCGAGCGAGGTCTTCACGCTCCTGGCCGAAATGGGCATAATAATGCTGCTCTTTGTCGCCGGTTTTGAGCACGTTGACATAAAGGGGATGTTGAAATACAAAAAGGTCTCGATAACCCTCAGCGCGCTCAGCTCCTTTATACCGATGTCGGGCGTCATATTATGGAGCCTCTCGATGGGCTATCCGATAGAGACCACCCTGATGCTTGGTATAGCCTTGTCTGCGACTTCTATGGGGATTACGGTAAGGTCCCTACTAGATTGCAACCAGATAAATTCCAAATCTGGGAGGACTATACTCGGCTCACTGGTGATAAATGACATAACAGGTCTTATAATGATGACTGTAGTCATCGGCGTTGTTTCATCCACCTCCGGAAACATCGCTTTGGATATGGTGTACATAATCGTGGGAATAGCCGCTTTCTTTGGGGTCTTCCTGCTTGCGGAGTACCTGATGCCGTACATAATCTTATATGCAGTGCGCCTGAGGGTCGAAGAAGCCCAGTTCACTCTAGTCTTCGTCGTCGTACTACTGGGCGCCTTCCTTGCGTCGACCCTGGGTTTGAGCACAATGATAGGAGCCTTCTTCGCCGGGATAGCACTTTCCAGGGCATCCTTGCTTGAGACGGAAACTTTCTCGCAGAAGATATCCTCAGTCTCCTACGGGCTTTTCATACCCATCTTCTTCGTGATGGCCGGTGCCCGCATAGACCTCAGTAACTTGGGCCAATCGATGGGCCTTGCATTAATGATGCTCTCGGTCATAACGACCTTGCAGATAGGTTCTGCCTTCGTGGTAGGGAAGATATACAAATACGGTAACTGGAAATCAGTACTCCTGGGCCTTGGGATGCTGCCCTATGGCGAGGTGACCTTGATTGTGATGACGGCGCTCCTGACAATGGCCAACAACAACCCTGCAAAGTTTGGCGGGCTTGAGGGCTTACACGGACTGTTCTCAGCGGTCCTCATACTCATAGCAATGACCATCTTGATAACGCCTATCGCTATGAAATTCGTGTCAAAAAGGATACAACAGGAGGAGACTGGAAACCGGCTTTGCACAAATAGTCCTTAAATCGAGCTACTTATTGTGCAAGCGACTTACTTTTTGTGCAGATGATGTAGATTTGCCCTTCTATAATGGTGTTAGGACATTAACGCAATCCTTGTTGTAATTGTTGCAATAAAAATTGAGGAGGAAGACTAATAGAGATAATCTCGCTTCCCTCCTCAAATAACTCCTTTTTTATTTCATGTACAAGACCCCACTTTATTGCTTCTTCGGGGTTCAGAGTTATTCGTTCATGCATCGCTTTTTCAACATCATTTGATGTTTTTCCAGTATTTTCTGCAATAACTTTTGCAATGTTTTTAGTATCAATTTGTAGACTCTTCAACATCTGGTCTAACTGTTTTTCTTCTAACGAAATATTAGCGGGAGTTGTATTAGCGACTGGGTGAATCAAGAACCTTGCTTGAGGTACGGACAATCGTTTAGAGCCTCCGCAATACAGTATAACACCTATTGAATCAACGCTACCAAAATTGTGTGTAATTATCTCTACTGGTAAACCTCGCAAATAGTTGTAAGCACTTAGACCATGAAAAACTGAGCCTCCAGGTGTAGAAATTAAAATAGTAAATTTTGTTATGCCTTCCTTCATTTTTCTGTCTACGGTGTCGATTAATGCGTTAATAGAATACTCAATTACTGGTGCAAAAAATCGAATTACAACGTCTTGTACCATTTTAAATCAATACTTATGCCTTTCAGTCTTAAAAAAGTCCGACCCTTTTGAGCAGTGAGCAGTGGCGATAGATTCATATTATAAATTGAGGTTTAATTCCCAGCTCAAACATACTCTGTATCAGCACACATATATTATGGCATAGTATCTTGCATAATACCTCGTTGAACTGAGCAGTCTTTGTCTTGCTCCTCACGGAATCCCCGAACTTGGCCTTTATCATGTGGAAGGTAGTCTCCACGTTGCTCCGCTTGTGATAATGGGCTAGGAACTCTTCCTGATTGAACTGGAAGTAGTGATACATCTTCATCCATACATCATGTCCTGCTCTATTGGGTGTCTTAATCCGTGCAGGGGTTTCGGAGACATTCTTCTTGAACACTATATACGGTGTTGCTCCGAGATCGTCCACAAGTTTCAGGTTCATCTTGGACGAGTACGCCTTGTCAGCAGACACTTCCTTAATCCCAAAGTTCTCCGCAGTCTTTTTCAGGAGAGGTTCAAACTTGGGCGAGTCTGCCCCGTATTCCTCAGAGAGTTCAACAGCCGTTACGACATTCGTTTTCACGCCGCACATCAGGTGCGTCTTGACCCAGATTCTCTCAGTCTTCTCACGCCCGTACTTGTAGTCAAACCACCTGTCGAACCTAGAAGTCGAGAACCCGCTGGAATCAATAGCGAAGTCAGTCTCCACGCCTTTAAGCGGTAGGCTCGTATTGACTATAAGCTCGTGCAGTACTGGCGTAAGAGCCTCGTCCTTGAGGTAGTTGAAGACCGAGTTGAAATGTGGCACTTTGTCAATATAGCCCTTCTCTTTGGCAGTCTTAATATCAGAAACGAACCTCCGGCCAGAATAGCCAGAGAATACTTTGAAGGCCGAACAGAAGATCATATCGCCTAGTGATAGCGTCGGTCTGCCGAAGGAATACTGTTCATTTGGTATCTGTCTGCACAGGTCAGCTAGAAGCTCCATAAACAGCTCTTTCTCCCTAGTTTGAGCCTTGTTATAGTTCGGCCAGTCCTGCCCGTAGGTTATCCTTACGGCCCTTGTAACGGTCTTCCTGCCGTCCTTGTCTATACACTGTTTAAGGAAGTATTCTACAGCCCAGATATGCTTGCACTTGACGCTCCTAGTCTCATGGTCAGGGCATGTGCAGTCTGGCCCATGAGCGTCTAGTTTGACCCTGTAAGCCCCATGTGCACTCTGTGATGGTACCACGAAGCAGTTGTCGCCCATAGGCGTTATTCTGCTTGTCCTAGCTATCTCCAACCCCCTTAGTTGTCTTGCGTCCTGAATTATTGTTTCCATGTTTATCATCCTTCTTATGGTGATAGTGTTTTTATCATTATTATTAGCAGGTATGGGTATAAAAAGTCATAGTTTTTAGATTATTGCTATTTGAAATAGTCAAAATAGTATATTCATCGTATTTATATAGAGGCACCTTCTAAGTATTCAAAGGGTGTTTTAATTTTGGCTGCCCTTAACCTAGCGATGTCTAGCAGGGATACAGACCAGTTCAAGGAACGGAAGGTAATGGTCGAGCAGGTCTTGAAAGACCAAAAACACCACTTTATAGACGACTATAAGGGCATAGCAACGGTTAAACAACTGCAAGAGCTTACTGGCCTGAATGACCAAGCCATAAGACGAGTTATCAAGGCGTTAAATGAGGACAAAAAAGTGAAGCTGATTAAGGACAAGAGCGAGATTGTACTGCTGAAATAAAATTATGATGTTCGGATAACCGCATCTGGCGGATACTATTAATGGCTTCAAAACGCAAAGATAAAGGTATGAAAAAGCTGAGGGTGATTTCTCTGTTTGCAGGATGCGGCGGCATGGACTTAGGTTTCTTAATGGCAGAGCATCCTAAGCTCAAATACGAAATAGTCTGGGCCAATGATATAAACAAGGATGCCTGCGACACATACAAAAAGAATATAGGCGACATAGAAGAAGAGGATATATGGGATGTTGACCTGAAAACCCTGCCGGATGCCGATGTTATCATAGGCGGATTTCCTTGCCAGGATTTTTCAATCTTACGCGGCGGTGAGAGAGAAGGGTACAAAACAAAGAGAGGCCTGCTTTACACAAAATTCGTAGAGGCTGTAGCGGAAAAGCTCCCTATGTTCTTTGTCGCTGAGAATGTCAAGGGGCTTCTGACTGCAAACAAGGGATGGGCCATTAAAAAAATAAAGAAAGACTTTGAGAAGGTTGACCATGCTGGCTATACAGTCCAGTACAAGCTGATTAATTTTGCGGATTATGGCGTGCCACAGAGAAGGGAAAGGGTCATCATTGTTGGCGTGAGAAATGACCTCAATATTAATTTTGTGTTCCCTGATCCGACACACCTCAGGAGGCATGTCCCCGTAAAAACCGCTTTTGTGGGAGTTGAGAAGATTGAATACAATAACGAGGTCATAGGCATAAAACAATCAACGAGGGAACTTCTTGAACAGATACCCGCAGGCGGCAACTACAAGAGCATACCAAAATTCTCAGGTAGGAATTGGATGAGCCTTATATACAAGCGCCTGCACCCAAACGAGCCTTCGCCTACGCTAGTTGCCTGCGGAGGGGGCGGCACATGGGGCTATCATTACAAAGAGCCGAGGCCGCTGACTAACAGGGAGAGAGCTAGGATACAGACATTCCCGGATGATTTTGTGTTCTGCGGCTCGCCCACAGAAGTCAGAAAGCAGATAGGCAATGCGGTTCCGCCGTCAGGCGCAAAGCCAATAGCCGAGAGCATATTGAAGGCCGTGGAAAATAAGAGCGGCTTGAATACATTTTTAAGCTCCGACGCGAAATAACTGCTGATGACTGAGCCAGATAAGTCGGCAGAGCTGGATTTGGATAAAGCGGCTGAGTATATAGGCATTAAAAGGTCACTTCTTGAGAAGCTGATAAAGAACGGCCTAGAGCTACAGAGGCACAGAAGCGGCAGGAAATTCGTTGTCAATAAAGAGGATATAGACGCATGGCAACAGTTAAGGACAGAGCGAACTGTCATGCTCGACAAAGATGATTTTGTGAAGGCCTTCAGATTTGCTATAGACATAAACTATTCTGGACATACGCGGGCTGATTTTAGTAGCTCAAGACAGAGAAGCACGACACAAGCCGTTGAAAACTGGACTCAGGGTACGCTGGCAGAAATAGCCCTTTCAAAGTTCATACAGCAGAAGTTCGGAATCAAACTTGAGCTTGAGTTCAGGGTATTCCAGAACCAGATAGTAGGCCAAGACATTGTTTCCGTTGTAAGAGGGCGGGTTGCGAACCCTCCAAAGAAGAGGATTAGCGTCAAAAGCGGGAAATCCAATGGCATGTTGCTTATTGTAGGCCTTGCGGAGGTTGAAACTGACAGTAGGTTCTCAGACTACTACGTTTTTGTCCGCATTATTTATCCAGATGACTTCATACTGAGGCTTTTCAGAGACCATCCTGACCTGAAATCTGTCAAGGATAAAATACCTGCCGTAGAGCCTTTTAAGGCAGAAATCATAGGATACTGCTTAAGGTCGGAGTTAGAAAAAGTTGATACAGTTCCGTCAGCCAGTATAGACAAGCCCCGTTATATCAAAGCAACTGGCAAACTGAAAAACAGTGATTCAGATTGGAAGGAGTTTGTTGATTCCCTCTGAATTACGGGTTTCATGCTCCCAGATAACAATAACATTCCAGCCAGCCTTCTTGAGTCTGCGGACATTGTTTTTATCTCTTCGTCTATTCCCGGCTATCTTCTTGCTCCAATAAGCCTTGTTGCTGGCTGGCTTGATAAAGCACTTCGGGCATCCATGCCAGAAACAGCCGTGAATAAACACAGCAACTTTTTTGTCCTTAAAGATAATATCCGGGCTTCCGTCAATGGCTGGATGCATAATATGCCTTATCTTCCGGCCCTTGAGCATGTTATGGACTGCAAGTTCGGGCTTTGTCCACTTGCCCTTTATTCTTGACATGCAGAAACTCCGCTGTCTCTTGGTGAGGGTGTCCGCCATTTTTTGTGTCCGTTTCAAACTATGCTATCTTACTCTTTATTCTCTGTTAACTTTTGTTGCTTCTTCGGCATCGTAATGTCAAGAACTAGTCTTAAACAAGGCCCCGCAAATTGATGATAGGCAAGTTCCTTTGTATCATCTTCGCTATATTGGTAAAGTAATTTCCCGTCTGTAGCAAATCGTGAATAGTGGTTCTCGTGAAACAGCCCATTCCTAAAAAGTCTTAGTTCTTCTAAGAGCTTGAACTCTTCTTTTGATATTAAATCGGTCTTTCTTGCTTCTCGGATTGCCATAGCAAAATTGCCGCTAATTTGGTTCAACCCCTCTTTAAGAGTCAATTCAACTAGTATGAATAAGCAAGCTAAAGCTGCCATATACATACCCTGTCGTGCACATTCTTCAGCCTGCAAAGCTAACTCTCCCTTTACTTTATCATAAGCCGCTATTTCATTAGCTAAATCTTCACGTCTTATCATGCTGTAATTTGGCCGTATTCTTAAAGAAAAGGTAACTCTTTGACTTTTTGTGCAGAATCAGGACTTTTTGTGCAAATGGGCACTATTTGTGCAAAGCCCTGGAAACCAAAAAGCTTTTTGACAAATATCTGACAATATAAGCCGCTCGCTTTTAAGCTGATTAAACTGCCCCATGCAAAATGGCTGACCAAACATCCAACACCTGCCCCGAATGCGGTGGGACCCTGGTAAGGGACTACAAGCACGCGGAGATATGCTGCTCAAAGTGCGGCCTAGTCGTAGATGAGAACATAGCCGATCTCGGGGCGGAGACCAGAAGCTTTGACTCCGAGTCATGGCTCAAGAAGACCAGGACGGGCAGCCCGATGACGTACACCAAGCCTCACAAGGGTCTGACCACGGAGATAGACAAGTATGACAGGGACATTAGGGGCGGCACGGTTTCGAAAGAGGCCAGGAAGAGGATGTACCGCATGAGGAAGTGGCAGAGAAGGATCAACGTTTCCTCATCGGTCGAGAAAGACATCATACCTGCCCTCAACGAGATATCCAGGGAACTGAACGAGCTCGGCCTGCCGATATCAATGAAGGAGGACGCAGCCATCATGTACAGGAAGATCTGCAACAGAGGCCTTGTCAGGGGAAGAAGCATCGAGGCCATAATCGCCGCTATTACATATATCCTCTGCAGGGACCGCAACATACCTAGGACTCTTGGTGAAATATCTGATGTTTCAGGAATAGACCCGAAGGACGTCGGTAAGACTTATAGGTACGTCGCGCGCCATCTGAAGCTGAAGGTCCCGCCGACTACGCCAGCTGATTACCTACCCAAGTTCGCGCACAAGATAGGGCTGCCGAACTATGTGGTTGACAAGGCGGTTGAGATCATCACCGATGCCAAACAGCTTGGTCTGACAAGCGGCAGGGCTCCTGCCGGCGTCGCGGCCGCGGTCCTCTACATAGCCGCAGACATCCACAACATGCAGAAGACGCAGAAGGAAATCGCAGATGCTGCAGGCGTTACGGAAGTGACTGTCAGGAACCGCCACAGGGAGCTAGAGGAGAAGATGGACCTGTATAAGTATAAGGAAGAGATCCTGAAGGAAGCTAAGAAGGGGAAGAAGGTTTAAAGAACTTCTCGAGATACATCTCCGGCTTTTCCGTGACAATGGTCCTCATGTCCTTGGGCATGCACTTCTTGTAGTTCTCCCATTTGAACCTGTCATCCATCAGGATTATGGCACCCCTGTCTATCTCGCTCCTTATGCACCTACCTGCAGCCTGCAGTGCCTTGTTCATGGCTGGGTATATGTATCCATAATCCCAACCGCGATTGAATTTGAAATCATAGTAGGTTATCAATGCTTCAGTTTCTAGAGTCGGCTTCTCAAGCGGCAGTCCAACGACGATTACGCAGTCGAGCATCCCGCCAGGGAAGTCCATGCCCTCGCTAAAGCTGCCTGCCTGGACCGCAAAGAGGACGCCGCCTTTGCCCTGCGACAAATGCGCCAGCCTCTTGTACAGTTCGTGCTTCTGCGCCTTCGTCATCTCCTGCTTCTCAATGAGTGTCTCCTTGTCTATCTTCGCAATCTTCGATATGGTTTTGAGTATCTCATATGATGGGAAGAACACCGCGATGCTCCCCGGGACTTTTTTTATTATGCTCTCCGTGTTCTTCGCTATCTTGGACCACATATAGTCGCTGCGCTGCGAGTATTTGGTCGTTATCCCATGGGTTATAACGACAAGGCGGTTCTCAGGTGGGAACGGGTTCTTATACTGCTCAGCCTTCGCGTTATGTATCCCCAAAACCGTCTTGTACATGTCCGGCGGCAAGAGCGTCCCTGACATGAGAATCGATGCATGCGCATGGGAGAAGACCTCTTGGGTATATAACGCCGGATCAAGGCATTTTAAGGAGATCTGATACCTCCGGCCGGTCTGGGACATATAAGTGTTGAATATGCGCGCATATGCCAGTTCGTCCCTTTTCTCAGACCACGCGCCCAGGAATTCGGCCACTGAGGAAGCGTAACTCCTGAAGCGGTTAGGCAGCTCAAGCACAGACTCGCCAAGAGTTTCCAGATTTTCCACCAAGAAGTCGAGCTTCTCGCTCGTATCACTCTCTATCTCGCTCACAAATTCCTCCTTCTTGATGAACATCTCGTCTTTCTTGAGCTTCTTGCCGAAGAATTTAAGGACCTTCAGCAGTGAGTTTAGGTCCTCCTCCAGATTCTCTTCCCTTAGCGCAGCAGCTTCTTTCAGGGCGTTGCTGATCGTGTATTCACTTAGCGTAGAGCTCATCAGCTTCCTGACCCTTTCAGGCAGGTTATGGGCCTCGTCTATTATCAGTATCAGGTCCTCGAGGTTCTTGCCGGTCTTGCTCAAGAAGGCCTGCCGCACATGCGGATGGAACAAGTGGTAATAGTCACAAATGACGACATTGGCAGACTTTCCGACTTGTGTGGCTATCTCATAAGGGCACAAACCGGCTTTTTTGCATACGTCCAATATCTCTTCGGAGTGCAGCGGGCTCTTCTTCTTTATCTCCTCGATGGCCGCCTTCGCCTCCTTTGTAAGCTCGTTGGTGCCCTCTTTGTAGACTTTATTGTAGAACCTGCAGGTCTCGTTCCTCTTGTGCGCCTTGCAGAAATGATTGAACTCAAACGACGTCAGCTCCAGCGCACCCTCGTACAAACAGGTCCACTGCTTGCCGATTATGTCTACCGAGATTATCTTTTTGTCATACCTGTCGATTATCCTCTTTAGCGTGTCCACGACGATCCTGTGCTGGCTGTGCTTCGGCGTCAGGAAGAAGACTGTCTTGCCGTTCTCGAGCGCATAGGCTAGTGCAGGCGGCAGCGATGCGGCAGTCTTGCCTATGCCCGTGGGCGCGTGCGCCATTAGCGAGGAACCTGCCCGGACGGTCTTTGCAACGTCCTCTAGCATCCTCATCTGCTCCTCACGAGCCTGAGAAAACGGGAAGAGGGTTTCCTTTAAAATATCCATAAAATGATGACGAGGAAGAGGAACAGCAGGGCGAAGAGCACCGGTATGACCCTCGACATTATTTTAACAAGAGTCACCAACTCGTAGTAGGTCTTGCCGAAGATGCGCACCTTCCTTAGGATGCTTTCCCCATAACCGAACTCCGCTGGCGAGACGCCTTTGGCGGCCTTCTCGAGAAGCTCCTTGACTGCTTCTATAGGCATATCAGGTCTTGATATCAGCGTCTTTATGCTCAATGAGTGCGTGTCCGTCGTGAAGAAAAGGACCTTGTCGACACCAGCTTTCTTCGCTATCGACTCGAGCGACTGGACCTCGGTAGTTGACAACCCATTGGTGTCGGCTACGAAGTATAAGTAAGTTTCCTTAGACTTTATCAGAAGAGCGAATATCGTATATTGGTCGAGCTGTTTTATCGCGGTCCCTATGCTCGCCGGATAAAGCTGTTCATTAGACAACCGCTCAATAACTTCGTCCGCCAGTTTTGTTATCGTCTCAGCGTCTTTCGTGAACGCGTCCACATTGAGCCCGATGTCCAGCGGGAAATTCGGGTGCGAGTCAATGAAGAGGACCCTCTTGCTGCTGTGCTTCTCCTTAAGCGAATGGAATATCGAAATGTCGTAGTCGTCTATGCGCCTGCTGGACACGGAGACCAGATATGTCTCATTGAACCTTTGGCCTAGCACAGTTATGTCGTTTTCTTCGGCCTTTACAAGTCTGGAGACGCTGAGCGGTTTATAACCCACGGCAGCTATGCTGCCGACCACACGAGAAGCAACCTTGCTCGATGGGTTGTACTCATGGGTGCTCGGAACGTGAAGTAGGTATGAGTCGCTGTATTTCTGATTCAGCTTCTCAATGCACTGGGTGCTCAAATTGCCGCCGCCCACGCTCATTATAGGGCCAGAATGCAGCCATGGCACTAGGAGTATGTGCTCCTTTTCGCCGACCTTGAACTTCATGTACTGCACAAGTGCATCTATATAATGCCCTATGTCTAGGGAAGCCGGTTCGCCACGGATGCCTTTCAAAAACTTACTGAGTTCCGCCAGGCCGGACATACCAGTGAAAACCAGCGAGAATATGTGTTCGGTGAACCATATTATCAGCGTGGAGACTATTATCCCAAAAGCCATGATTATGACTGGGACCGCAATATCGCCAGCTAATATACGCAATGACGCTACGAACCAGGCCCAAATGACCGCTGGCTGTAGAAATGAGAGTAGGATGGCTTTTGCACCTATTCTGACCGAACCGATTCCGGACAAAATCAGCATCCAGATGCTATAGGATATGGTCGTCCAGAGGACCAGAGAATCAAACAATGTTATCCTATGCGATATGGTGAACAATGCCGCCAGGCCGACAAGGACTATCTGGCTTAGGAGTACTGCAAAATAGGCCCATTTAATCTTGAAGTCCTTAACAGCCTTTGCGACTATCAGGGCAGGGGCTAGATTGCCTATTATAAAACCTATAGAAAAGACTAAAGGATCGATCGCTAGCTTCCCCTTCAGTAGGTTGTCGGCACCGAAGCCCGTGATCAGGCCGAGCAGGATTATACTAATGACGAGCCCAAGGCTGCCTGGTCCTTTCATTGAGACAAAGGAGAACTTGCTGAAATCCTTGGCATCCATAGCCTATGTTTGATGCGAGCCTGATTTAAATCCTATAAGGGAGCGTTCTTCCCGGTGGGTTCCTTTATTAGATGTCTTACAAGTCTTTTCACCTTGCGCTCGGAGGCGTTCGCGCCTACGTGTATGACCGTGGCAATATGCCGCTTTCTTTTGTCCAAGACCGGGAAGGCGTATGCATCCTTGGGATGCATCATGACATTGACAAGCTGTTTTTGGTTCCTAAAGAGCACTGACCCTCGCCCATCCTGCATCGCAAGGATCTCCTGCGCTATCACCGGCGGATAGGCTATCTTTTTCTTAGGGTGCTGCAGCATCTGCCAAAGGTTGCGCAAGCGGCCGAAGTCCTCGGAAACTACCCACTTGCTTCTGGCGGAATCGGATATACTGGCATTTTTCCCTTTCAGCTCCTCTTGCAGTATCCTGTTGAATAGACGCCTTCCCTTGACGAGCCCTGCTCTATGCTCGCGGCTACCTAGAGAATACTTATTATGCGCAAGCTTCCATGGTCTTTGGCTTCTACGGGTTGCGGCCATTGCAATTTTATCAGATTGATGCTTAAATCCTTCTAGGTTTGGTTCTTCTGGGTTTAATTGCCCTGCGCAGTGGCAGGTGCAAGAATACTGTTTCGGTGTGTGTTAAGCGGCCTTGCGCTGGCACGCGGCCAAGAGCAGTGAATCCAAGCTTCGCGCCTATGCCAAGAGTCCCTTTGTTTGCTTCATGGCACGTCATAACAACTTCGCTCAAGGGCTTCCCATTGGGATATTTCATACTTCTCATGAGGACCAGTGATTTCCTGACAAGCTTTTCGCCCAGTCCGTTGTATTGCTGGTGCGGATTCCTTAAGATTGAGAATACATAGCCATGCCTCTCCTGTCCCAGTGCCGCTTTGCCAAATTGGCGTAGCTGTTCTATCCTGTAAGGCGTGTGCCCGTATCTCGCAAAACCGACTATCCTGCCATTATGTTCAGCGACGACGGCAGTACGATATCTGCGTGTCTGGTCAACCTCAGTCTGGATTCTTTGGGGTGTGTAGGGCGGGTCAAAGAGATTGCCGTGCTGTTTAAGCAATCGCTGTATTCCTGAAACGTCTTTCTTAAGGACTTCGCCTCTACCTACTTTGCGAATCTTCAAAGCGGGCATGACTAATTAGAAGGCGCAAAGCAGAAAAAGGTTGAGTAAAAAAGACAATAAGAGTTTGGAGAAGAGTGAGAGAAAGCCGGCGGGTTAACCGCCGATCCTGTACATTCCGCAACCGCATGTCGGGCAGACGCCCTTCTTGGCCTTCTTCCCATTTTTCATCGTTACGTCCTTCGCGTCCTTCATCTCTCTCATTTCCTTGCATTTAACACAGTATGCTTTTGTCATTTTATTACCTTGGGTTTGACCGTAAATTTACGAAATTGGCTTAAAAAAGGCTGATTATACCTTTGGGGACCATAAATTGCCGAATATTAGCCTTCCGACACTGTTAGTCCTTTGGCCGAGAGTGCGCTTTTTTGGCTTCGTAAGACGCATCTGCGGAGCCAAATAGCCAGGTCGTGAATAGACTGGACGTACAAATCTCGGATCTATTATCCTCCTGACAGGGACCTGCCAAGCAACTGGGCGACCCGAAACGTAGCGAACATTCGTCGGCATTGCACGCATGTCGCCTGGAAGTACCATAGGCACGCCAGCGCGCATCGGCCAAGGCATCACACCCCTAGGAGCCACCTGTCTCTCTCTTTTCTTCCTACCTAACAAAGACTCGAGTATACCCGTTCCAGCTGGCTTCGTTTTCCGCGGCACAGGCGCGTGTATTTGCGGAGAGTATTTATGTCCTATCCACGCAGCGGCGGGTCCTATGGCCATTCTGTTATCACTAGAATAGAAAGAATAAAAAGAAAAGAGAAGAGAGTTATTTCTTCTTCTCCTTTATTGCAGCTTGTGCGGCAGCAAGTCTCGCGATCGGTACCCTGTACGGAGAGCACGAGACATATGTGAGCCCTACCTTGTGGCAGAACTCGACCGTTGTCGGCTCACCGCCCTGCTCACCACATATCCCGACTTTTAAGTCAGGCCTTGTCTTCCGCCCTTTTTCTACCGACATCCGTATCAGTTGGCCAACACCTTCCTGGTCGACCGCAGCGAATGGGTCCACATCGAGTATGCCCAGCTCCTGGTAGATTGGTATGAACTTCCCTGAGTCGTCCCTGGAGAAACCGAAGGTAGTCTGCGTGAGGTCGTTGGTGCCGAAGGAGAAGAACTCCGCGTACTGCGCGATCTGGTCTGCCGTCAGCGCAGCCCTCGGAAGCTCGATCATTGTGCCTATCTCTAGGGGCAGGTACATCTTCCTCTCTTTCATTACCTCCTTGGCAACCCTCTCGACGATCTCTCTCATTATCTTCATCTCCTTCCAAGATGCAACGACGGGTATCATGACCTCGGGCTTTGCCTTCACGCCCTTTTTCATGACGTTGGCCGCAGCCTCGAATATCGCACGAGTCTGCATCTCGGCTATTTCAGGGTAGACTATCGTCAGCCTGCACCCCCTGAAACCCAGCATCGGGTTCAGCTCATGCAAGTTTCTGACCTTATCCTTGACCGTTTCGATTGAGATGCCCATCTGCTCGGCAACATCCTTCTCGCCCTCCTCTGTCGTAGGCATGAACTCGTGGAGCGGCGGGTCTATCAGCCTTATTGTCACATCGAGGCCGTCCATGATTGTGAGCAGCTCCTCGAAGTCGCCTCGCTGCAGCGGCAAGAGCTTGGCCAGGGCCTTCTTCCTGCCTTCTACAGTCTCGGCCAGTATCATCTCCCTCATCGGGATTATCCTGTCGCCCTCGAAGAACATGTGCTCTGTCCTGGCGAGGCCTATGCCCTCGGCCCCGAACTGGCGAGCCATTTTGGCGTCTTTGGGCGTTTCAGCGTTAGCCCTCACACCAAGCTTTCTTGTCGCATCGGCCCACTTCATCAGAGTCCCGAATTCGCCCGTCATCTCTGGGTCGACTACCGGAGCTTTGCCCAGGATTATCTCACCAGTGCTTCCGTTCAGCGAGATCCAGTCACCCTCCTTGACTACATGCTTGCCGACGGAGAACTGTTTCTTATCATAGTTTACTTTTATATGCTCCGCACCTGCGACGCAGCACTTGCCCATACCCCTGGCAACTACGGCCGCGTGCGACGTCATGCCGCCCTTTGCCGTGAGGATCCCTTCAGCGACCGCCATCCCGTGGATGTCTTCAGGCGAGGTCTCGTTCCTTACTAGTACAACATTCTCGCCCTTCTCGTGAGTCCACTCTTCGGCCTCATCGGCACTGAATACTGCCTTGCCCACTGCTGCACCCGGAGACGCCGGAAGACCCTTGGCAATCACCTCGAGCTTAGCCTTGGTGTCTATCTGCTTGTGTAACAGCTGGTTAATGGATACTGGATCTACGCGCAGGAGTGCAGTCTCCTTATCAATCATTCCCTCCTTGACCATCTCGACAGCTATCCTGATGGCTGCGGCAGCGGTCCTCTTCCCGCCCCTCGTCTGGAGCATGTAGAGCTTCCCCTCTTCGATTGTGAACTCCATGTCTTGCATGTCTTTATAGTGCTGCTCCATCTTTGACATGATGTCCGTCAGCTGTTTGTATATAATTGGTAAGTCCTTCGCCATGTCACTCAGGTGCTTTGGAGTCCTTATCCCGGCGACAACGTCCTCGCCCTGCGCGTTCATGAGATATTCCCCGTAGAACTTTTTCTCACCCGTCGATGGGTCTCTCGTGAAGCAAACGCCGGTCCCTGACGTATTGCCCATGTTGCCGAAGACCATGGACTGTACAGTCACTGCAGTACCTCGGGCGTCCTTTATGTTGTTAAGCTCCCTGTATTTTATCGCGCGGGGGTTGTTCCAGGAGTTGAAGACGGCGTCTACGGCCATCTGCAACTGCTTCATCGGGCTCTCCGGGAAATCTTCGCCCGCCTCTTTTTTGATTATAGCCTTATACTTTTTTGTGACCTCTGCCAAGTCCTTTGCATTAAGGTCAGTGTCAAGCTTTACGCCCTTCTTGTCCTTTACTTCTTGGAGGGCGTGCTCAAACTTGTCGTGCTCGACTTTCATGACTACGTCGCCGAACATCTGCAGGAACCTGCGGTAGGCGTCCATGACGAATCGCTCGTTCTTTGTCCTCTTTGCGAAGCCCTCGGCAACCTTGTCATTAAGACCCAGATTGAGGATGGTATCCATCATGCCGGGCATCGATGCCACTGCGCCGGATCTGACTGAAACGAGCAGGGGGTTGTTTGGGTCGCCGAATTTCTTGCCAAGCCTTAACTCGAGATTCTGGACGGCCGCCTTTATGGACTCGTTGAAGCCCTGCGGATACTTCTTGTCATTCGCGTAATAGAACTGGCAGACATCGGTCGTTATCGTGAATCCTGGCGGCACTGGAACGCCAACTCGCATCATCTCTGCCAGATGGGCGCCCTTGTTGCCCAGCAAAGCCTTCATCTCCTTGTTGCCTTCTTCAAATGAATACACGTACTTTTCCATTTTCGAAAAATCCCTTTAAGACGTTTAATGTGAAAGAGGGTCTAATTAGAAGAAAAATCTATAAAAAGAGTGTGTTAGTAGGGTTTGCCTTTTTGGGTCTTCCATTCCTTAAACAATGCCACGCACTCGTCTTTTAAGACAGACTTCTCTATCCTTATCTTGCTCTCCCCGAGTTTCTTCATCTGAGCGTCGGAGATCTCAAGCTCGTGGAAACCGGCATTCCTTGCGTCTGCGATTGAGGCACCATAGACTATCTTATATATCCTGGCCCAGTGTATCGCCGAGAAGCACATTGGACACGGCTCTGTCGTCGAGTAGATTGTGCAGCCCGAGAGATTTATGGCGTTGAGGTTCTTGCAAGCTTGTCTGATGGCGTTGATCTCGGCATGCGCAGTCGAGTCCTCGTCTGCCCAGACAGTGCTGTGGGCCTTAGCAATGATCTTGGTGCCTTTGACTATCACTGCACCAAAGGGAGACTGGCCCTGTGCTATGCCAGTACGCGTGATGTTTATCGCCACTCGCATGAAGATCTCATCATTTGTCAGAGCCATTTTGCCATATTAATAGTAGAGAAAAGTCCTACTCATAATCCGTAGGCCTTGAGTCCCTTCTCTTCTTCCCATATATCGCAATGTATTCGTCGCCCCAGTTCTTGAAAATCTGCTTTTGTATCAGCAATGTGGTCCTCTCCATAAGCTTCTGCGGGAGCTCCGCATCGCTGTGCGCAAGATAAAGCGGTAACGGATACCCATATCTTTTTGGTATCTGGGACAAGTACGTCAGCAGCGACGCGATCTCCTTAGACTTCTCCCCGATCCCTTTTCCGTCAGACGGGAAATCGACTCTCAACGGCCTTCCCAGCCGCGTCGCCTGGAGGTAGAACGTCGGAAAACTCTTGTCTATCCCGGTGTTCTTCCTTATCCAGTCCCTGCCCTTGTTGGAGACAGGTATGAACGGCTTCGTCGCTATCGGCGAGAAGTCATCGAGGCGCTGCGTATATAACTGCATCAGCGATGCATCAGTCAGTGAGCCAAGGGCCCGTGACGCTTCATTCGTCAGACCTTTTTCAGCTAGGTAGCCTATCAACCCGCGCGATGTCGAGTCTTCAGAAACGCCGACAAGGTTTATCCCCTTCTCATCTGCGCGCGTTATGAGCGTTTTGAGCGAGTTGATGTAGATGTGGTATTCATCTATCTTTATCGGGTCTATCTCCACGCCGACCAGCAGGGACCCGTCGATTAGTACATAATCCGGCTTGAACCTGTCGATTATCTCAGTCGCTGTGTCATATTCCATCGCCGCCCTGGTGAACTGCACACGGGCCTTTGTCTGCCTGTTCACAGGCATGACACCCAGATCCAACTTCCTTATGAACTCGCTCCTGTCGTTCTTGATGAACCCGCTGGCGCGGGTCATATAAACAGTCACTCCTGCAAGTTCCTGCAGGCCTTCGCCACCATCGACAGCGCCTATCGAGACATTTTCGTGTTTCCTGATCTCTGGGTTATAAAGCATGTCGTCAAGGCAGGAATCCCTGAGCAACAAATCGATGCCCTTATGGACCTGCCCGACGATCTTATCTATCTCCTTCCGCTTGTCTTGCACCTGCTTTGACCAGAGTTCGTAGTAGCTAGACATTTTATTCGTTTTAATTCAATTTCCAATAATAAATAAGCGGGTGGAAAAATAGATATCCAAGGCCTGAAGGCCTTGGTACTTAAGATAAAAAGTCCGTGACCTTTGCCTGGTTTTGGCGGAGGTCATGGTAGTCAGGAAGGTCGCGGTCGGCGAATTTCCATTCGCCCTGTGACTGGGCAATGTAATGTTCAATTGTCTGTGCCGTTACGTTGCCTACAGAGCGGAAGAACTTGCCGGGGCTCCACAAGTGGCCGCCCCAGTAGGTTTTTCGAAGCTCGGGGAATTGTCTGAAGAGCTGGTATGAACTCCCGCCCTTAAAGTACTGGAGCGCCCGCAAGGGGTCCATGTCTGGCGGGAGGTCGGCGAAGAGGTGAATGTGATTTGGCATCACCTTGAGCTCATGGACTTCGCAGTGGTGTTTTTCTGCGATGTTCCTTAGAGTCTCATCGCAAGCAGCTCTCATGTCTTCGCGCGCGAAGATGGCATACGCGTATTTCGGCTTCCAGACGAAGTGAAATGCGTTTTGGCAAACGCACCGATTGTGGTGTTTCAAGTGGTCCATTTTGTATCGGCGCGCGGAGCAACAGCTACGCTTGTTGTTTCCAACGAGCGCGCCGGAGACGCCGCGCGCGCTCGTATCATATTTTCACGCTAAAAAGGAGACGAGGACTACAACCAGACCTAAAGGTCTGGGTATCCTCAATATGTAATGAACATGGATACAAAAACCGGTTTTATTGCTCTGTTAGGTGTAACGTTGCTGGTATCATTCGTATCGGCGTACTCCTTTGAAGTAATGTCATCGACATATGACGGTGTCCAGTTTCAGAATGGCTGTGATGCGAATCGTGACTGCCGACAGAACGGCGAGGAATATTGCGGGGATAACCAAATCCAGATTCTGATGTGTGATCAGCTGAATGGCATATGCAATGTCACATGCAAGCCAGTGAGCATTAAACCAGTAGGGACTGACATACAAGCCTCCTTCACAATCCTGCCAAAAGACAAACGCGTAGGGCAACCGATAGATCTCACTGTGAAGGATAAGAGTGCGGGGGAGCCGATAATCTGCTATGTTGAAATTTACTATGGCGGTAGATGGGACTCAGAACAATCGGTGGGGGCCAAACACTTAGGTAGCTCGATGGCTGTTGCCACAAATTTTATGGATATGAATTACCTCAATGGGACGCTCCTCCAATCGGCGCACACGGACCGGCAGGGTATTCTTAGGTTCACACCCAGCAAACCCGGTAGATATGTATTAAAGTTATTAACAAGATTTGTTGTATTCAGTGTCGGCGACAGTAACGGCAACGTCTTCAACTGCAGCAACGGAGTGTGCGAAACCGCACTCGGCGAGGATGCGACTGTATGCCCGCAGGACTGTAAGCCTAAGAATGTTACGCCTATAGTCCCGCCTATGACTTGCTTGAGTGAAGGCCAAAACTCCACAAATCCGTTTAGAGTTTGTTGCACAGGGCTGCAAAAGGCTTTATTCTATTCCAACGCCTGCACTATAATCAACACTACGGGCGGTATCTGCATCAACTGCGGTAATGGCATCTGCGGGCCTGGGGAGAACAAATGCAACTGCCCACTAGATTGCAATCAAAGCAACGAGCAGGGGACAGGCAATCAGGGTGTCCAGCAGCAGGGCGGCGACATGACGATGCTGATTATCGTGGTGGTTGTGGTAGTGGGACTTCTTGCAATTATAATAGTACTGATGAAGGGCGGAATGCTCAAGAAGGGTTCGAAGCAAGCTGTGCAAGCATCTGCACAACCGGCAAATTGTCCGAAGTGCGGGACCAACACGGTGCCAGGCTGCCAGTACTGCACAAACTGCGGGTCAAGGGTTTAAACCAATTCTAGGCAGGGGGTATTTTTATAACTTGTGGTAATAGAATAGCAATCACACCCGTCTAAAATGGCTCGAAGCAATAAAGGAAGAACTGATATGTGGGTTTCTCTGGCACTGTTGATGTTACTGACCCTGGTCTTGGCCGATCCGGAACTAATGCTGGGTCAGAACGAGACGGATGTGAACTTCACGATTCCTGAGCTGAACGGGACGTCGGTTAATTTGATTAACACTACACTATCAGAAAACGAGACCTCTGATGGTGACTCTGTAGAGACTCAAGAACCGCCATTGCAGATGTCAGCAGGCATAGGTGGCTGCTATGACGAGCTTGGCGGAGGTATCTGTAACGCCTTCGGGAATTGTTCGTGCGTAAACCTGGCATTGAACGACACTAATTGCACTACAGTCATCTTAGGTGAGTCAATCAGCACCACGGGTACTTGCGTCATATTCCCAGCCAGTGACAAGACGCTCGATGGCAATGGTTCTGCCATAACCGGTGACGGCGGCTATGGGGACAGCGGCGTCATTGCCCTGAATAAGCATAACATAACAATAAAGAACCTAGAGCTTTTTTACTTCTCCTACGCCATCAACATTAGGTATTGCGCTAATGTCAATGTAACAAACGACACCGTGAGCGACAGCGAGCTGGGCCTTGACTTCTGGGAGACTAATGACAGCTGGGCGTCAGGAAACAACTTCAGCTATAATGGATTTGCCGGCCTGCGCGCATATTTTTCAATAAACTGTACTATCGAGGATAACCTTCTGAATTCTAATGATGGAAACGGACTAACAGTAGATGGCGGTTCTGGGCACACTTTGCATGATAACACTGCTAATGAGAACCTTTATTGCGGCATCGGCCTCTATGATGAGTCTGAGAACAATACGATAGATGCCAACAATGCCACTTTGAACGGCTATCCGGGCATATTCTTGAATAGTAGCGACAACAACAATATCACCAGCAATGATGCCAATGAAAACGGACAAGAAGACCCTAATTACAACAATGGCATATACCTCTATAACAGCTCCCACAATCTCATCTACAACAACACGGCCGAAGATAACGAATGGGCCGGCTTGGAACTTTGGGCGGGATCGAATAATAACAACGTCACAGGTAATACCTTCGATTGGAACTATGATACTGGTATCTATGTGGAAGAGTGCTCAAACAACTCGATAACAGATAATACAGTAAATGACAACTACTGGGGCGGCATCTACTTCTATGATTCATTTGACAATAATGTTACCGGCAACACAATAAACGACAGCTACGCTGGGATAGTCGCCTTCAGGTCGGATGAGAACAACATCTCGGACAATGATGCGACTAATGGCTATATGGGGATATGGCTCTTCTTCTCAACTGATAATATCGTGGGTGGAAACAACCTGACGGGCAATGAGATATACTCGCTGCTGGATTCGGGACTTGGTGACTGCAATGAGGTCAATAATGTCAGCAATATCGGCGGCATCGGGAACCCAATTCTCTACAAACACGATACCTCCGGCCTCACAATAGAGAATACTGACGCTTATTCGGAGATATTACTGTGCAACGTCAACGGGTCGACGATAGATAATGTAACTATTGCAAACCTTGGCCTCTATAGCGACGGGATTCTGTTGTCTTACTCAAACAACAACACCATAACACGCAGCACCCTTAATGAAGATTTCGCTGGAATCGCACTTTATAACTCAGAACACAACAATGTCACATACAACAACGCAACTGACAATGGCATTGCCGGGATCGCAGTGCTCAACTTCAACGCCGACCTTATGGAAGAGATATACAACGAATCTGGCGGTGTCTGGTTCCTCTCTGATGATAAAGAGAACTTAGAGTGGCTGAACCCCGAGACCATTAATGCAGGATTTGAGGAGCTGTTGGGCATATATAATGAATTAAAGGAGCCCGGTGCGGGTATGGGCGCACTCCTTGGGATTATGGTAATAATCAACCCCGTTCTTCTTGTGACGTCAAGCGGCGATAACAGGGTCGTGAACAACACTGTTAATGGGAGTATGATGGGCATAGTCTTAATAAGCAGTAATGACACCCTTATCAACAACACCGTCAATGAATGCATGATAGGGATAGGCCTTTACGTCGCCTCAGAAATCGATCTGATAAATAACACAGTTGATTTGAACCTTATGGGGGTGTACATGCTAATGGCCCTAGACAACACCCTAGACTCCAATGAGGTGTGTTACAATGAGGCTATTGATATTCTGGGTAGCACTGAAGAAGAGTATATATTCGGTATCAGCAATGGGGGTTATGAGAACACTGGAATTGACAACTACTGCAACCTAGTCGATGGCTGGAATGATGTCGGGAGTACTGGCTGCACGCACCTCTGCACTGGAGTATCTGTGCTTAAAACTGCGAATGTCATGGTTGCTGACCGCGGCGATACGATAAACTGGACGGTAGTGGTCAACAACACCGGCATCATAGATGTCAATGTAACCCTGACGGACACCAACGGGGAGACCTTTAATATAACCAACCTGACGCCTGGCGAATCGTGGAACAGGAGCTACACAACAACTGCCGGCTATTGCGACATAGAAAACACAATCGAGGGCGGTGCGGAGAACATCTATGGCCTTGGTTATAATGTGAGTGAATCAGCCGAGGTTGAGGTCTCCCACTGCGGCGATAACAGATGCAACTGTGATGAGACCTGCCATACCTGTAAGGAGGACTGCGGCAGCTGTGGAGGGGGGGCCAGCGGAGGGGGCTCCAGCGGTTACACGACTTTGATAACGCTCCCGACACCGCCACAGAAGCCGACTCCACAGATGACAGTCTCGCCAGATGCGCCTGAGTTGAACACTGACCTAATAGTAACGGTAACCTATCCTGACGGGACCCCTGTAACTGGCGAAGTCTTGGCGATCGCTCCGGACGGGACGACGATGACACTTATATTAACTAACGGCAAGGCTTCACTTCCAGGCAGCAAGCCGGGGCTTTGGAGGTTTAGCTACACTTATGAAGGCGGCACGCTAACAGCCAGCGTAAACGTCACTGAGAAGACCGTACAACCGCCAGCGCCACCTAAGGAGAAGCCTCCCACAGGCCAAGCGATTACATCGCCTAAACAGGCACCTGCCGGGAATGCGGACTGGATTTGGATAGTTGCGGTTGTAGCTATTGTGGTGGTAGCGCTCTTACTGCTCCTCACAAAGAAGCCTATTCGTGGGAAGAGATAAAACTATCTATCTTCCTTTTTTATCCCTTTACCGTCTATTTTTAAACAACCAGTAATAATAAGAATATGGGCCTTTTTGAGGACCTCCACCTGTTGATATGCATCATAGCCCTGATATACCTGTTCAGGAAGATTCGTGATGCGACCCAGTCAAGGGTACTGGGAATAACAGTCGCGGCATTCATAGTGTTTTTCATATTCTTCCAGCACGTCTGGATAGCCTTCGCGTTCTTCTTTGTGATATTCGGCTACTTGTTCGTCGGCGGGCTCACAAGCGGTATCGTAGAGGGGCAGATGGCTGGTGCCTACATGCACTACTTAAGGAACCCGCCTGGGATGGGATTCATGCCACCAATGTCACCGTTAACTCTAGGTGGCGGCACTGGAAGCTGGTTCTCACCTCCTGGCAAGTAACTGAAATATGGACTCATCCACTTTTCTGTTATTCCTTATCCTGATGGGGCTGGCCTTCACCTCAGGTAACCAGACCCTGATGTATATAGGCCTCGGTGTAGGCGTTATGTTCCTCGTGCTGATGGGCGGCGCGCACCACATAATAATCGCTGTGATAGCCTTAGGGATATTGTATGTAGGCTATGAAGCATCAAAGTCCGGCCACGAGGAGTACATGCTATATGCGTTACTTGTAGCAGCTGTGCTGTTCATTGTCTTTGTCTTGCACGGCAAGGAAGACTCGCAGGCTGGCGGGATGGACGCATATAGCGCCGGAATGGGGGGGGTCGGCATGCCCATGGGGTACTGAGTTCTGCAGGACTTTTTAACGACGAGCCATTAACCTAGTGATGGCAGAATACTTCTCCGGCCAGAGCGAAATCGGCGGAAAGAAGGTAAGGTGGGAGTCAGTCTTCCCTAAGGGCACCCGTTACAACTGTGAAAGGTGCGGCATATGTTGCACGCGCCTGGACCTGACTCAGAAGGACATAGATTTGCTGAAAAACAGGGGGTTTGGCGAGCACATAGTGTATAGAGATCTTATAACTGAGGGGCATGCCTCAAAGGCATCGCTAAGACTGAGGCAAAACGGCTTCTGTGAGTTCTTAAACGATAGGAGGCTCTGCGACATCTATGAGCTTAGGCCATTGGTCTGCCATGCCTACCCGATAATGCCTACGCCGGGCTTTGAGAATGAAATCCTAGTGGATATAGCCTTGAGATGCCCGTATGTCGGCGGCAACAAGACGGAGATAAAAGACGCTGATATACAAGAGCGGGTGGACGGATATATAGGATACGTTCCTGACATCATAAAAAAGGCCCTAGAATACCGGTACACGCTAGCAGAGCACATAAGATCAGCTTATCCTGTAGCGTTCATGACAAGGGACGAGAAACTGCCGTTCATGGACAAGGCCGTCGATATGCTGGCGAGTATTGACTGGACTGCGGACATAATCGGCACACTAAGGGACTGGTCCGACAAGATCTCGCTCTACAGCCATGAGGTTATCATACGGAAGGATGAGGGCACTTATGGTGGGGGAAAACAAAATGACGAGATTTTAAAGCAAGTATCCCTTACTGAAGGCACTTACGATTATGGACTGTCTAAGGAAAGATGGAACAACGTATTTTCCGATTTAAACAATACGGTATTCCTGCAGTCTGGGTCCGATATACGGCCATTTAAGGTTAGTACGGGTTTCAGGGTCAAGATTGGCAAGAAGTCATACTGGTGGGGCAATTTCAAACAGCTTAGGTATTCCAAAGAGGCCCTTGAGGAATTGAGGGAGTACATGAAAATCCTTGTGAGGAGGGCTGGTTTCCAGCTCTCGGTAGCACATCTTGCCGAGTACCTTGTGGATTTCAAGAATACTGCGACCGTGGACTACGCCCTCGAGACCATATTGATAGCGAATGCGATGGCTGTTTATTTGGACCCGCTCTCCAAGGTTTCCGCCGTAGCGAATGGCCACGATCAGATAGAACGCAGCGATTTGAGGGCCGGCATATCCAACATGGACTCACAGTTCTTATACGCCCTGACAAACGGTACTATAGTCTCAGAATTCGTGAGCAAGATAGACACAGCATTAGGCTATAGGAAAATTAAATAAATCCAAGCTTATCTTATCAGCCCTATAGTTCTTCCAACCGAGGACCCCCAGTGGTCTGCAACCTCTTCCCACCAGTTGTTGCCGTCCCACTTGGGCTGGTACTTGACGCGCAGCATCTGCTCCTTCATGTCTTGCGGGGCTCCTAGATCGGGGGTGCCGTACATGAACTTTTTGGGCACCTTCGTTTTGTCCTCTTCGCCAGTCAGCAGGACAGCCATCACGAGGCCTATCCCAAGTGCGACCCATATCTGGCCTTCCTTTAAGGCATAGATGACCAATATCAGCATCACCATGACCAAGACCGTGTTCATTTTGATTGAGGCAATAGTTTAATGGCAAAAGGTTAATAAACCTTAAAAACTGCAAAAGTGGGGGAAAAGCCTAAAAGCCTGGCAGCCATGGATTCCCTCCTTTGTCCTTTTCTTGTGTGAAGCCCTTAGCCTTAGTCGGGACGTTGTATGTTATATCTGCAAGTTGGGCTATTTCGTCGTCAACAGGCAACGGGAGCTTAAACATGCCCTTTTCTATCCTCGGGCCAGCACTCGGCTCATCCCTGACTTGCTTATTGTACTCGGAAAGCTGGTTCTTTCTTGTAACCTCGACACCCGGCCTTGATGGAGCCTGCATGTACCTCATGTATTTTGGCGGACCCTGAGCTATGTACATCGGCTCTTTCCTGTAAAGGGCATATGTCACCCCGCCGATACATAACGTAGCTATCCCAAGCCAAGATGTCTGCGGGACGAAAAGCAGGATAGCTCCAAAGATTATCAACAAAGCAGATACGTTCATCGTTGTTTGCGCCTTTTCATCTCCTCTCTTATCCAGTCGTTCGGCGAGCCTAGACCTGGGTTTGTCATATCATCAGGAGACGTAACTGTCTTCACTACTCCGGTATGTAAGCCGGGAAATACATCTTTTCTCGTCCTGAAGTCCCAAGCAGTAAGAGGCTTAGGAATATCAGCATCGCTGCACATGGCAAATTCTGGGTCAGCTTCTTTATGGTATAATCTAAACCTCATGTCATCCTTGAACCTTATCGGCCCCATGTCCTGCGTAAATGCGCTGCTCCTCGAACCAATCGCAGCGCCAGGACCGAACTCATCCTCCATCTTGTTGCCAACCATACCGTCTGCGAACGTCGTCGGGCTCCACTTGAAGTCATAAATATCAAAACCTTCCTCTGCTTTAGCAGGCGATGCCATTGCTTTTGCTGAAACGGCTACGGAATGTAATTGCTGCGGCATTGGGACTTCTTCCCCCCCGCCAACCGCAAGTGCCATCGAAATTAATACTATGGCTATACCGACCCACCAAAAATGCCCACCCCAGACCAGGATTACAAGACCAATAACCAGTAGGCCAATGAGAGATGAGGTATTCATACCCATGTCAGCGTGCAGTTATCGCTTCTTAACTATCTCAATGAGCTTTATGTTCAGCTCTCTAAGGGTCTCAAGTAGCTCCTTTAGCTCGCCCATCTCCTTCTCGAGATTCTCCATCCCATCTGTCAGTTTCCTGGCTATCTCTTCATCCATTTTGTTCTCGTCTTCGGGTATTAGAGCTTTAGTTTTCTTAGTGACTGACTCGACAACGCTTGTTATTCGCTGCTCTTCAGTCTTTTCCTGGGCACTTGCCTGTTCTTTTTGTACTTCTATAGCCGGTGGCGCCTCAAATACCGGCTTTGATATCTCCTCCTTTATCAACGCCAGCCGCTTCGTCTTAGACTGATAAGCCTGCTCGCTCGGGCGCTGCGACTCCCGGTCCTTATCCTTCTTGGGCGGCTTTTCCTCGGCTTTCTCGGGCTTTGCAGACTCTTGTGGTCTTTCTAAGGCCCCTTTCTCTTTCTTCTTAAACAGGCTAAACCCTGACTTTTTCTCCTTCTTAGGCTCCGGCACAGGAATAGGCTTTGGGGGTTTCGGCGCAGCCTCCTTCTTCGGCTTTGCCTCTTTTTCTTCATTGCCCTTCTTCCCAAAAATACCGGAGAAAAACGATTTCTTTTCTTTCTTCTCTTTCGGCGGGTTTTCGATAGGTGCAGGTGATTGAGCGCCAAATGGCTTCTCCGAAGCCCCAGTCCGGAACTTCAGGGTATCCATGTCCATAGATTCCTGCTTTGGGGGAACCTCGATGGGTTTGTGTTTCGCAACCTTCTTCTGCTGCTCAAGGACCTGCTTGCGTATCTCCTTTGCTTTCTTTATCAGGACGTGTATCTCCCTTCCAGAAAGGCCGAACTCTATCAGCTGATCCCTAACTTCGTTATCGCTCATACCTTGCTCGTATAGCCTTGCCACGAGCTCTTCGGGTTTCGTTTCTGGCATCTTTTTAATCAAGCTGCTATAATTATGGGTTTTTTAATTAAAAGGACTTGTGAACTACTCCGGGCTAAAACCCGGAGAGTTCTGCGACCTTTGAGTAAAAATCAATATGGCGACAAAGAGCGTATGGGACCTGCCGGGAGGACCTTGGGAGAAGCTATTCGGCGGAGTCTGGAACAACTTCAATGTTGCCGTTTACCAGAATCCGGGTAAGGTACTGCTGACTACGATATTCCCAAAGGCCGGCGATGTCAGCTGGATAATGATAAGGGTTGACAAGATTCTGCTGGTGCCAAAAGGCAATGAGCGCATAGAGAAACAACTGGCTGAGAAGAACCTCAACATACTGAAGCAACAGATGCCAGACAGGAACATGACTTATCTGATTCTACTGAGCCCGCCATCAACAGTGGAATTTGGCAGTTCAGAGATAGGCCCGATGGTCTTCCAGAAGGTCCTTGAGCTGGACAAGGAGGTCGAGGACATAATGCGGATAGCAAAAAAGGCGAATGTTGAGGTTATAGACCTAAAGGATGCCTCATATAAGGAATCTGCGCCGATACTCGGCAATCCGACGATATTGTTGAGCCTGTTGAGCGTCGCGCCAGTGGGTGAAGAGCCCAAAAAGGAAAAACTGGAGGAGATAACGCTAGGCGAGAACGAAGAGGGGATCTTCAGGATCGATGAGGGGATCTTCAGCAAATTTACTTCGATAAAGAAAGGCAGCGAGGAGGAAAGGAACTATCTGGCGCAGAGTATAATGGAATGCGCAATGTTGGATGCATTGCCTATACCGCTGATAGTCGACTTCAGCAAGCACTCGCTCAAGCTCGATTCTCCTAACCCCTATCCCTATGAGTATTTTAAGTTCGGATTCAGCAACAAGCCGGTCAACTTCAAACTGAGCAGATACACTGCCTCCGAACCGGAGCGGCAGATAAGGATAAATTTGAATCAGGCGACCCCGCAGTTCATATGGAAGGCATTCGGGCTCGGAAAGGACGAGGCATCGATGATGATACTGTCGACTGTGGGAAGACTGCAGCAGGCCGGAAAACTGGACAATATAGCCAGCATCGAGCAAGAGCTGAGGAACAGCCCGACCTTTGAGGAGAAAGAACGGACCGTTACAAACAGCGCGATAAGGATACTGCGCGCAATAGACAAAGCCTACGGGGACATTTTCTCGAGCAGCTTTGACATGCTAAGCTTCACCTACAACTGGATAAAAAGCAATGAAGCGATGTACATATCCTTGTCTGATATGAACACGAGGAAGCGGCTGGCGTTTATGCTGTATATACTAGGGGCTATCGATACAGTCAAGCGGTCCAGCCTGCTCTCCGAACTCGAACAGAAAAGGTCAGGACACATATTACTCTCAGTAATTGGCATGGAGTGGTTTGGGAAGGGCATTATACAAAGCGAGATAATAGACAAGATATTGGAAAACCACCCCGGTGCCTTGTTCACGAGCGAGGAGGACCTGCCGATGGAGATAGAGAGCAGGGTCTCTTACAGATTTCAGATAATAGGTCCTGGCAGGGCGAAGTTCTACTCCGGCGGCAGAGGGAAGGAGTTTAGTATGAGGCCGCTGCTCACCTGCCCGCCATGAAGGGCATAGTAAGCTAATCTTACGACACGAGAATTTGGAAAGATTGCTTTGTATGACAATAAAACTGCTCAAAAGTTTCATCGGGTTTTAATATTTTTATACCCCTAATTATTAACTTTCGCGATGACCAGATGTCCAGAATGTGGAGGCACACTACAATTCTCTGAAGGATGTAAGACGTGCCGAGGCTGCGGCTGGTCTGCTTGTGGCTAATTCTTCTTTATTTTGTCTTTGAACCCCTCTTTTTCTACAGTGATATAGTCGTGCCCGGAGTCGGCCCTGTAAACTGCGAGGAACTTGAGCTTCCCATTGCCGGTGTTGACGGACCGGTGCGCATAACCAGACGGCACATAGGAGATTTTACCGGGTTCTATTTTGACTTTTTGTGTGTTTCCTTTTCGGTCCTGCAGTAGGAGAATGCCAGACCCTTCAAGCCCCAGATAGAGCTCTCCTGTCGGCTTTGCGTGGAAGTGGCCCTTTGTCATGAAATACTCGCCGCCGACCTCACCTGGGTTGATGACAGTCACCGCGTATGAGAGGCCATCAGGATCTTCCGATTCCTTGGCATAGACCTCATAAACAACCGGATTGCCGGACTTAGCTGCCAGGTCTGCGGCTTTTTTGTCAGAAAAAAGGTTCTTCAGGTCGCTCATCCTGCGGACTTGCTTCCCGCTCTCGCTGAATGAGATTGCGAAATCGCCGAGTTTGACCTCCATAGGGTAATTAGAGAAATGGCTTTAAAAAGATGTGGAAGGGATTACTTGCCTTTCTTCAGCGGCTTCATGCCTAACTTTATGATGCCGGTCCCCACGGGCGGCGGCTTGCCGACTATTATGCTCTCGGCGACGCCTGTCAGGTAATCCTCCTCTCCCCTGAGGGAGGCGTTCAGCAGGTGCTTCGTAGTCTCCTCGAACGCTGCCTTTGCTATGACTGAGGTCTTTGACCCGGATATACCGTGCCTGCCGATCGCGCTTATCTCGCCTGTGAGCGTCATCATGTCCGAGACGAGCATCAGATGCCTTATGTCGACACCGAGGTTCTGCTCGTCCAGGACCTTCTTCGCTTCTCGGATTATCGAGTTGCGCGCGGCTTCGACGCCGAAGAAGTCGTATATCTCCTGTATGTTATTGGAGTATATGTTCTCCTTCTCGACATCCTTCATCTTGTATACCTCGCGGAGGTTCGATCCTTCAGTATATATGACAAACTGGTTGTTCTCTTCCTTTATCAGGAACCTTGTTATGCCCTTTATCCCCTCAAGCTTTATTTTCGCTATCTTTTTCCTGAGCTTTGCAAGGTCTGCTATGCTCTTCCTCTTAGACGGGACCTTAAACCCTTCCTTCGTCTTGGAGTAATCGCCGAGCTTCTTGAGATCCTTCTCTATATCCTCAAGATATAGCTTCTCCTTTACATTGACCATGATTGCCATCTCGGATAGGTCGCTCCTCAAGGTTGCGACATCGATGATTACCACTTCTCTAATCTTCTTGCCGATCTGCTCTGCCGCCTCAAACTTTTTTATCTTGTCCCTCTGCAGCGGTATCCTCATGATAGGCGCATCTGGCTCCTTCTTCGCGTCGACGACCTCGATTAATCTCGGCAGGCCCTGCGGTACGGCAACCTCGGCTACGCCGGCGTAGTGGAAGGTTCTCATGGTCATCTGCGTGCCCGGCTCGCCTATGCTCTGCGCAGCGAGTGTGCCCACGGCCTCGCCCGGGGCTACCAGGCATTCGTTGTAGGCCCTTATGGCCCTGTCTATGGTTGCTCTCAGCTCTGCGGCGCTCTTCGCCCTTGGCACAGCCTCAGCCTTAATCCTGTCAACCAGCAGTTGCGGCAGGTGCTCCGCGGCCCTTGCAAGCTCTTTATGAGCGGTCTTCTCGTCCATTTTATTCGCTGCCGAATTCCTCGTAGTCGATCATGCCAACCTCGTCGTCAAACTCATCCTGCTTCTGGTGTTCTGTGATCTTGCTGTCTGAGACTTCCTCTTCGAGTATCGGGATCTCGCCGTCGTACGTCTTCGAGACGTCGGCGCCGTCTTCGCCGTATTTGAATTCCACTATGACTCCGCCCGAGTCCCTGACTGTCATGTCGTTGTGGACTATCAGGTCCTGCAATGCGTTTATGAGCCTTCTCTGGAGATAACCGCTCCTGGCGGTCCTGATAGCGGTGTCGACCAGGCCTTCTCTGCCGCCCATGGCGTGGAAGAAATACTCAGTGGGCGATAATCCAGTCTTGAAGGAGTTCCTGACGAAGCCCCTTGATTCTGGGGATAATTCACCCTTCTTGAAGTGGGATGTTGTCCTGGCTATGAAGCCTCTGCTGATCCTCTCGCTTCTGACCGCTTGCTGGCCGACGGAACCGCAAATCTGAGTCAGGTTAAGCATGGAACCCCTTGCCCCTGATCGGGCCATGACTACGGCGTTGTTGTCCAGGCCGAGGTATCTGCCGGCTATTTCACCGGTCCTGTCCCTGCTCTTGCCTAGGATCCCCATGATGTAGGTCTCAAGGCTCTCCTCGACAGTCTTTCCGGGTATCGGGTCCAGCTGCCTCTTCTGGTACTTCTCGATCAGCTGGCCGACCTCCTTGACCGCTGCGTTTAAGGTTCTGTCAATCTCTTTAATCGCGTCCTCAGGCAGGTCAGAGTCGCTTATCGAGGAGGTGAACCCAAAGAAGGTTATAGCAGTGGCGCCGAGCCGTGCGGATGCGTCTATGTACTCACTGCCGACATCGTTGCCGTATTTGGCGATTATCTTGTGCAATAGGATGCCTCCGATGCCCTCGGCATCTATCGCACCGCTCAAGAGCTTGCCGTTCCTTATGTTGACGATAGTCTGCTTTTCAATGTTTGCCTTCAGCTTCTTCTCCTCTGGCGGTATTATGTCACCGTACTTCTTGAGCTTGTTCTTATAGGTCAGGTTTAAATCTTTCGGCAATAATATTGAGAATATCTCCTTGCCGGTGAACTTCTGCTTTGACCAGTCTAGGCGGTCTAGGTAAGCCTCCAACTTCGCGCCGCCTATCAGCATCTCTGCCTGCTCCTTTGTCAGCTCCATGCCGTCGCGTGTCAAAAGGAACATTCCTGTAACGTGATCGTGCTTTCCGCTGATTATGGGACCGCCGTATCTTAATGAGAGTAAGGAGTTCTTTGCATTCATAAGCTCCCGTACTTCTGCAGCAGCCTCGGGGTTCTGCGGCACGTGCAGGTTCATCTCGTCGCCGTCGAAGTCGGCGTTATATGGAGTCGTTACCGTCGTATTTATCCTGAAGGTCCTTCCGGGCAGTATCCTCGCCTTGTGCCCCATCATTGACATCCTGTGGAGCGACGGCTGTCGGTTGAATATGACAAAGTCGCCGTCGATGAGCTGCCTCTCGATGAGGTCCCCGTCCTGCAGCGCCTCGAGGACAACATCCTTGTTGTCGCCAAGGATCCTTATCCTCCTGCCCTCTGACTTGAAGACGTACTTTGCGCACGGATAATCCGGAGCGTTCTTTATCAGCTTTATGACAGCATCCCTGTTGAACTGGGTTACCCTCTCGGGTATCGTCAGCTCTTCGGCGATCTCCTTGGGGACGCCTACCTCGTTCAAGCTCAGGTTCGGGTCCGGCGATATCGGGGTCCTGGCTGAGAAGTTCACTCGCTTCCCTGAGAGGTTGTGCCTGAACCTCCCTTCCTTGCCCTTGAGCCTCTGCGTGATCGTCTTGAGCGGCCTTCCGCTGCGGTGCCTTGCAGGCGGTATGCCGGTTATCTCATTGTCAAAGTAAGTGGCGATGTGGTATTGCAGCAGGTCCCATGTGTCCTCTATCGAGAGCTGCGGTGCGCCGCCCTCTATGTTCTCATAGAGCCTCTGGTTGATCCTGACTATGTCGCCCAGCTTGTGGGTCAGGTCGTCCTCGCTCCTGTCACCGGTCTCGAGTGTGATTGACGGCCTGACTGTCACAGGTGAAACGGGCAGCACCTGTAGGACGAACCACTCGGGCCGAGCGCTCTCGGTGTCAAGTCCCATCAGGAACAGATCACTGTTGAGGGCGAGTTCCAGTCTGTTCCTTATCTCGGTCGGCCAGAGCCTTCTCCTGTCTTCGAAATAGTAATACGGCTTCTCCCACTTTATCTCGCCCTGCCTCTCCTTGCAGTGCGGGCAGACCTTCTTGGTCCTGGCCCTCTGGAACGCCTCCCTCTCGACGATGTTTCCGTAGACGAAACTCATCTGCTCCACCTTCTCGCGGTATTTGGCGATCTCGTCGTCGGGCAGCATGACCCTTCCGCATTTCCTGCAGGTTATCGCAAGTATCTGGTAGACCTTCTTGGAGTAACCGACGTGAACTACGGGCCGGATGAGCTCTATCTTTCCGAAGTGGCCCTTGCACTCCTTTATCTTGTTGCCGCAGGTCTTGCAGCGCAGGCCCGGGTCTATGACGCCCATGCGGAGGTCCATGAGACCGTTCTTAATCGGGAGGCCATCCTCGTTGTAAGTGTCGGGGACCTCGACTGTGCAGACAGCTACCTGCCTTATCCTCTCCGGTGAGAAGACCCTGAACTTGAGTTTCTTGATCTCTCTCTTTACGATCATTTTCTCTTGGTGTCCTCCGTCAGTATGGCAGTCGAGATGCACATCGACTTGATCTCATCCAGCAATAGCTTGAAAGCATGTGGCACCTGCACCAGCACCGGGTTGATCTCGCCGCAGACCGGGCAGCTGTACTTTCCTGAAGCCGCATCCCTGACCGCCTCTTCGCCGCAATCCGGGCATACAAGCAGGTCCGATCTGTCGGACTCATCGACTAAACGCTCTTTTAGTAATAACGACGCTCCGTGGCCTATGAGGCAGTCCCTCTCCATCTCGCCGAATCTCAGACCCCCTTCGTTGGCCCTTCCCTCGGTCGGCTGGTGGGTCAGTAGTGTAACGGGCCCTCTTGACCTTGCGTGCATCTTGCCGGCTACCATGTGGTGCAGCTTCTGGTAGTAGATCGGGCAGATGTACACCTCGCAGTCGTATTTCTTACCAGTCCTGCCGTCGTAGAGGACCTCCATCCCGCTTGAATCGAAGCCTAGCTTCTTGAGCGCAGCCCGTATGTCGATTTCCTTCTCGCCCTTGAATATCGTGCCGTCGATTATCCTGCCTTCCATGCAGCCGACCTTGCCGCCTATCATCTCCAGCAGGTGCCCCACGGTCATCCTCGACGGTATGGCGTGCGGGTTAAGTATGAGGTCCGGCACTATGCCGCTTGCCGTGAAAGGCATGTCCTCCTGGCGGACTAACAAGCCTACGACGCCCTTCTGTCCGTGCCTCGACGCGAACTTGTCTCCCAGCTCCGGGATCCTGCCCGTCCTGACCCTGACCTTGACGAGACGGTTGCCTGTATCAAGGATTGTCATAACAATCTGATCGACTATTCCCGATTCCCTCGGTCGGACGCAGAGCGAGGATTCCCTTCGCTTGTCGCCCAGCAGGCCGAACTCGCCTATCTCCTCCAAGAATCTCGGGGGTGAAGTCTTTCCGACAAGAACGTCTGATGAATTTACTTCCGTTCCCGGGTCAACGACGCCATCAGCGTCCAGGAGCCTGTACGCCTCGACGCCCCTGTAGCCCTCGACCTCCTCCGTGGGTATCTCTGCCTTGTCCTTCTGGCCGCCCGGGTACCTCTTCTCTTCTACTTCGTATGTCCTGAAGAAGGTCGATATGCCAAGGCCCCTCTCCGTGGAGGTCTTGTTGAGTATGACCGCATCCTCTAGGTTGTAGCCGTTGTAGCTCATTATGGCGACTACGAAGTTCTGCCCGCTCGGCAGCTTGTCGTATTCCGATATCTGGAAGCCGTTTGTGGTGACGAGCGGCCTTTGCGCATAGTGCAGCAGGTTCGCCCTGGTGTCGTTCCTTGAGAAGAAGTTCGTGACGTAGTAGCCCAGCGACTGCTTGCTCATGGCCGCGCCCATGGTGATCCTCGGTGACGAGTTGTACTCTGAATATGGGATGATTGACGCGCCGACGCCGACTATCAGCGACGGGTCCAGTTCGAGGTGCGTGTGCTCTTCTGTTATGTCATTGACATCCATTGCAGTGTAAGCGTTCTCTTCCTCGAGCGAGTCTAGGTACTCGACCGTCCCTTCCTCGACGAACTTCTCAATCCCTATCTCGCCGCGCTTTATCTTCTCAAGCTCGCCCTTTGTCACCAGCGGCTTTCCTTCCTCGACTATTGCGACTGGTCTCTGCACGCGCCCCTTGTCGCAGAATATTTGTATCTCCTTGTTGTCCTCAAATACTCCGACGTTGATGTCGGTGGTCAGCTTGCCCTGCCTCCGCAGGCCCTTTATCTTCTTTGTGACCCTGCTTGGGTGGTCGGCGAAACCTACTATCTTTCCATTGACCTCGATGACGTATTTGCCCTTGCCCACATCGAATTCCTTGAGGACCTCCTCAACCGCTTTTGGGTTCTGCTCCCTTGTTATCCTTGCGGAAAGTGCAAGGTTCTTCACAAGGCCGCAGTTCTGCCCTTCCGGCGTCTCGCACGGACAGAACCTGCCCCAGTGAGTGCCGTGCAGGTCCCTGGCCTCGAAGTGCGGGTGCGTCCTTGACAGCGTTGATGTGACTCTTCTCAGGTGAGCTAAAACAGCTATGTAGTTGGTCCTGTCGAGTATCTGCGATATCCCCGTCCTGCCGCCCGGCCAGTTGCCGGTCGCAAGCGAGTACATGACCCTCTTTGTGAATACCTCGGGCCTGACGGCTCTTCGCAAATCGATTTTTTTCCTTCTCGCGTAGTTCTTCTCTGTTTGATATTTAATGTCTTTCACGAGCGCGCTGAATGCGGTCCTGAAGAGCTCCTCCATCATGTCGCCAGCGATCTTGAGCCTCTTGTTCATGTAGTGGTCCTTGTCGTCCACTTCCCTTGTGCCAAGGTCTATTTCTATAGCCCTCTTCGCCATCCTTGTGAGGAACACTGCCTTCCTCTTCCTCATCTTCAAATCGTTGCCTATGTGCGGCAGCAGGAACAGGTCGAGCACCTGCTGGGCCCTTGTCACCTGTATCTCCGTCCTCTGGCCGACTGCCACCCTCGCGCCTATGTATTTCAGGGCCTCGTTCTCGTTCGGCACCCTGCACAGCTCAAGGTTGACCTTCATCTCCGGCTTTTCTTCATCCTCGAACAGCTCGAGTATATCGTTGTCCCTGAGCCCGAGCGCGCGGAGCACTACCGACAGCGGGAGTATCCTCGGCAGGCCCGGGAACGAGACATATAGCGTCTCGCCTGTTCGCATTTCCTTTCTGGTTACCGCAATCCTGCTCCTGAACCCCTGCCTTGTTGAGAAGACTTTTACAGTGATGGTGTCCTTGCCCGCGACCTCGTCGAGCGAGCTTATGATAGTGTTCGGCGCAAGGTCCTCGAGTATGATGACCACCCTCTCCCTGCCGTTGATTATGAAATATCCGCCGAAATCCCTCGGGTCCTCGCCTAGTTCGGCCAATTCCTTGCCGCTGAGGCCGCTGAGCCAGCAGTAATCGCTCTTCGCCATGATCGGGAACTCGCCGACTACGGCGTTTATCGGCGGACGCTCGATGCCGTCCTGGACACCGATTATCTCTAGAACTAATTTGCCGCCGTATGTCATGTTCCTTAAGCGGGAGTCATTCGGGGTTATCCTCTGGACTGTCGAGTCCATCTCCTTTGCGTCGGGCTTCTTGAGGGCGATCTTTCCGAATTTTATCTGGAGGTTCGGGATCCTCGTCTCGATTACGCCGGCCTCGTCAACGATCCCCTGCATTACGTTGTTGATGAAGTCGTTGTAAGAGTTCAGCTGGTGTTTTATGAGATCGTCTTTCGTTATTTGCATTTTATTCGATGACAACCCTGTAGTATATGGAAACTCCTGCCGTGGCTGATTTCCTCGTTATCCTTATCACATCGCCGATCTTAGCCCCCTGCGGCAAGGCGGAATCGGACTTGAGTATCTTGGGCAACTTTGACCTGTCAACCCCGTATTTCATGAGGACGGCTTTGGCGGTCGCTTCGTTCAGTATCTCATGGTCGGGAACGAGAAAATGCGGTTGATCATTAGCAGCCAATTTTCACCTCAAATACGCATGGAGTCAAGTAAGCGAAACGCGGGTAAAATTAGAAGGTTTTTAATAAAAAGCTTTTCGGTCGGGGGGGCTTTGCATCAAAAGGGCTTTTTGCATCAAAACTCACGAAGTTGCATCAAAACTTTGATTTAGACACCGAAGACCAAAAGATTTTGGCCGCTCTTTTATCGATTCTAACAATAGCAAGCATTAGACATGTTCTTGGGTTGAATGAATTAATAACATTTGGTTCAATGATGGGTGTACTGATTGCTTTTGTGGTTATCTCTCATAATATCTGACTTTAAGCTCAATGTATACTAAAAACGAGACGACACAACTTTCGGCAACTTGTACACCCAAAATATCGTTCGGGAACTTTGTCTGGACAAAAGATAATATACTACCAGTTGCGTATGCACTTGCAAAGGTACTGAGTACAATTCCAATATAATATGCTATGTAGACGTATCCCCCCATTTTAGTCCTCTTTAAATGGTCTAGGAGAGGTATATGCACTGCACCTCGCCCACCTCCAACAAACTGGGTCAGTATTAAATCAGCAATGATATAACCTATTATAGCTGAAACTGGAAGTTGCCAATAGTCAGTACGTATAAAACTAAGCATAATCACAAATAATGTGACCAGAATTACTGCACCAGATTTACTTCCCAAAATTTCTTTTAATGATGGCATTTTTGCTCTTAGAATCAGTTTTGCTATTAGAATATGGATAAAGGCTTTTCTTAAGATGATTAACAAATTGCAGTAACAGTAGTCTCAACGCAGGTTTTATCAGTATAACCCGTCGTTCCCGGCGAACCTGCTATGTAATATCGAATACTACAACATGCTCCGACTATTTGGTTTTCTCGGACATCAGGAAGGGGTGTACCAGCAAAAATATTCCTCGTTTCGCTTTCGGTGTTATGTGAACCGCCTATTATTGATGTGTCAACTTCGCAGGTTGCGTCACTCGAACATGAACTCTGTGAACCAGGTCGGCTATGTCCATTAATTGTATACCAACACACCAAGTCGTCTACATACACTAGCGGTTTATCATATCGAATATATGCTTCTAATCCACCACTCCACGTACTACTTACATCATTCTGACGTATCTCACAGCTAGTAGCCCTGCTCGCAGCATTCCAATTTGCAAAAACATGTAAATCGGTGCTAAGCGGTTTAGCTGGCGGTCTGTCTAACTCAGTTGAAGACGAAGACTCTCTATTGTCACTAAGAACCATAATAGCTATGATTATAGCCACGATAGCAACAATCCCTGCAACGACCACAATCATAAAGTTCTTGTCCATTTTTGGAGGTATTATCCGTTATAAGTTGGCTCTATTCTAAAGGAGACTATTTTTTTATTTGCCGCCTCGCTGGGGTTATAGCATTCTGCATCGTATCTAAGGTGTGCGGGTTTCACATCTGGTTCTACATAAGTTTGGAGATAAGCACACCACAAACTGTTATACCGAGTATCCCAATTAAGTTCATATCTTGCTTCTGTTGGTGAAAAGTTTTGTTGGTAAGTTCCATGGAGATTATCGTTATAATACTCCTTAACATCGCATCGCATTTTGTCTTCAAGAGTAGCGGTGTCAAAGAGACATTCACCTGGAAGGTTCGTGCAAAAAAATACGGTTATTGGACCATAATTTCCGTCACCCATTCTATTATAATCTATTGTTTGTGGATTAGTCAGTTTTAGGTCATAAGTCATGCTCCGGTCAAAAAAGCCCTGTGACGCCCATGTCCATAGCTGGAAGTTAGAACAATCAGGCATTTCCTCACAAACCCCGCAATCATTAGGGCAGGTAGTGCAAGTTTCACCTTCAGTATCTTGGCACATACCATTCCCGCATATCGGACCAGATTGGACGGGTTCAGCTACAGATGGACGATAAGACATCATTGTTATTGCCACAATAACCACTACTACCACGACTATCGCTCCAATACTCATAATCAGAAGCCGCTCATTAGATTTGTCCATTTTGGAGGTATTATTCTAAAGAATACAGCTTAAAAACCCTAAAGAGGCGGGCTTTGCACTTATTTCAAGATAACTAGAACGAAGTAGACTAGTTATCGAATATGTCTATAACTATTTTAGAAGTATTGTTAGCTTCCCTTTCTCTTCCTGTCCCAGTACGGGCTTTTACATGTCGGGCAGACTTTCGGAGCCTCTTGGTTGCGTGGGAGCCACTCATGCCCACACCGTTCGCACCTATAGCCCATAAGGGAGACTTTCTTGGCCATCTTACCGATTAGTATTATAGTATTAGTGTATATAAATTAATATTATACTATAAAACATGCGTTTCATTACCGATATGTTTATATATACCTAATTGTAATATATACATAGGAATATATAAAGATGGAGCAAATAACAGACGCAAGGCAAATGCGAGGGCTGGAGATAGCCCAAAACAGCAGGATAGAGCAGATAGACCTGAACCTCTACAAAGTGCCGGCACAGGGTGGTAGCGGGACGTACACGGTTAATTTCGGGGAACATGAGCCTACGTGCGACTGCCCCGATTGCCAGACGAGAGGCATTAAGTGCAAGCACCAATGGGCAGTCGAGTACTTCATCAAGCTCGAAAAGGGTGAGTTTGAGAATATGACCACTACTAAGGTGATTAAGATCACCTATCCCCAGAACTGGCCAGCGTACAACCGTGCACAGACGAGCGAGATAAGGATGTTTGATAACTTACTCAAAGACCTTGTTCAAGGCATTGAGGAGCCTCTAAATGAGGGCAGGGGCAGACCTAGCCTTAGTTTAAGGGAAACTCTATTTTGTGTCATCCAAAAGGTTTATTCGCAGTTATCACAGAGAAGGGCACATACACTTTACAAGAATGCCCAGGAGAAACAGCAAATAGGTCATGCACCTCACTTCAACGCAATCGGCAAGCTCCTTAACCGAGAGGATATAACGCCAATATTGCATGATTTACTTACCTTATCAGCTCTGCCTCTGAGAAGCGTAGAGACGCATTTTGCAATCGACTCAAGTGGTTTCAGGACAACTCAGTTCAATGAATATTGTAGGTATAAGCATCATACAAGAAGCGAGCACAAATGGGTTAAGGCTCATATATTAATTGGGACGAAGACTAATGTGGTGGTCGGTGCAAAGATGACCGCTGATAACACAGGTGATTCCAAGGAATTGACAGCCTTGGTAAAGAAAGCCAATGAGAATGGATTTAGGATAGACGAGCTATCGGCAGATAAAGCTTATGCCTCAAAAGAGAATTACAAGGCGATAGATGACCTAGGTGGAGTACCCTATATTCCTTTCCGAAGCAACATGACTGGAAAGAGTTATAGTGGATCAACGCTTTGGAAGAAGATGTATCACTACTTTAAATTTAATCAGGAGGAGTTTATGCAGCATTATCATAGACGTAGTAATGTTGAAACAGTATTCCACATGGTTAAGATGAAGTTCGGTGACAAGTTGAAATCAAAGAATCGGATAGCACAGGAGAATGAATTGCTTTGTAAATTCATAGCTCACAATATCTGTGTCTTAATACAAGAGATGTATGAACTGGGTTTATGAATTACGAGTTTCTCACTATCTGCATGTCAGAATCAAGAAGTAATTCGAAACAAGAGTGCAAAACAGCTAGAGCTGAATTATAGCTGAGTTCGATGCCAAGTGGATGTGCTGAAAATATTCTATACTTATTTAAATAGGATAGCAATACCCCATACTTGTTTGGCAAAATCGTTCTAACCTTGGTTATTTCAGGGTATTTTGATTTTGGATATTTATTCCTTGATTTTTGTATGTCGAAAACCGCAAGAATGGTTCCGAGTGGTTTGCCTGATAGCTTTGCATTTTTATAGAATTTTGGGTACTTAAGTTTTATAAGTTCATGCAATCTAGACTCGGTAGCAGAAACTCCCATCACTACTGAGGAGTACCAACAACCCTCCCTCGCACAATGAATTGCTTCATCTAACCGATAGATTTCTTGCTTTGAAAGAGTACCGATCTGCATATTTACTGCAGTTTGTAATATTAGACCGCTTTCATGTACAGTCCCTAAGAGTTCTTTGTCTTGTTCTTTGTCTTTATGAATTATCTTTTTAGGGTTCCCCATTGCCGAGAAACTTAAGACAGTTGAAGCAACATCAAGTGAAAGGTGATTGAAAGCTTCAAGTGAAAGGTGATTGAAGGTCGCATCATTGAGTACAAAATCATACGAGTCCTTAATCTCATGCATTAATCTATTGAATTCCCATCTGGCGTGTTCGGGAGTTATTGAAACAGGCTCTAGGTTATAACATATATCTAGCAATTCTCTAGTTTCCTTTTCAATAAACTCCGCCAATTTGTTTTCTTTGGCCAGACGCAAGAAATCCTTTTTCATAATTCAGAGGAATAATAATCTTGTAGTATAACAATAAAAATGCATTTACAGTTTAAAAGTCAACTTGCACCTAAATTCCATATCTTGCACCTTTATTCAGGCTAAAACCCTATTTTAAGTGCAAAGCCGGTCGGGGGGGCTTTGCTACTAAAGTGCCTTTTGCTCCTAAAGTGTGAAGTTTGCTCCTAAAGTAGGTTTTTGCTCATAAACTCGATTTTTTAGAGATTTTTGAGGTTTATAGAGTAATGAATACTCTATAATTAAAAGATGGATTATGATTTTAGTAACGGCCCAAACTGTATAGAATCCATCAAGAATTTTAGAGGTCTTGTAAGCGGAGATATAAACTATATTGATGAGTACCTCGAAAAGATTATAACAAAACGGGGGGGAAAACCTGAAAGATGTGTTGGTGATAAAATCAAACAATTTAAAGGGCTATACCCAAATTCAGAGGAACTTATAAGTGATATGCGTTACCTAAATAAAATTAGAAATGCCTTGATTCATGGAAAAACCAAGAGAGATGCCCAAAATTTAGACCTGTTATATTGTATCTACAATAAGGGAAAACGCATAGAAATAACAAAGAATCTAGTAGATGAATTTCAGAAAACATACACACGTGTCTACGACACACTAATAGAACTAAATAGATAAAGGCTTGCCCCTACAGTCGGCTTTTTATCATAAAAATTCTAAATATTAGAGAATGGAACAAAAGTCGTCTTGGAGAAATGGGATATCAGGTGCAATCGCCATTATAGCGACTATTTGGGTCATTACTATCCTCCCCCTTGCTATAAGTATGAGATCATGGGGAATTATAGATGTATCCGAGATCACCCTTATAGGGATATTCCTCTTGCTCTTAGCAATCTTTATTAAGTTAAAATAGACCAAGAATGGAACAAAAGTTGTCTTGGAGAAATTATTTCCCATGGCTTATCGTTCTTGTGATAGCGTTGTGGGTTCCGTATACTCTTCTCGAGGGTAACTTGCTATATATGTCGCAACCAGAACTAATGAACCTTGCGGCAATAAGACACCTTCTTACAGGGATATTCTTCTTATTGTTGGCCCTCTTCATTAGGTTAGTGTAAAACGGCTTTGCACCTTGGTAGTCTTTTGGCTGACGTTAAGTACAAAAATTAGTAACCTTTCAACTGGTGTTTCTTTAAATGTTCTGCCTTATTAATCTCGAATATCTTTGGGTTAGTCCCAGATATACTCTTCCCACAATCTTGACATATAAATTTCATTCTTTTCTCTTACATCCCCAAGAAGCATTGATAAGACAAATAAAGAACATCATTATGCATACTTGAGCAACAGTAAAGAATGTTGCGGCAGTTGTACAAGCAGTTGAATGTTCTCCCATAACACTCAAATTTAAGCATAACCCTTGAAAATCAATTTGCTTTAGCGTAAAATAGACGCTACCCACAAAAAACCCTGTAGCTAAGACAGACCATTCTCTTGAGTTCATTTCAGAATCTTATTTAATGTTATTCTAGTAGTTTAAAGGATAAAAATTTGGCTTAATCCCCAACTCAAACATTTCCTGAATAAGCACGCAAATATTGTGAGCTATCAGCTTGCACAATAGCGCGTTCTCCTGCACTATGCGGTTCTTAGACTTAAGCTTGTCCCCTTCACTTGGCCAACCCTAGTTTTTATGGCTTTTTACATTAAGAATGGTATGCCAACGCACGGTACGCCCAAGCTCAGTCGGAGAGAACACGAAAGGATTATGAGAAAGGAACTGCCGAAGTTCTGGGCTCCCGGAGGCATGTACCATGAGGTGGAGAGAAACCGGATGCCATTTCTGGCAGCGATGAAGGCAGGCATGAAGCCCGTCTATCGGCACTTGCTTCCCTCGGAGGGGGAGATACTGGTGCACGGTGCTGGCAGAGGCTTCGAGAGGGAAATCTTCCCGCCGGAACTCCCGAACAGCAGGATCATGTTCTCGGATTTGCACGAAGATTCCTTAAGGGAGATAGAAAGGAAATACCCCGGTGCCAGGACAAAACCCGGTAGCTCCTTTGAATTGCCATTTGAAGCAGACCGATTTGCTGCGGTCACATCTCTCGATCACTTGGATGTGTTCCAAGAGCATCATTTGCCCAGAGTCATAGGGGAGGCTAGGAGAGTCCTCAGGCCAGGGGGTATTCTGTTAGCAACACAAAGCTCACTGCCATCACTACAATACTGGTCAAAAGATCCCGATGCTATTTTAAGACAAAGGGACAGTGGCAAGGGCGCAAGCGATAGGTTAGTAAAAGACGTGCATGATAGATACACCAAGGCGGTTATGGGTGCTATGAGGAAGGGAGGACTTGTTGACGTCCAAATGCAACCGATACGCGGGATCTATGTCGGGCCTAGAGAACCTCGACACTTGGAACGGCTATCAAAAGTACCGATCTCCTACGACGGACTCCTCGCTTTGATCGCAGACCGGGGTAATGCAATGCCTACACTGCTTACGGAAGAGAATCTAAGAAAACTGGGAATCCCCCCATTGCCAGTCCTTAATGCCAGACTTGGGAATCCCCTAGCAGAGATATATCTAAGTTATGTTATCCATGGCAGGAAGCCTGCAAGCGGTTAGCCGTTTAGTAGCAAAGCCGGTCTGGGGGGCTTTGTAGATAAACTGCCCTTTTAGCCCGACTTATTCTATAGATAGGGGACTTTTTCTACAGAAGGATGTCAGCAAGAAGCATCTTCTAGTACTATTTTCTTCTCTCGCTCTTTAAAGGTTACGTTAAACTCTTCAAAAAATCCCCTCCTTCCTAAGATACAGATTGTCTGTTTACTGGGTGCGGCTGGTATATGGATGGGTATATTCTTTAATTTTCGTTCTCCAGAACTAGATTTAATAGTAATATCCACTGTAGCATTATAAACTTGTTTCGGTCCAGCCACCGTATTCACATTTTCGGGCTGTCCTCTCGTAACTATCCCTAAACTACGAGCCAAAAAGTGAGGTATATATGATACATCTGCCCCAGAGTCCACAAAAGCTTGTGAATCAATACCAATCCTCCCAAGCTTAGACAAATTGACGTTTATGAGGGGCTTGTAGGAATCTCCACCACTTTTGAGATACGGGAACTCATAGATCATACTAATACAAAACAAAGTTCTTCTCCAAAACTCGTGTTACAAATGGTGGCTCTTTTAATTTCATTCCTCTTAAGATTTTCATTACTTGATTTGGATTTTCATCAGCACTAACTATTTTACCATTAGCTATAGCTATCCACTTCCCCTCATATTTCTTTAGATTAGGGACTATCAGAGTTTCATAAGGATCTTCAGTCTTCGTTAGTTTCATTGTGATATATTCATGAGTAAATCTATAAAAAGGTATATTTTAACTGGCTTTGCACAAGAAGTCCTTAAACCTCAAGTAGTCATGGCTCACGCCGCCAAGAACCCGAATATCGACTGCAGCAACCACAGGGCAGTGATGCCTATCAGGACTATGAGGCAAATCCACGTGAAGACGCTGGTCACCTTCGAGTTCGCATACTCCCCCATTATCCTCTTATTGTTGGCCACCAGGAGGACGGGTATAAGCGCAAACGGCAGTATCAGGCCGTTGACCAGTTGCGCAGACAGCATAAGGCTTATAAGGTTCTCCCAGGGCAGGAGCACCAATATTGCCCCAAAAGCGAGTATCAGGAAGAACATTATGTAGAACTTCCTGGCCTCGTTGAAGTTCTTGTTGACGCCGGACTCCCAGCCGAACGCCTCGCACACGTAGAAGACCGTGGAGATGGGGACTATGAACGCGCCGAAGAGCGATGCCCCGAAAAGGCCGATGGCGAACAGCAGTGACGCGCCCTGGCCAGCCAGGGGCGCCAGGGCTTTTGCGGCATCTCCAGCGCTGTCAACGGAGATTCCATGTGTGAACAAGACAGCGGCGCATGTGACGATAACGAAAAAGGTTATCACATCGGTCGATATGCAGCCAAGTATCACGTCCCATTTGGTGTACTTGTATTCCTTCGTCCCCAACCCCTTCTCGACTATGGACGCCTGCAGGTAGAATTGCATCCAGGGTGTTATCGTAGTGCCTATCAGCGCTATCAGTACTACCAGATAGGAAGCTGTGAAGTCTATGTGCGGCATGACCATCTCATGCGCCACTTGGCCCCAGTCCGGCTGGGCCATGAAGGCGGAGATTACATAGGAGAAATAGAACAGGATGAAAAGGAGGAAGAATTTTTCAAGGCGCTTGTAGTTGAATTTCAGGGTGACGACCGCCACGAAGATCGCCGTCAGCGGCACGAATATGAACTTCGACATATTGAAAAGGGAGGCTACGGAGGCTATGCCAGCGAATTCGGCCACAGTCACCGAAAGGTTTGCTATGGCCGCCCCCACCATGATGAAGAAGGTGATTTTGACTCCGAAGTTTTCCCTTACTAGATCCGCGTGCCCCTTTCCCGTCACAGCCCCGGTGCGCGCACACATCTCCTGGACTACTATCAAGAGTATGGTGATGGGTATCAGTGACCAGAGCATCGAATATCCGAAATGCGCTCCGGCGACTGAAAGGGTGGCTATGCCCCCGGCATCGTTGTCGACGGTAGCTGTTATTATGCCCGGGCCTATTATACCTAATATAAGAAGTAATTTAGGCGATATGATCCTTCGCTTGATATTCATTTTTGCTTTTTGAGTTTGTGCGGCACTACCCTCTGCCGCCTCCAGTCCTCGGGCATGACCTCAGTAAGGACATCGTCCGCGGTTACGACCCCGCATATTACGTTGTCCTTGTTAACCACTGGCAGGACGAAGAGGTCGTACTTGGCTATAAGCTTTGCTATCTCTCTCTTCAATGTCGAGAGGTGGACATGGATCACATCCTTCTTCATTATCTCTGATACCTTCTGGCCTGGGGGCGAGATCAAAAGCTGCCTGATCGACAAAACGCCCACAAGGTGGTTCTTGTCATCCACTACGTATACGTGGTACATGGTCTCAGAAGAAGGCGCCATCTTGCGAAGCATATCTATCGTATCCTGGGCAGTTTTGTCCTCCGGGACCGCTATAAAAAACGTCTTCATTATGGCCGCCGCAGACTCGACCGGATATTTGAGTATCGACTGGATCTTTGACGCCACGTCCGGCCTCATCACGGACAGCAGCTCGCCGGCCTTTTGCTTCGTCATCATGCCGATGATCTCCGCAGCCTGGTCGACGGGTATGTCACTCAACAGGTCCTTTATCGACTCTGTCTTCATCTTGCCGAGGACAGACTCTTGTATCCTCGGCTCCGCACCTATCAGCGTCCGCACCGCCTTCTTCTTGTCAAGGTTCTTGAAGATGAGCTCTCTCTCTTTGTGAGAAAGATCTTCCATGACATCCGCGATGTCCTCTGGGTGCATGTCCGCTATCTTGGCCTTCTGGACTTTGAGATGGAGGTCGTGCAGATTAGGTTCAAGCGACTCAACGCTCTCCCATGGTATTATGTGCTCGTGTATGAACATCGGGAAAAGTCTGGTGAGGAAACCGAGTCCAAGGCGTCGGAACAAGCTGACGTTGCCCACTGCGACGGCCACGATCGAGAATTTGTCCTCGACCTTCCCCAAAACAACGTCGTTGATGCGCACTACCTTGGCCCCGTTCACGTCGACGACCTGCTTGTCGATTATGTCGCTGACTAGCAGGTCTGTCTTCTTCAGGGTAAGCGGGGTTATCTGCTCTTCGATAGCAGTAAGCGTGATCTCAAGCTTTTTACCGCCGTTTTCCTTCTTGACCCCGACCTTGCCGACTAGGCTGAAGTTTATTTTCTTTTTATACCGGTCTTCGCCGCAGCATATGAGGTGCGTTATGTCGGCGAACTTTTCTCCGTCGACGAAGACTAGATCCGCCAAGGGGCCTATGTTTTTTCCCTCGGGATCGAACACCGGATCTCCAACGATTTCGCTAAAATAGACCATGGTAATATTTACGGGTTGCTATGATGTTTACCCGCTTAAAAACCCGTCGGGTTAATCCACTTCAATACTGCCGCGCTCCGTACTTTCTTCTCTTCTTCAGCACCTCAAGTAGTCTACGGTCCTCGTCCGTAGCAATTCCCGTCCTGGCTCTTATTTCAGCCTGCAGCCTCAATACCTTTGCATCCAACGAGACGAGCGCCCGTGATATCCCCAGGTCTATCCTAATCCCCTTTTGCCCTTCCCCTGCCAGCAATCTCTTTCGAACCTCGGCCCTCCTTTTGGTGGTCTTCGCCGAGATAGCTAGGGCGTCGATTAACCTGGGATCAAGCTTAACGCCAGGAGGAGTTTTCTCAAGGGCCAGCCGCATTAGCACGTTTGTATCGTGTATAGGTATTTGTTTTGAGACTCCCAGCCTCTCAGCGATCTTCGCTCTCTTGCTCCCCATCAGCAGCCCCTCGAAGACCCTGCCCCTCCTGTAGGCTATCTTCCTCTGCCTGTCGGAGAACTTATCTCTCAGGGTGTCGATTAACCTGGGATCAAGCTTAACGCCAGGAGGAGTTTTCTCAAGGGCCAGCCGCATTAGCACGTTTGTATCGTGTATAGGTATTTGTTTTGAGACTCCCAACTTGCGTGCGATCTCCGCTCTCCCGTACCCCATCAGCAGCTTCTCGAAGACCCTGCCCCTCCTGTCGGCTATCTTCTTCTGCCTGTCGGAGAACTGCCTTGGAGAAGCCGGGGACGGCATTTTACGCACATAGGACCGCAGGGCACGCATCGCGCCAGAATCGACGACAGTGCCTGAAAGCTTTTCTGCTTCTAACCGCCGCAGCAATCCATTTATGTCATTTGTAACCGTTGTTCGTGTGACCCCCAGGGCGCGGGCAATCTGCTTTCTCTGTTTTCCTTCCTGCACCATCCTGAAGACCCTGAGCCTCCTTTGGCGTATCTTCTCTTTCTTAGGTATTCTTCGAGATTCTGGTCGGATCATTTTCTTCTCTTCTTCAGCAGCTCAAGCAGTCTAAGATCATCAGCCGTAGCAATTCTTTTACTGACTCTTCTTTCAGCCTTCAGCCTCAATACCCTTACATCATCTGAGATGACCGCCCTATTCGCATATGGGATTCCTAGAGATATTCTAATCTTACTTTGCCTTTCCCCTGCCAGCAACCTCTTAAGAACCTGGCCCCTCCTTATAACCGCTTTTGGAGTTAGGGCCTCGATTATGCGGGGATCAGTAGGCCTAGCACCTGGCGGAGGTTCTGCTGAGGCCAGCCGCCTTAACTCTATTATGTCCTTTGTAACTCTCGATTTTGTGACTCCCAAATCTCTCGCAATCTCCGTTCTCCCTTGACCCATCAGCAATTCCTCCAGGATTCTGCCCTTCCTGTAAGATACTCCCATTTCATTCAGCACTTTGATCAGTTGACGATCAGTATCTGTACCCTTACCCTGTTGAACTCTTGCTTCGGCCTGCTGCCTCAGTTTCCTTACATCCAGTGAGACGAGTGCCCGTGAGATTCTCAGAGATCTTCTAATCTTACTTTGCCCTTCCCCTGCCAGCAATCTCTTCCGGACCTCGGCCCTCCTTTTGGTGGTCTTCGCCGAGATAGCTAGGGCGTCGATTAACCTGGGATCAAGCTTAACGCCAGGAGGAGTTTTCTCCAAGGCCAGCTGCATTAGCACGTTTGTATCGTATATAGGTATTTGTTTTGAGACTCCCAGCCTCTCGGCGATCTTCGCTCTCTTGCCCCCCATCAGCAGCCCCTCGAAGACCCTGCCCCTCCTGTCGGCTATCTTCTTCTGCCTGTCGGAGAACTTATCTCTCAGGGCGTCGATTAACCTGGGATCAAGCTTAACGCCAGGAGGAGTTTTCTCAAAGGCCAGCCGCATTAGCACGTTTGTATCGCCTATGGATGTATCTTTTGAGACTCCCAACTTGCGTGCGATCTCCGCTCTCCCGTACCCCATCAGCAGCCCCTCGAAGACCCTGCCCCTCCTGTCGGCTATCTTCCTCTGCCTGTCGGAGAACTTATCTCTCAGGGCGTCGATTAACCTGGGATCAAGCTTAACGCCAGGAGGAGTTTTCTCCAAGGCCAGCTGCATTAGCACGTTTGTATCGTGTATGGGTATATGTTTTGAGACTCCCAAATCTCTCGCAATCTCCGTTCTCCCTTGACCCATCAGCAATTCCTCGAAGACCCTGCCCCTCCTGTCGGCTATCTTCTTCTGCCTGTCGGAGAACTGCCTTGGAGAAGCCGGGGACGGCATTTTACGCACATAGGACCGCAGGGCACGCATCGCGCCAGGATCGACGACAGTGCCTGAAAGCTTTTCTGCTTCTAACCGCTGCAGCAATCCGTTTATGTCATTTGTAACCGTTGTTTGTGTGACCCCCAGGGCGCTTGCAATCTGCTTTTTCTCTTTTCCTTTCTGCACCATCCCGAAGACCTTGAGCCCCCTTTGGCGTATCTTCTCTTTCTTCGTTATTCTTGGAACTCCCGGTCGGATCATTTTCTCGGGATATATAATAGACAAAAACAGAAAAACCGTTCTGTCTCGGGTTTTACAAAAGGCTAAAAAGCTAGTTTCACGCCCAGACCAGGAACTCTCTCTTCTCTTCTTTCTTGACAACCGGGTAGATCTTCTCGGTCAGCTCGTCCGGCTTGAACCAGAGTTTTATCTCGCGCTCCGCCTCCTTTGTGTTCTCAGAGGCGTGGACGACGTTCTCATAGACGCCAGCAGTCGTTATCCTACCATACTTGCCCCTTATGGATATCGGGTCGGCCTGCTCGGGGTTCGTCGCGCCCGCGATCCGCCTGACCTTCGCAATCGCATTGTCCCCATGGTAGACGAGGGCCATGACCCTGCGGGTGTGGTAGATGCCCTGTATGTACTTGATCAGCTCGTCGAAGTAGGGCTCGTCCTTCAGGTGGTGGTAATGCTCCTCCGCAAGCTCCCTGCTGACTGGCACTATCTTGGCGCCGACTATCTTGAGCTCGGTTTCAGACAACTTTGATATTATGTCGCCGGTCAGCGACTTGACAAGCCCGTCCGGCTTTATCAGAACAAGTGTCTGTTCCACTGCCATTTTCAGTTTAGGGGAGATTTAGAAGGGGAAAAGGAAAAAGCTTATCTGGCCGCCTGCTTTGTTCCTAGAGTAGGAATTTTGCCCCTAACAATTTTAGTTCTTTGAAATTTCTAAATAGATGTGCCTATATTTAGGAAGATTCATGGACTGGGGAAGTCCGGGGACCCTACTAAGTACATCCAAAGCGCCTTAAGACGGAGTTATATACAAAGAGCTACAAGACTTCTCGCAAAGACGCCTGTCCGCTGGAGGTTCAGAAGACGTTTTTGGCGCGATCAATTTGATCCGTCTCGCCCCTATGTCCCCGTGCATGAACAATCCTTCGCCCAAAGCCCTGAGGGTATATGGAATACCACACTCCTCGGAACCTCTACTTACGTAGTTAATCTGCCTAACCGCCCTCACGAAAAACATTTCATACATGTACATCCGAGAGATATAGCAAAACCCAGTTATGGAGATCTGTCAATCTTTGTTGACGAAGTCTCGCGGGGGGTTACAAAATCGTGGGGAATCCACACTTCCGATGCTCATAAGGCTAATGAGAGACTGTCTATGAATGGTATGAATCTGGTCGAGGATTGGTATGAAAGAGCGGATAGAGGAGAACGAATAAGAAGATTCGAGAGATGGCAAATGGCTAAAAAGGTCGCATCCCATGCCGGTCGAGGTATTAAGATTTCTGGAAGCGTGGTTATAAGACCGACAGAACTTCTCTTGGGGATGCCCATGAAAAAGAGAGCCGAACTTATGCGGGATTTGGAAGAGGCTAATGAAAGACTGAGAAAACAAACCAAGCTGGCAATGAGGACATTGAAAAGTGCGGGAAGAAAGGGCACAGTAGAAGCGATTATGAATCCCGGACTACGAAAAAAAATGTTGAGAGGTGAAGCAGAATCTAAAAAGGCTCTTGATATGTCTTCAGAAATCGAAAAGGAATTGGGGACGAAATGGGGGAAGTTTTATGAGATTGAATACAAGCCTGCCAAAGGGTATGAATATGACCCTACGCATAATCGCTTTCAGAGGATTAAATCTTCGCGATAGTCGTTAAAATCCGTTGATCACTTTAGTAACAATGCTTGCTTGAGGGAACGCACGAAAGACTCTACATTCCCGCCTTCTGCTGCCAGCTTCACGAGGGCGCTGCCGATTATCACCCCGTCGGCACCCTGGGATGCGAGGTCTTTGACCTGCGCCTGGGTGGAGACGCCGAAACCGACGGCCACCGGCAGGGGTATGACCTTCCTTATCTCGCTTATTCTCTTCTTCAAATCCAGCTTCATGAACTCCCGCACGCCGGTGATGCCCAGGACTGACTGCAGGTAGACGAACCCGCCCGGCCCAGCTCTTCTCACCAAGTCGAGTCGTTTTTGCGAAGTCTCAGGAGACACTATATATATTAAGTCTATTCCGGCAGCGTCGCAGGCCTTCTCCAGCGGCCCGGCCTCTTCCGGCGGGAGGTCGGGAACGATTATCCCCGTCACACCCGAACTTGAGCATGCCTTGGCGAACCTCTCCAATCCATAGTTGTATATCAGATTATAATAAGTCATGCAGACCTTCGGGACCCCGCTGATTCTCCTGCAGGTATCAAAGTACCTGTCTGTGTTCATCCCGGCTGCGAGCGCCCTCTGACCGGCGGCCTGTATCGTCGGCCCGTCTGCTATCGGGTCAGAGAACGGCAGGCCCAGCTCCAGTATGTCGCATCCCGACCTGATCACCTTCTCAGCTATCCTTACCGTAGCCTCAGCTGAGGGGTCGCCGCACATTATGTAGAGTATCAGCGCCTTCTCGCCTCTCTTCTCGAGTTCCTTAAACTTTTCCGATATTCTCATCATCCGAAAATCGCCTTCTCTTTTATCAAAACCATCAACGTTGCGCCTGCAAGAAAGACTATCATCGAGCAGACTATCGCCGGGACTAAGTCCATATGGTAAAGGAAATAATACAGCGAAACCGCGTATGCTATCCACACCGGCAGACCGACAAGCGACCAGAACAGCACAGTGCCTGCGGCAGCCATACCCATCGACTTGCCGATGAAGTACACGGAGACTATCGTTATCGACGGCATCATCATCAGTATGCCTGCAAGGAGCGGGTTCTTCAGCTTCTCCGCGGCTACCGAGATGCCGACAACGACGCTTCCAGCCACTACGAACCTCAGTGCGAGGCTCAACGCATATTCCATCTCCATCTTAGGCTTTTATGTTCTGCATTATCGTGTTTATGTCCTTGTCTCCGCGACCCGAGAGGTTTATTATTATGATGTCGTCCTTGCCATAATCGCTAGCGATCTTCAGCGCATGGGCGACTGCATGCGCACTTTCCAGCGCCGGCAGTATCCCCTCTTTCTCGCATAGTATCTTCAGGGCCTCAAGAGCCTCCTTGTCTGTGGCATAGCTATACTGCGCGCGCTTCATGTCCCGCAGCAAAGAATGCTCCGGCCCGACCGCGGAATAGTCGAGGCCTGCTGAAATGGAATGGGTGTTGTGTATCTGCCCATACTCGTCCTGCAGCACAAAGGTGTGGGCGCCGTGCAGCACGCCCTTCCTCCCCCGCTTCTTGTCCGCGAACCTCGCCGCGTGCTCGCCGCTTTCTATGCCACGGCCTCCAGCCTCAACCCCGATCAGCTCTACCTTCTCGTCTCCAATGAACTCGTGGAAAATCCCGATGGCATTGCTCCCGCCGCCTACGCACGCTACGATCGCCGAAGGCAGCCTTCCCTCGGCCTTCATTATCTGCTTTTTTGTTTCCCTGCCGATCACCGACTGGAAATCCCTGATCATCATCGGATATGGATGTGGTCCCAAAACAGAACCCAATAGATAATGCGTCGTCGGGAAGCTTGAGACCCAGTCGCGCATCGCCTCGTTTATCGCGTCTTTCAAAGTCTTCGATCCCGACTCCACCGGTATGACGCGCGCGCCCATCAGCCTCATGCGGAAGACGTTGAGCTCCTGCCGCTTCATGTCGACGGATCCCATGTAGACGTCGGTTTTTAATCCCAGCTTTGCGCCTGCAGTGGCTGTGGCGACACCGTGCTGGCCAGCCCCTGTCTCTGCGATCAATCTTTTTTTCCCCATGTGCTTTGCAAGGAGCGCCTGACCCAGGGCGTTGTTTATCTTGTGCGCGCCGGTATGCGCCAGGTCTTCGCGTTTAAGATAGATCTTAGGCCCGTATTCCTTGGACAGGTTCTCGCAGAATGACAACGGGGTCGGCCGGCCGGCGTAGGTAGTGAGAAGGGATTCGAGTTCTCCGTTGAACTCCTTGTTTTTCTTGCATTCCTCATAGGCTTCCGCTAGCTCGTTCACTGCGCCCATCAATACCTCGGGCACGAACTTCCCGCCGTATTCGCCGAACCTCCCGCGCGAATCAGGATATGTCATAGGCTAAGTTAGACAACGTCGGGATATAAAACTATCAGATTGAAAAAATCGGAAGGGTGGGGTTACTTTTTTGCTGATTCCTTAAGCAGCCCCATAATTTTGAAGGTGGCGTAGGGAGGATTGTGAGGTTTCCTAGTTGGTATTATAGCGCCCATTTGGTCATAGGTCACATGCGTGTGGCCTTCGCTCCTACGAGCCCGCAACCATTTGGCAAGATCAGGATTTACCCTTACTACGTCGATAAGCTTGGCTCGAAGGGACCTACGTATTTCTAGAAGCCCAGGGCTCGGTCGCTCATGAAGTACAAACTTTTTGGGAATTTCACCCATTGGTCTTTTCATTCTCCTCACCTTTTTGTTTAACCTTATTTCTTGGGTATGTCCTTGGCGACTGTTTCCTGGTACGCCTTGATTATGTCCTGCAGGAACTTGTCCTTGTCTGCGCCGAAGTGCTTTGAGACCGACTCAGCCAAACGGGTCAGCTCCATCGGGAAGATGAGCTTTGTCGCTTTCCCGTCGGCCACCCTCTTCAGGGCCTCAAGATACATGTATGATAGCGCCGGGTTGTCCAGCTTGCTTGCCGCCCTCTGTATGGCATTGATCATAGACTCGCGAGCGAATGCCTGCTGCTCGATCACCTGCCTCTGGTACTCGGCGGACCTAAGGTGGTGCATGCTCTCCTGGACCTCGCTCGGCAGCGTTATCTCCTGTATCTCCACCGATATCAGGTCGACGCCCCATTCCTTCTTGATCCTCTCCCTTTCGCCACTCAGGAGCTCGTTCACCTTGGCGATGTTGGAGATCACTTCCTCGGCAGTCAGGTTGCCGACAGTCTCTCTCGTTATAGATTTAAGGAACGTCAATATCGCAATGTTCACGTCCCTGACCTCGAGCACGGCCTTGTAGGGGTCTGTTATCCTTGCGTAGACTACTATGTCCAGGAAGAGCCTGATGTTGTCCTTTGTGATGGCCTCGTACTCGGTAAGGTCCAGCGTCTTGACGCGCATGTCCACTACGTTATAGTTCTCCACTGCCGGCAGTATGAAGGTCCAGCCGGGCCCTGCCGTGCGGTTGTATTTGCCGTATCTTTGCACGACCGCCTTCTCGAACGTCTCCAAAAAGACTATCGCCGCGAAGATGAACAGGGAAAGCACGATGAACAGGAACGCTATTATTAGTGCCGCGCCGGCACTCAGCCCGTAGGCGGGATCGCGGAAGAACAGGTACAAGACGATGCCTATGATCACCGACACGACTATCTGGGTCGTCGTCAGGGTCTTTCTCATGCCCTGTATCACCAGCTTCTCGCCGGTCTTCTCCAGTTTCCCGCCTGAGCTGGTGGTCGGTTGTACCTTGATATAGCCGGATTTCCGTTCAGCCATGCTAATTTAAGGTGTAAACACATAAAAAGCCTAGATAGTTTTTTATTTGAACCGTCGTGAGAATACCCCGTCCTTCAGCGGGGATGAATCACGATTAGATTACCCTTCTGCAGAATAGAAACTGCCCCCGACCAAAACATGTAGCAGTCGCCATTGCTCAATGCTCAGACCGATAGCAGCTTTAATAGCCTCTCCCAGCTACTGTAGGTACCGGGGAATGGAAGTCACAAAGACTGTAAAGGCGAAGGTCGTAGAGCTGACAGTTGTCAAGCGGCTGGCCCTCGAAGCCGAGTACGCCAACTACCAGAAGGCCGTCCTGCGCGCAGAGGTGCTCATCGAAGAGCTGAACATCACAACCCTGAAGCAGGCTGGGGAACTGCTCTATGACGAGGGTTCTGAGTACTCGCTAAAGAAACAGGCTAATCTATACTCTGCAGCCTACCAGATGGCATTCAAAAGGGCGTTATGCACGCGTGGAAGGTCTAAGAAGGAGCAGCCATTGCGTCTAAGGAATGACACTTTCGACGTCAGGGAAATACGCAACGACATCGCAGCCTACTGGGCGAAGATCCCCGTTTATGGGCAACATGGCGGCGTCAAGGTCGCTTTGAAAATGTCTCCGAAACACGAAGAGTTACTCCGCGACCCGGAGCTTCAAACCTGCGACTCCGAGCTCCTTAAACGGGGCGACGGATTCTACCTCCATATCACTGTCAAAAAGCGTATTGACACCGCTCCAAGCAACTCCGGCAAGCTGGCCGTAATAGGCATAGACGCCGGGATCAGCAATACAGCCACATCGGTGGTATGGCGCGACGATAGCATAACAGGGGTGGTATTGCACTCGGGCAAGAGGCTCTGGCACAAAACAAGGCAGGCCAGGGCAAGGCTTGCAAAGCTCCACAAACAAGCCTTCTCCCACAACAGCTATCACTGCATAACCAAGGCACTGGATAACGAGACGGCAGTCGGCCAAAAGCTCGGCAACTATAGCAGGGACTATCTGCACAAGATAAGCGCGCAGATAATAGGCCAGGCCATTGACTTGCGCGCGCAGGGCTATGGCGTTGTCATAGCCTGCGAGGACCTGAAACACATACGGAAAAGGATCTCTGGAAAACTTCAGTGGTGGGCCTTCAGGAAACTATTGGACTTCGTCAAGTATAAAGCGCAGTGGGCTGGCATCGCATATATAGAGGTGGAGCCGGCCAACACCAGCAGGACCTGCCCCAAATGCGGGCACTACAACAAAAACAGCAGGTGTGGCCTCGCATTTAAATGCACCGAGTGCAAATATAACGCTAACGCGGACCTTGTCGGGGCGATAAACGTCGCGATGAGGTTCCCGGCTTTCCTCGAGCTACAAACTCGTGGAAAGGGGCGACATGAATCCGCCCAGGAGGTTATTGCAGCTACGCCAAAAGCTATGATGCTGTGACGAACACGAAGACCCTGCCATTTATGGCTGGGAGGTTCATTCGAAGAAAAACAAACTAGGGATGTAGGAGTATAAAAAAGGAAATGCCTCAAGAGAAGCAGCCAAAAACTGTTGAAGCGCTTGTTCTTTGCATAGACAGGGACGATGACCTGGGCAGGAAGGCTTCTATCCGCGGCCCCGTCATCGGCGAGGAGGACAACCTAAGGGCTGCGCGGGCTCTCGGCATGGCCGACCCTGAGGACACGGACCTGAACGCGATACTCGCCGCCGTCAAGACCAAGAGGGAGAGCGAGCACCTTTATAACGGCGTTGAGGTCGTCACGCTCACTGGCGACAGGGACGTCGGCGTCAAGAGCGACCAGAAAATAGGGAACCAGCTATCCAAACTCTTGGAGTCATACAGGCCCAAGGGCATCATACTCGTCACTGACGGGGCTGAGGACGAGGCGATACTCCCGCTTGTGCAAAGCCAGACGAAGGTATTGTCGGTGAATACAATCACGGTCAAGCAGGCGCGCCAGCTCGAGAGTGCATACTTCAAGCTCCAGGAGTTCTTCGGCAGGGTTGGGGAGAACCCGCGGCAAGCGAGGCTGATGTTCGGCCTGCCCGGATTGATGATACTCGTGATAGTCGTATTGTCATATTTTGGCATACCGATAGTCGAGGTCCTGCTCGCAATAATCGGCGTCTATCTGCTGGCGAAAGGATTCGGCTACGAGGAGCAGCTGTTCACCGGGCTGGGCGAGTTGAAGAATTCGCTCACCGAGGGGAAGATACACAAGATATTCAGCGTAGTTGCCGTGGCGATATTCGTCCTTGCGATTGTGACGGGGTACCTGCAGCTCCACAGGAACCTGGACGCGATATACATAAGGCCGAGCCTTACGGTGAACCCGAGTGGCGTGATCGAGGCGCTGACCACGCAACCGATACTTGCTGTCAACTTCGCGCTATTGTCCAGCATGGGCACGCACTTCTCGGCGCTTGACCTTATCCTCATAGCGATCTCGCTGATGACAATAGGGTTCATGATACACAATTTCCTGACAAAGAACTACATAAGGATAAAGAGGTACGCTTATCTCATCATAATCGTGATCCTGCTTAAATACCTGTCCGATGTCGTCTACTGGGCGGTGATATTCCTGCAGAGCTCATCCACATCGATAAAGGTCGAGGGCTTCGATCCCGTGCAGAACCTTTTGGTCGCATCGCTGATATCCTTCATAGCCCTGCTGGTGGTGCACTATCTGATGAAGATAATCTTCTTTGATTACATAGAGCGGAAGAAACAACTGGAAAAGAGCTACCTTGGCAAGGAGGTAGTCTCGAAGAAGGGCGAGAAGCTCGGGCGAGTTACCAAGGTCAGCATGCGCGGGACTGAGTTGATAGGCGTCAGTGTAAAGAGGAAGTATTACCCAGTCGAGGAGCTGCGCACGGAGGGGACTGCCCTTGTTGTCGAGCCGAAGCAGGCGTAGAGGAACGTGAGGTGTGAAAACGTATGGCAGAATGGCATAAGGACCCGGAAAAATTGCTGATAGCGACAGGGCATAACCACTTCATTAATCAATTCGAGGGGGATGTGAAAGGGCATGCTGATCTCCTAGAGACATACAAAAAAGCGCTAGACAGACAGACCCTGTCCGCACAGATGAAGGATACTATGCTAAAGCGGCAAAAGCGAGAGCTCCTTGGGTCGCTAAGGCAGATCGAGGAGTTAGAGAGGCGTATGAGCACTCTGAAAATACCGAGAGTGGTAGAGTCCAGAAAAGACCGGACGGCGATAGTGGGCGATGTGAGGGAGGCGATCCGCAGAGGCAGTGTGTCGAAGATGCGCTATCTGGTTGGACAAAAGACCTGCGGGCTGAAACCTAGGATACCGATTTCCAGGCCGAGAAGGCTCCACCCACTGTAGATTTCCAGACATGCCTGCTTTTTATACACCAACTTGAAAACATAACGATTTCTACTCCGTGTGGAATGTGGGCTTCGGCCCGAACCGGAATCTCGACCAAAAGGTTGAGGGTCCCTGCACAACGTGCAGGTAGAAGGAGGAAAACATGAACGAAAAGAAGTTTTTGACGGTAATAGAACCCAAGAGGAGAGACATAATACTAGCCCTTAAAGAGAAGGATCCGACAGCATATAAGGATATCATAAGGGAACTAAGGACTGTCTGGGTCGAGAGAGGCAGGGCCTGGAGGCATGGCGAGGTAATAACCAAGGAGGAGAAGCCGCTGAAGTCCTGGAGAGCAAGGGAATTCGGCTGGAAGGACAAGCCTGGTTTCGTCGCAGTCGTCGTAAGGGTGGGCAAGGGCGGCAGGAAGAGGCGGCAGTTCCAGGGCGGAAGGAAGCCGAGCAAGGCTTACATGTATGCGATGCTCGAGAAGAGCAAGCAGGTGATCGCGGAGGAAAAGGCGAACCGCAGGTTCCCGAACTGCGAGGTTTTGGGTTCTTACTGGCTCTGGGAAGACGGCCAGTACAAGTACTTCGAAGTAATATTTGTCGACACTGCAAACCCGCACGTGAAGAACGACAAGGAGATAAACTGGATTTGCGAGAAAACGCAGAAGGGCCGTGTCTACAGGGGCCTGACGCCAGCTGGCAGGAAGATGCGCGGTTTAAGGAACAAGGGCAAGGGTGCTGAAAAAGCAAGATAAAAATGGCAACTTTCGCGAAGAGGGTCCTTGACGTCCAGCCGTCTGCGACATTCAAGTACTCGGCGCTGGCGAAGAAGCCTGGGACTATAAACCTGACGCTAGGCAGGCCTGGCTTCAACACGCCGCAGATAATCGTGGATGCTGCAAAGAAAGCGCTTGATGAGGGCCAGCATCACTACGGGCCTACGAAGGGCATCCCGGAATTAAGGGCGAAGATTGCTGAGAGACTGGCCAAAGAGAACGGCATCAAGGGCATAGACGCTGAGAAGGTCATCGTCAGCATGGGCGCAAAGAACATACTCTTTGAAGCGATAATGGCGATGGTCGACCGCGGGGACAAGGTGGCGATAGCGAACCCCTCCTGGGTCAGCTACGAGAGCATGGTGCAGCTGGCTGAGGGCGAAGTGGCATGGATGACCACAAAGCCGGAGAACGGGTTCGTGCCTGACGGCGACTTCCTAAGCGAGCTGGACTCCAGCAAGGCCAAGATATTGATCGTGAACACGCCGAACAACCCTACGGGCGCCGTCTATCCGGAGAAGGTCCTTAGACAGATAATAGATGTCGCGGACGACAACGACATGTGGATAATCTCCGACGAATGTTATGATACCATAGTATACGATGGGAAGCACTTCAGCATCGGGTCTGTCTACGACAAGACGATAACCGTCAACGCGTTCTCCAAGCCATACTCAATGACGGGCTGGAGGCTCGGCTACGCCGCGTGCCCGGATGCGGAGGTGATTGAAAAAATGACGACTATACAGGAGCAGTCGATATCGAACCCGGTCAGTTTCGCGCAGTACGGCGCGCTCGCCAGTTTCACACCCGAGGCGCAGAAGGCCACGAAGGAGATGACAGCCGAGTTCAAGAAGCGAAGGGACTACTCCATGAAGAGGATCGCAGAGTTCAAATGCACCTGCGTAAAACCCGGAGGAGCCTTTTACATATTCCCGTGCTTCACGGGCAAAGACGACATTAAGCTCGCGGACGAGCTGCTTGCTGTCGGTGTCGGGACGGTCCCCGGCTCGCCGTTCGGCTCAAGGGGTAAAGGGTGCATAAGGCTGAGCTACGGCAACGCGGACATAAAGACCCTGGGCGACGCCTTTGACCGTATGGCAAAGGTCAAGGGCATAATCTGATTTTTTAGCTTAAACTCGTTAAACTGACATGAAGCGAAGAGGAACTGGGTATGATTATGAGATATTGGCAGGGGTCTTCTTTCTGATACTAATATTGACGTTCTTCGCAAAGGATTCACATGCCATAGTACCGCCGATTATGTTGGTGATGGGCGTCGTCATGATTGTAGGGGGAATGGCAACAAGGGAGCCCATGATAATAACAGGCGGCCTGGTGGTCCTTGCCTTTGCGCTGATGTTCAGCGAGGTATTCGTGAAATAGCCCAGTCCAATTCAGTTTTTAAACCCTTATACCTTAAATTTCCGATGGACGTGCTCACCATAATAGTAGTGTTCTTTGTATTTTTCGTCCTATTTCTGATGCTTACCTCCGGCAGCCGGCGGCACCGCCTCCGGCAGGCGCTCAACACCCTGGAGACGGAGCGCATGCGGCTGATGAAATCCGTAGAGCACGTCAAGCTTTCGTTTTACAAGAGGCAGATAGACGAGAAAGAGGCCCAGGGCAAAATATTCGAGTATGAAGAGAAGCTGCGCGATATCGAGTCAAAGATACTCAATATAAAGGAAAAGCCCCTGATGCGGACCCTTAGGGAGTATGAAACAGCTGATAAGCAGAGTGCGGCAAAGGCAGATGTGGAAGTAGTCGCCGAGAAAAAGGAGGCCATAAAGTCTGAGAGGGTGTTTATGGCCAACTTGGGGGCGAGGGCGATAACGATGATATTCATAGTAATAATAGTAGCCGCGATAGTCGTGATGCTGATAGCAGGCAAGACTGGCATCATCGGCGAGACTCCTGCTGAAAACGCAGCAATATCGCTGCCCATGACCGTTACGGTAGTCCCGCAGGACGGCACATATCCGGGAAGCACGGCAGGTATGAGGGTGGGGATACATAACCCGAACAAGAACCCTATCAAGGAATTAAGTGTCGTCGTAAGGGCGCCTGAGGGCAGTGGCATTCGTTTCAAAGACGGGAGCATAGACGTGAAGCTCGTACCTGATTTTGAGAGTGGCGGCTCAAGGGAGTTGCTCTTCTTTGTCTTGACAAACAAGACTACGGAGGAGGGCGAGTACGTGCTAAGCGCCGAAGCGAGGCTCAATGGGGAGATTATTTCAACCGCATCTGGCAAACTCATAGTCAGAATAGGGACAGGTGGACAACAATGATGGATACTGTTAAACGGGTAAGGTGGAAGAACATATTGGGTCTAATAGTGCTGGTTGTAGTAGTTTTCGTCGCCCTCGTGGCATTCTCATGGATCTCGGGTATCATGAACGGCGACTGCATCCAGAAGGGCGACATAAAAGTCTGTTTCTCTACGACACAATCGGTACAAGGAGGGATAGAAGTGACTACGATAAAGACTGAGGTAAGGAACGTCGGCAAGCTGCTGACCGACGCGTCGATCACCATGATCCCCTCGCCTAACCTTGAGAACAGGTCTGTCGAGAGCTATCGAACCGTGACGAAACTCGCCCCCGGCGATACTATAGAGTGGCTCTTCAGGGTCGCGCCCACGGAGACCAAGGGCAGGTTCGTGGTAGAGTTCTATATCAATGATGACAGGGTTTCTGACAAGGAAATATACATCGAGGTCAAGTGATTTTTCATCGTTTAACAAAGGTCGCAGAACTCTCCCGGCTTTAGCTGGGGGATGAATGCGGCCCCAATTCGCCGCAATTAAAAACATGCGCGGGTAGACACTGCTCACTGCTCAAAGACGGGTTAGCTTTTTATGCCCACAAATTCTAAACTATTCGACACAAGGCTGAAAGTGCCAGTGTCCACGTTGCGCTCGGTCGCAACACTAAAGAGATTGTATAAAACTATAATCGTATAGGGCAGGAACTGCCCGAATTCACGCCTGTGGAGATTGGACCTCTACCTCTCGGGGCAAGTCCTTTCGCTGAAGCAGGAAGCTACGGACTTTAGTCCGGAGTAGTTCACAAGCCTTTATCTGCTAATAACACTGGTGGTAAAATGATTGACAGGGCCGACATCCAACGAATGGTCTCCGGATACAAGACTGTGACCATCGGCTCGCTGGGTTCGCACTCAGCGCTCGACATCTCCAAGGGCGCGAAAGATGAAGGCTTCAGGACCCTGGTCGTCTGCGAGAAAGGCAGGGAGAAGACCTATGATAAATATTACAAGACGAAGGGCAAACTGGGTGTTGTTGACGAAACTATCATTTTAGATAAATTCAGGGAAATCGCCAAGCCCGAGATTGTCAAAAAACTCAACCAAAAGCAGACTATATTCCTGCCGCACCGCTCGTTCGAGGTCTATGTCGGCTACGACGCGATTGAGAATGATTTCAGTGTCCCGCTGTTCGGTTCAAGGATGATGCTGCGCGCAGAGGAGAGGAACGCGCCCAGGAACCAATACTGGCTGATGGACAAGGCCGGGATACCGCGGCCCAAGGCGTTCAAAAAACCGAGCGACATCGACCGCTTGGTCCTGGTCAAAGTCGCCGAGGCACAAAGGAGCTATGAGCGCGCATTCTTCCTGTGCTCCTCACCAGAGGAGTTTAAGGAGAAATCAGAGAGGATGATAGAGTCCGGCAGGATAACAGAGGCGGGCCTCAACGAGGCAGCAATCGAAGAATTCATCATCGGCGCGCAGGTAAACTTCAATTACTTCTATTCACCGCTTGAGAACCGGCTGGAGCTGCTTGGCACCGACATGCGCCGACAGACGAATCTGGACGGCATCCTGCGGCTGCCTGCGCCGCAGCAGACCGAGGTGCTGAAATATGTCAACGCCAGCTCGATTGAAGCTGGCCATGTCGCATGCACGATGAAGGAATCCTTGCTGGAGCAGGTGTTTGAGCTCGGCGAAAGGTTCGTGGCGGTATCGCAGAGGGAATGCTCGCCTGGTATCATCGGCCCGTTCGCACTTCAGGCGGCGTTCATCCCGGGCCCGCCAAGGGAGACTGCGGTGGTTTTTGATATAAGTCTAAGGGTGCAGGGGTCGCCCGGGACCAAGTTCACCCCATATTCAGGCTATCTGTTTAAGGAAGAGATGAGCGTCGGTAAGCGAATAGCGATTGAAATAAAGAATGCAATAAAGAAGAGGAAACTTAAGGAGGTTGTGACATAAAATGGATAAAAAGATATTGGTAATCGGGGTCGTTGTGATAGTTGTGGCAGTCGGTGCTTTTTTGTTGCTTGGAAGCAATAAAACCACCGCGCCTGCGGCAGGAGGCGCTCCCACAAGTAGCGGGAATACAGGAGCTGGCCAGATAACAAATTGCAGTAGTGACCAGACCTGCCTAAGTACGAATTTCATAGCCTGCTCGCCGGCCACATTCAGCATGCCATTCGTCCAAGGCGAGTATGCAGTACGAGTCATCGGCAGTGAAGGGGACAAATGTCATTACAACATATCTACATTAGCCTTGAGTATGGACTGCCTCGTGCCTAAAGAGCTGATGACAATGGTGAGGTTCATGCATACCTTTGGTGCAGACAAGGAGCTGGGTTCAGAGCAGGTTCTGGCAAACCAGACTTCATTGGATACTATGTACTGCACAGAGAAAGCAAGTAGTGGAACTCCGGATGAGGGCATAGGAACCAGTCAGATAACAAATTGCAGTTCTGACCAGAGCTGTCTGCGTACTAATTTCATAGCCTGTTCGCCGACTGTATTCAGCATGACAGTCTCCCCGGGCGTCGAGTATGTTTTTCAGATTGTTGGCAGTGAGGGAGACAAATGTCGTTACAACATATCTGAAACACGAGCATTGGACCTAGACTGCCTCATGCCTAAGGAAATGATGACGAATAGTAGGTTCGCACATTATTTAGGTTTAGGCGCAGACAACACCTCGAAGCAAGATTTGGCATACCAGAACTCGTTAGACGAAGAATATTGCACAATCATTATAATAGGATGACAAAAACGCCAGTAATCGCAACAGTCTGCAGCCACTCCTCGCTACAGATATTCCACGGCGCGCGGATGGAAGGGGTGAAGACAATCGGGATATGCTTAAAGGAACCGCCAAAATTCTACGACGCTTTCCCGCTAGCTAAACCTGACGAGTTCTTTGTGATAGACTCTTATAAGGACCTCCTTAAACCGGAAGTCGCGAAGAAGCTCAAGGCAAAGGGGGCAGTCATAATCCCCCATGGCTCTTTCGTCGAGTATATGGGCTCCGAGAACTTCAAGAAGCTTGACATCCCTGTCTATGGCAACAAAGCGGTCCTTGACTGGGAGTCTGACAGAGAGAAGAGCAGGCAGTGGCTGGAAGCAAAGGCAGGCCTAAAGATGCCTAAGGAGATAAAAGACCCGAAGGACATCAAAGGGCCGGTAATTGTCAAATACCACGGCGCCAAGGGCGGGCGCGGCTTCTTCATAGCGAAGAACAAGGAGGAGTTTGACAGGAACTTTGACAAAAGCCAGAAATTCACGATACAGAGATTCATCCCAGGGACGCGGTTCTATTTCCACTACTTCTACTCGCCGATAAAGCAGAGGGGATACAAACTAAGTAAAGGGACGCTAGAGCTGTTGTCTATGGACAGGCGAGTCGAGTCCGACATCGACGAGATATTCAAGCTCGGCTCGCCGAGCGAGCTCGAAGCTACCGGGATAACGCCGGGTTTCACGGTCACCGGCAACGTGCAGCTGGTCCTGAGGGAATCGCTCCTGCCGAAAGTCTTGGAGATGGGCGCCCACACAATAGAAGAGTCGATAAAGCTCTTCGGCGGGTTGTGGGGTCCGTTCTGCCTGGAATGCATAATCGACAAAAACCTGAACATCTATGTCTTCGAGATCAGTGCGCGCATAGTGGCGGGGACAAACATCGCAGTGCCGAATTCACCCTATTCCGTCTTTGTCCAAGACGGCCTGACAACAGGCAGGCGTATAGCCCAGGAGATAAAGCAGGCGGCCAAATTGGGCAAGCTCGATGACATATTATCGTAATGCCCTTTTAAAGGTTCTCTCGCTAAATAAAAGGAGCCTAAAACTCCGCTTTCTGCAGTTAAAATGCCTAAGGAATATGATGTCGTTATCATAGGCGCCGGACAGGCCGGCATGTTCGCCGCGTATGAGATAGCCAAGACCACAAAAAAGCTCTCAGTTCTTGTCATAGACAAGGGAATGGACATAGCCGGTAGGATGAAGGAGGTTGCCGAGAAGGAAAACGGGTATGCGCGCGGCAAGGACATCATGTGTGGCATGGGCGGCGCAGGGACGTGGTCCGACGGCACGCTGAACCTCCGGCCGGACATCGGCGGGAACCTTGACGATTTCACTCACGACCCGGGCAAGTCTTGGGAGCTCATAGAGTATGTTGACCAGATATTCCTTAAACACGGCGCGCCAAAGGAGTTGTACAAGGCGACGAGCGAAGGCGCTGAGAACTTGAAGAGGAAGGCTGCGTCGGTCGGCGTCAATTTCATCGAGATAAACCAGCGCCACATCGGGAGCGATTTCGCCCCAAAAATCATAGAAAGCTTTGAAAAAGAGCTGAAGTCCCTCGGAGTCCAGTTCATGATGGACACCGAAGTCGCAGACATCTGGGCAGAGAACAATGAATGCAAGGGCGTCATACTCAAGGACGGCAAGAAGATAGGCGCCAAATACGTCATAGTTGCCCCCGGAAGAATCGGCGGCGAGTGGATAGACGGCGTCTTCACTAAGAACGGCATTCAGTATGCATATGGTCCGCTAGACGTCGGGGTGCGTGTCGAGGTCCCCTCGATAATCATGGACCCAATCATCAAGATAAATCGTGACCCGAAGTTCCACATAAGGACGAAGAGGTATGATGATTTCATGAGGACCTTCTGCCTGCCGCCTGGTGAGCTGGTCATTCACAGGGATAATGGCGTTATAAGCATAGACCCAATAGAGGAGGTTGGGGGCAACACTCTCTCGCTCGACTTCGAAACAAATGGCCTCGTCTTCAAGGAGCCGGACGTACACACCAGGAGGGAATATGATGGCAGGATAATAAAGGCAAGACTCTCAAACGGTAGTACTATAAAGCTCACCGAAGACCACATTATGTTTGTGAAGGATGATGTCGGCGATGATGAGAAAAGGATAATGGGCGTTCTCAAGGGCGGCCCGATGACATCTGCAGATATCTCAAAAAAGACAGGCATCTTAATTCACACTGTGAGGCATAGCAGTCTTAAGAAGCTCCTTAAGCTTGGGTGCGTCAAAAAGACCAAGAGGGGCAAAAATGTGTTTTACGAGTCTATCAAAGAACCAATTTGGGATTGCACACCCAAAAGGGCTGGCGATGTGAGCGTAGATGATGTAGTCCCTGTATTAAACAGAGTCCCACGGGGCGATGAAATCACAGAGATAGACCTGACCAAATCTCTTGCGAGTGTTCCAAAGGAAGAGTTAAAGGGTCTGTATGTAAGAGGCGCCGAAAACCTAGTTAAACACATAGCTGGAGAGGAGGGCACTACAATAGAATCCCTTATTGGCGATTATCAGTATAAGAACCTGGACTTTAGCAGATTCCTCAAACTTGTGGAAACGCGTAGCATCCCTCAAACTCTTTTAAACCGCCTGAAGCTGGGTTTTGCCGGCAGCGAAGTCGAGCTCCCGTTAATACTGCCGCTCACAAACGAACTGGCAAGGGTCCTTGGCTATTTTGTCTCCGAAGGCAACTACAACGTACGCAAGGGCGGAAAGCACCCTACCTACAACATCGTTTTCACTACGGGAGACAAAGAGATGCAAGAGCACATGTTGCTCTGCATGGGCAAAATCGCCAGCGGCATAAACTGCAACATCAGCAAGGTCGAAGGAAAAACGACACAGCTATACTTTCCCTCCAAACTGATGTATCTGCTGTTTAGGTACGCATTTGCCATACCAGAGGGCGCTAGGAAGAAAAGGCTCCCGAAGTTCTTCTTCAACACCCCGGAGAACCTAACGTTCGAGTTCCTCTCCGCGCTCTTTGATGGCGACGGGCATATCGGGAAGAAGGGTGTCTATTATGCTACAACATCGAAAGTGCTTAGGGGACAGCTTTCTTATCTCCTGTTATCCCTAGGCTACCCTACTGCGCATCATGATGTCAAAAACAGGGGCTTTGCGCCGAATCAAAAGAAACCTGGCGCCGCCGAAGAGCTTTACGTAATAGTGCCTGGAATAGAGAACCAAAAGAGATTCGTGAAGTCTATGAGGCCTTGCAGGGTATCAAATATCAGGGGCAAGAAGGAGCTTGCAGGACTAGTCGCAGGTTATGATAAAATGGTGCAAATCCCTAAGCACCTGTCGGGGCTTTATAATAAGAGTGAGCTTGGTTTGGCTCGTATTACGCGCGTACAGGGTGAGCATTATAAAGGCATCGTTTATGATTTTTCTATTCCCGAATACCAAAACTTCGTTGCTGGTGATAAGCCGCTCTTCGTCCACAACTGTACTAACCACGAGGGGTTCGTCGTCAAGGAGACCTACGAGGGCCATATAGGGGTCAACGGCCACTCGCTCAGGGGCAAGAAGTCAAAGAACACGAACTTCGCATTCTTGCAGAGGATTTACCTGACGGCGCCATTGGAGAACACGACAAAATACGGCAAGTCCATCGGAAAACTGGCGACCACGATAGGCGGCGGAAAGCCGATAGTGCAGAGGATGGGCGACTTGATGAACGGAAAAAGGTCGACTGATAGCAGGATACAGAGGAACCTTGTCGAGCCGACGCTCAAAGACGCTACGCCTGGTGACATCTCCATGGCGCTGCCCCACAGGATCGTCATGAACGTCATACAGGGCCTTGAGAAGCTGAATGAGGTCATACCGGGCGTCATTTCTGATTCAACACTGCTCTATGCGCCAGAGATAAAATTCTACGCCACAATGACGAAGGTCGATGACAACATGGAGACGACCATGAAGAATCTCTTCGCTGCGGGCGACGGCTGCGGCTTGTCTAGGGACATAACAAACGCCGCGGCTACAGGAATACTGGCTGCGCGCGGTTTGATGAGGAAGGCCGGGATTAGTTCTTAGATTTCCTAGTCACTTTAGAATGGGTTTCTTAAACAGTACTGTTGACTTGCATATCCACGGCGGGCCTGACAACGTCCCACGAAAACAGACCGAGCTTGAGATAGCAAAGGACGCTTTGGAGAGTGGCATGCGCTCCGTTGTCTTCAAATCGCACGTTAGGTCGACTGTTAGTAGTTCCAATGCGATTAACAAGACCCTAGGAAAAGAAATCGCCTACGGCTCTTTGGTTCTGAACGATTTTATCGGATTCGATCTCTCAAAAGTTAAAGAGGAGATTGAGAAGGGTGCAAAAATTGTTTATATGCCGACCCTATCAGTCGGAAAACTGGGGATTCTTGACGGACGTGGTGAGATTAAGGATGAGGTGAAAAAGGTCTTAAGGCTGATAGCTAAGGAGGACGTTGCACTCGCAACCGGACATCTATCGAAGGAAGAGGTCCTTTCACTCGTTCCTGAAGCCAAAAAAGTGGGCATCAGGAAGATCATAATCACGCACCCGGATTTGGAAGTATCGCACCTCTCGACAGAGAATCAAAAGGAATTGAACAAATATGGCGTATATTTCGAAAGAACCTATTATTGTGCGCTACAATCTGAGGAGAAGTTTAAGGAAATCGTCAAAAATATCCGAGAGACGGGTGTTGAAAACAATATAGTGTCTTCTGACCTGGGCCAGCCAAAGAACCCAAAGCCTGTAGACGGGTTTAAGGAGTTTTTGGAGAGACTGTTAATGGCAGGATTCACAGAATGTGAAGTGATGGTAATGGCCAAGCTCAATCCCCTCAAAATCCTGAACCTCATGGACGAGTTCGTGATCGAGTTCGTCCGTGAATATGTGAAGAGGGGGGAGTTCAGACAGAAGACTAGATATAGGGGGCCTGTGATAGGTTTCGCCAGAGCTTCAGACCCGGAGTTCCTTAAACTTAAAAAGATTGTGAGGCAATCGCACAAACTCCCGCAGGACTTATTGCCGAATGCTGAAACAGTTGTTTCCATCTTCCTGCCATTTTCTGAAACTATCGTTGATGGGAACGCCAAGGGCAACAGGCCGTCAAAGGCATGGTCGGTAGCGTATACTGAAACAAACGAGCTCTTGGACAGGTTGACCGAAGACCTAGCTAAAGAACTAGAGAAGGCCAGCTATGCGTCTGTCGGAATAAAATCGACACATCATCTTTCTCATGCAAAAAAAGACCATTACGATGAGTCAGAGCTCTATAGCGACTGGTCCCAAAAACATGTAGCTGAGATAGCAGGTGTCGGCAAAGGCGGTGTGAACAAGCTAATCATAACAAGGCAAGGATGTGCGGGAAGGCTAGGCTCCCTGGTGACTTCTATAAAACTAACTCCCTCAGAAAAGGAGGCGTCGGAATATTGTCTTACAAAAAGGGGTTTAAAGTGCAATAAGTGTATCAGCAGATGCCCAGTAAGAGCCATAAGCGTCGACTCTTTTGACAGGAACGCATGCATGGAGTATTTAGTGAAACAGCGAAAGTTCCAGGAAAAGAACTTCAAAGACATAATAGCTACGCAGACTTGCGGCAAATGCTGCTGTGGCGTACCATGCTCGACACAGATTCCTTAGACCAGCTTAGCAACCACCAAGACAGCCTTTTGACAGGCAGATAAATTCTTATCCTTTGCATTTTAATTAAGAACATGCGCCCCATAGCAAAGCTGAGGAAGGGTATTCAGGTTTATTTGCAGAACAGGCAGCTCAAGACACTTTTAGTCGAGGCAAGAAGACGCGGTGTTCGAGTTCCAAGTTATGTCAAGAGTTATATGTGGGGTTACAATACTCGGCACGGTTCTGGGAGGATGATCACCCCAAAGGAGTTAACTGCGTTGAGGGAAATAATAAAATCTCACCCAAAGGAGTCTATAAACCCCTTTGCACCTGCGGAGATGGTTCATGCACTCACCCTTCAACCCCACGGACCGAAGCGCAGGCTGGTCATGGATCTCCTTGGGCAGTCGAAGATACCCAAGGGAGCCGTATGCGACTTCAGTGAGCGAGAACTAGCTCGCATACGTAGCGTTCCCGAAGGCTTTCACATCAATCCAAAAAAGCTTGAGGAAATCGGTCGCATTCCTGGTGGAGAGGGGCAGATAGATGCAATATTAGCTGAGATGGGCCAAGAAGGACAGAACATAATCACAGAAAAACGAAAGAGGCAAAAGAAGAAACCGGGCTTCTTATAGAACTTCACAAATTCTGTGCCATCTCCATCAAAACCGCTTTTGGGTCTTGGGCTTTTATTGGTTTAAAACTGCTAGTCTGTCTACCAACTCGTCAAAAACCTGTTTTTTCTTTTCCCGACTTAGGGAGAAGAGGACTTTTGACACCATAGCAGAAGAAACTGTAAATATGTAGTTCAGCTTTATTATGCTGTCCTTTATTGCACCCTCTTTCTTCAACAACGGCACCCCGTCCATCCTTGTGTTGCTTGTTATGCCAGCTACGACAACATTATCTTTTTCCTCAAAGAGCACCAACGCCGGCCGCACCTTTATCTCAGAAGTATCGACAAACTGTATTCTTGTCAGGACTATGTCTCCGGGCCTAAGCGGTTTCCCAGGCTTCATCTTCCTTGTTGTCCCAGAGTTCCTGCATCTTTTGTTGCTGTATCTTATGCAGGAATTCGTCATACTGGTTCCGCTCCCTGAGAGCGTTATAAGACTCCAGCATCTTGGCTATGAGCTCGTTGTAAGTCTGCCGCGGGTAGTCCCTCGCGCCTTTGAGCGACTCGACCACAGACTTGTCCAATTGTATTGTAGTGTTCATTATGTATCAATAGATAATCTACTATAATTAGCATATAACCATATAAAAACTGCTTGGGGCGGTCAGAGGTTATCGACCATCTCTATCAGGACTGCTTTAGGGTCTTGGGCCTTTACTACGCCCGATGCGAGAAGAACTCCTTTTGCGCCAAGTTTGAGAGCTTTCTTGACATCTATGCCCTTGCCTATCCCGGCCCCGCATAGAACTGGAACTCCGTTCTTGACAGCACTTACAGCGCCGCTGATGACTTCAGGCCTTGCTGTTGAGACGGATATGCCAGAACCTATCAGCTCTGGTGGCTCGATTGCCAGGAAGTCCGGTTTAAGGAACGAGTAGTCGGCAGTCTCTGTGACATCCTTGGTACAGACGATTGATGTCATGCCGGCTGCCCTTAGCTTGTTAACCGCAATCTGGATGTTGTTCTTCTCGATCCTGTGCTCGGAGTGGTTGACTAATGATCCATCAAGTCCTATCTCCTTAAGCGATTCCAGCAGGACCCATCCAGTGTGCCCGCCAGGTTCGATTATGTCGACGTGCTGCGCGAAGACGGGTATCGAAACCGACTCGGCAATCTTCTGCGCGTCGGCCAGTTGCGGGCAGACTACGATCTCCGCTTTCTTCTTCTTTGCGACCTCCTCGCATATCTTTGCGAGCTTAAGTGCGGCTTTCCCGGTGGATTCGTTGTACGTCTTGAAGTTGACTACTATCGCGGGTATTTCCATTGTAGTGTAACTTATGTATCCTTAAATAAAAGCACTGCTCACTGCTCAAGCCAGTCCTCCTTTTTAAAGAAACCTGGGGCAAACTAAATCGTGAAGATATCAGAGCTGAGAATCGGGGCGAAGGCTGAGGAGATTTTCAAATCGGAGGGGATAGAGACCCTCTACCCTCCGCAGGAGCAGGCGGTAAAAGCGGGAGTCATGCAGGGTGAATCGTTGGTCGTCTGTACGCCTACTGCATCAGGCAAGACTGTTATCGCCGAGCTGGCGACCCTGAACGCCGTGAAAAAAGGCGGGCAGGTCGTCTATGTAGTCCCCCTGCGCGCGCTGGCGAGCGAGAAGTATAAGGACTTCAAGAAGTGGGAAAAGATAGGCTTCAGGACAGAACTGCAAATGGGTGACCTAGACGCCAAGTTCCTGCCGCAGAAGAACACCGCAGATATCTTAGTGGCGACCGCTGAGAAGTGCGATTCCATACTTCGTTCTAGGCCGAACTGGTTCAGGGACGTGAAACTGCTGGTAATCGACGAGATACACCTAATCGCGACAGACCGCGGGCCGACCTATGAGATACTCATCGCCAAGTTCAAGAAGATGTTTAAGGGAGTCCAGATCTTGGGGCTGTCGGCGACTATAGGCAACGCTGAGGATCTAGCAGACTGGCTGGGGGCTAAGCTCCTTAAATCCGACTGGCGGCCTGTGAAACTCACTCAAAGGCTGGTTGAGGGCAAGGCGAGCGTCATGCTCGGCGAAGCGAAGAAGACCATGAACGACGGCGCACAGTCATTGGTCTTCGTCAATTCCAGAAGGTCCGCAGAAGCGGTCGCTGACCTGTTCGCCGAAGAGCTGGGGAAGGAGCTCAAGCCAGACGACAAAGAAGCCCTGCACAAGATAGCAGAGGAGATACTTGATGTCCTAAGCCCGCCGACAGCGCAGTGCAGACGTCTGGCCGAGGCTGTGAAAGGAGGAGCGGCTTTCCATCACGCGGGGATTTTGAACCGCCAGAGGGAGATAATCGAGGATGGGTTTAAGGGGGGCAAGATAAAGGTCATAACAGCTACGCCGACGCTTTGTTTGGGGGAAAATACGAAAGTCTGGAGCGGGATGAACGAGGTTCAGGTTAAATCGCTGAAACGGGGGGATTCTGTTTTCGGGCTTAAAGGCGCTGAGCTGAATGCAATAAAGACAAAAAGGGTAGCGGAATCGCCCAGCCCGCGGAAGTTGATAAAGATAACTACGCCATCTTACGGCCCTATTTACACTACAAAAGACCACCGAATGCTGATAAGGCGCGACGGCGAAAGAAGACTTGTAGAAGCCGGAAAATGCAAGAAAGGCGATGAGATAGCGACCGTAGGGAGGCTCAATATAAAAAAGGTTAGAAAGAGCAAGTGGTCCGATTTTGTCAAGGATAACAAATTGCCATTCGATGACAGAGAACTGGACGAATCTGTCTATTACATGGTCGGTGCGTTCCTGGGCGATGGGTACTCCGGGGCTGAAATCACTGGCAAGGGTATCCGGTATAAAGGATCTCCAATGATAATAGGCGAGGATAAGGAAATTTTTAATAGGATAATCAAGGTGTGTGAGAAATACTGTATTCATTACAGGGTAGGAAAAAACAGTTATGGGACTCCCGAGCTCAGGCTCACAAAAAAACCCTGGTTCCAAGAGTTTTTGGTCAGATGCGGCGTGGATGTAGGTGACAAAAAACACATAGACAATAGGCTGTTGGAGGCCAGCTCAGATAAAATACGCTATCTCCTGATGGGCCTTTTTGATACCGATGGTTGTGTGGAAAAAAGAGGCAGAGTGAGTTTTTCGAACATATCCAAGGACTTGATAAGGGAGCTGCGGAAATGCCTGCTTAGATATGGAATAATCAGCTGGGTAAGGAACAGGAGGGGCTCGACTATGAAAATCTATGGCAAGGAATACATTACACGACCGGCCCAAGAGCTTCTCATACAGAACAGGCACGCCCTTCTTAATTTCTACAACAATCTTTGGTTTGGGGTGAGGAGGAAACAAGCAGCCCTTGAACGGATTATTGAAAGTTATGAGATATCCGAAATAGTTTGCGAAAAATGCGCTTATACACTACATCCGAGATTGTTTGATGGTCGCACAAAGACGCAGAAGCTATGGGACAAACAAAAACTGGAAGTGATAAAACTGCTTGGGTGGAATGGGGAAATGGGTTCCAGGGACATAAAAAAAGCTTTGGGCTATGAAGGGAGGAAGAAAGAGGGTAGAATCAACCTTCATTATGCGCTCATAAAAAAGAGGAAATTTGGTTCGAACGAATGGCTTTGGAGCCTGAACGAGCTCGGCACATGGGTATACCAGAACCTAATTGCTGAGGGCTTAAGTGTGTCCGACCACTTTGAGCGTAGAGACCTCTGCCCATTATGCAAGTCTATTTTAAGGAAAAGCATCCGCGGTGGTTGGAGGAGCAATGCGTTTGAAGGAGACATCTACTGGGATCTGATAAGCAGTGTAAAAATAGTCAGGAATAGATGGGGAGTATACGACATTTCGCTTCCGGATGATGGCTCTAGCGACCATCTTTTCGTGGCTGATGGAATCATAGTCCACAACTCAGCGGGTGTGAACCTGCCCGCGCGCAAGGTGATAATACGGGACATCAAAAGATACACTGGATTGGGCCTTGAGTATATACCGGTAATAGAATATCTTCAACAAGTTGGCCGCGCCGGCAGGCCCAAGTACGACAAGGAGGGTGAGTCTGTCCTGCTTGCGGCAAACGAATATGAGAGAGAAGAACTCCAAGAGACCTACATCAACGGCCAGCCCGAAGACATACATTCTCAGCTGGGCGTCGAACCCGTGCTGAGGATGCACGTACTGGCTTCGATAGCGTCAGGGTTCACGAAGAGCAGGAAGACGTTGTTCGATTTCTTCGGTTCTACGTTTTTTGCTTATGAGTACGGCACGGAAGGCGAGTTCAAGATAAAAGTGGAAAGGATCCTGCGCCAGCTGGACGATTGGGGATTCATCAAGGCGAAGGGGGCGGGCTCTGATTTCGTCTCGGCAGCAGAGCTGAACAAGGAGGAACGGCTGATAGCGACGCCGCTCGGCACAAGAGTATCCGAGCTTTATATCGACCCTGAGACAGCGCACGATTTCATACTGACTTTTGAAAACCCGGAGAGCATGAGCAGGGTAAGTCCATTTAGCCTGCTGGAGCTATTCTGCGCGGCAACGGAGCTCCGGCCACTGCTCCGCGTGGGCAAGAAGGACGAGGACGAAGTCTGGGGCTTATATTATGAACAGGAAAACAAGCTCCTGACAGACACCAATGACTTGGACTATTTAAACAGATTCAAGACAGCGCTTATGTTCAATGACTGGATAGACGAGGTTACTGAAGACCAGATACTCGAGAATTACGGCATGGCACCAGGTCTGTTGAGAGTGAAATTGGATGGCGCAGAGTGGCTGGCATATTCATTCTCGGAAATCGTCCCGTACATGAAGGTCGACCCGTCGCTTAGGAAGGAACTCCAAAAGGCCCAGACCAGATTGAAGCATGGCATCAAGGAGGAGCTGATCCCATTAGTGGCCATCAGGGGCATCGGAAGGGCCAGGGCTAGAAAGCTCTATGGCGCCGGGATAAAGGGCAAAGAGGCGCTGAAATCTGCGGACGCCAAAAAACTCGCAGGCCTCCTAGGGGGGAAGACGGCACAGAAGGTTCTGTCGGAGTTGTGATTATTTAAGACCAAAAAGACAAAGCATACATCATGAAGATAGTAAAACAGGACCTTAAGACCGGTTTGCTGGTGGCGCAGGCTGAGAACCTGGACGACCTATGGTACCTGAGCCAGGTGATACGCGAGGGCGACCTCGTCAAGGCCAGGACCCTGCGACTGGTCAAGGCGAAGGATGACAAGCTACGCGCCGAGAAGGGGCAGAAGCAGGCAATGACGCTCTCGATCAAGGTGGAGAAGGCGGACTTTGATGAGAACGCAAACAAGCTTAGGATACTCGGCACTATAGCCGCAGGCCCGGGAGATCTGGTAGCGCTGGGCGACCACCACACCCTTGAGGTAAGCGAGCACGACCAGGTCGAGCTGTTTAAGGAATGCTGGACCATGGCAGACGTCAAGTATCTTAAAGACGCTGAGAAAGCGGCAAAGACTTCAAAGGTCATGATATGTGTAATCGGCGATGGGGAAGCGACAGTCGCGTTAGTGAGAGACCGCGGGTTACACTACGTCGACACGAAAGAGAACATAGGCGGGAAATACGCCGAAGGCCGGGAAGACCGCAAGAAGGAGTTCTACTCAAAACTGCTGGAATTGCTTAAGGAAGAGATAAAAAAGGAGGGCGTGCAGAATGTGATACTCGCCGGCCCGGGTTTCGAGAAGAAGAACTTCTTTGCATATGCCAAAGGCCGGCTGAACATGCAGGTCATCGACACCGGCAATGAAGGCAAGGCAGGAGTGCATGAGGTCCTGAAGAGCGGCGCATTGGAGAAAGCGCTCGGCAATGCGCGCATAGCGCGGGAAGCTCGCGTCGTCGAAAGACTGCTAATGGAAATATCAGAGGATGGACTCGCGGCTTATGGCGAGGAAGAAGTCAACGAGGCTGTGGATATAGGCGCAGTCGAGATTCTCTTAGTGCTTGACAAGAGGTTAAGGGAAAACAGAACAGAGACCGAGGTGCTAATAGACAAGGCGAAACAGAGCGGCTCGGAGTTCCACATCATCAACTCGCAATTTGAGCCCGGGCAGAAACTTGAGGGGCTCGGCGGAGTGGCAGCGGTATTGAGGTATAAGATTTAATTGTTTTAGGCATCAAATTACCCAAACAGCAAAGGAGCTCTGCTTTCTGAGTGTAACTTCTGGTTTTTATACTTAGTTATACAAAATATAACTATGGAAACGTGCGAATTGATACCAAAAAGCTGGGGCAACTCCTTGGGTTTGGTAATACCCAAGAGTGTTGTGGAAAAAGAAGGCATAAAGGAAGGAAAGCCTGTTGAGGTATTCATACGAAACCCCAAGTCACGGCCAGGGGACACCTTTGGGATACTTAAAGGACGCCTTAAGATGTCTGGGCAGGAGGCAAAGGACATGCTCAGAAAAGAGCTGTGGGGAATCGAGTGATGGAAGAGGCATATTTCTTTGACACTTACGCAGCAATAGCGATGTTTGACGGGAGTGAGAACTATAAGAGATACCGAAAGGCCAGGGCGGTGGTCATCGATCTGAACCTTTTTGAGATTGACTACTGCTTGCGAAGGCGGGGCGAGCGCCCCGATGTAGTTTCGCAGGTGCTGGAGCAGTACTCAACCTATATAGCCAGATATGACCTGAAGAGCATAAGGGGCGCAGTCAGCATGAAACTCCTGAACAAAAGATTGTCGCCCGTCGACTGCATCGGCTATCAGGTCGCGCAGGAGTATGGGGTAAAGTTCCTCACTGGTGATAAGGAATTTGAAGGCATGGCGGGGGTTGAATTTGTGAAATAGTTACACTACAATGGCTTACAGCATCGAGGAGATATTTGAAACAGTGAAGATGACGCTCTATGAGCACTTTGACATAAGAGCGGTCACTCTGGGCGTCAACCCAAAAGACTGCGTCGATTCCGATTTGGGAAAGTTTAAGGAAAACATCATGATATATTCGTCTCTTTACTCCACTTAGCACTGTCATCCTGTGCGCTGATGTTGAAATTAAGCAAATCAGTCACGTCTCTTTTCCACTGCGCCGGCGAAGAGTGGATGACCCTCCCGATAAACAACTGGCGTAAAGTCTGTAGGGAAGGCAGCTTCTGTACGGCAAGCCGGTATTTCTTATACTGGGAACCTTCCAAGTCTTCGTTGCTCAGATAGATAGGCTCTCGCCGGAAGTTGATGTCCAGCATGCAGCGGTTTATCGTCTTAATCAGGGAATCCACCTCTTTGCTCAGGTCTTCGATACTCTTGAAGTTGCTGTAATCCTTCCTGCTGACGATACGGAAGAAGTACGTCGCCTTGCCGCCTTTATCCAAAGGTTCTTCAACATCCGCAGCATCCTGCTCCTTCAGATCTGGGTAATACGACTCAGGAGAGTCAGGCTGCATGTTTGGAGATGGCAGTTTCTGGCCGGGCTTGATTAGTGACTGTACTTTCTGGATGGCAGCAGCCCAGGCACCGAGCTCCGGAGGAGCCTTTTGGCCAGAGGGCATCCCAACAGGCTGCTCCTGCTGTTTTTTCTCCAGCGGCTTCAAACTGTAAGCCTCCATGGCAAAGGCGTTTCCAGGCTTCTTGTCTATGCTGTAAATCGGGGCGAGGAACCATATGTAATCGCCTGTCAAGCCACCCATCAGGCCTCGCTTTATGCCTATGCATAGCTTATCCTGCTGTGCAATGGACTCGAAGAACTCGTATTCGTTTTTCATCCCAGCCTTGGTCAGCTTGTCCTCAAGGTCCTTCCAGGCTTTAGGGGAGATCGCCTCTATGTCGCTCTTGCGCGCAGCCTTACCGTCGCGCATGAGGGCCGCGACTCGTCTTATCACAAGCTGGTCGGCGCTCGGGAGCATCTCCTTAAGGAGGGTCTGCGTGTTCACGGACAGTTCGTTGAGTATATCCGATAATGCGGTCTTTGTCGGGTCGAACTGGCGCCCCATCTTTGAGAAACGCAGCTTCCCGCCGTCCTCCGTTTCCAGTATCAACGCATAATCCTCCTCTTGTATCTGCATGAGCTCGCTGTACGGGAAGCGCATCGGGACACCCGTTCCAGGAGTCACTATCAGCCCGGTCTCATAAAGGGCCAGTGTACCGTCGCCCTTTGTCGTTATCTCGCCCTGTTTGTCGGAAATTACGAAAAACGCCTCGACGGGTGCTTTCTTCTCAGCCTCCTTCATGAGCAACTGCTTCTGCGTGGTCTCACCTAACAGGTTCTTGAAGATGCGCAGGAAGTCCTCATACTTGTAGCCCAGCTCCGAAAGGGTCAACTTCTCGCCGGATTCCAAAGTCAGGGTTATCTTATAGTCAGCTCCTGAGACGCCGAGAACTTCAGTCAGGGGTATCACTAGGGACTCACCGAAAGACGGGCGGACGGAAAGCTCTTCCTTGTCAAAGTCTATGGCAACCTTGGCCTTCCCTTGTCCTGCCTCGTTCCCGCCGGGCGTGAGCAGGGTATATGTCGACGCGCACTCCATTATAGGGATCAGCTGAGTTTAGTCCCGCACTCGCCACAGAACTTGGTAGTCACTTGATTGGTAGCTCCGCACTTTGGGCACTTCACCATGTTGAGGGGCATACCACAACTGTTGCAGAACTTGCCTTCGCCCGATGGCTTGCCGCATCTTGGGCACATGGTCTGTTTGCTCTCAATCTGGCCTGAGAAGACCTTTGTCATCTTGGCTTTCTCGTCTATGTTGGCAACCATCTGTTTCCCTCTAGCCGCAGCAATCTCGACATTAACCCTCGGAGCATCATCCACGCAAAGGCCTTCTTGCTCGTTCCAGTCGTTGTCGCAAGTCCATGTCTTGCATTTTGGGCATCTGTGGAAGTGCCCCTTTGCCTCGTTCTGCGACTCTTCGAATGCCTTCTCGTGCTCCTTGTGCCACTCAGGCGACATACCGGTATAACGCTCAGCCAAGACGCCGGTCCCGCGCTCAACGCCGTAGCCGAGGTTGTAGTGGCCAGTCATCTGAGTGGCAGCGCCCACCACGGTCCCGAGGCCTCTGAACAGGCCCCTCTTCTTGTAGGTCTTCGACGCTATGAACCTCGTCTTGTAACCTTCTTTGCAGGCGTCACAGAAGAACGTGAACTGAAAACCTGCCTCAGTGCTGTTGTCCGCATAGTTGGATGTGAATGCTATCATTTCGCCGGCCATTTTGTATCGGATTTATTTTTTAGCCTGATATAGCGGTTTTCCGCACTTGACGCACTTGACTCCTACGGGCGGCTGTTCCGCGCCGCATTTGGGATTTGGGCAGACGATGGCTAATCGTGCGCCGCAGACATCGCAATAGTCGCCGAAGAACGTCGGCTTGCCGCATCTTGGGCAGTTGATTGTCAGCACAAGGCCGCAGTTACTGCAGACCTTCCAGTTCCTTTCGATCGGGTTCTTGCACTTCGGGCACCTCAAAGGCCCAGTCGGGTTCACTCTCCCGCAGGCCGGGCAGACATTCGAATCCGGTGGGACTAGCTCGTTGCAGTAGTTACAGGGTTTTTTGTATCCGGGCATGATTAACACCGTTTTTTCTATGTTTATGTCAAGAAAAATGTGCAGGTACTGGTTTTAAGGGCAATCGTGCAAAAATAAGGCCCAGTAGTTTTCTTTTCCTTAATTCTAATTAGCCGTGACTTCTCATCCATTGCTGAGGGGGGAGATAAAGCTGCGCGAATACCAAGAGTCCGCCGTAGCCGTCGCGCTGAACCGGAACACACTCGTAGTACTGCCGACTGGCTTGGGCAAGACCATAATTGCGCTTTTCGTAGCCATACAGCGCCTAGGCAAATTCCCTGATTCGAAGATCCTGTTCCTTGCGCCTACAAAGCCGCTCGCGCAGCAGCACGTCGAGAGCTTCAAGAAGCATTTGGCACTAGAAGAGAGCCAATTCGCACTGATGACCGGCGAAGAGCCTGCACAAAACAGGAAGGTCCTGTGGGAAAAAGCGCGCGCAGTGTTCGCGACGCCGCAGACCATAGAGAACGATCTGATGACAGATGACATAAACCTGCGTGATGTGTCGCTAGTCGTCTTTGACGAAGCACATCGGGCTGTAGGCGAATACGCCTACGTCTTCATCGCAAAAAAATACGCTGAGCAAGGAAAAAACCCGCTCTCGCTAGCTCTCACCGCATCTCCGGGGTCCAGCAAGGAGAAAATCGACGAGATAGTCAGGAACCTCAACATCGAGGAGGTAGAGATCAAAACGGACAGGGATCGTGATGTCCGTCCATACGTCGAGAGGATGGATGCTGAGTGGGTTAAGGTCGAGCTGCCCGAGAACTTCAAGAGACTCAGGGATCTGTTGAGGGGCGCGATGAAAGACTACTTTGCTTATTTAAGGAAGAATGGTTGCTTGCCTGGCAAGGACCTAGCCGGCCTGGGCAAGAGGGACCTCTTAGAGTTGCAGAGCCAGCTGCGCCAGCGGATGCTGGCCGGCGAGAATGTGTGGAACGAGATATCTGATGCCGCCGCACTCTTGAAGATACAGCACGGATTGGAACTGCTGGAGACGCAGGGGATAGCATCCTTGGATGAGTATATGAAGCGTTTAAGGACGCAGAAGAGCAAAGCCGTCAACGTCTTGATGAAGAGGGAGGATATTACATCGGCAGTCGGTCTTGCTCAGATCCTGCACAACCAGGGCGTTGACCACCCGAAATTGGTCAAGCTCAAGGAGATCATAAAGGAGCAGCTCGAAAGGAAACGCTATTCGAAAATCATAGTCTTTGCCCACTACCGCGACAGCGTTGACAAGATCCTCTCAATACTGGATGGCGAGAAGGACGTAGCTGCGCGCAAGTTGATAGGCCAGGCCACAAAGGGCGAACAAAAGGGTATGAGCCAGAAGGAGCAGAAAGAGATGTTAAGCGAGTTCAACAATAACATCTTCAATGTGCTTGTAGGATCCAGCGTAGCCGAAGAGGGCCTTGACATCGAAGAAGTCGACCTTGTTGTCTTCTATGAGCCTATACCTAGTGAGATCCGAACCATACAACGCAGGGGCAGGACCGCCCGTAAGAAACCCGGAAGGCTGATTATCCTCATCACCATAGGGACAAAGGATGAGACCTACTTCTGGGCCGCGTTTCATAAGGAGCGTAAGATGCATGCTGCGATGAAAGAGGTGAAAAAGGAATTCGGCAGCGGTAGGGATACTCCAGAGCAAGCAAGCTTGAAGAGTTTTATCGAAAAAAAAGAAACTAAGGAGGAGAAAGTGTACGTGTATGTAGACCAACGGGAGAGGAACAGCGGGATAGCGAAGAAGCTCAGCGAGATGGGCGCGGTTGTCAATGTCAAGCAGTTAGAGGTAGCAGATTACCTTCTATCAGAGAGGCTCGCTGTGGAGCGTAAGAGCATCCCGGATTTCCTCCAATCACTCATCGACGGCCGGCTGATGGGCCAGATGAGCGAGATGGTCCGAAATTTCGGGACGCCGATACTGATAATCGAGGGCGATGCCTGTACGTTATATACCGAGAGGAACATGCACCCGAACGCGATACGCGGGGCGATAAGTTCAATAGCCGTGGATTTCGGCATACCGATAATCTACACTACGGGGCCTGATGACACTGCAGCTTTCATCTACATTCTAGCTAAGCGGGAACAAGAGGGCAAGACTAAGGAGATCGCACTGCGCGGAGAGAAGAAGGCCATGAGCCTTTCGGAGTGGCAGCGATTCGTGGTAGAGTCCCTGCCGAATGTCTCTGCAGTATTGGCGAAGCGGCTCCTTAAACACTTCGGATCTGTGAAGAAAGTGTTTGATGCGGAGGAAGAAGACCTGCAAGAGGTCGAGGGCGTCGCCGAGATAAAAGCCAAGAGAATAAAGGAGATAATAGACTCAGAGTACAAAGAGGAATAGATCTACTCAACTAGGAGATCATACGGAGACAGCACGTCTTTGCCATACTTCGCCCTCGCGTCCTTGAGCCTTGTTCTCTGCTGCTTTACGTGCTCGTAGAATACGCCCGGGATATGCTCCTCGGCGCGGTATATCTGCTCTATCCGGTCAAGTCTCTCGAGTTGCTTCGTTATCTTTATTGAGAACTGTTTTAGGTAATCCTTCTTTGTATATTCCTTGTTGAGCGCGGCCTTGAACAGCGCTTTCAAATCCTCGTATTTCGGCATATACCCTATCGGCGTCTCTATTGCGCCGTATTCCTCGTGCACACGTCCCTCCATCCACAGGAGCCAGACCTTCTTGTCGAGCCGGGTGTTGAGATATTTGTCCCCCTCTTTTAGGAAGTAGTTTGTTGCGAAGATCAGTGGTGTCTTGTCCAAATCATCACCGAACCTCAGGTGTTTTCTTAGATAGGTGCCGAAGGGTATGACAAGGAAATCCAGATTAGCCATCGGGTCATGTTTTCTCACGCCTGTTTCGCCTATTGTCGCTGTCGTAGTCTCAGATTCGAGCGCCGCACCGACGAAGACACCATGCGACCAGCCGAGCGACTGGTACACTGACGGCGAAGTATCCGATTCCCTGCCCCCATAGATTATGCCATCAATCACTACTCCTGTTGGATCATCAGCTTTCGGGTCTGCATTGGCCAGATCTTTTATCCCAAAGGTATACCTTGCATTCGGATGGGCCGGCTTGATGTCCTTACCCGCCTCATCCTTCTTGCCCTCAAACCACTGGCCACTGTAGTTGATGCCGTCTTTTGGCAGGTCCCTGCCCATGCCAAGCCAGTATGGGACGCCATCTTTTATCAGAACGTTTGAGAATATCACCTCGCCGGGCGATGTAAGCGTCTTATAGATTAGAGGATCATCATTAGGGTTCACGTCCTGTATTATGCCGAATATTCCCTGTTCTACGTTCGCAGCCCTTGCGCGTCCTTCCTTGTCGCGCTTTATGTAAGCTATATCGTCGCCGACTATGGTCTGCCTGGATATCATAGCAGTCGATGTCTTGCCACAGGCGCTCGGGAAAGCCCCCGTGAAATAAGTGACCCTGTCCTTGCCTAGCGGGTGCACGCCCATGACGAACATGTGCTCGCAGAGCCAGTCTTCTTTAGCAGCCTTGCTGATAGCCACTCTCAAGGCCAGCTTTTTCAGGCCCACGCTGTTGCCGGCGTACTGGTTGTTTATCGTGAAGACCCTTTCTTCCTCGAGGTCCATATATATCCTTCTCTTATCCACGTTTTTCGTGACACCGTTCTCGAGCTCGCCGGCCGAATGGATGAAGTAGAAGAAGTTCGGTGAACCATTGAGCTTCTTGAATTGCTCGTAGCCCTGGCGATAGAGGATGTTTTCGCTATGGATAACATATGCGGAATCCGTCAACTGTAGCGCACATATAGAAAACTCGGAGTTGATTGGACCCAGAGAGTAGAAGCCGACTAGCATCTCCTTGCCCTTCATCACACCGTCCAGAAGGCCAAGTACCTCTTTCAGTGCTTCATCCTTATCGATAGTATTTACGTACTTGCTAATGAACTTGCCCTTCGGTAGCATTATCCTGGTGTTCTTCGTGTCCCTGCCCTGGTCTTTTATGCCATCGAAGTGAATCGTGTGACCTTGCATCCTCAGGGGCTTTTCTTCGCCATTCTTGACTGCCAGTTTGCGGATGTACTCAAGGTCGTCCTTGGTTCCTGTCAATACGATCGCCCTCGCAGGCTTGCAGAGCTTTACGTATTCCTCTACGATCTTGAGTATCTTGGGATTATTGAGAGCCTGCAACTTCTGCAGGTTCGCGTCGTTTAAGATAGCTTTGTCGATGCTCATTTTAGAATAGGGTAAGTTATGGGAGCATATTATAAAAAGGTTTGGTTTAGTTTAATCTAGAAAGAGGGTAAGATTTCGCTACGTATGCCTGTAGTGCAGAAATGTGTGTTGTAGGCCTTCTTGCCCTTGGACCGGATTTCCCCGATTATGTCATCCTTTTTCCTAGTCATCGTCTTGTTGAGCTCGGCCAGGTGATGCAAATCATAAAACGGCACAGTCACCTGCTGCTCTTGTTTAAGGAGACTGATCAGTTTGTCAATTTCTTTATTGTCCACCGAGAGTTTCTTCAAGAAGTCAACATCTGCGAATTCGCCAGACCATAGGGGCCCAGTCCAGTCCAGTCTACCCCTGCAGTTAGGGCACTTCTCCTTAAACCGATCCACTTTAGCATAGTCTCGCCAATCACATTTCGGGCAATACTGGAGGTAGCAAACCTTTTTCAGCATCTCGTCGGCGTTATCCATACTGTTGTCCGTGAGCAGGAACAGCCGGAAATAGTGGCGGTGATTGTAACACAAAAGCGGCTTGAAGCCGAAATCGTATTTTGCTATCATCCGTGCGCATGCGCCTATGAGTATCCTTAAGCCTATCTCTTTTGCAAAAGAGACTCTTAGCGGCTTCGCATCATAGCGCCGCTGGCAGGTCTTGACAGAAACCCCGCAGAGAGGCGCGGTGTCTGTCGCAGTCAGGCATAGCAAACCGCCATCCCGGTGCAGCGCCCTGACCGCAGAATCAAATGCTGTTATGAAGGAGCCAAAGGGGTCTATGTCGATAACATCAAACTTACCCTCACGGAACTGCCGCAGGAAAAGGTTGATATCGGAGTGGGATACCTCAGCTGTTATCTTGTTCTTCTTTAAGTTCTTCTTCACTAGCTCAATGGCCTTTGGATTCATATCGTTTATCCATACTTCAAAACCCGCTTCCTTGGCCGCACGCATCCCGCGGATCCCTGTCCCTGCCAATGCGTCGCAGTATCTGCCCTTAAAATGCTGCAGGACGGCTATCGTCAGGTCCCTGTCGAACTTCATGACCGGGTTGTAGAAGACCGGGAGTTTTTTTGTGATGTCGCCAGCAGGCGCATAGAATTCGACATTACCCTCTTTGAACAATTCCATAGTTAATTTTGCCGGAGGCAGCTTAAAACAGGTGTGTTGTTTTTATTCGACTTTTCCTTATCCATAACAATATGAAAACTGGTATGGTCATCCTCGCCCTTGCCATCTTGTCCATGGCCATCCCAGCAATCGCAACAGTTGATTGGAGCGCGAGCTGGGGTCAGGAATGTAGCGGTTGCTGTATTGAGAACCATACTGTGAATTTCACAATTGAGATAGAGAACACGGGTAGCGAGAGCTTCATGCTTAGTTCTGTCCGCGTGGAGCTGCAAGACAGCAGTGTAATAGCAAATTGGAGTGGGAAGGACAGGACCATTGACCCTGGCGAGCACAAGTCCGTAGTCGCAAAGGGCAGGCTGCCAGTATTTGACGATCCAGACGACGCATACTACCACGCATGCATTTACATGAGATACAACTCAACGCTGTTGGGGCCTTTTGCCAACTGGTCTTGCAGCAGCGATCTATTGTCAATGACCCTAGTAAACTCATCAGTCCATGAGTGCGACTCGGACAGCAACTGCTCCTTCAATGAGTATTGCAGCACGGATGGCTGCACTTCGGAGTGTGTCAATATAACGCCGACAAGCTCCTGTGGTAACTTTGCTAATCATCGCTGGAGGGATTATGAGTGCTGCAGCAACAGCACCTGCGCGCAGTCGCAGGCCTGCGTTAACTATAAATGCATCAATGTGTCGTGCCAGTGCGGTGTGATAACCGACCACAGATGTGTTAGTTATGAATGCTGTAGCGATTCAGCATGCAGCGCGGGCAAGTTCTGCTCAGAGGAGCATAAATGTGAGGCAATAGAATGCCATACCGATGGAAACTGTTCGACTGACAAGGTCTGCCGCGACAAGAGATGCGAGGTTCTACAATGCGAGGGATGCGCATACGCAGTCAACCACACATGCGCGCAATATGGGTGCTGTGACGATAGCTACTGCGCCAATGACGAGACATGCGAGAGTCATTCATGTCAGAGGCTGAACTGCGAGCCGCTGGGGTATCCGAACCAGCATGTATGTATTATGTACGGGTGCATATCCAATGACAAGTGCGGCGCAAACGACTCCTGTCAGAATCATGAGTGCAAGACTCTCAATTGCCCAAATGATTCAAAAGTCGAGAACCACGCATGCGTTAAGCTTGATTGCAGCCCGATCGAATACACGAAGGAGCATGGATGCGTCTCTTATTTCTCTGGCGAAGGAATCAACGACAACCCGCTCCCAGCCATAATCTTGATAGCTCTGATAGTTGTCATCGTTCTTGTTGTTAGAA